>Ga0315288_10000294_pt1 | contig 62501 bp, 115 predicted proteins | sample YL17G11_20_MG_FD_203454 | JGI IMG/M metagenome (GOLD analysis project Ga0315288, IMG submission 203454) | Sediment microbial communities from Yellowstone Lake, YNP, Wyoming, USA - YL17G11_20 | ecosystem: Environmental > Aquatic > Freshwater > Lake > Sediment | place: USA: Wyoming | collected...
GGTTTCGGACACAACTTCACTTTATTAAGAGGCTATTAATGCTCAAAAAGATTCTCCTTTTCTCCTTCTTGTTTTGTGGTTTGGGTTGTTCTCAGGACGCGGGGCCGAAAAGCCCCGCACCTGAGAGTGTTCCTTACGCACAATATCAGGAAACAAAAGACGCGCTCCACGATTACGTTTTAGAAAATCGCAGAGCCGCAGAACTTAACAAAAAACTTATTAATGACATCAATGTTTTTGTCAATGAACTCAAAGCAATAAAAACAGAAGATCCGGAACTCGACAAGGCATTGGCAAAATATAACATTCAAAGAAATCCAGTCAAGTCAATCATTCCGCCTAAGCCAAAGGAAAAATAATGGCAAGGTTTCCGTTCTGTGTAATAGAAGACGTTCAGCAACATAACCAGAGCAGGGCGACTTTTTCGGGAACTACTAAACCTACGTCTACGCAAGTTACGGCGTTCATGGACAATATCGCGGATGAAATAAAATCCATCGCATCAACGTCTGGTTATAATATAAATAGTCTGCATGAAGTATCCGCGACCGTGGCTCTTGCTGTGACTACTGGAGCAAATAAGGCCGTAGTAGTTTCGAGCACGGATGGATTTGTATTAGTTGACGATATACTAATGACCGGACTTACCGGAACTACGCGAGTTTGGCAAGTTACATATGTAACGGCTATAGTTCCTTCGACTAATACTATCACGCTTGCCAATGTTGCTACAGCCACGGATGCGGGAACTACTACTTTATATGTTTATAATTCAGCACTCAGGATTTTAAGGAATCTAAACGCGATTGGCGCGGCGGCGCAGGCGGAACAGGCGGCTTATCTCGGAACGTCTCAGGATAAATCCGAACATGCTGAAGCTCTTTGGATGCAATATTACGGGAGTGAAGAAACACAGGGCGGACTTTGGGCGATCAAAAACATACCGAATTATCTGCTTGGTGCTACGGTTACTTCAAGTGCGGCGCATAGGGATACGATCACAAGTTACGGTTCTGAACATTCAACCGATGACGATGTTGAGGCGGTTTTCACAAGAGAAACCGAATTTTAGAGGTGACTAATGAAATTCAAAGGATTGAAAAATAGTGGCGTTTGTATGCCAGACGGGAAATCAATTTCTTTCGACGAAAATGGGATATTCGAAACTGAAAACAAAGACGAAATAAACTTCTTGAAAGCGTTGCAATACAAGGAATTTGTACCAGAACTTAAAATTGAAGTCAAGGAAATCAAAGAGAAACCCGATCCTAAAAAACCAGACATGAAGATTGCGGATAAATAATGGATACGCAATGGCACGATGCGGAAATTTTAAAGCGTGTCAAACAAGTAGTCAATGTCAGGTTAAGACGGTCGGGTGAAGTATTACAAAAAGCTATTCAAAAGAATATAACAACACAGGAACTTGTTGAATCGGGAAAGATGAGGGATTCGGTTTATCTGGATGAATTTCCTGAAGAATTAAGGGTCAGGGTTGGAGTTGGAAAGGAATTGGCATATCCGCATATACACGAATTCGGCGGAATAATCAAACAGACGGTGACGGATAAGCAAAGGAGATTCTTTATTGCCAAAGGCATCGAAGCCCAAAAAGGCAACCGTAAAAAGAATAAAAAAGCATAGGCGCGGGCGTGCGGCTAACCCGGATGCGGCTCAATGGTTTGCAATGTCAAGAGCGAATACTTTGACCATACCGATCAAAGCAAGACCGTTTGTAAGACCCGCGTTATATACTACCAAGACGAAGATTTTGAGTATCATGGGCGATTTGCAATACGGAACAACTTTAGGTGACTGATGACTTCTGAACTTCGAAGCGCAATAGAGACTTTAGGCTTGACCGTTACTGGACTTTCGGCAAATAATTTCTTTTTTGATAAAGCACCGGAGGGTACGGTTTATCCCTGGGTAATTTATTCAGAGGTTGCGAACGTTCATTCATGGGATTCCGCATATTACTTCGAAGATAATTATTTTCAATTCGACATAAGAAATGCCGGGAAAGAAACAGAATTAGATGCAAGCGAAACGCTCGAAGCGGCGATTATAGCAAAATTTGATTTTACAACAAGCTTATCTGTTACCGGATATGGAGTTGAAAAATGCTTCAGACAGGGAACACCTAAAAAAACAAGATTCGAAAATTCAGATATTTGGCAAACAGTCATTGAATATTGGGTTAGACTATCAAAAGCACGCTAAACAAAGAAAGGTAATAATATGGCAAGTACAATTACAATTTCCGGCGCATCTGGCACTCTTACTGCCCAAGGTGGGGCCGTGCCAATTACAGCGTGGACAATTACTCAGAAGGGCGATACGCGCGAGGTAACGGATTCCAATTCAGGCGCGGTTTCAGAATTCATCCCAGAAGGGCATACTCAATGGGAAGGAACCGCAGAGGCTTGGGTTCAGGATGGGACGGCTACGCTCACGGTGGGCGCGGCGGCGGCGGCTGGAACATTTCTTGCAGTCACCGGAACTCAATGGGCTGGAAATATGATTCTTACCAACAAAAATATCGGCCTCCAAATCAAAGGTACGGACGCTGTTAAGGTTTCCTATACATTTCAGGGGACAGGTGCGCTCACGGAAACCAACTCCTAAAGGGGGAATAAATGGCATCAACAGTTACATATAGTGGCGCTTCCGGGTTCCTCCTTTACGGAGCATCAACAAATATCACAGGTGCAACCGGAACGACTACGATCACCGTCACCGCATCCGGTCACGGTCTTGCGGTCAAGGATATGGTCAAGATTGTTTCGGTGGGAGGAATGACTGATTTAAATGGTACTCATATTGTCACGGCCTCAGCCACGACCTTTGCAGTTGCGCTTGGAACAGCCACATCTCAGACATACACAAGTGGCGGATCGGTTTCGAGATGTGTGACGATTACGGGTTGGTCGCTCACGCAAAAAGCCGATACACGGGAAGTTACGGACTCCGGTTCTGGTGCGACATCCGAATTTATTGCAGAAGGCCATACTCAATTCGACGGTTCTTTTGAAGGCATTCTTCCGGATGGTGCGCTTCGTCCGTCCGTGGGTTCGTCTTATGCAATGACTCTTGACATGGATGCCAGCGATTCATTTTCCGGTACGGTCAAAATCACGGGTATGACTCCGGTTCTGCAAATCAAAGGTACGGATGCGGTGAAAGTATCTTATACATTCCAAGGTACGGGTACGCTTACGGAGACAAATAGCTGATGAAATCCATTGAGGTTGAGCTATTTAGGAAAAAGATTAAATTATATGAGCGGTCGGCATTGGATGTTTTTCAGTTTTTTGAATTTGCTAAAGAACATCCCATAGAGAAAGAGAATAGCATTTGGATTTTGGAATGTGCAATGATGATTAGAGACGCACTTAAACCAAATCTTAAATGGTACAATAAAATTCTTTTAAGTAGAAAAGTAAACATAAATTATTTATTGAAAAATCTTTCTCCCGCTCAACTCCTGAAACTTTCAGAAAAAATCAATGAATTGGAAGGGAATAAAAAAAAAGTAATATCGGAGGAAAACCCATAGGTCGAGACGCATCGGCTGGGTTGATCTCATATTTTTTCGGATATGTTTTTGATAAGGTAGAAGAACTACCAATAACATTTTATAGACGATTGCTTGAACAAGCTATGAACATTGGAAATCTTCTCAGGCAGGGCGAATTCAAAATGCAAACGGATGAGGAAATACAAGACACGGCTCTTGCGGAATATAATCAATTGATAAACTCAGGACGCATAAACTGGAAAAAGAAATAAATGGCCGGTTCTGAAAAATTAGGTGAAGTCTACGTTGAGATTCGGGCGAAGATAGACAAACTTGAAGCCGAACTAAAAAAGGCACAAGGTACGGCACAAACTTCGGCTAAGAAAGTTGAGAATGAATTCAATAAGATTTCGCCCAAGGCTACGGGTATAAATAAATATATGGGAGATGCAACCGCTCAAACGGGAAAATTAGGCCATGCTCTTGACGGGTTGCAATCTAAATTTACCGGCGTTAGTGTCGCCTCGCTTTCAATGGCCGTTGGTGTTGGCCTTCTTGCCGGGGCACTGAAACGTGCCATAACATCCGCCTTTGAATATCAAGATTCAATCGTTGATCTGTCTGAGCAAATGGGATTTCAAATTAGCACTACTCAGGCATTAGATTATATGATGAAGAAAGAAGGTAAGTCCGTGGAAAGCGTATCGGCTGGATTTACTATTTTAATGAGACAGATGCAAGAAGCAAAAACCAAGGGCGGCGAAGCTAAGGCAATGTTTGAAAAGTTAGGAGTTGCATTATACGATGACAATTTACAGGCCAGGTCAACTGAAGCAGTTTTTATGGATGTTAATGAAGCAATACATAATACCGTAAATCCATCGGAAAGAGCAGGAAAGGCACTCGAAGTTTACGGAAGAGCATGGAAAAATATGGCTCCTCTTTTCCTCGAAGGTAAAGCAGGTGTTGCGGCGGCAAGCGCGGAACTTAAGGCGTTAAACGTGAATATTGACGTCGAAAGAACCAAGCGATATGAAGAAGCAGTTGCAAGAATGAAGATGACCTTTACCGGTTTAACCACTCAGGTTTTCAGGGCGACTTTTGCGATTGGTGATTATTTAGGCAAGACGGCATTTTTCAACTGGCTCTTAATCAAGAATTTAGGAAATTATGGGAAAGCGGTTAAGGAATATAATGCAGCAAATGCCGAAGTAGATGCAGCGGAAAAGAAAAGATTCGATGATCGTATGGCAATGATAAATGCGGCAGGCGCGCAAAAAGAAGGACTAACGGAAGATGAGGTAAAAACAGAACAGAAGGTCGCAGAGGAAAAGGCAACCGCAATTAAAGCGTATTATGATACTATTAAATTTCTATCTGCCGATTATATGAATTACCGGATAGCTCAGATAAATATAGAGGCAATGGCATTAAAAGCAAAAGCCGGAAAAGAAATTGACATTGAAACTTGGAAATATAATGAATTAAAGAAATTAGACAAGGAATATAAGGATTTAATTGGAGGCGTTGGCGCAAGACGTGGCGGGAAACCGGAACGCGGACTTCCTTCCGGAATTCCTGTCCCTTACATGCCAGGTGGTTCTAATTTGGGACCGGGTGGTGAAAATATAGATATAATAAAAGCCGAAGATGCGCAAAAACGATTCGAAGATACTTATAATTTTGCAGAAGACAAAACATCCGCGTTTTTTAATGGAATGCTTCAAATCTCCATACAAACCGACAATAGGGTTGCGCAGGGTTTTGTCAATATGGCAAACGCATTCACGGCTGAAGTTGAACGCATGATGGCAAAATGGGCGGCATTTCAGGCCTTGCGAGCAATTTCAAGTATACCGGGTTTGGGTTTTCTTTCGGCTTTAATTCCGGGTGGAGCGTCCGGAGGTGAATTCGTCGGCACTTCTTCGGGCGTTCGTAAGGTCGCGTCGTTCGCGGGCGGTGGTTCGTTTACTGTCCCGGCGGGCTTCAATAATGATTCCTTTCCGATGATGGTACAAACAGGCGAGCGCGTGAGCGTTACGCCTTCAGGAGGGACTGGAAAAGATATTCAAATGTTAAGTGAAATTAATAAATCAATTAAAATAATGAATCTTAATAATATGGCTATGCAGAAACAAATTAATGTCAATGCACAAGTGAGCGGAAATCTTCAGGGACGTGATCTTCAACTGGCAGTTGAAAAAAGTCAACGTTTCGATGACCGGACAAGATAATGGCAACGAATCCTTATTATACTACAATTAACTTTCCAGTTGAAACTCTTGGAACGGGTGAAACTTGGCAACTTATTTTAAAAATAACAACAGCTGTTTCGGGTGATACGGTTTCGGAAGATTCTTTCGATCATGGACTCACAATAACGGATCATGGAACTTTGTCGTGGGAATATGATGTTGATAATCTGCTTTTAGTGCCGGGAGAAACACAATTAAAACTTGCCGATACGGAAAATTATTTACACGATTTTCTTTTTGCAATATCAACGATTTCGGATGCAACAGACAAAAAATTTGAAGTGACAATAAAAGTTGATACCGTCGAAGAATTTACAGGATATGTACTTGAAGATGATTTATCATATGATGGAGTTACAAAAATAATTTCATTCTCAGCAGCATCCCAAATAACATTACTTAATAATACACCACTTTATGAAACGGGAGAAGCCATAAAAGATCCGATAGGTTATGGGGCAAATTTGACATCATATTACACAATAACTCAACTTATTTCTGATATTTACAGTTTTATGGGAGTTTCGAGTGGTTCTTTTTGGCAGGATTGGACATTTGGAGATGAAGATGGGACTGAAAGTATAACATTTGGTTCGTTGGAAATGCAACCAGGCGAAATTTATAACAATTTATATATACAATTAGAAAATTTGGGTGATGTATTAAAATGTTTCGCAAATACCTTTTGTTGCAGAACAGGAATTAGAGACAATACACGTTTTTTCTTTGTAAAAAATAAATATTATAGTACGGTTTCTTCGCAGACGATTGTCCCATTTGAATATGATAAGGAATTCAAATATCCTAAAACACAATATTGTAAATATAGTTTTTATGAAGATGAAACAGCAACAGCGAAAAGTCATAATACCGGAGATTTTACGAATTTAGATTCTTCTAAAATAGAACGGACGGTTATTCCGTATGGATATTACATCGATCCAATATATTATGCGAATATGTATTATGATAGCGGGGGATTTAAAAAACATATTTATCGCGCTAAAGACCCTATTTTTTGGGATACATATGCGTCTATTCCTCAAATATCTACTTCGGTTCAATGGATTACACGTCAGGACATGAGATATTTAATGGTACATAAATTTAAAGTTAAGGGTTTTACTTATGATTTAACTACTACGGTTTTATATGATTCAAAATATTTTCAAATTACTTCCATGAGGAAAAACTGGAAGGCCGGATATACTGAAATGGAATGCTTTTACTGTGCGGCGGTGGCATAATGGCTATCTTCGGCACAGGCGCACCCAAGATCGTGAGTGGCGCGATAACGGTTGAACTGGATTACGCGGTTGTCCTCAAAAGTGAACCAGATGAAAGGTCGTTCGTTCAGGAAAACAAGTTGACAGGTGCGGACGGGCATGTTGATCGTGGTTATCATTGGGATTTTGAAATGCGTGAACATATTTATAAATACGCAGATCCAATGGCGAAGTATTTAGCTCTGGTTGCATTGCTCGGAACCGAAGTAAATGTATTTCCGCATAGAGATGAACCGGCTTTGTCAAATGCATCAGGCGTGGTTCCGTTTCTATTTACTGAAATTGTCCCTGAATATCTGGAAACGGTTTCATATCGGGATGCGTTGGTTTTAAAGTTCACAAGTTTGGCGTTTGTTGATTTATCATTATCATTAAGTTAAGAACATGAAATGGCAATATTTGGAACAGGCAGTCCGAAAATCATTACAAGCGCAAGCGTGGAAATCACGCTTACTTGTGCGAAAGTATTAAAAGATGAACCTGTATTTGACAACATCATTCATGAAAATCCGGTTTCAGGGGAACGGGTGTTTCTTGCCAAGGGTTACAGGTGGGAAGTACAACTCATGGCCTATATTTATAAGGACGCAGATCCCAAAGCATTGTATACATCCATCAACACGGCACTTTATGATGAAGTGACATATTATAGGCATTTAGACGCGGAACCAGTTTGCGATTCAGGTGGTTCCCCGGTTACATTCTGGTTAAAGAAAATAACTCCTGTTTACGTGGAAACGGTTACATATAAGGATGCTTTAATATTGGATTTGGTTTCATTGAAGTATGTTGATTTAAGCAAAGCGGTATTCGGATATATTTCGGACGACACAACTGGCGGTCATCTCGTTGACGATGAGACAGGCGGAGCAATAACCACAGGATAAAATATGAAAAAACTACTTTTAATATTTTTGTTGTGTGTTTTCTCTGGGGTATCTTTGGGTGCGGCGGACATTGCGGTTTCCAATCTCACGCATTTGCATACGCTTGGGGATTCGCTTCTGTTCGTTTCGTCTTATCGGACAAGTGCGGTTAATTATACGAGACTGTTTTCTTATTGGGCCTTAAAACGTGCGCTCGCGGATACTGGGTTGACATATACAAAGAATAATAGTACGGGTTTACGTCTTGGACTTAATGTTATTAAGCGATGGCATTTAAATTCAAATGTTGTGGACGGAACTACTATGAGTTTAAATACCACTTCCAATGCAATTCAAATCAAGACGGACGGAATAGACAGTACAAGAATGAAAGTTAATTCCATTCCTTCGGATAGGATTGTTGACAATTATCCGGGTGTTTATATTACGCCAACTTTTTATTGGAATTCAACAAATGATACGGTAAAATGGGATGCGGGATATGTAATTCGAGGAACATTAACCACGGAAAGCAATAATTGGACAGCATATATAGCAGGTTCTCAGGCCGTGGGAGAGGCTGAATTGTTGGCAATGAATATAACAGACGGAACGATAGCTAAGAGAGCTTGGAATAGTGCAACCAATAAATATACACGAGGGAATAAATATAGAGTTCTTGCTTATCATTACGGCGGACTTCATACTATTGCGCAAGAATTAGATTCAAAGACATATCAAAGACATGCTGATTTATTCAATGCGGCATATCATAAATATGAAAGTACCTATATTACACCAGTCTTTTATTGGAATTATAACTACACAAAAGTCTGCTGGCAGGCCGGAACCGTGATAAGAACAGGTGCGGATTGGACGGCTTTCGGTGCGGATTCCGTAGCAATTGCAACATCTCAAATATTAGTGATGAATGACAGTAGTGCAACATTAGCGGTCTATGATTGGAACGGCGGATCAACGCCTTTTTTGAATTCAACCAGAAACAAACAAAAAGTGGTTGCATATGTTCTCGGTGGTAACCGATATATTGATCCGTCTTTGAATCATGATATAGGAGATCAATATAATACTCATTATAATAGATATGAAAGCGTTTTTATTTCTCCGTCTTTTTATAGAACAGGACATACGGGAAATACAATTAAATGGGATGATATATGGATTGTTGGTAAAGATCCTACGATTCACGCATGGACCAAAATTGATGCAGATGGAACCGGGATAACACTTTCGGCAGATTATACGCTTTTGGCGATTGATTTGTATGCTGGAACGGTAATTGTAAAACAATGGAACGCAGATACAACTCCCTATATTAGAGACCCAAGATATAGAGTTATCGCATTTCATATTACATCAACAAATACGGTTATTGTGCCAGCCTATGAAAATCTTGATTGGCGGGAAAGCGTTGACGATGCTATCGAGGGATTAACGGCACTTACGGGTGGACAATGGGACGGTGACTCATTAGTTTGGCTTGGTACGTCAATACCCGCCGGGGCGGATTATCCTTCAATAGTTTGTTCTAATGTAGGCGCGATACTTGTTAATTTATCCCAAGGATCGTCTCACGTTAAAACACAATTGGATACATCCATAAAAAATTATTCCGGCGATTGGACGGCTTCACTTTCCCAATTATCCGAAACCATTGCAGAGAAACAATTTGCCATAGATAGTTTTGCCGTTATCAGGCCATTATTACAAAATAATCCTCCTACCGTTTCGGCAATGGCGGCGGATTCGGGTGGTATTCAAACAACAATCAAGAATTGGAGTTATGAATATCTGATAAAATCTTACGTTGACACGGCAGATGCGGCTTTTATTTCAAAGGCTGACTTGATAGTATTCGATCATGGTTATAATGATGCGCCGGATTCAAGTGTTTATACCTTAGCGGAATTGATTAATTCAAGAGATTCGTGGAGAACGGGATACGCGGACTCAGTTGCGGCGAGTAGGAATCGAAAGAATTATATTTCGGCAATGAATTATATACTTGATAAAATTTACGAAAAAGACCCATATCAAAGGATATTACTAATAGGTCATTATTATAATTATGCAAATCAATGGTTAATTCCAACACAGGAAGAACTTGCGGAATATTGGCAAATACCGATCTGTTTAGTTCATAAAAAGATGAATTTTACAGATCAAAAAGTTACCGGGAGTCAGGCCTTTTGGGCTATATCACCCTGGAGTCTTTATACTGCTGGACAGAATACCGGCGAAGACATGACACAGGAAAATGTTTATATACCGGATCGGGTTCATTTACATACAGATCCAAATTGCCGTGCGGATAGTTTGGTTGCGAAAGTAATAACATCATTTGTAAAAGAAGTTTTTTAATTTAATCGGAGGATAAAATGAAATTCAAAAGTTTAATATTAATCCTGTTCTGCGTGGGGCTTTACGCGCAAGGCGTGCATCAAGACATCAATGTTCTAACGCCCGAAGGCAGTTCAACATTCAGAATCAAGTATAATGCATCTGACACTTCGGCGGTTTACCATACCTATGAAATAATGAGCGCGCGGTTCTGGGTGGGCGATTCAATCGGCGGAGCGACTGATTCGGCATACGTTACTTTCATACTGCAAATTGGCCCTGGCGATAATGCTTCTGGAGTCATGGCCGGTTATACGACCGTTGAATCGTGGGTAGTCTCAACCGATTCCACGTTTTCAACTCAAATGATTACAGACAATGCAATCCCGAATGGTTCGCATTTCAGGTATATTTTAACTGGAAGTACAACCAACAGACAGGAATATTCGGGGTCATTGGCAAAGATTCTTCATATGAATTATGAAAGTGATCCGAGAAATTAGAAAAATCATTTTCTTTTAAAGAAAATGAAATTAAAATAAACAAAATCAATTTATAACATAGAGGCGTTTAATGCCCGACCGTCCGCAAGGATGAATCGGGTTTATTTTTGGAGGAAATATGAAAAAATTAATTATCTTTTTGACATTTCTGCCCTTGTTTATTTTCGCACAAGGGCCATTCGGACATGGTATCAATAAGGATTCGACTTGGGCAGTAGTCGGAGTGGATACGTTGGAACCATTAAATAATTCTACAATTTACATGCAACATTTCACGGTAGACACGGCGGTTGTGCAAAAGTACATTCAAGAAAAACGTATTACTCGGGTGGATTCGCTGACCAGATGGGTGCGGGATGGAGATACGTTGACGATTGACGCAAGTAAAGATTTACGTTTGCTTTCGTTACGTGTTGGCGGAGTAATGAAATTCCAGGTGGATTCAGCGGGGAATTCCATGACTGCCGGAAAGGTTACAACCAATGACTCTCTTGCTAATGTCAAAGGAATCCGTACCGAAGGTATTAGTTTACTTAAAGGTAAGGTAACTACGAATGATTCGCTTGCAAATATTAAAGGAATCAGGACAGAAGGGATCTCCTTACTGAAAGGCAAGGTCACGGCCTCGGATTCAATCGTGGTTACGAAAGGTATCCGTAATGAAGGTCCAAATCTTTTCAAAGGCAAAACAATTCAACGTGATACATTGCAAGTCAATTCTTTTGAAAATGTAGGTAATGCGAATGCAGGTGCACTTGTTTCTCCCATGACAGTTACTACTAATGCAATTGGTACAATGTCCACTACGGCGGCCACGGCAAATGCTTATGGATTGTCTTTACGTAATATGACGCCTGCAATTAATGGTACGCAACAGGACAGTCCTCCTATTAGATTCAGAGGATATGGTTATGGCACTACTGCAAGTACAAGTCAAAGTGGGGATTGGCGTATATATAATCAGATGACACAGAGTACAGTTCCAGCGAGTAAGTTGATGTTTGACTATTCAGCAAATAGTGCAGCTTATGTAAATGTATTTAATGTAAGAAAAGATGGACTTATATATTCAGCTTCAGATATTACTACAATTGGAGCATTAACGAGTTATCCTGTTGTATCTTCATCTTCAACTGATGGCATTGTGGGCTATTCAAGTGCAGCGGCTTCTGCGGGCGGCACTATTAGAATGTCTCCGCGTGTTCGTCTAACCGCTAACGTCTGGGATTCTACCGCAACCGCCGCAAGCAAGACGCAGAACTTTACCCAAGAAGTCATCCCTGTCTCCGGTGGCGGTGGCGGTGGAGTCCCCGCTCCTTCTGCTTCAACCGCAAGACTGCGTTGGAGTTTTGACCATAATGGGGGTGGGTATAGTGAGATTCTTGCGTTGACTGGCGATGGGCGACTGATAAAGACGAATGGTGCAACCCTCAACAATACAGGGTATAAACTCACAACCGTAAACTCAATAAGCGGGTGCAATAAAACAACCGTGACCTTTACAGCTTATAGTTTGGCAATCACAGACGCTGGAGCGAACGGGGCTCATGGTTCAGTTAAACTTATTGATTTCCCCGAAGGCCATATCAAACTGATCGGAGCGCACCAAGTCCTTACGCTTACAAGAGTAGGTACGGCAATTGACGCTGACGCTGTTTTCGACGCAGGCATAGGATCGATAACTGCTGGCGTGGATAATGAGGAACTGGCTGGCACGGAAACCGAGATAACCGGAGTTGAGGACGAGGCTGTTCTTGCTGCCGGAACTCTTACTTTTGATACGCTGAACGGCGTTGACCAACTACTTGATGGATCAGGAACTTCATCGGATGCGTGGCTTAATGTTGCTGTGGCTGCCGCTGACTGTTCTGGTAACGATGCGTTTTTAGTTACCGGAACCGTGACGATTACGTGGGTATTACTTGGAGACGATTAATATGAAACGGTTCATATTTATAATCCTATTTCTGCCTGTTTTATTGCTTGGGCAGATGACCTCCGAATTCATCCCGATAAAAGGTTTATCTCATTGGGATGAACAAAGCGGGAAATGGTATATCGAATTTGATCGTTTTAAGTTGGCATATAAAATTCCAAGTATAAAAGTATATAACTTATCTAATATAGATACTACCGGAATTATTGAAAATAAAGAATATGGTTATAATAATATCCTCGATGATTGGAAACCGAAAGAAGTTTTTTCTGCGGGTGGAACAGGTCCTCCCGGTCCCCAGGGCGATCCGGGTGAACCGGGACCACAGGGCGAGCAAGGCATACAAGGTATCCCCGGAAACGACGGCGCACCGGGATCAAAAGGTGACACAGGGGAACAGGGAATTCAAGGCATTCAGGGCATACAGGGTCCACCGGGAGCGGACGGTAGTGTGGTTTTGGTCCTTTCCCTTACGTCAAACGCTCCCACAAACAGTACCGCGACAGGCGTTGAGATTCTTGGGCTGAATAAAACCTTAACAGCCGGAACCTACGTCTTTAAATATTACATAATTTACCAAGCAGGCGCCGCGACAACAGGAGTTCAGTTCGGAGTAAATTATACAGGCACAGCCAAGGCCTTCGTCGTCAATATGTCTTTTGCCGGAACGGGAACTACTGCCTCTACGGGTGCGGCGTCTCAGGTTGCTTCGGGAGCCACAGGGAATGTCGGGGAAACCTTCGCCGCAAGAGCGGAAAGCACAACCGCGCCGAATCTTGGGGCGACCGTGAGCGTGGACGCACTTGGCAGTAATATGTTAGCCATAATCGAAGGGGTCATGGTTGTGAGCGATGGCGGTGATTTGGAATTATGGCACGCCTCGGAAGTTGCGGCGGCCTCGACCGTGATGGCCGGAACATCTCTGATTCTTACAAAAACAAATTGAGGACATTATGAAAAGACTATTATTTTTACTTTTTCCGTTTGCGCTTTTCGGACAAGGTCAAATAGAGGAACCGATTGAAGATCCTATACCGATAGTAAAGACACAACTCATTATTGATCACCAGAATGTAATAATTGATGCGGTTCAGTATGTGGATGCAAAGTTGGTCTACGAATGCAATCCGATCATGATAAAGAATTGCGATAAGAAAAAATTCGTAACCAGAGTTGATGCGATCAAGACAACCGCTCAAAAGTTGACCGTGGAATACAGGGATCCAAGACTCGGAAAGATGTCTCAGGTGTTTCTCGGAGCCATGCCGGTGGTGACAGAAATAAAAGAAGACAATATTATTATGGATTCGGGCGAAAATATAATTATTTTAAAATAATTTGAATATGGAAATTAACGGAGCCATACTATGATGATTGAAAAAAAAGAAGACGGAAACGGCGGAACCCATCTTTCCGCTCATCTTAAAAGAATCAAACCGGAATATATAGGACCTTTTGTTTCTTTGCTTGTGGCATTCTTTTCAATAGCTGGTTTTTTTATTGCGATTGGGATTAATAAGGCCACAAGAGATTCGGAAATTGAAACCCTGAAACAAAACTGCATTATCATTAATCAAAGTATCGGGAAATTAGAAGAAGGACGTAGAGATAACCGGACGAAAATCGACACCCTGATTATACGTACAAGCGTTCTTTCTGTTCAAATGGGACAATTAATAGATAATCAGTCTAAACAGTATAATCTTTTAATGGCACATATCATACCCAAGAATTAAATTCCATCTCCTCTCCTCCTCTCAACGGTCTGCAAAATATCGCAGGCCGTTTTTTATGAACCGAAGTTGTCAAAGTTCTAAATATTAATCTTACAAATTAAGCCTTGATTTTCATTTATTAATTTATTAACTTCTTTTGCGCGGAATTCAAAGAAAAGCTCAAAAGAAATTAACGCAGGCATTCAAGGAATCAGGGCTTTTCCGATTCGCGCACTTGGATGCCTGTTTCATTTTATAGGAGGAAATTACTAATGATAATTGACAAAGAATTTAAATCATTAATTTTCAGTTTATCAAAAGACGAACTTGCTATTTTGGAAGAAAATATTATAAAGGATGGATGCAGAGATGCCCTTGTTGTTTGGAAAGAAGAAGATATTTTACTGGATGGACACAATAGATATGAAATATGTACAAAACATAAAATCGATTATAAAATAAAAGCAATAAATTTGCCGAACCGAATGGCTGCCGCTGATTGGATAGATTCCAATCAACTCGGAAGGCGTAATTTATCGCCGGATATGATGAGATTAATCCGGGGCCGATTGTATAATCGAATAAAAAAAGAACAAGGAGGAGATCATAAATCAAAGGATCAAATTGATACTTTGATAAATTCTGCCGATAAAATATCCAAACAGTATGGAATATCTTCGGCAACAATTAAACGCGATGCGAAATTTGCAAAAGAGGTGGAATCGGATTTAAATTTATTGAAAGCAATTCAGAAACGTACCCCTATTAATAAAATTAAAAAGGAAATTAAAAAAGAACAGGACAAAAAAGAACTTAAACAGGCACAAGATAAAATCACAGATGAAATTCGAAAGGATATTAAAAAAATATGTGATATACGACATTGTTCCATGAAGGATTTACTCGCAAGCGAAATAAAACCGGATTGTATTATTACCGATCCCCCTTATCCTAAAAAGTTTCTGGAACTCTACGGAGAACTTGCGGAATATTCCCGAAAAATTCCATTTGTTGCGGTTATGGTAGGACAGTCATATTTACCTGAAATACTTTCCGCAATGTGCAAGCATTTAAAATACCGATGGACTCTTGCTTATTTAACCCCCGGGGGTCAAGCCGTTCAACAATGGGAAACAAAAATAAATGCCTTTTGGAAACCCGTTTTATTATTCGGAGAATCAATTGACTGGATTGGTGATGTTTGCCGTTCAGACGTAAATGATAACGATAAAAGATTTCATGGATGGGGACAATCCGAAAGTGGTATGGCCGATTTAATTGAAAGATTAAGCAAGCCGGATCAATTAATATGCGATCCGTTTGTCGGCGGAGGAACTACGGCTTTAATTTCATTGCGTCTTGGACGAAGATTCGTCGGATGTGATATCGATGAAAATTCTTGTAAAAAAGCGATTCAGAGATGCGAGGTGGATTTTGCCGGAAGTTAAAAAGGAAATAACCAGATGGAGGGATTTAGATTTTAATGATAGGCATAGATTATATGGGTTTGATTGCCCGGCACTTGATTTGGATTTTTTAGAATATGATAATAAAAAGGCAGTTGCCCTTATAGAATACAAAAACGAGAATGCACCAGAAATCAATCCGGTTGAATTGTCGGCCAATCTTTTAGCATTAATTGATTTAGGGAATAAAGCAAATATTCCAGTATTTTTTTGTAGATATTGGAAGGATTATTCTAAATTTAGAATTGTTCCATTAAATAATATTGCTAAGACAATATTATCGGCAAAACAAGAATTAACGGAATATGGATTTGTAAAATTTCTATATGAAATGAGAAATAGAGAAATTCCAGACGGATTATTCGATGACATGGGAAAACTTATTGTGAAATAAAGTGCAATAACTTATTGTGAAAAAAGGTTTATTAAATAAGTCTTGACAATGATAAAATAAATCGCTTAATTGTTCTTGTATTCCGTGACACACAGGAGAACGAATGAACTCCACAAAAGACATTTTCAAATTAAAAGCAGACGCGGCTGGCCCTGCCGGTTCTCCCAGTGTCACGATTGGTTTGTTCCTGCTTGTCAGCCCGTCTGTATTCTTTCTCCCAAACCCCGGCCTCGGAAGGTCGGGCGTCAATTCCTCTTCACCCTCTTATACATCTCCCCCCGCTTGGGCTTGCTCCATGATCCACACCGATGCGGGGGATGCGAATCATGCCGTGAGGCGATTATGAAATACAAACAAAAAATGGGTTGTGTCTGGTTTACGGTCGGTGCGCAAGGGGGAGAATATCAACCTCCTTATGCGATATTTTATAAAAATCGTTGGTATCATACAAATCCCTCTAATTTATTGACAGATCAAGAAAGAACGATAATAAATACACTTCCCAGGTTGGATTATGGGGTGATTCGTTGTATGGATTATCTTTCCAGGAACAATAAGCATTTTAATGATTTACCACCTTTTGATTTCAAACGGTTTATAACATGAATTTACCTTCAGATATTGCCGGGCAGACGTTACCAATGAACACAAGGGACGTTCCCTCTTTGGAGGTATGGAAACACGCAGAGGCCATGACTGCCCGGTTAAATTTAAGCACCCCATCCGCGCCGGGACTTGGCGGTCAGACGCGGACGGGGCTGAGTACCCCTTCAAATATTTAGATGAAGAACTCAGCAAGAAACTGGCCGAAATACTTTGCATGAAATAATCTTTATTATAACCAATTATAAACCAGAGGAGAAAGCCATGGACGATACAATGAAGTACAGAGCCTTAGCAAGCAAGGTGTTGGCGGTTGCGGTAGTGAGCGTCGATGGTTTACGGGTTTATGTCGATGCAGTTCCCGGCTATGACCACAAAGAGGAATGGGAGGCAGTAGCCCGGCACGGGGATAAGCAGTCAAAGGAAATTGCCAAGGCCATATTCCCGGAATATTCCGAACTACCTTATGTGCATTAAAGAGGACTCCATGACTGACGAACAAGAGAAATGGATTGAGATCTTCGCCCGTCCCGATCCGCAGACCGCCGAGGACATCCGGGAATACGTCAAGCGGTTTAACGCATGGTATTTTATCATTCACATGGAGGTGTTCAATGCCTGAATATTTCAATAGAGAAAAAGACGAAGAACCGGAACGCTTTGTTCTGCGCGTTCGCGCCTATCTGGGAAAATGTCATCATTGCGGAATCTCTTGGTATTGGGGCGGCAATACATATCCGATTTCGGCCATTATCGACAAAGTAAAACTTTAATCCGCGAGGTGAGCTATGCCTGACATCCAAACCATTTTCTGGAATTGCGATTGTTCCCTCAACGCAACGGAACATGACATCGAATTGGGCGACAATGTAATCATCTGCCTCGACTGCCTATCTCATAAACGGATTACGGAGGAAATCAAGGAGGAAATCAATCACCCGACAAATCCGATGGCCGAAGTCAACGAACAAATCTGCTTTTGTACGGAATAACATCAAATCGAGGAGGAAGGACTATGTGTCAACACAAATCAGCAATCTGGACGCGCAAGGGATTGTTATATTCCTTACGATGGGATTCACACGAAAAAATCATCGAAGAAAATAAATTGAAAGACAATTCGATGAATCCTGATTTTGTGCGCATTGAATTCTTGCCGAAAAACGGGATTTGGGAAGATTACTTGAAACCGGAAAATTATCGAATCCAAATTGACCAAGATTTTAGGCCGGATTGGTTTTCGGTGGATGATCCCAAACTCAAAAAACAATGCGTCGAAATGATCAAAAAGGTATGGGACGAAACCTTCATCATAGACAAGGAAGGATTAGAATTAAAAGACAAATTATTTTATATCAAAAACAGCAAAAGAATCGTGGCGTGGGGAAACAGTTCCGTCGTGGCGCGGGGAAACAGTTCCGTCGTGGCGTGGGGAAACAGTTCCGTCGTGGCGCGGGGAAACAGTTCCGTCGAGGCGTGGGAAAACAGTTCCGTCGTGGCGTGGGAAAACAGTTCCGTCGTGGCGCGGGGAAACAGTTCCGTCGAGGCGTGGGAAAACAGTTCCGTCGTGGCGTGGGAAAACAGTTCCGTCGTGGCGCGGGGAAACAGTTCCGTCGTGGCGTGGGAAAACAGTTCCGTCGAGGCGTGGGAAAACAGTTCCGTCATATTATATGATAACTCGAAAATCAAACAATTGAATGACAATGCAACATACTTGAAAGATAATATCAGATATGTTGTAAATATTAAAAATGTCAAAACACACAAATAATCTAATTTGCGCGGCATAATACACCAATCAAAGGAGGAAGACCATGAACAATCTATACGAAAAACTGCAAGCGATTCGCGAGGCGAACGACCAGAGGAAACGAGGAACCGTCCGCGAGATGATAATGAAACTTCAGCGGGAGATCACAATCGGGGAGGTGACACCGGAACAGAAACTTCAATCCGGCGTCCTTGGCGCACTTTCCTTGTTCAGGGCCACCCACGACCGCAATCACGAAGTTACAGGCGAGTAGGAGGAATTATGAGAACCGCAGAAACAAAAACACCCATCACAAAAGAGATTGCCGTTGTTCAGGTGACAGCCGAGAAAATTTCAGTTCTTACGGGATTTCCGGTTGAGGCAATCGCAGTAATTAAAAATACAGTTGCCAAAAATACAACAGATACAGAACTGGCATATTTCCTTTCTGTTGCCAAGTCCGTGAATCTGAACCCGCTTAATAAGGAAATTTGGTGCTACAAGGACAACAAGGGAAATCTCCTTGTATTTGCGGGACGTGATGGATTTTTAAAACGCGCACAGGAAAGTCCGAATTGGAATGGTATGACTTCCTTTGAAGTCTGTTTCAATGATTTTTTTGAAATAGAATTGACTGTCGGAAAAGCCAGCATTGTGCATCGTCCAAATTTCAAGGATCGCGGAAAAATCATTGGAGCGTATGCAATAGTCCATCCGAAGGGTTGCAATTTACCAACAATTGAATGGGCAGAATTTTCGGCTTACGACAAGGGATGGAATGTTTGGAAAGACAATCCTGCCGCAATGATCAAGAAAGTTGCAGAGGCTCATGTTCTCAAGAAAGCATTCGGGATTACGATCCTTCAGGCCGAATACGATTATGAAGTCAAGGATGAAATCGTTTCCGCCGTTGATCATGCTCCAAAAACGGATCTTGAAATTGCATCAAAAAAGATCGTTGATGCTTTGGATGATTACAAAGGAGAGGACAAGGAAACCCTCAAAACCATGTGCGCGGAAAAACAACAAGCCGGAGAGTTGACGGTTGAAATTTTGCAAAATGTTGGCAAACAGATTGGGTTAGCGTTATGATCATCCACGACATGCAACAAGGAACGGTTGAATGGCATGAGGTCCGTAGAGGTAAGTTTACCGCATCTGAATTCGGCGATCTGTTCATGGGAAAGTCAACCAAGGGCTATAACAATCTAATTAATCGAGTAGTTTTCGAACGTATGACCGGAGAGATTGCAGAATCGTTTTCGAACGGATGGACGGAGCGTGGGAAGGCATTGGAACCTGAAGCGCGTGAAGCCTACGAAATGCAGACGTTCAACAAGGTCCATCAAATCGGGTTCATGGAACTTGACGAATGGATAGGTTGTTCCACGGATGGCCTGATTGGAGAGAATGGCATCGTATCTATTAAATGCCCCAAGTATTCCACGTTGATTGATTATCACCTTTCTGGAAAAATCCCACCTGAATATGCATGGCAGATGCAGGGTGAACTTTGGATTTCCGAACGTGCTTGGTGCGATTTCTATGTTTGGCATCCGAAGATGAAGCCCCTATTAAAGCGCATGGAATGGGATGAAAAAAGCATTATAGCCTTGACCTTGGAATTGGGACAGGCTATTTCAGCGGCAAAAGAACGAATGCTTAAAGTGGGGAGTTAATAATGGACGATCCTAAAATTCAAGAGGTCGAGCAGGGCGTCCGGGTTTTCATCGGCGAGCACCAGCAGATCGTTATTGCCGACAATGAACAATTCGCCCAGGTTGAGGAATTGCGGAAGGAAGTCAAGCGCCGACTGAAGGTGATCAATGACGTTCTGGATCCGTTCCGAGCGACAGCATATGAGGCGTACCAAAAAGCCAAAAAGAGAGTTGATGACAATAAAGGACCTCTCGAAAAACTCGAAAAAATGATTGTCACTGAGCAGAAACGGTATTTGGACGAACAGGAAACGATCCGCCTTGAAGCAAAACGCAAGGCCGATGCCGAACAGGCCGAAATCGACCGTAAGCGGAAGATCGAGGCGGACCGGATTGAGAACGACCGCCTGGCCGCCGCTGCGGAACTGGAAAGGAAGGGCGACAATAAGGGCGCGGAGGCCGTATTGGAATCCGCATTAAAAGCCGAGGAAGACGTTCCTCCGCCTCCGCCGTTTGTCGCTACGGTCGTTCCAAGAGCGCCGGAAGTGGACCGACGGACTTTCCGGAAGTTCTGGTTGGTGGAGGTTTCGGATCTTCGGGTACTCTGTGCCGCGATTGGCGCGGGGACCGTCCCGGTGGATGCGGTGACCCCGAACTACACCCGGTTGAATCAGATGGCCAGGGATTTCAAGGACAAGATGAATATCCCGGGCGTGAAGGCAATCGAGAGATAAGAATTCCGGCGCGGCGGGACAAGGCATCCACGGCGGCCTTCCTCCCTTTGGATGCTCTCCCGCTGGCCGGGTAAAAGGAGAATGAAATGAGAATCACGAGGGTAGGAGTTACTTACGGAGAACTCAGAAGTTCCGGATATCCGAATTTTAGCAATAAAAAATATGAGATAGTCCTCATTGCGGCTTTAGAAGAAGGCGAAACGGCGCGAGAGGTAAAGGAAAAATTGACGGCACAACTCCAAAAAGAAGTCAAGAAGTTTTTCGGCGACGATATCAAAGACGACGAACTAAACGAACCATACCAAAAACCATGATCTGGAAAGACCCCACAACTCCCGACGAATGGACTGAACTTTTTAAGCAAGTCCAGATCGATTTCGAGAAAATCGAAATCCCCGACGTGATGAGCATTCAGCCGGGGGAAGTATTGGAACCCTCCGAGATCAACGTCGAGATTGTCAAGACGGCCAAGGCATTCAGAGAAACCGGATCAATCAAGGATCGGGCGCGACGGTTGGAAGCGATTGCCAAGCGGTGGTACGAACAGGCCAAAGCAAAGGCGGTCCTCGAACTCCGGTCCGCCGCAAACCGGGAAATCTATTCATCCGATGAACTCCGGAAGGCATATGCCGAAGATCAGGCCGCAGCGGTCCGCGGACTGTGGGACGCCTCCCGCGTCTTGGCCGCTTCGATAAAGGATGAACGCCAGCGCATTTATCAATATCGGAAGGATCTTGAAAATATTGGTAATAACGCCCGATGGACACCGAGGGCATGAACCACAAAGGAGGAAAGTCATGATTATCACATTAGATTGGTTGAAAAAACACAGTGCCTGCGTCGAAGGCATCAGATGGTTCGGCTTAGAAAATCGTGATGCGAAAGAGGTCATTGAAAGCCTTATCGCTGATCATCCTAAAAATTCGGACGCCTTGCAATGGGCGAACTGGGCAATCACGAGAATACTGGATCGTCCCGACAAAATCCGGTATGCCGTTTTCGCCGCAGAACAGGTCATTGATATTTTCGAAAAAAAATATCCAGATGACAAACGACCAAGAAATGCGATAGAAGCGGCGAAAAAGGTGATTGAGGCAGATACGCAGGAAAACAGGAACGCCGCCTACGCCGCCGCCGACGCCGCCGCCTACGCCGCCGCCGACGCCGCCGACGCCGCCTACACCGCCGCCGCCGCCTACACCGCCGCCGCCGCCTACACCGCCGCCGCCGCCTACACCTACGAAATGAGGATAAAAATTTTACGCTATGGGATAACGTTGCTGAAGTGAATACGATCATCGAAAAAATCTGCCGCCATTGCGGCGCTGAAATCCGTCGTTGGATAGGTGGGTTTACGGATGGACGGAAACTATACGGCTGTTGCCCAAAGAAGTCATGCCAGAAAAAGGAGAAATCATGGCCCTAACCGTGCAAATCAACAGACGCGAAAAGGCGAATGAAAATCCAAACTTTCAAGGCTAAAACATGACGAACAAGGGAAACATCGTCCGGACTCCAAACTCTGCGCGGCGCGGACTTTCCGGCGATTCCAAGGCCTATTGCGAGGAATGCTCGGATGTGATCTCAGATTTTCGGCAAAAGTACAAAGCAAAGACTTGCGGAAACGCATGTAAACGCGAAAGAGATAAAAGACTTAAACGTGAAAAAGCAAAGCAGATCAATGAATTACTTGGAATTCGCCCGATTAAAAAGGTTACTTCTTTCCCTGATCGCAGGCGAATAAAGGCCATAAACCTAATTCAATTACATCCCGAAATAATTATCTTCATTGCCAAAAGGATTGAGATTGACGTTAAGCATAGCATTGACATTCGATTCGATTTTTACATTGAACTGGCAAAACGAAAATTTAAGTTGAATTTTGGAAATAATCACAAACGATATTTCAAGGAAAATATTCTCCGTACATATCCGGATCTGAGACAGTACATCAAAATGAAGGAGAGGAAGCCATGAAGAAATTCACCTTTGAAAATTGTCAGACTATCCATAAACAGCTTTGGAATTGGCTTGCCGAGACAGGAAAACCACATAAGCCTGATTGGTTGGAATGGAAGAAGATCACGGAGGAGTATGGAACTACGCCTATTTTCTTTTGTCCGGCGTGTGAATATGCAGAGTCCATCGCCGGGTCTGGGAGTAAATGCCGTAAATGCCCGATTAAACGGAAGGGTGGTGGTAATTGCGAATTGTCCGGTGCTGAGTTTGATGAATGGAGAAGTTCTAAGGGGAGCGGCGCTGAACTCAAACGCAGAAAGGAACTCGCTCGTATCATTGCCAACAAGAAATGGACGGATAAGAAATAATGACGAAAGACTTTGCATTTATGTTTTTACCCGGTGATTATCTTAGGGATACTCAATGTCTTTCCGAAAAAACACAAGTTGCTTACGACCGTATCATGTGTGAACATATGAGAAACATATGCGTTTCACAGCAACAACTAAAATTCTTCACAAAACGGTTGAGTGATGAGGAAATGGCTGAATTGAAATTGGTTCTTACTAAGGTTGATGGTGGTTTTCAGATATCTTGGGTGGCAGAAAGTATAATGAAAAGAATGGCTTACAGCGAATCAAGAAGTAGAAACAGAACAAAATCATATGATATACATATGGAAGATGAAGATAAAAATAAAGATAAAGATGAAAAAGTAAATGAAAAAGAAATTGAAATAGATAATGTCATTCAGGAATTTAATAAAATCGTCGGATCAAATTATCAAACAAAATCGAAAGCAATCCGAGAATACATCCGAGCACGATTAACTGAAGGATATTCGAAAGACGATTGTATAAAGGTCATCCAAATCAAATCAAGAGATTGGAAGGGTACGGACATGGAAAAGTATCTTCGCCCTTCGACGCTTTTTAGGCCAACTAAATTTCCGGAATATCTGAATCAGAAAGAACAAACCAAATCAACGCCACAAAGTCGGCATGAAGAATTTATAAAGAGGCAAAATGAATCTCACGTTAATAAACCTTAGCGTATTACTTGAAACCTTTTATGAGGTTTCGGTTAAAACATCAAAGTCCGAACCGCCTTCCGATGCGATGAAACAACTTTATTTTGAAATTTTAAAAGACTTAGATTTTGAAACCGTAAATAAAAACGGCTTTGACCATTTTAAAAAGAACAGATATTTCCCTGCTGCCTGTGATTTACGTGGAGAGATAGACAAGATAAATGAAGCGAAGGCTGACCACGCATACCGAATTATTGAATTTGTTATGAAAAAATATTTTATCCCGGAATTTCCACAAACAAGCATGAATATAATCAAACATAAATTAAATTTATGGAATGAATCGGCTTTACTGCCATTGGCAGACAGATGGGGGATGGAAATATTCGAAGGTTCAAATCCTTCTGCAACTCGCGCTCAATTTCTGAAAAGTTACCTGATTGAAAACGGGGAATATTATCAACTCGCAGAACACAAGCAAAAAGAAATATCAGATAGGGCATTAGAACTTATTTCTCCACTTATCAAAGAAAAAATCGACGGCTGAATCATGAAAACAAAACCAATCCAATGGGTACAAAGTAAAGCGCAATATTCCAATTCCTTAAATGCGATGATTGAACATATTCGGATTGGTTATGTATGTTATGATTCGGCGACATCACGAGAGCAAACGAAATTTTACAAGGCATGGTTTTTATTGGGTGGATATAAACAACCCAAAGATAATTTTGAAACCGAAGATCAAGGGAAGGCATGGGTTGAAAAGAGTTTCAAATTATGGATAGAAAAAATATCAGAGTAATCGACGGTTGAATCAGAAAGGGGAAGGGAATATGGATTACATAAAAGCGATTGAAAAAGAAATTGAATGGTGCAAATCTCATCCAGGGGAATCCGCAAAAGGGGTGGAATTTGAAAAGGCATTTATTTTGGGATTAACGCAAGCAATATATATAATTAACAAAGTGATCAGAATACGTGATCAGAAAGAGGAATGACATGCCAAATAATTTTGAAGAAATAGATGAAATCGAAATAGATGAGGACGATATTTTTGAACGAGAACAAGAACGAAGAGCGGAATGTGTCTGTGGAGCTTATCAATATTCAGTAAAACGCGGAGAATTTATTCATGTCGCGGATTGTTGTTGCGGAAGAACCTGAAGAAAGGGGAATGAGATGGATGAATATGATTGTGCACAGATAGACAAAGCAATGTCAAAAAAAATTGACGCAATTTACAGAAATCCGGCAAAGCATAAATTTTATTCGCAGTTTGAGGCATTTAAAGAAGATTATCGCCATGGTCCGCGAGGTGGACGTATTGTTGGGAAAAAACGTATTTGCTATCATTGTGGATCCAAAAAGAAATATCATGCAGACATAACGGAATTATTATAAATGAGGCGGGAAAATGAATGAACTTGAAATGCTCCAAGCAATGGGCGGTATTGATGAACCATTCTTGACGGGTAGGTTTTTAGGAATCGGTCCATGCGCAGACGATCAGACGAAATACTTGATGCTCAGGCGCGACTTGGAAGATTTCTGTAAATCTCTAAAAGGAAGCGATCAAGCAAGACTATCTATGATGCTTGATGTTTATGACGAGGAAATAAAATGATCAATTCTCCCAAGACACTCGATGAGGCGATTAAACATTACAAAGAGTCGAACTATTCTCAGGGCTATTATGTCAAAGGGTATTGTGCGCATCCGGTCATGGCGAGAAATAGGATATGGCGTCAATGTTCCCGTTGTAACGGTCACGGCCCGAATAAACTATACTGCAAACAACATAGTCGTAAAGTATTGGCAAGTCAAGGAGAAACTTAAAATGGGATGCAAAAACAAAAATATAACACAAGGAGAATTAAGGAGAATAGTCGATTATGATCCCGAAACTGGAAAATTTTACTGGAAGGCGAGAGGACAAGGCAGAAAAATTGGATTTCCGTGCGGTAATTTAAATAATGGTTACATCAGAATTTATATAAATGGAATGTCTTATATGGCTCATCGTCTCGCTTGGTTATGGAAAACCGGTTATTTCCCTGAAAAAAGCATGGATTACAAGAATGGAATAAGACATGATAATAAAATATCTAATCTTAGACTTGCTACTCATTCGCAAAATCAGGCGAATAAAAAAGGTATGAGTAAATATGGAGTTAAGGGAGTTTGCAGGGATCGTCACAAATGGGTTGCCAGAATAATGCATGATAAAGTAAGGTATTATTTAGGAACTTTTAATACATTAAAAGAAGCTAATAGAGCATATTTTAAGGCAGCATTGAAATATCACGGCGAATTTGCGAGAAGAAAATAACAACACGCAAAGAAAGTGGAGGCATGAAATGATTACCTTAAAAGAATTAAACACGAATAAAAAATATCGTAGCCTGTCCATCGAGAAACTTGCCAGACTCATTGACGGTTATAGGTTTACGTTTGTGGATTATTCAAAATTACCAGGTGAAGGACCAATAGGCAAAGCCGAAAACTTAAAAAAGAAATGGAGGCATGAAATGATCCGAAGAAAGAACATCCTGCCGGCGGTGATCTGTTTCATCATTGCCATTTTTGGTACTTGGTGGATGGCTGAGAATGTCTATCCACAGACACCAACAGTCACCCTCGAATTTACCTGGACCAATACCAACACGACAACTGTTGGCTTTGACATAATGGAGGTGTACGCTCCACCAGACACTAACCGAATGTGTTTCTATGTAAACAGCACAGCTGGATTACTACCAAACTGTGCCGGTGATTGTAGCTTTGAGACAATAGCACAAGCTGATAACAAGGTGCATTACTACCGCATGAGCGCCTACGATGCAAGGGCAGGTAAGGAATCACCCTGGTCAAATGTTGCAAGCTGCCTTCTGCCAATATCAGGAACTACAGCACCTCCAGTGCAGAGCGGTTTGACTGCGCCGATTAATTTTAAGGTTGTGGTAAAGAAACAATAAGGCTCGGGGCGAAGGCTCCGCCGTCTGCACCTGTACTTAATATCAAAGTAAATCAATAAAAGGGAGAGGTAAAATGAAAGTCGCAATCAATAAATGTTGGGGCGGATTTGGTTTGAGCCATGAGGCAATTATGCTTTATGCCAAATTTGCCGGCTTTAAATTGTATCCCTTTATCGATAAACGTGGTACAGATGGGAGTTTACTTTTTAATAAGTTTCTTCCTTATGTCGGACAAAAAGATGTTTTTTTAATTCATTATTCAAAAAAGCCATTGACTAAATCCGGAACTTACGTGAATGATTCTTATTTTTCAGATCGTGATATTGAACGTACCGATCCATTACTTATCAAAGTTATCGAAAAATTACATACCAAAGCAAATGGACAACATGCCAAAATTCGTATCGTTGAAATACCGGATGGGACGAAATGGGAATTAGATGAATATGATGGTCAAGAATCTATCCATGAGGTTCATAGATCGTGGGGTTGAGTAGGTTCCAACTGTCCAAGGATCGGGGCGAAGGCTCCGCCGAATGCACCAATATTGGGAGTGAGGTAAGTTATGGCTAAATATTTTGGAGGTTTATTGCAAGGCATTGTACTGACAGTTACTATTGGAGGTGCCATTGTTTTCAAGTTTCCCGTGTTAGTTGTTGCAGCAATACTTGCGGGCCTTTTTACTGTGTGCGCTTGGATTGTTTGCATATTTGAAAATTGGGATTAAACGTGAGGATAACGCCATGAACGTAGAAGTGACTGATGATCCAAGACCTATGTCTCGAATTCTACAGGAAACCGCTGCCGAACTGGAACTGGCGAAAGGTGAAATTAAGTCACTCAGGCTTTCACTTGAAAGTGAAACGGAACGTATCGGCAGAGATGCCATGCGGTACATGACCGAGAGGGACAGGCTGAAGGCGGTCAATGCGGAGTTGATTGAGGCATGTGAATTGGCGTTGATGGTAGGTACATCATATCCAAAAGGCACAGGAGCAAGAATGGATTCAAAAACAGAAGAAGTTTTACGAAATGCTGTTACCAAAGCCAAGGAGATCCAGCCATGACAAGCAGGCAAGCCGATTTGATTCTGCAAGAACTTGACATTTATTCAATGCTCGAAAATACGGAAGAAGTTGATTGTTTGGCTGAAAATAATCCAGAATTACTCGATGCTTATAAAGCAATGATTAAATTTGCAAAGCGTAAAGATAAGGGATAAGGAGTGAGAGATGATCAAACTGAAAATAACATGGAAAAAGTTTTCCGAAATATGCCCGCACTCTTACGATTACAACGGGAGACGATGCTTGATACCTCGACACAATTTAGCTTGTAGTGAAAAATGTACACAAAAAAATTGTCCGTTATTGGTAAGGGATAAGGAGTGAGACGATGACTTGGGCTAAACCCGATCTATACTACGGATTATACTGGTCAGGATTAAGCACAACCATTAAGAGGTTTTAAGGAAATGACCAATGACGTGCGGCAGGCAAGCATAATGCTGTCCCTGAAGAGCCTCTGACGGATGCCAAGCATCTTGTTAAGCGCAACCCCTTGCCGAGAATTCCGGCTCGCACGTTTTCATTAACAGATTAAAGATGGAGGTTGAGATGACCGTTTTGGAATTTATTTTATACCCCGGACTGTTTACTGAATTACATGGCGGGAAGAAAGATGATAGAACTTCTGAATTGTTAAATAAGTTTGGCCGCGCACAACTTGGAATAGACGGAAATTGCGGGTTTGCGCTTTTGGGTGGAGATCTTCAAGAAGGAGAATCTGAATTTGTGGAAATAAAAGGCGATAAAATTGACGATCAATTAAGGGCTTGCAGTTTTGCATTAAACAAATTGCGAGAGCGCATTGATGCACCTGGTATGAGTTACTATTTTGGCCCAAGTCATCCGTACGGTAACTAACCCTACTCCGTAAGCGCGGGAGGGAGGAAAAGTGAGAAAAAATAAATGGTATGTATTACAAGATTCATATCATCTTGCCCTAATGGAAAGTCGTGAGTGCGGAGGTTGGACTGTGTGGCGGAGAATTTATATGCTAATAGCAAATACAATATATTATTATCAAGAACATTTTGAATGGCTAACAGAAAAACACGTGCGTTTTACTGGTGGAGGAAGAAATGAGTACAATAAATGTCCTCGCCGCTAAAATTATGTTACTTACTATGATGATTTTTGTTGCATACCAAGAGGTGGCAAATAAAAAAATAAGCCACGATACATTAATAATCTGTTTAATAGTCATAATGTGTTTTTTGTCGCTTTTACAAGCCGTTACTCCATTGAAAAGCGCAACGAAGAAAAAAGTTTGCAGCATGTGCAAAGGCAAAAAAAAAGTTGATCTTGTCGGGCATGGCATAGGTCTCATGGGTGAGACGTGCCCGAAGTGTCACGGGACCGGGAAACGAAAGGGGAAAGCGTGAAAGCTTGTATGGGTTGTAAGTACGCCGTATGGGATCTAACAAAAGTCGGTAGGCTTCATCCGTCTGGTGATGGACATTGTGAATATGCGTATAAATTACCGGAACTGCCAAATTCAAGGTATTGGATTATAAGCGATCCGAGACCAGCGGGCGGATATATATCAAGAAAAAAGGAGTATCCAAACCATTGCCCATATTATATGCGTCAACCCGCCCAATCAGAGAGCAAGGAGAAACCATGAAACGCGTATTAATTTTCGCTGGAATGCAATTAAAAAAATTGGTAATTGTTACTACCGTAATAAGTCTCTTTATTGGATGGGTATATCTATTTGCACTTTCCCTGAAGCATGATTTATATATTCTCTCGGCCGCTTGGGTGCTACTTTCTTTTATTGCAATTTTTGGGAAGGAAATTACTGAGCGGATTCAATCTGAGTGGCACAAGGCTGGGGAGATCGAAAAGAAATGGAGCAAGAAATGAAAATTGAGATTGTATTATTTATTATAAGTATGACGGCTTTTTTGGTTTGGGGCTATTGTTCTTATCTTTTATTGATAAGTGATCGTAAAAATTGGAGGAAGCAAGAAATGAAACGTATATTGACCATTACTCTGCTTGCCACTATGCTGGCGGGATGTAAGAAAGTACGGATAGAACAGGAAGTTAAAACTCAAAGTTTTATAAATTGTACTTATCGAGTTTCGACATGGCTTTGGATTTACGATTTTCCTTGGTGTTTAGGTAGTACAATCGAACACTCTTTTTATAATTATAATGTTACTAAAGATAGTGTTTGCGCCGTAAAGGTGAGACAACTTAAAGCAATGCTTCCGTATTATATAAAAGCAAAACAGATACTCAAAGACGGTATTGATCCGTGTAAGGAGAGACCATGAAGAAGCTTATAATCTACATTTTTTTGTTGATGTTCTCAGGATGTGCATGGGGACAGATTCTAAGCGATCCAGGCATTAATGACACGCGAGAGAATATTCAAACAGAGAATACTCAGATAAAGATATTTCGTGCCAATGATCCTTATGATATGGGCCGCTCGTTCGAGCGTTGGCTTAGACTTTCCGACCTTGTGGATTATTGGGATGAGTACAAGGAATGGACGAAAGTGAACCCAATAAAATATGCAACTGGTACGTGGACCTGTGTTTTGGATTCTATGAGCAACGGTCGAATAATAGGGAGAAATTATCCAGATTCTTGCACGATGCAAAGACCGATTAGTGCGGAAGATTTTATTGAGAACTTTCTACGCGGCAAACTGCGAGAGGCAAAGCCATGACTAAGTTAAAGAAGTGCAATTTATGCAACAAACCATTAGGAAACGACAAAATGATTTACAATTACAAGAATGAGAAAGCTCATTGGCATTGTATCATGAATCAATCAAGAAAGAATGAGGAGGCAAAGCGATGAGTTGGGCACATCGGCTTCACGCCAGTCATATAACCGGCAAGCAGTACATTCCTCCCGTCGGCAACGTCTGGCTATTCGTGTTCAGTTCGGGCGGTAAATTACTTCGTGCTTATCGTTATCCAAAGGCAGGAAGTTCGGCTAAAATTCGAATCTGGTAAACTGAAAGGTTGCCATTCTGATGAAAATTTTAATTGCATGCGAATTTTCTGGAATTGTCCGCGATGCTTTTAAGGAAAAAGGTCACGATGCTTGGAGTTGTGATTTATTGCCAACTGAAAAACCGGGTCAACATATTCAAGGTGATGTTTTAGAGATTTTAAATGATGGATGGGACTTAATGATTGCGCATCCTCCGTGTACTCATTTAGCGGTTAGTGGGGCGCGGTGGTTCAAATTTAAGGTCATAGAACAGGCGGAAGCATTGGAATTTGTGCGGAGACTTTTAGATGCGTCCGTTTACAAAATCGCCCTTGAAAATCCCGTAAGTATTATTTCGTCTACAATACGAAAGCCGGATCAAATTATTCAGCCTTGGATGTTTGGGCACGGAGAAACAAAAGCAACCTGTTTGTGGCTGAAAAATTTACCACTATTAAATCCGACAAATATTGTAGAGGGAAGAACGGCGCGGGTTCATTTTGAATCGCCGGGGCCGGAGCGATGGAAGAACAGAAGCCGTACCCTGCAAGGCATAGCCGATGCAATGGCAACTCAATGGTCGTAAGGGATAATAAAATGAGAAAATATCACATACAACCAGGAAACAAATTTAATAGATTAACAGCAATAAAATTAGATCATATTGGGAAACACAATAGATCGTATTTCTTATTTAAATGTGAATGCGGAAAAACTAAAATAATATTGGGTTCATTGGTTAGGTCGGGCAACACAAAAAGTTGCGGTTGTCTTTCAATGGAAAAGAAAAAATCAAAACTTTTACCAGAGAACATGGGAGTTATTAATCAAATAATTTTAGGTTATAAGCGCCATGCAAAACGTAGAGGGCTTTTATGGGAATTGACCTTTAATGATGTGTCTGTCATAATTAAAAAGCCGTGTCGTTATTGCGGATTAATTCCTTCTAATAATAAAATTACTAAAAATTGTAACGGGTTTTTATATAGCGGAATAGACCGCGTTGATTCTTCCGTGGGATACGTAAAGGTAAATGTTGTTTCTTGTTGTAGTCAATGCAATAAATCAAAAATGGCATTATCGAAAAACGAATTTTTATCTTGGATTATTCGTGTTTACAAACACCAAGATGCAATGGCCGATCAATGGGGAATTAATTAATGGCAATTGATCTGAATAAAGAAATCCAGACACTTCGCGAGGCGGCGGCTATCGGTACGAAATATCAATGGTCGAAAGTGACATCCGAGAATATGCGCCTCGCGAATCATCTTAAAAAACTCCTCGCCGAGCAGCAGGCGGAGGCGGCGGGGAAACAGGGGAGATTGCTGTGAAGGCGTTAAAGAAATGTAGAATTAAGGATTGCGGTGAGCCAGTTGATCGGTTGTATTTCGATCTCTGCCGTAAATGCGCTCAGGAAATAATTGCAATGCACGAGGCGGGGGAATGGTTGGATATACCTGTGAAAATAAAGGAGAATTGAAATGTTTGATCTTTACAAAATGAAACAATGTCTGAGATGTAAAAATGAATTTAAATCTAATTCGATGATTCACGGTGATGATGTTTGCTCTACCTGTGAAAGAATGAACAGTATAACATTTTGGTTGCCAAAACTTCAAAACGTACAATGCCCTATTCCTAAAACAATAATGATAAATGCGGATATTGATTTAGGCCCGATGGTTGACGGGGTAGAAGTCGAAGGAACGGATAGATTTTTTAATGAATTAAATAACGCCGCAAATATATTAGGTTTTCCTGTATTTCTTAGAACTGAAATGTTAAGCAATAAGCATGACTGGATAAATTCTTGCTTTATTGAAAATGAAAAACAATTTCCGAGTCATATAGTAAATTTACTTGAAATGAGCGCAGTAGTAACAATTGACCGATTCAAGGATTGCAATTTTTTTGCTATCCGAAAAATGATTGAAACCGAAAAAGCATTCACATATTTCAATGGAATGCCAATCACGAAAGAAATTAGAGTTTTTATACGAAACGGCAAAATAGAATGTCAACATCCTTATTGGCCTAAAGATGTTTTTGAAAAAATAGACGATACGCTTATTAAAAAAGTACAAGAATTGAATGATGATGATAAAGATATAATTAATAAATACGGAAATTATTTAGCAAAAATATTTCATGGATGGTGGTCTGTTGATTTTCTTAAATCAAAGAAAGGCGATTGGTATTGTACGGATATGGCCATCGGGGAAAGTTCATGGCATGATGAAAAATGTATTAATAAAATCAAGGAACATTTGATTTGAGGTTATAAGTGGATGAGCAAAGACTCAATGCCATAATCATCGGCAAACTCGGAGTGGAAGGTCTATCCATACAATCGCCTTGGGAGGAAATCGAAACCTGTCTGTCTCGGACCGTCAGACCTGATTTGTGCATTTCGGTTGCCCGCAGATTGAAAGCGGAGGATGAGGGGAAACTATTGTGATCAAACCACGTGAAGGGGAAGTCAATCCATATTTACTGAAAAAGTTGGATGCAAGAATAGCCACCCAAAAACGAATTATGGAACGTACAAAACCTATTTGGAACAGACAAGGGGCAATTCCCGGCCCACTTGCTACCGGCAGAAGTGGCTATTCAATGGGGAAAAAACTCGATGCTCAGAATGATAGAATGTCTCGTGCTTTTAGTGAATATCAAACAGCAGAAAAAGAATTTAATAATCTCACGAAAAGACGCAAAGATTTTATTACTGGAAAGGTTAATTACAACGGACAACCCAAAGCGCATAAAACAGGAGATTATGCACAATCTCAATTTGACAAAATAGAGATTGGCGATAAAATCGACATTGGCGGTAACGTTCCATTGAAAGTTATCAAGAAAAACAAATCAACAGTCGTAACGGAAGGTGGGTCAAAGTGGAATGTGCGGGAGATTGAGGAATTAATTAAATCTGAATCCATTAGGGAGAATCTATGAAGATCGAAACAAGCATTCTCGAAATCATCGAACGTGGCAGGACGGAAGGAAGTCTTTATTATCTGCCCGAAGGTCAACTTGACCGTGCAACATACGTGGCCGTCAACAAGGTCTTGGAATGCCTCGGAGGAAAATGGAACAGGAAAGAAAAAGCGCACGTCTTTGAATCGGATATTTCGGAACGCATTGACGATGTGCTTTTAACCGGCGAAGTCATTGACAAGAAAAAGGAATTTCAATTTTTTGAAACACCGCCTAAAATTGTTGCACAATTAATTCAACTCGCAGACATTCAGCCGGGGCAAATGTGCCTTGAACCTTCAGCCGGGAAAGGTGCGATTGCAGAGGCTTTGAGGAAAAAGGCCGGCGGTGGAGTTTTCTGTTGTGAATTGAATCCGGAAAACGTATCCGACTTGAGAGCAGACGGATTCTATGTTTTCGAAGGTGATTTTCTACAATTTTCAGAAACAGCGAAATATGACCGGATTGTGATGAATCCGCCGTTTCAAAAACAATTTGACCTCGATCACGTCCTGAAGGCGTTGGAGTTCCTGAAAGACGGTGGGATTTTGGTTTCCGTAATGTCCGTCGGGGTGACATTCAGGACGAACAAAAAGACGTTGGATTTCTGGAAAGTGATTGATAAATATGACAAAGAAGTGATCGTCTTGGAACCGGGCGCATTCAAAGTATCGGGAACATCGGTCAACGCGATTATTCTGAAAGTGAAGGCCGCGAATGTCTGATTTTGTCGGATTTCATCATGCGATAATTGGCCTTGTCTTAATGCTTATCGGCTTCATCATTTTAATCTCAGGGCGAAAGACAAAGACGCGCAAACGAATTGCCTTGGTCATTATCGCCCTTGGTGCTTTGATTTTCGCGGATGATGTTTTTCAGCATTACATGCAGTACACCGATCCGAGTTACCGAAGTCCGCTTCATAAACTTTACGGCGCGACTTTTTGGAAATGGCATTGGATTCAGAAAATCAATGAATGGTTTGATAAAGTTTTCGGGAGGAAAGTATGAACGAAGGAAAGTGGTGGACGGCGACTTGGAATCCAGTGACGGGATGTTCGCCCGTTTCATCTGGTTGCGATCATTGTTGGGCACGAAGTATGGCGAAACGGTTCAGAGGACCCGATGGGTTCAAGGTGAAATTTCATTCAAATCATATTCATGATCCATTTTATTTAAAAAAGCCACACCAATTTTTTGTCTGTAACATGGGTGATTTATTTTATGATGAAGTACCGGAAAATTTCATTAATACTGTGATGAGCATCATGTTCAATTCTAAGCAACACACATTTTATTTATTGACAAAACGCCCTGAACGTATGGCCGAATACATGAAAAATGTTCGCGGGGAGGATCGTGTCATTGAAAATTTGTGGCTTGGCACATCTGTCGAAGATCAAAAGACCGCAGACAAGCGTATTCCGATTCTTCTGTCAATCCCCGGATTCAAGAAATTTGTTTCCGTGGAGCCGATGTTGGGACCGGTGAATGTTAAAAGGTGGCTTAGAGATCCCGAATGCACTTGCTATGAAATTATAGGAGGACATCAACAGGGATGTTATTATTATAATCATAGTACTTTTCCCCCCTTACTTGACTGGATTATTTGTGGCGCAGAAACGGGCCCCGGGGCCAGACCGATGAATTTAGATTGGGCGCGGACGATCAGGGATCAATGTCGATTCGCCAGCGTCCCGTTCTTTTTCAAATCAGTCGGGCCGAAAATTGAAATACCAAGTGATCTTTTAATTCGCGAATATCCAGGGGACGTAAAATGAGACCATGCCCTAAGCCAACTCCACGCGAAAAGAAGTCGAAGCCATTGCGTAAGCCATACGTGAGGCCGGAAACAATCAAGCATTACTTTGGACTTCCTATAATTATTAAACGGCTGAACGAAAGAACCGAGTCAATTTATCCATGTTCAAAGCAAAAACAACTTGCATGGAAAGATTCTGATTGTTTAGTAGCTCAATGCGATGATTTATGGCGTGAGATTATAAAGGCAAAGGCAGGCTATCGATCAGAACTTTCAGGCAAAATGGCTGACCCGGAAAATGGGATTTATCTTCAATCGCATCATATTTTACAAAAGCCCAATCGAAGGTTAAGATATGAACTGGAAAACGGAATTTGCATTACCAAGGGTGAACATAATTGGGGAGCACACGGGGGAAGACAAGAGGAATTTCGAAGAAAGATTCAGGCGATACGGGGTGCGGATATTTTTGATAGACTCTATTTACTGAAAAACCAGAAACCTCCGGACATGATAATGCTAAAAATTTATCTCACGAAGGAATTGGAAAAATTAAAAGTTGAAACCCACAAAGGACAAAAACAAGCAAAATCATCCTCATGGCAAGGATAAGATGATTCATGCAAAATCAAGAAAGTGTTGTAAATGCAAAATACAACAGGCTGTTGCTTTTTGGCAGTGAAATGGATTTGCAAGATTTAAAATGCGAAGCAGAAACAGACGCGGGGAAACCATGTCGATATAAGCCGAAATTTATTTATAAGGTTGTGGCCGGGGATTGCCAGTTACTTTGCAGAAGACATGCGAAAAGATTTTTTAAATCGAAATCAATCAGAAAAATAACGGAAAAATAAAATGGATCTACCTCCAAGATTTGATGCTTTATTTAAACATTTTAAGCAACCAGATTCAAGTGCTTGGTGTCTTGATTGCAAATGGAAAGGCAAGTTAAGCGAGACGAAATATAAAGATAAGACTCAGGTTTGTCCGGTGTGCAATGGATTCGTAAAGTGGTCGGAAAAATGAATGCCGCCCGTGGCGAAATTATTAAAAGCTACCTGACAGAGGGCAGACCCCGAATAACCATGCCGGTTAGGCGAATAAGGGGCACTTGCGGGTGCAAATCCCGTCGGGCGGCAACAAGGGACGGAAGTGTAACGGTCGCACCTCTGGCTGTGGCCCAGAGAGCACTCGGTTCGACTCCGAGCCGCCCCTCAACGAATTTAAAAAAAAGGAGAATAAAATGACTTCATGGCATTCTTATCCAAGTGTTTTTGCAATGGGACACAAGGCCATTGAAAATCTTTTTAATGGGCCTGTTTTATGCGAAGAAAAAATTGATGGATCGCAATTCTCTTTCGGAAGATTTGATGGTATTTTAAAAGTCAAATCCAAGGGGAAGGAAATTATCCCGGAAGCACCAGAGAAACTATTTTGCGAAGCCATTGAAACCGTAAGTAAATTAGACCTTATTGAAGGACGTACTTATCGTGGAGAAGTTTTACAGAAACCTAAACATAATGCGATTGCCTATGACCGCATTCCCAAGGGGAATGTTATTTTATTTGATATAAATATTAACGAAGAAGAATATCTATCTTACGATGAAAAAAAACAAGAAGCCGACAGGATAGGACTTGAAGTTGTTCCGATTCTATATTACGGAGAAATTAAAGAACAGAAAATCATTCTTGATATGCTTGAAACAATTTCAATTCTTGGAGGCCAGAAAATTGAGGGCGTTGTAATTAAAAATTATGCACAATTCGGCAGAGACAAGAAAGTATTAATGGGGAAATATGTTTCCGAGGCATTTAAGGAAGTTCATAAAAAGGAATGGGGTGAATCAAATCCCGGCCAGAATGATATTCTCACAAGATTAATTACAATGTTAAAAACTCCAGCACGATGGGACAAATCTGTTGTCCATTTACGTGAACGCGGGGAACTTGAAAGCAGCCCAAGAGACATTGGAAAACTAATCCCGGAAATCAAGCACGATGTTGAAACCGAATGCGAATCCGAGATGAAAGAGGTTTTATATAAATGGGCTAAAGATCATGTTTTGCGCGGAGTAACGGGAGGCGTAGCCGAATGGTACAAAAAGAAACTTTTGGAAAGTCAATTCGAGAATAATGACACGGTATTATAAGAGCACATTATAAGCTTGGAGGAAAAAGAAAAAAACAATGCCAATAAAATTAACCGAAAACCACAGGGTAGGCCGGGGAATACGCGAGGTTCTTGCGAATTTCGTTTTGACTATCCCCGACGGAATGGCCTACACGATTCAGGAGGTGGGTGAGAAGTTAGGACATCGTCCAGACATCATCCGACGTACAGCCAAAGAACTTGACGCATATATGATCGTCCATTCTCCGGCTCAAGGACAAATGTGCGTAGTAGCAAACCAGAAGACCATAAAGGAGAAATTGGATGCCAATAGAGCTAAATAAAACGGAAATGCTAACATCCAAGAATGATTTCACCAAAGATCAATACAGGGAATTACAATTCGAAAACAAGCGGTTATCTTCTCGACTTGTGAAAATCGCCGCAGTTCAGGAGAATATCATTGAGGCGATAACATCCACCTGTAAAGCACTTCCAAGTGAAAACCCTCCAAAGATAGACGTAGGGAAGGCTCCGAAACGTTATCCCGAAGAACGTGCCGTTTTGAATATTTCGGATTCACAGATAGGATCGTATGTCAGCAAATATTTAACTGGCGGACTTTGCGAATATAATAAAACGGAATTTGTGAAACGCATAAAACGGCTAACTCATAATATGCTTGAGATTACGCGCATTCAGAGAACTGGCGGGGTTCCGGTGAAGAAATTAAACCTTCATTTTCTCGGCGATGTTGTGCAAGGAGAATCAATATATCCGGGTCAAGGGTTTTATCTTGATGCATTGTTGCTTGAACAAACTTTCGAATTGGCATCCCGTTTTGTATTTGATGTGATAATTCCTCTAAGCAGGGAATTCGAACAGGTAGAGATTTTCTGTATTCCTGGAAATCACGGCAGGCAGGCAGGACCAAGGAATTCTTCGCGTGAAGCAAACTGGGATTATGTTGCATATATTTTTTGGAGGCAATTACTCAAAGAATATAAGCATATAAAATTATATATATCGCAAAGTCCATTCTTGATTTATGAATTATTCCCAGGACAACTTCATGCTCTCATTCACGGGAACCAGGCAAAGGGTTGGATGGGATTTCCGTATTATGGAATTGATCGGGTATTCGGACGGCTTAAAACCTTGACTAATCTTCCGATTCAGTATTTATATCATGGACATCATCACCAACCAGCAAGCATGGATGCGCATATCGGACGAAAAATCGGTAACGGTTCAATCGAGGGCGGATCCGAGTATTCGGTATGCGATTTAGTTACCGCTAATGTTCCGCAACAGTTTTATTGCGGTGTAAATTCTAAAGGGATCACTTGGGAATATTGGATTAGATTGGCCGATGTTCCGAAAATGATCGCGGATGATCATGGGATTTTTACGCCGATTATGAAAGAATAATTAATAATCAGGCGTGTTCACTAAAAAGCCTTGCTCAGTCAGACTGAGCAAGTCAAAAGACTGAACAGTTTAAAAAAATGCACACAGGTAAACTAAAGGTAGACCAATGAGTAAATACGAAGACTGGAAATCGGGTGAATGGGAGAGGGTTAAGAAGAAGGGTTTCAAGCTCATGTGTTGCTCTTGCAGTCTTGTCCACGTTTTAGATTTCAAAGTGGAAAAATGCGGTCGGGAATTGCACGTATATGTTAGGGTGCGTCGTGATGATCAGGCGACGGCGGCGGCGCGCAGAGGCAAGGTAAAGACAATCGTGGTAACGGATTAGGAGGGATTCACGATGCAAAGCCCATGCAGGTATGACGTTCTCGATGCGGATAGTAGTCTTGTGCTTATATTTGATTCTAACGATGAATATATCTGTCAAACAAGTTCAGAGGAAAAGGCTAAAATGATTATTCAGAAATTAGACACTAACGGAGGATTAAAGGAACATGACGGATGACCTTGACCGCTTAACGCTTCAAGCTGAGATTTCAAACTGGAAATCCTGCCTATTGGACCCTGTGACAACAAACGGCGAGCGTCGGGTATTGCAGAAATTAATTGCGGATGCGGAAAAAGCTTTGAAAACCGGAGAACCTGTAAAATATAAGAAATTAAAAATAATAGAACTATAAGGTTAACTCACAACTCACAAAAGGAGAAAGAAGATGGACAGATTCGGAACGGTCGGTATCGTGGTGGTGATTATTCTCATCCTTCTTGCGGTATTTGGATATGTGTCCAATATCGTAAAACTTATCGGATGCGATTTCGCCTCACCGTATAAGGCGGAAATCTTCAGGATTGTCGGAATTATTATGCCGCCGGTAGGAGTTATCATAGGTTACTGTAATTTAGGTAAGTAATTAATCGAGCGGATACGCGCGTTTCGTATGGAGCCATACTCACGGAAGCAAGGGTCATAACCTTGACCGCGCTCCGCTTGAATTAAATTTAAAGGAGGTAAATGTGATACCTGAAGTCATGAAGGTTGATCGGTTCGGGTTAAACTCCACAACCAGATTCAAACCGAAACCGCGATTCCAGGAGAAACAACTTGTATGCGAGATTCGTGCTTTGACTGAGGGCGTCTGCTACAGTCACGCTCATTGCCACCGAGGCGACGGGATAGGCGGAGAACTCAAATGCCAAATCGTGAAACGCGAGGAATAAAGCATGAGATGTCCTAATCCTGCATGTGGCAGTAATGATTTGGCAGTCGAAACAACGCGCGAAGATCCGGATAATCCTAAAATATTGGAACGCAAGCGATATTGTAAAAAATGCGGCCAACGATTATTTTGCGTGGATGAAATCAAATATTTACTTCCACCGAAACGGCCATACAAACGTCATGGGATACTGAGCATGGAAAGGTCATAGTAATACATTGCCTGTTTTTACGGATCGCCCTACGAGCCTCTAATGCGTTCACTTAATTTTATATATTTCAATAACTTAACTATTGTTTATAAATTTATCAAATTTGCATGAGGATTTTTTGAAGACCTATAATTCGCACATAACCTATTATTTTCTTTAAATTCAATATTATCAAACAATTAAGACGGTGTATTATATGGCTTGTGGCGAGAGTTAATTTCTTAAAAGTACGCTTTCCCTTGCTATAATGATTATAGTTATAGCAATTTATTTTCAAATGCCTCAATAAAAACAATAACTTATAACCTTTTAATATCCCTTAAAAAATACGATTTCCCTTGACATTGACAGTATAATGATGTATATTATATCAATAGATAAGACAGACAAAACCCAAACCAAGGAGAGAGCCATGAAAACCATCGCAACCGCAAAGATTGCAAAGGCGCAGGGTTATGAGTATGTCGCCTCCGTCGTCAAGAGTGTATTCCGGACAACCTATTACCACGTTATCAAGTTGTCCGATCTCATCGAGGTGGGCAAATGGATACCGGCAAATAAGGGACAATATAATAACTGGCATGGTCGCATCGGGACCAGTCATCTGCCGGAAAAAACAATATTGCGCTCTGATATGTTTAATCTAATATAAGGAGATCAATCATGATACTCTGTGACGCTTGCGGATCGCCCAAAACGGGCGTGTATATGGGCGGTGCTTTTATCTGCCGGGATTGTGATCTGCCGGTCCGCGAGGCGATGGACAAACTTCGGGCCGACGGCAAATCCGTCAATGTCCTGCACATTGCAAAAAAGTTATTTAGAGAGGTAAACAACGGAGGCGACTATCTACTTCGGGAGATTCCCGCCGATCTTAAGTTGATGCTGGAGCATCGGGCGGTGGACGACAACGCGAGCATCCGGGATGTGATACTGATTGCGCTCCACAAATACCTTTCAGTCAAGGCCCCCAAGTAGGGGGCTTTTTTATTGATACAATCACGACAATATTTTTCCCTCAATTCTCCCTAAAAGACACAACAAATGACTATATAGCCACTTTCAAATCAACAAATGTACATATACGGTGATTGGTTGTCAATTTTCTTTATTATATTTATACCATGCCTGAACCCGGAATCCCATTGAGAAAGTTAAAGTTAAAACGTATTTCCGCGACAAGTGACGGCACATGGGGCGCGCTTCTCAAGGAATCAGGAAACCCGCTTTGCCTCACCGCAGAAATTCCAAATACTTTTGTTCCATGTGGAACGTATATTTGTAAATTACAAACTCACAATCAAGAGAACGGTCGCAGTTATCCCGCTTACGAGATTATGAATGTTGCGGGACATAAGGATATCGAAATCCATATCGGCAACTCGCCTGTTCTGGATTCCAAGGGTTGTGTACTTTTAGGCATGGAATTCGGAACAGTTTTAGGAAATAGACCGGCGGTATTATTCAGTACTTCAGCCTACGAGACATTTATGAATTATGTTGGACGAGTTCCGGAATTTGAACTGACAATAGAGGATCCATAAAATGTCCGATCCAAACCTTCAACTCAACGGAAAGATATTCACGCCAGCATCCGCGCAACCGACAACTGAGATCCCGATGATTCCGGAACTTCCAACTCTTCCTTTAAAGCCTCAAAAAATAAAGTGGTACGATAGACTTATCCTTTGGCTAAAAAGCAAGAAAGTTGCATCAAAAGCCACGCAGTTGATCGAATGGATCATTACTATTTTCTTTCCAGAAGGGAAAGTAGCCCTTGTAATCGCAAGGCTTACCGAAAATTTTGCTAAGAAATTTGAAGAGATAAAACAACGTAACTCACAAATCCTAACAAATGGAGGAACTATGTTGAAGGGCAAAAAAACTTTCATCCTTGCCGGTCTCCTGCTTGTTGCCGTTCTGGTCCCGATTGTCCTGAAGGTCCCGGTCCCGGAAGCGGCCTACGCTGTACTCGCAGCTCTTGGCCTTGGAGCGGTCCGTTTGGCATTGGCAGACTTGAGCCAAAACCAAGGATGGAAAACCTATGCGGCAGTTGGCCTTGTCATTCTTGTGGCCGTACTCGAAACCATCGGCGTGAAAATTCCCTATGACTTGCTCTATGGGTTCGCCGGCGTGATTGGACTGGTCGGCATCCGGGACGCGGTCGGGAAGTTGGAACAACCGTAACGGCATTGCGGGAGGCTATATCGGAGAGGATTGAGGCATACTACAAGGGGACTCGATCAATCCGAACCTCCCGCGACAAAATGCGGACGGTCAAGGGTAAGTCGCCGGTCGCCACGGCGGAGGACCTGAGAACCATGTACGGTATAGGCCGTATCTGTCCGCGCCAAATTTAAAACAGAGGAACGGAGGAGAAGATGAGAAATGGAATCAAGTATTTCAATGAAGTTGATGACCAAGGTAATCCCACGGGCGGAACAGTAACGGGGGTTGGTATTGGGATTGCATGGCAGAACGGTCCTCTTGGTCGAGGAACAGAGCGGAAGGAACCGAACGGTGCATTTGTGGAGGATGTCATTGATGCATGCGCTAAACGGATTCGGTTTTATCAAGAAACCAAGGGCGGTATTTTTGCTTGTCGTCAGAATGCTCTTGCCTTAACAAAACTCGAAGAGGCTCTGCATTGGCTTGATGATCGGACCAAGGAACGGGAAGAACGTCTTGTCGAAGGAACACACATTCCGTAATTCTACTTTCAAAGCGGAGGAGGGAACGCGCGGACATGGCCGGAGGTGGTATAAATCTTGTTGGACTTATATTGAGATTCATTCCTCAAGGCATGAGTGACGCGGCCCTCCGCCGTGTAATTGTAACTACTTTTAATAGTAATAATTGCGTAAATCGGAAAGTTAAAGGCGGGGTCTCGACGTTCAGGTTCGGTGTTGCTTGTAAATTGAAGGAGATGGGCCCGTGGCAGGGAATGCCGGACGGGAATTTACGAAAGCAAGTTAGCTACTGGATGGAGAAAAGGGAACACGAAACTAACCTTTTCTACCTCGCCGTAATGTATAATATACCAATAGCAGTTTAAAACGAAAGTGACATTAGTATATATTGATTGACAACTTTGTAGTTGTACAACTCGCGAGGTGAGAAACAAATGATAACTCGTGAAGTTTACGAAACCATTCTCGCAACTATGATTCTTTTAACAAATATTTTTATCGGAATAGGTATATGGGTGATTCTCTTCAAAGTCAATCAAGCATTCAGGAAAGATATTTTTGATTTGAGACTTAGAATGGAAATAATTAAGGACATGAAGAAGTATAAATTAACCTTGCAGGAAGTTATGTATTGTTGGCAATGTGGTTTGACGGCACTTCTGGAAATTAGGCAGATAAAAAAACATGCTTAATCACGGTTATGGCATTCTTAAAAGACTCAAAAAAGGTATACGGATTTATATCTTCGTAACGTTTCATTGTCAATTGAATTGTTCGTATTGCAGTAATAAGCCATTCGAAGGCGACGAATTAGAGCCCGATCCACAAATGAATTTTGTTCCCGAAATGGATTGGCGGAAATGGGTTGACTTGATTGAGACTTTTCCGGTGCGCGTGCGCGAGATTGTGATCGAAGGCGGTGAAACTTTACTTTATCCGGGAATTGGAAATCTTATCAATGCCTTAATTGCAAGTGGGCGATTCGTAACATTATATACAAATCTTGAATTACTCAATGATGATTTAGGGATTGAACCAAGCAATAAGTTGAGGATTCAAGCATCGGCACATCTGCAAGGACGGAATGAAATTTCTAACGAATTTTGTAAGGCATACACCGAAAATGAAAATAAATACAGAATCGATGTTGATGTTTTGGGAAATGAAACAAGAAAAACAAATGGATTAGTACGTTTTAATAAAATCCTATCTCCGAAAGAATTGCGTGAAAGTCCCGAATGGACGGCAAAACAATTCAGGATATTGCCAAATGGTGAAATACATATAAGCAAAGGTCGTTTATTATCCGCCGTTTACGAAAAAGAATATGAAACTTTATAATAAATTCACGAAATTTAAAAGTATTTTCAAATTGTCCGTTATTTATCGGTTCAGTCCGGTTAAGATTTTCCGTGCAATTAAGGAAATTATACGGTTTATAAATGATTTCACATTATTCGATAATCAACGTAAACAGTCAACATATAAATTTCCATACGGAAATTTGAATCCCTGTATGGGCGAACGGGACAGAGACGGGATTAATTCGAAGGAGTATTTTTATCAGGATTTTCATGTTGCAAAAAGAATACTTGAAAACAAACCAGAGAAACATGTTGATATCGGATCGCGATTTGATGGATTCATTACTCATTTGTGCCTATTCCGTGAGGTTGAAGTTTTCGATATCCGGCCCTTGACCGTGACTTTGCCAAATTTGAAATTTATTCAGGCTGACATGATGGAATCTATAAGTAAATCATTTCTTGATTATGCCGATTCAATTTCATGCCTTCACGCCTTGGAACATTTCGGCCTTGGCAGGTATGGAGATCCGATTGATTATGATGGACACTTAAAGGGACTTGATAATATTTACAGGATTTTAAGGAAAGGTGGAAAATTTTATTTATCCGTGCCAATAGGCGAAGATAGGATTGAGTTTAATGCTCATCGAGTATTTTCGCTTGGTTATCTCTATGCCTTATTCGAAGATAAATATAAAATTAATAATTTCTCATATATAGATAATACCGGCCCGTTAGGAAATTTTCATGAAAATATTTTTGTATTTGCGCATGATATAAATAATAATTTTGGTATTGTTCAGGGATGCGGAATATTTGAAATGACCAAATTATGAAATATTTTATATTATTTATTATGTTATTAATAAGCATGGTGAATGCACAAGTTATGTGCAAAAAATCGTGGGATTCTTGTGATGGAGCATTTTTCAAATATGATAAATCCGAACATTTAATCGGTTCCGCAATTTTATATCAAGGTTTTCGAACATATAATTGGGAACCTAAAAAGCGATTATTGTATTCTGTTTTATCTGGTTTTCTTTGGGAGGTTAAAGATTCGTTAATTTCTTATAAGGATTTTGGTAGAATGGGTGGTGATGGATTTGATTATAAGGATTTTTTGGCCGATTGTGCGGGTATATTCTTATCATATGAATTAGAAAAGATTCATATTAATATAACATTTAGATTATACCTGGAAAAGGAAATTTAATGTTTCAGCATTTGCAAATTTGCCCGACATGGCGCTGTAATCTCAAATGTCCTACTTGTGATTCATGGCAAAGGGATCAAAAGATCGAACTTTCCAAGGGGCAGATTGATCAAATTGCAAAAGATGAATTATTTGGAAGAGTTAAACATCTAATCATCGAAGGCGGGGAACCGTTTACATTTACTAATTTGGATTATTTCATTGACAAAATGTCACGGGTATACGATAAGATAGCCATTATCACAAGCGGTTATTTATACGCAAGAATCGGCATGTTTTTAGAGAAATATGCGGGGATCAAAAATCGTTTGCGATTTGTAGTTTCGCTCAATGGGATAGATAAATATCACGACGAAACAAGGGGAAAAGACGGGGTATATGCCCATGTTATAAATACAATCGCATTATTACAAAGTCATGGATATGCTTTTAATTTGCAATTTCTTCCGACTGAAACGAATCAAGGCCAGTATTGGGAGGTAAAAGAATTTGCGGATAAATTAGGTGTGAGCGTAAATGTCTGTCATCCCTCAAAGATCGGCAAATATGCAATTGAATCTACCGAGGGGATGTTGAAAGAATATGATATCATCAAGGCTGAACAGGCAAAGTCTTTACCTTGGAGAAGTAGATGGGAATTTGAATGTTTCAATGACATGAAGAAACGCAAAAAATTCATGCCATGTTGGGCTGGAAAGAAAATGATTTATATTGATCCAAGAGGAACAATTCGACCTTGCGCCATTAACGAGGAAATGTCATTGGGAATTATTTATGATCATGAAATTTTTATGAAAAGCGGAGAAAGATATCAAGATGAACTTGATTTAATCCCTGAATATTGCCAATACCGAACTGGGCAGGTTTGTAATCAGACATATATTGGATATACGCTTCATCGCAAACCATTTTATCTATTAAAATGGAGGCTCGGAAAATGGCTAAGAAAAAAGTAGAATTCAATGATAATCATTAAGATAGTTGGCGGTCTCGGAAATCAGTTGTTTCAGTATGCTTACGGCCTTGCACTTGCGAAACGGAACAATACCGATCTCTACCTTGATTTGTCATGGTACGAGACAGGCAAGGATTTGGAGTGGTTCGGGAAGCACAACGATAGGCCATTTCTTCTGAGCGGACTGTTTGGCGTTCATGTTGTATCACCGTTTAATATTTTAAAATATATTAGAAAAGTAAAAGAAACGCAATTTCAATTTGATCAAAGTCTTTATGATTTAGGCAACAATCATTATATCAGGGGGTATTTTCAAAGCGAGCAATACTTCGATAATATCAAGGATGAGATGAAATCTATATCCAGATTTGGAGAATTTTACGATATAAGAAGACGGATTAAAGAGGGAGGTTTTGATACAGCTATTCATGTCCGTCGCAGTGATTATCTGACCAATCCAGTTAATTACGTACTTCCAGAAACATATTATCGAGAAGCCAAGGAAATACTGGAAAGTAAAAAGGTTATAGTTTTTTCAGATGATCCAGATTATTCCGATTGGAACTCCATTGATCCCATTCATGACATGATTGCGATGTCATGCTTCCCGAAGATCATTACGGCAAATAGTTCATATTCATGGTGGGCCGCATGGCTTTCGGATGCGCAAGTTGTATGTCCCAAGAAATACTTCGCAACTGGACATGATAAGAATATGAGTGATTTCTGGCCAAAAACATGGATTCAAATATGAACCCGAAAGTCTCAATCATAATAACCAATTTTCGACATGATGCTTATTTGCCATTTGCTGTGATGTCGGTATTGAACCAGACCTTTAAAGATTGGGAATTGATAATCGCAAACGATAATCCAGATTCTAAAACGCCTTATTATGATCGGATAGACAAAAGAATATTAGTCATGGATGCGAAAAAAAATATTGGACAGCCAGCACGTATTAACTTTTGCATTCCGTGGTTGCGCGGAGAATTCACGGCTTTTCTGGATGCAGATGATTATTGGCTACCGTGGAAGTTAAATTACCAACTCGGATTTGATTTTGATATGACATACGGGGATTGTCTCGTAAAGCAAGCAGACGGAAAGACGCGATTGGTACATACAAAGCCCTGGGACAGGGATATGGTTTTACATAAACAATGCTTGACAACTTTTTCAAGTATAATTGTGAAAACCGAACTACTGAAACGATGTCCTTTTCCCGAAGACATTGGAAATGGAAATGATAGGGTATGGACTTTAGATCTTTCGTTATTGACGGACAATATTTTATATACACCCTTGCCGCTTTTCGTTTACAGGGACTATACATCACAGTTCAGAAAACAGTTCAATTTTAATCCAATTACGAAATTTAATACTTTATTGAAACGAGTTGAGCGGAGAAAGAAAAACAAAGTGCTTCAGGATTACATTAACAGGCGATATGATGTTAAGTAAATTAACTGAATATTACATAATTTGCACTAACCGTCTGGATTACGGTTTTAGGAATATAGGGAATTTCTCGCGGTTTCTTCAGATGGGCGCGACTGCCGCATTAGTTCTAAAAGTTTTCGGAGTAACGACAAACAAATCAATTATAATACCATTAGTTGCCATGCTTATCATTGTGACGATTTCGTGGATGTTAGGTAAAACTAAACTTCAGGCTAAGCAATTGAAATATGACTCAGAGAGAAATCGTGCGTGGGTGGAATTAGTTGAACAGGTTAAGAGACTTGAAAATAAAATCGATGAGTTAAGAAAATGAACAACAATGCATTTGAAAGAGGATTGCTTTTAATCTTTTTGGTTTTATTTGAAATGATGATACTTGTTGTAATTGCCAATTACAATTCAATCCCTCCGCATACATGGATTGGTGGGTTTGTTTATCGTTGGATGGAAGCACTTTGTATGCCTGAGTATAAGGGTTTTGATCGGATATTTTTATTTATGAATTGGGGATTAATACTGTTCTTTATCGCGCAATCGTATTTTTTGAATAGATTATTGAAAGGCAAGCATTGAATGAATAAATTGATATGGTTTTTACTTTTTATAGTTATATTGGGTATTCCTTTAATAGCTATTATTTTGGCTTTACTGGAATTGTAAAAAAGAACGTTTTAAACCAAGAGGAGAGACAAATGAAGACAGGTGACACGGTAAAACTGAAAGACGGGTTGAAGGTCGGACGGAAATACGGGGAAATAGAATTATTGGAAAGCATGATCTTCGAAGGTGAAAAGAAAATCGAAACAGATAAGGAAGGCGATATTTATATTGATGGTTGGTACTATTCTATCGAAATGTTGGATATATTAACAGGGTAGAGGTTAAACGTTCTTATTTATATGGGGAAGAGTGATAACTCACAAGGGAATAAAGACTCGATGGTACAATACCAATTAAAACTTAAACTAAACAAAAAACAAGAAACCACACTTAATGAATGGTTGTGGAATCTTACTGGAGTTTGGAATTGGGCTATTCGTAAAATAGAACTTGATGCTCAATATGGAATATATTACAGTAAATTCACTTTTCAAAATATACTTGCGAATCATAGCAAAAAAATTTGTATTCCAAGCCATGTTTTAGGTGGTATACTTTCACAGGCACATCTCGCATGGTCTCGATGCTTTAAAAGGAAAGCAAAAAAACCACACTTTAAGGGACAACGAAACAAATTAAATAGTATCCCATTTCCCGATCCCATTAGATCACCCAAAGAAAACCACATTACTCTTTTGGGTATTGGAAAGATACGTTTTCATAAACAGAAATTACCAGAAGGAAAAATTAAATGTGGCCGGATTATTAAAAGGGCAAGCGGGTGGTATTTATGTGTTTTTATTGATGCCGAACGAAAATCGATTGAACGCAAAGCATTTGGACGAATAGGCATTGATCCGGGATTTAAAAATCTTTTAACATTATCAACCGGCGAAAAAATAGAACATCCAAGAGAATTAGAGGCAACAGAAAAACGTTTAGGACAAGCACAAAGAGGACACAATAAAAAATTAGCATCACGTCTTTCGGAACGCAGAGCCAATAGAACGAAAGACAGGAATCATAAACTTTCACATAAACTTATCGGTGAAAATATTTTTATTGCATTTAGTGCGGACAAACATCAGAACATAGCAAGAAAATTCGGGAAGTCAGTTTCCAGTTCTTCCCATTATCAGTTAAGACAGATGCTTTCCTACAAGAGCCATTCAGGCGGTACGGAATACGTTGAGACTGATTCGAGAAATTCCACCAAGACCTGTTCGAACTGTGGGGCCTTAACCGGTCCTACGGGCTTGAGCGGCTTGTCGGTAAGGCAATGGGTGTGTGTTGCTTGTGGGGCAGAACATGACCGCGATATAAATGCGGCACGGAATACGCTCATTGTCGGGGCCGGAATGGCCCACGAGGTGCATAATGTAAAAGCATTATGCAGTCCGAAATCTTATGCAACTGGGTTCAAATCTTTCGCGCTTGCGGGTGCGGATTCGTTAGTATTGAGCCCATGCGCAAAGGAAGTTCAATTATTCGCCTGAGATGCTGGATGTGCGGGAATAACCATGAAATATAATTTTGAATTTAATCTATCCGACAAAGTAAAAATTATTCCCCTTGAATGTGAAGGCAGGATTATTTCAGTCTGGATAACGGAATGCGGGATAAAATATGAAGTTAGATATTTTGATAAAGCTGAAGCCCAAACCGTTTATTTTTATGCGGATGAATTGAAGGCAATGATATGAGGAAAATCCGAGCCTTGAAACTCAGACGGGCCGCAAACAAGGAAGCGCGGTTCTTCGAGAATACCTTAAAGCCAGGTACGCAAAGGGAATACGTCAAGGGTTGTCCGCGAGAACTGTATAAAAGTAAGAAAAGGGAATATCTGAAGGGTGAATGATGAAAAGGGAATTTGACTATTCATCCTACATTCAAGTTAGACCGGAACCGGATACGGAACTGCCAACAGAAAGGGTATTTGATTATTCTAATATACCTTCCTTAGATGAGGCGACAAGTGGAAATGTAATTGGATATATGACCGAAGTAAAATATAAAAAAGACGGCCTATATGCTACAATAATTTTAATCGAACTCGACCCGCAGATGCCAAACATAGCACCAAGCATGGATAGGGTACTTTAAATGGAATTATTAAAAAATAAACTTTATGTAAAACTTACGATAGAAGGCGTGGATAGAATTACGTTTAGATTAAAACTTTATAAATTAATATTTTCCTTGATGCAGATATTCTTTCCCTTGGAATTGACCATAAAGGCCGAATAAAATAAATGGGTAAGACCCACAGGAAAGAATACGATCCGGTTCTTAAATTTAAAAAGAAACAAAAAAGAATTAAGATAGTTAAACCGGAACAGGTTTCAGATGATTTCGCATTATTCGAGTTTAGTAAAAATAAACGAGGTATTGTAAAATGAAACTTCCGAGGTGGATTCATAAGCTTTACGCTAATGCTTTTGGATACTTTTGGCTTCCATGCCCTATTTGCGGAAGGAAGTTTGGAGGCCATGAGTGGGATATCGAAAGAAATAATAATTCTATCAAGGAGACTGAAAGTTCAGGTTCCGGTGTTTGTCCCAATTGTCATGCATTTGCATTTTTTTATAATTTAATGTGGGATAGGGAAAATGAAATCAACAAGGCGTAATTTTTTAAAAGGAATACTGGGTTCAAGCATGGCCGTTGCGGTTATGCCTAAGTTATTCGAGAAGAATATAGAATTAAATGAATTAGATAAAGAAAAACTGTTATCTGAGCATGATTCATGGCAAATCAATGAAGATGATTCCGATATTATTAAATTAATGAAACTGGCAGAGTCGGATCATATACATGATAGGTTTATAACAGTAAAGGCACTTGAAAATATAAAAACAGGTTATCTTGTTAATATTTCTAAACGTTTCACTGTTAAAAAAGCAAACAATAAAAGCAAGTTCATTGGTGGTGCAGTAGAAGATATACGTAAAGGACAAACCGGTAAAATAATGATTTGTGGAAGTTTTGAAGCTAAAATTAATACAAGAAAATATAAAGATATTATAATTTAATATTTAGAATGCAACATTTTAATTAATAATAAAATAGATACTAACAAAATCATGCAAAATAAAATAAAAAAAATATCAAACAAAGAAATAATTAAGGCGATAAAAAATTCAGCAGGGAATATGACTGAAATTGCCAAACGTTTAGGTATTCATAGAGTTACGGTAGTCAAATATATCGAAACCATTCCCGAAGTCAAGCAAGCATACCAGGATGAGGTTGACTCCTTAAAAGAGAAAGCCGTAACTAATATAGCCGATGCAATCAATAGAAAAGAAGGCGATTTCGATACTGCACTTGATACGTCTAAGTGGTATGTTTTAAAGCGCAGGAAGGATGGAGAGTTTGCGGATAAGCAAGAGGTTGAGCATTCGGGTGATGTAGCATTCACCTACAAATGGGAAGTTGAAAAGGAATGATTGAGATTAAGACAGTCTGGAATAAGTGGCAATGGAAATTTCTAATGTCCCAGGCAAAGCATCGGGCTTTGTTTGCGGAGTTCAGAAGTGGGAAGACAAAGGCCGCAGGTGCGGACTTATTCAAACATCTAAGCGAATATCCGGGTACAAGGGCTGCGGTGATTCGAAACATCCACCAAGAGCTAATTGATTCAACAATCCCACAGTTGAAAGAAGTCCATGACTGGGATGTGACGGGCGAGAAATTCAATAAGTCTACGAAGATATTAGAGTTGAATAACGGTTCGATCATAGAATGTTTTGCCCTGGATAGACCGGATGATGTGAAGAAACTGAAGAATGTGGCTCTTGGGTATGTCATGTTAGACCAGGGTGAAGAGATCCATCCGGACATTTACGACATGGCTTTAGGTAGGATGTCTCAGAAGAATGCTCCCAACAGATCGGTAGTGATCGGTAACTTCGAAGGCAAGGGTTGGTATTGGGATAAGTTCTATGCTCAACCAGTAGAGGTCGAAACTGGGACCTTTAAAGGCAAACAGAGAGACTTCGGGATATATCGCGGACAGGATGAAAACTTTATCGGTTTCTGGCCGCCGCCATTTCTCAATGTAAAGAACCTTCCGGACGGATATTATGATGAGCAGATTAAAAACCATTCCCAAGATTGGAATGATAAGTATATGTGGGGCTTGCCTACGGGTAACGCAGGTCTTATCCACAAGGATTATAACGAGCAACGTCACTTAATTAGAGCTGAGAATTATTTTACCATTCCACCCAGACAAGAGCATGCATGGTCAATTTATGAGGGCATGGACTATGGAGTATCTAATCCCACCTGCTGGCTGTTCGTGGCGTATTCACGCGAAGATGATACAATCTATTTTCTGGATGAGTATTATCAAAGCGGGGAGAACATCTACTTTCATGGGCCTAAGATCAAGAAATTCAGGGAGGAGTACGGACGGCCTATCTGGACAATCGGATGTCCTCGAGCTTTTCAAACCGAACGGGACAGCAAATGTCCATCCGATGAATATGCCAGCAAGTATAATATATCCTTGATTCAATATCCCGTAGGCATTGAGGCACGGATCGAAGTTGTCAATCGCAGATTCAAACTTAACAAAATCAAGATATTCGACCGCTGCCAGTTCCTTAAACGACAGATCGAGGGCACGACTTGGAAGAACATGGAGAACACAGAGAACCATGCGCTTGAGCCGTTTCACCGGATAGTTGCCAAGATAGATGCTGAATCCAATTCGAGCAAGATGCGCGATATACTGAAGGCCGAGCCGTCAAAGAAGATAGAGCAGCCGGTGAGCGCGGGAATAATGTCAATGGATTTTTAGGAGGAGAAAAGGAAATGGATATCGAAGTAATTAGAGAAAAAAAGAAAGCAGTCGAATCAGAAATACAAAGATTGCTTAATGATTTTCAATTAAGTACACAATTACAAATTAGAAACATTAAAGTTGAAGCATGGAATGTTACGGATAGTGCATCCACGAGACACGAAAGCATTACCAAGGTGAGTTTGGATATAAGATTCTAATAGGGATGGATTTCTAAATGAAACTTGTCTATATCCAATGGTATGACAGTCAAGCAAGCCAAGGCGGATGGAGGTCCACGGAAGATTCTATTTGCACTAAACCATTGATTATAGAATCCATTGGATGGGTTTTGCATGAGGGGAAAGATTCGATCTGCATTGTTTCTCACAGGGGCGGCTATGTTGATAATGATGATTACAAGCAAGCAAATGGGGATATGACAATTCCCAAATGTGCTATTCGTAAACTTAAAGTAATTAAACTATGATTCTTCCCGGCATTACAACATGGCAAATAATGAATTCCGATCTTATTGTGGACACGGAAACAAGAACAGAAATATATTCAGATGAGAAAATTTTCAATGTAAAATTAATAGAAAAAGAATATGATGATAAAAGCATAACGTTGCATTTCAAAATTTTGCAAACATTTCAAGATAAGCACAGATATGCCACGCATAAGAATACAAACAAAGAAATAATTTTTCGTATTATTGGACTGTTTTTATTTTTTGCAATATTTTGTTGTTTGGTAATTTTAATGGAAACTAAATAGGCTTAATATTTAACTGTAAAGGAATAAATATGAGCGGAACTAAAGGTCACTCAGGGCGCAAGAAAACAATCAAATTGATTGATACTAAGCGAGTTGGCAAGACTTCTGAGGTCGGCACGGTAGGTACTCAGATATATGGTGGGTACATCACAGGCGAGGAGTTCAACGCAGAACTTCGTGAAAGTACCGCTGTTGATACTTTCGACAAGATGATTCGGACGGACGCGCAGGTAAAGGCTACAATTCAGTTGATGGCATTGCCTTTGCGATCAGCTTCATGGGACGTGGAACCGGCAAGCGAGGACACGGCGGACGTTGAGATACGGGATGAGGTACACGATCAATTATTTCAGAACGATAATTTCACCTGGGATTCCATAATAAGAAATATTCTTTATTACTTGGTTTACGGATTCTATGTCTTCGAGAAAGTCTGGACAAATAAAGACGGCAAATACAGGCTATCCAATTTAGCCCCGCGCAAACCTAAGACGATCACTAAGTGGATTCAGGATGTCAATGGAAAACTTTCAGACGTTGAGCAATCAAGCCAGTTTCCGGATGGCAAGTACAGGACCGTACAGATTCCAAATGACAAACTGTTAATTTTCACTAACGAGCAAGAGGGCAATAATTGGCGAGGCATATCCGTACTCAGGACAATATACAAGAACTGGAAAGCCAAGGATATGTTGGTGCGTCTCGATGTGATGAAGCATGAACGATTCGGCATGGGTGTACCAATGGTTACACTTCCAGAGGGCGAACAAAAAGAGGGAGACCTTCAGGCTGCCATAGATGTTTGCGAGACGTTCAGGGCGCATGAAAAGGGATACGTTATCAAACCGTCTAATTTTGAGTTTGAAGTGCTTGACATGAAGGCACAGACTACCACCAATGTCATAGAATCAATCAAATATCACGATACGGAAATCACTTCCAATATCTTGGCTCAATTTCTCAGCCTTGGTAAGACAGAGACGGGTTCGCGGGCTTTGGGCGGATCGTTGCAGGATACGTTTTACAATGCCTTGCAATCAGTAGCACGTTATATAACGGACGTTATGAACGGAGGCATGGAAGGACGAAGGTTGGTCAAGGATATAGTTGATTATAATTTTGCTAATGTAGAGGCATATCCGAAGATCGTCTGCTCCAAGATAGCCAATATCGACTATAGTGCATTATCGGCCACGCTGAAAACTCTTACGGATGGCAAGATCATCCGGCCTTCATTCAATTTAGAAAAGTGGATCAGCAAAGAAATGAATCTGCCCGAACCAGAGGAGCCAGAGGAGGGCGAGCCGTTCATTCCTGAGCCCAAGCCGCCTGTCATTCCCGGCCAAGAGCCAGAGGACGAACCACCGAAACCGGGTAAGGGTAAGTCTGCGCAGAAGGCAGACGAAAAGCCGCCCGTTGATATACCCAAGGAAAAGAAGAAACCACCCGAAGAACTTAGGGAACATCCTCACATCCATCTTCAGGAGCGCAAGCCCGGCGAATACTGGAGGCCGTTAACCGCACTTGAAAAAAGCGTCGGCTTAAAAGAAATGGATTCAAAGATTAACGAGTATTATGATTTAGCCATAGGGATCGGCGACAAATACAGACAGGACATGATAAATGCCTTAACCGAGAAAGGCGTTGCATTACTCACAAAGAAAATAGGTATAGACGAATTCAGCCAGGCATTGATTGAAACCAAAGTTCCCGGCAAGGGCAAAATGGCAAGCGAACTGTCCGGCGCATTGCGTGAGGTTTATTACTATTCACGGATGAAATTGAGAAATGAGTTATTCAAGGAGCCGGTTGAGTTCATGGATGTTGAACTTCAAAATGATGTTTGGTATCCAGAAGATGAAACACCTCCACCCGAAAAGAAAAAGCGCAAAGGCTTGCTGATTCCTATATTCTTCGATGATAAAGAAGTACGCAAATTGTCCTCCGCATTGGCTGATGTGGCCGTGTCCGTCCTAACCGTGAAACTCTGGAATGAGTGGCGCAAAGAGATGATCGTTCAGAAGTCCACCGGAATTGTGAATACGGAAACCATAAAGCAAAGCCTGCTTGATTTGAGTAAGAATGATTTTAAGGCAGAGATTCAGGTTGATGTAAACAAAGTATTCGGACTCAGCCGTGCAGCCGAAGCACAGAAGGAAAAGGACAAGATTGCCTTGATTACTCATTCCGAAATTCTTGACGATGCCACGTGTCAGGCTTGCGAGGAAGTTGACGGCTGGCAGTTTGACGGTGTTGATGATCCGGACTTTCAACCGTTCGCGACCGGACAGTACGATAAATGCGAAGGGAATGTCGGCGGAATTAATCGTTGCCGTGGCATAAACTTTTATCAATTACAGCAGGAGTAATATGAATCCAGTCCGTTGTAAATGCGGTCATATGTTGGCAGATAAAGGCGAGAAAGTATACGAGATCAAAATCAAATCAGGCAAAAACATAGACGTTTCTTTCCCTGAAGGCGTGGTAAAATGTCCCGGATGCGGCACGGTTTACTTTCTTCCAAGGTGCGAGACAAACACAATAGGCGAGGCGGTTGAGATAAAGTATAATTAAAATATTATTACGGGATATAAGAATTAACTTGATTTTAATATTAAGAATCGTTAAATTTCCATGCCAAAAGTTTAGGAAAAAGAATATAAAACAAATTAATAAGTCAATAATATAATTTAATATCAGAGGCGCGTGAAGCCCGATCACTCCGAAAGGATGGTCGGGCTTTTTTGTTTTATGGAGGTCAATATGCCTTTTACGATTGCGGATGTTGAGAAACACAAGAAAGGATTAAGTCCGAAAGAGGCGGAGGCGTGGGTGGGCGTGGCTAACGGGGTTTATGATACTTGCATGAAAGACGGCGATGACAAGAAATGCGCTCCAATGGCTATTATGACGGCCAATTCTAAGGCAGGCAAGAAGGCAATGGAACCACATCTCTTGATTGCTTTAACCGAAGGCGACCTGACTGAAGTCAAGTTACTCTATCCCGGTTATTTCGAGCATGATCTTTACGGCAAGTTCGAGATTACGGAAAAGGATATTGATAAGGCGATTAAAAACTGGATTGAAAAGGTTGCGGTTCGCTTTGATGAAAACGGGTCTCCGCAGTTGCCTTTTTCTTATCAGCACGCCGGCCACGAGGCGGATCCCGAAAAAGCCAAGGCTTCGGGATGGATCAAGGAACTATTCAAAAAGGGCGAGGAGCTTTGGGGCAAAGTCGAATGGACGCCCAAGGCGCAGGAATACATTGCAAATAAAGAATTTCAATATCAGTCACCTGAATTTACGGATAACTGGGACGATGAAAGCGGCGAGGCTCACGGGTTCACGCTTACGGGCGCGACACTTACCAATTACCCCCACCTAAAAAAGAATCAATTGGCAATTGCATTAACTGATAAAGATACGATTATATTTGACGCGGCTAATATTAACGATCTGCCGGACGGTTCCGAGGCCAACGGGAAGGATGGAACTAAACCGAGATCGTTGAACGAACTTCCCGGTAACGGAACTAAAAAGGCGAATGCAAAGGAAGCCGAAAATAGTAAACAATCAAATAAAAACATAAGGAACAAAATCATGGACGAGAAACAATTGCGTGAAATCCTGAATCTTCAGGAGGGTGACATCCTTGACGCGGTGAAGAAACTGATGCAAGAGAAAGTTGATTCTGATGCGAAGATCAAGGAACTCACTGAACAGGTCAATGCAAAAGAAAACGAAAAGAAGGAACTCATGGAATCAAATAAAGACAATGTGATTCTATCCAAAGAGAATTATAAGGAACTCATGGACGGAGCAAAGGCCGGATTGGATGTTTCCAAAAAGATGGAACGCATGGAAGCCGAAAAGCTCGTGGATGAATACGTGGCGAAGGGTGTGGTGCTTCCTGCTCAGAAGGAAAAAACAATCAATCTGTATTTGATGGACAAGGAAAACATGGGCGACTGGTTGAAGAATGCGAAACCCGTGATTGAATTCAAGGAACACGGATCGAGCAACGATACTGAAACCAAGTCCGCTAACGAACAAATTCTCGAAGGCGCGCAGAAACTTGCCAAGGAAAAGGGCATCTCCTTTGAAATCGCGCTGAAAGAATTTTCCAAAAATAACAAAGAACTCATTGAACAGCGTAAAACGGAACAGGAGTAAATAAATGGCAGAAGGTGGATATTTTCTCGATACAACCTTCAAAGCCACCGCGACTCTTGCCGCTTACCAGTATCATGCTATGGTTTTGAGTGCCGCGAATACCGTCAATGTTGCCGGTGCGAATGCGATTGTAATTGGCATCTTACAGAACAAACCCGACGCCGCAGGTGAAGCGGCCATTGTAAGGGTTTGCGGTGAATCAAAATTGGTTATTGGTGAACGGATGGATCTCGGAACTATGATAACCTCTAAATCGGACGGTCACGGGGAAAGAGCGGATGCAAATGCAGAACATTGCTTCGCTATTGCCCTGGAGTCTGGTACTACGGATGGCGATATTGTTTCGGTCCTACTGAATCATTGCGATGCGTATGCTACAGACGACACCGCTCCGACCGCATAAAGGAGGAAATCATGGCAGAAGGTCATTATGGTTTTGATAAAGCTTTCAAGGCATATGGAGACTTGTCGAGTTATCAATATCACTTTGTGAGTCTATCATCTTCGGGAACCGTGAATCTGTCCAGTAATAACGGACGGGCTATCGGTATCCTGCAAAACGTACCCAATGCGGCTGGCGAGGATGCGATTGTTCGCCTTCTCGGAGTTTCCAAGCTTGCCGCAGGGGAAGCGATTGACGAAGGTACAATGCTTACGTCCAAATCGGACGGACACGGCGAGGAAGCGGATGCCGCGAGTGAATGGTATTCCGCCATTGCGATTCAGTCCGCTGCCGGCACTTCCGGCGAACTTATTTCAGTGTTGCTCAGACATGGCGATTCTTACGCGGCTGACACCACAGAACCTACGGCTTAGGAGGAAACATGGCTGAAGGATCAACTGGTTTAAACATTACTTTCAAGGCCGCGCGCGATTTGTCTTCATATCAGTATCATTTCGTTTCCGTTTCCGCCGCGAATACGGTTGACTATTCCGGCGATAAGGGACGATGTATTGGTATTTTGCAGAACGCCCCAAATGCAGCGGGTGAGGCAGCGGTTGTCATGGTGGAAGGTATTTCCAAGCTCCGCGCTTACGGCGCGGTTAACCGTTTGGAAAAACTTATGTCTTCCGCACAATCGGGATATGCGGCGCATGGTGAAGTTGCCGCTACCGCAAGTACCTGGGTTGGCGCGATTGCCTTGGAAACCGGAACAGCATCGGACGATCTTCTGACCGTGCTGATTACCGGATTTGAATTACAAGCTTAAACATAAAGGATTACTAATATGCCTTACAGAGAACAAGTTCATTCCGACGCGATTCTTTCCAATGTCGCCTTGCAGTATTCGCAGGACTGGTTCATTGCGAATCAGGCACTTCCGCAAGTCAACGTTGCAAAAGAATCAGACAAATATTTTCAGTTTTATCTGAAAGACGCGCTCAATTTTCCAGCCCGAACACTCAGGGGCGATGGAGCCGAATCCGCAGAGACGACCTGGGACGTGACATCCAGTACGTATCAGTGCGAAGAGTACGCGCTGAAGGACATCGTTACGGACAGAGCGCGGAAGAATGCGGATAGTCCTATTGACATGGACGTTGACACAACCAAATTTCTCACGGGCCAGCTTCTGCTCGACTATGAGAAACGGGTTGCCGATCTTCTGTTCAGCACGACCACGTTTACATCGTATTATTCCGCTTTGACGGGTGATGATATGTGGGATGTGTATACGGCGGCAGGTGCGGATTCCGATCCTATTGCGGACATTGAGACGGCTAAGGATTCAGTCATGAAAAACTCGCTTCGTCCCGCGAACACGATCATTATGGGTTACGAAGTATTCAAGAAGGTCGTTCATCATCCTTCAATTCTTGCCCGTATTCAGTACGGTGGAACTCCCGCTGATCCCGCGACTGTCACCCCGAAGGCTCTGGCGCAGGTGTTCAACGTGTCCCAGGTGCTCGTCGGTAAAGCCGTGTATAATTCGGCGGTTGAAGGCGCGACGGTTGTCCCGGCTTACGTGTGGGGCAAGTACGTACTCACCGCCTACGTCGAAAATCCCGTTCCGCGCAAGGGCGTGACGCTGGGAGCGACTTTCCAGGCTCAGCCGTTTCAGGTTGTGACTTGGAGGGAACCCAAGCGCAAGGGCGACATGATCGAGGTTTCGATGGTTGAGGATGAAGTCTGTATAGCGGCTGGCGCCGGCTATCTATTTTCAACGGTTGTTACCTAATCTAATACGGGGGAGGCAACTCCCCCACATTGGAGGAATATGAAGTATAAAGTTTTAAGACCCGTAATAGCAAAAAAGAAACTCTATGCGATAGGGAGCACGGTGGATATGAAAGAATCTCCGGTCCACGTTGCATTGGGGTATCTTGAAGTTATCGGGGAAAGCGAACCAGCCGCAGAACCTAATTTTGAGGCTGAACCGGAACCTAAAATTCCAAAGGCAACGGTTAAACGTGGAGGCAAAGAATGAAAAAATATTTGATTCTATTCATGGTTTTCGTTGTGGGTTATGCAATCGCTCAACCCACGGTCGTCCAGAATGCGCAAGTTTTTTCAAGCAAGGTGTATCTACGCGGCGGGATAACGGCATACAGAGGCATGACACTTTCCGCAAACAACTCCTATAATAATCTGTTTGTGGTTTCCGATGCGGATTCGTTCAAGGTGCGGATGTTTCAGTATCTTTATCCCCTTGAAATCGAAATTGGGAACTCTCAGATTTTTGCCGTGGACTCGACTGGCATCGCTCTTCCCAAGGCCCTTAACGTAACGGGCAACAGTGGACTTGCGAACATTTTTGTTGTATCCGATGGCGATTCCACTAAAATAAGAATGTACAAGTATCTATATCCGTTGGAAATCGAAATCGGAAACACACAGAAGGCCGCGATTGATTCCGCCGGTAATGCTGTTTTTGCCGGGACCGTTTCGGCGGCTGCATTCAGTCCCACGGCCACGTCCGATATTCAATCGAGATATATTTTGATTCTTTCGGACGGAGATTCTACTACTATCGATCCGAGATCGGCTCAATATATGTTCAGGATCGGTCTTGGCGGGGCGAAGAAATTTGCGGTTGATAGTGCGGGTAATGCTTATGCTGTTTCGTTGCAAACTCCGACGCTTAACGGTGTGTCTAACGCAATGGCCGTCACTACTAAAATGACTATTGCAAACAACTATCCACTTATTACGACCAGTTCGATTACGGCTGATTCAGTCAATATCACCACTCTGGCCGGTTCAGCGGGTGCAATGGCGATCAATACCAAGATGACGATTGCCAATAATTACCCGTTCGTAACCAACAGCACCATTACGGCGGATTCCATTATCGTTCCGGTAATCGCCGGAGTTGCAAACGCTATGGCAGTTAATGCCAAACTGAATATCGCGGCGAATTATCCGCTTGTATCGAGTTCTTCAATCGCAGCGGATACTCTCAAGGCAACATCGGGAAATGTTCAAATTATTGACATTGACACCGTGGCAACTGCCGGTCTGGTTAAGCGATGGTTAAAACTTACCGTTACCAAAGCGACGGGAGCGGGAAAACCTGAAACTTATTATATGGTTTCGGACACAACTTCACTTTATTAAGAGGCTATTAATGCTCAAAAAGATTCTCCTTTTCTCCTTCTTGTTTTGTGGTTTGGGTTGTTCTCAGGACGCGGGGCCGAAAAGCCCCGCACCTGAGACTGTTCCTTACGCACAATATCAGGAAACAAAAGACGCGCTCCACGATTACGTTTTAGAAAATCGCAGAGCCGCAGAACTTAACAAAAAACTTATTAATGACATCAATGTTTTTGTCAATGAACTCAAA
>Ga0315288_10000295_pt1 | contig 62171 bp, 104 predicted proteins | sample YL17G11_20_MG_FD_203454 | JGI IMG/M metagenome (GOLD analysis project Ga0315288, IMG submission 203454) | Sediment microbial communities from Yellowstone Lake, YNP, Wyoming, USA - YL17G11_20 | ecosystem: Environmental > Aquatic > Freshwater > Lake > Sediment | place: USA: Wyoming | collected...
CTGCAGCAGGAGACTACTGGGAAGCGATCCTACTGCGCCGCACAGATGGATAACAAAAGGAGGTAGGATGAGGAAGGATTACGAGTACATACAGAACGCTATCTCAGTGCAATTGGTTAGTACTGAGGAGGGCTCGAAGGTCATCGAGGCTTTGATCGATGAGGACATAGAGAGCCCTGAACTGACCCAGTCGCCTGAGGTAGAGACGTTACTGTTCCTGGATTCGGAGTATGTGACCATCCAGGCACAAGACGTCGACCGCAATCATGGAGTGTCGCTCAAGCAATGGTATGATCGCTTATGCGGTACATACATAGGCTATGACGCGGCATTCGATATCGAGAAGTTCGGTCTGACCTATGAACGGTTCGTTAAGATGTGGACCGATGAGTTTCTCGCAGTCTCTGTAGTCATCTGGGACTAGGATGTAGGGTCGAGTAAGTGGAGTGTTGAGAACCGAATCCGAATCTAGCCCTGCTAGTGGGGAATAAACACTAGCCGCCTACCTATAAGAGAGTGCAACGGTAGAGGCATACGTCTGCTCATTTGTTGTACTATGTAGTCCCGACAACTACACACACCACCGGTCGTGGACAAGAGTTCAGTCCGGACTCTATAGGGTAGGGTGGGGGCTTGAACATTTCATTCTCCCTAGTCCACCTGTCCATCACTAATGGTACTATAAGTATACTACAACCATCATGCTTGTGTCTAGCCTCATGACAGTCTACACTACAGTACAGCACACAGTGCAGGTAGGTAGTCATCTCTCTTGCCACAATATGAGGTATGGTAGTATAATTTATTTGGTAGAGACAGTTCGAACGGGAAAACTTTCCCCCCTCTCCACTCTACCCACCCCCCTGGGTCGCGCGCCTAAAGGGTTGCGCGGGGAGGCAGGGAAGGTGGCGGGGCGCGCGGCTGTGAATCTTATGACCCCTTCACCTGTAGGTAGGGTGTTATCCCCTTCCCCCTTAAGAGTATGAATCTTATGATCTTGACACAAAATGATACTATCAATTATAATTATAGTAGCAAGACAGCTTGACCATACTTAATGAAAGGAGGCAAGATGTGTTTTAGTGAACAGCAGGCCAAAATGATGTTGAAAGAGTTCAAGATGGACCAGAAAACGCTTGTTGATGAGCTTTCCGTCTTTGCGGGCTCACAATTTGATTATGGCCCAAATGACTTCAGTCTGTATGAGAACCGGCTGAACGTGATGTTGCAATTCCTACGTGGCGCTGTTAAGATGATAGAGAACCGGTTCGCCAAAAAGGATAAAGAATAATGAGGAATCGGTACAAACAAATTGTTACTTTATAATAAAGGAGGGGTCATGGCAAACATTAAAAGGTTTCGGATTATCGGTGATGCCCCATACAATCTGTATGAGAATGCGGATGTATTGAAGATGCTTGGCTGGTGTGCGCTACCATCCTTCAATATGAACATCAAGTGGTCATCTGCGCCGACAAGATTTACCCCGACTGAACATGGCGGAAGCCTATCTCACTATAGCTTTGAGATTAATGGCGAAGAAGCAGTTAGGATGGAGTTCTTGCAAAACATTCTCACTGTCCTGATATCAGGTGGGGCTGAGATACATGCTAAAGAATGCATGGACTACGAAAACGGCGAATGGATTAACTGGGAATAATAAGGAGGCGATGGCAATCAAGAAAGGAGGCAGGATGGTAGAAAGTAATCGTGAGTGGCTTCGGGACCCAGTCAAGTGTGAGAACGGGAAATGGTATTTCTCCGAAGAGAATTGGTCCTTCCGTCATGGTCCCTATGCGAATGAGGCCATGGCTCGGGAAGCATTCCGAGAATACTGCAAGAACTGCCTGCCTGAAGACAAGGAGGGGCCGTGAACAGATTTGCCGATGCGAATTTTTCGGATATTGCCAAAGAGGTGGACTATCATTTCCAGCGAGCGCATCTTTCCTACGACGAGGACGACTGGATGAATCTGGCCCTAGAGTATTATTGCGACGAAGTGGGGGCGGAGTTCGACCAGGTGGATTACGATTGGTTCGTCAAGAAAATGCACGATGCCCGAAAGACCAAAAAGGTTACGGTGGGAACCGCGAACAGGTTCTCCGAGCGAATCAGCCGGGTAGTCCGATCCCTGGGTGCATCACCCGATCAACAAGAAATGAACGAGAGGTTTTCCGATTTTATTTACGACAAATTTCTCGGGGAGCGCGGGCAATTGCAGGATTATGGGGAATGCGAATTTGAACATTGGGGAGACGATTGGGGAGGGTTTGCCGGGGTTCACGTTACCGATAAGAAGAATTTATATTCTATTGACTTTCTGCTTACCCCCAGAGGAAAGATGCAGGCCACGATTCATATGCCCCATTGGGGTGCTGAAGATTTTATTTCGGAAGAAGTGGTTGGCCGCCCAGAAGGAGCGTGGCTAGAGTTTTTCAACAAGATGATGCTTCGCTTTTATGGGGAGATAGAAAAGCATTTAGAGGGGAAGGCGACCCGCACCGCCGCCAAGATCGAATGGCTCATCTATAACCCGAAGGAAAATCTTTTCTGGTCCAACAGAGATGGCTGGGTAGATAAGGATTCTGCCACTGTATTTCTCGACGACGAAAAAGATCGTTACTCCCATATCCCTGGGGTCGGAAGCAAATGGGTTCCGGTGGATTTCAAGCAACTTGAGAAGAAGGGGATCGACGATGGCCTTGTGGTGTACGTTCCGACCTCTCAAGTCCAAGAAGGAAGGGCACCATCGTCGGAAAAGACCGCGGTGAGGGGCAATAAGAGGGTAACCTCAATTATTATTGATGACTCCAACGAAGGCCAAGTCATTCTTGATGCTTGCTGTGACCTACCAAATGGAGAAGGCAACACGTCCGTGAACGTGACTTTCTATTACAAAAAGGTTACCCTCTCTCATGGTGAGGAGGGGAAGTTAAACCTGTCCTTCTTCGCTGTGGGTGAGGATGACACTGACATTGAGGTCTCTCTGACAAAAGATATGGTGGAGAAGATCCAAGAGAACATGTTCCAGTGGTTAATCAAAGGCAGCCTATAGGAGGGCGCATGAAGGTGATCGTGCCATTAATGTTGAGCGCAAAAGCACTTCAAGAATTCGGGGCCGCGCCACAGTTTGAGTTCGACGTCGTTAAGGAATCGGTGTATTACCTTATTCGTTATCAAGGTGCCGATATGTCCTTTATCGGTGAAACAGCCGAAGAAGTTGTGGCCCAGCTGGTTGATTTCTTAAAAACCGATCCAGTCGTGATCTCTGTAGGGGATCCTATCATTGAGCTTGACACAAAATGAGGCCTTAAATTATAATTTATTCAAGAAAGGAGGCCCAATGGCAGATAAGGTGGTGGCAGTCGTACGAACGACAAAGAATTGGATGGTTCTTTGCGAAGTCGACGGCATCCGGTGTCATCGGAGATACTACTATAAGAAGGACGCGATCAGATTGAAAGAGGCCCTGGATGCCGTCACTGCAAAGGGAGGACGGTTCTTGGATACTTATGGTTCAAACTTTTTCCAAACCTTTCGGGAGGGGCAATGACGATAGAAGAGAAAGACCAAATTAATCAGGCAGTCCAAAGCGCATGGAATCACCTTCGGAAGCTGATAGAGCTCACAGGATCTGTTAGCGGGACCATGGGACCAATCGCGGGAGTGCAGGAAGAGCTGGCGAAGATCAAGCGCATCGCCGAAAAGGGGGCCTAATGGGGTGCGACATTCACTGCTTTGCAGAAAAGTATCGGTGGGGAAAGTGGGTAAAGATTGGAGAGGTCTTCGATAACCCTTTTCATGACCCCACATTCCCCCGATCCAGTTGGAACTCTCGCAAAACCGACCAGCCGTATTCTGAACGTAATTACTACATGTTCTCGATTCTGGCAAATGTCCGAAATGATTGGGGCATCATTCCGATCGCAATGCCAAAGGGCTTTCCTGTGGACGTATCTTCTGATGTCTGGAACTATTCCAACGATAAGTACGGCCGAGATGGCCATTCTCACAGCTGGCTTACAGTTGATGAGCTCCTTGCGTATGATTGGTATCGCACGATTACCATTGATAGAGTCCCGATGACTTATCGGGATCTCGCTTCTCCGAATATTCTCTTCTACAACCTGAGAAAGGTTGGCCAAAAGAAGGTGAGGATCGTTTTCTTCTTTGATTGCTGATCTTGACACATTATGATGCGATCGATTATAATTAAAGTAAGAAAGGAGGCCAAGAATGAGACGCCAGATAGATGTGAATGTCAATCATTGCTCAAGGAACAGAAACAAAGCCCATTGGCGAAAGGTTACCAATGAGGTAAAAGCGATCTTTCGGATCGATCGCAAGGCCGAGAAGGATTCAGACAATCGATTGGTCTGGTCGACAGAAAGGAGAGTCCATGCTTAAAAGAGTATTCATTCAAGAAGGCTCCAAGCTCATTGGAGTCATTACCCTCAAGCCAGACGTATCCCACCAGCTCATAGAGCTGATCCCAGATGATGGAAAGAAAGGCATTCAGGTTGTACAACCCCTCTGGGAAGACCATCCGAACGATCCGCCATCTCCGCCTTTGATCGACCTGACCGAAGAAGAAAAGAATTTCGTTTACAATAACCTGATGGATTTCGACAAGGCCGATGTCATCGACATGCTTTTCGGCTACATCAGTTCGGATCCGGATGCGATCGTCTCCTGGAAAGCGGATTATAAGGACGAGCAGGATGAAGCGAACGAAGAAGTAGTGTCTACGGAGGCGATGAACAGGGAGATCCTGGAACTCTGGAATTCAAAGGTGGGCATCGATGGCTTTGTGACGCGCATTTTAGAGCGCACATGGCCGATGGAGCCGGTACAAATATTGGCCCATGCGTTTAACTTGGTTTCGCTTACCACAAGATGAGGTCGTTAAGGGTAATTACCCAAGAAAGGAGCTGCTGAAATGGTGAACGATCGGAAGAGGAAAGAGAAGTCTCAGGAGAAGCGGGAAACGCCGGAACAACAGGTCCGTCAGCAGATGGAAACAGATCGTCGGTGCGGGATTTCCAGGCCGGCGGGGCATTATTCGAACTCCATCATCCGGGCGCGGAATGGTGGCGTGAAGCATCAGTTTGAGGATTCCATCGGCGGGTGCTCGGCGAACTATAAATAGTCACCGAGAACACCAGAAAGGAGACAAAATGGACGTCCATCTTCATAACGTTGACCCGAAGACTGTCATCGTCTGCGCAGTTCTACCTGATTCGGTCGCGCATGAGTGGCAACGGAAAAACGGGACGATTTACTCATCGATCGACATCTATCTCAAATCCGCTACCGAGACCCTTCATATTACAATGTTCTCGACCGACTATCCCGGTGCGCACGGTCTTTGGGGAGAACCTCTTCAGTGTTCAAGCTCTTGACACAAAAAGGGGAACTGCTTTATAATTAAAGTAAGAAAGGAGGCCACATGACAGAAAATGCGGTGATCACAATGGGCGGAATTGCCGACGCCCACGGCATTGAATCCTTTATGTTGGAGGAGGAAGCCAAAAAGAACGGCAACATTCTCGTGCTCCGTGCGATGGCCAACCGCCAGCGGCATGCGGTCGTGTACTTCGCCGATCTCGATCAGAAAGGTGTCGATGCCGTGAACGCAATGATTCGGGCGAACGATTTCATCAATGCGCTCAAGGTTTTAAAAGTGCGCGCGAAAGAAGTTCGCCTCGCTGACGGCATGGGCAACGTTCATCAGAGCTGGGATATGATCCCGAATCCCAAGCTCGATCCTTGGAGGTAATATGCCCGAATTACTCTACGAGGTGATCTTGGGGCTTATAAGCATTGCCGCAGGCGTTATCGCATGCGTAGTCACCAACATCATTCTAATATGGTGGCGGATAAGAAAGCTCAAACTAAAGGCTCTCCGCCAAATGGATGAAGAGGAAAGGAGGCATCATGTTGTGTGACTGCTGCGCAGCTCGGGACGCATTTGTTATGGATACCCGAGAGTTTAAAACGGGTTTCCATAAGTTCAAAGTATGTCGGCAATGCTACGGTCTGGCCGATGGAACTTTCAAACGGGTTTATGGTAAAACCCAACATCGCCTGAAGAGGATCCAGTGGTTCTTCGACAGGTTTCTCGGAATCTAAAAGGAGGCGCAAGATGGCAGAGTTCAGAATCAAAGGAACCGCAGAAGTGTCGTATTCTTGGGAGTCGGACTGTGAAGTAAACGGAACGATCGGCCATGATGGCCTCGATGTCAATGAACAGGGTCTTAGAGATCTCGAGGAAGGCCTTATCCAAGCTGGATCCGGATCGCAGGAGGTCGAAATCGATACCACGATTGAGGCCGATTCCGTTTCGGACCTTAAACGGATGCTCGATAAGTTCTCGGACGCCCGGTCGTGGGACATCTCTTGTGAGGTAGGCCATAACCAAGAAAAGCTCGTTTCCATGTCGGCGGATGAAGTCGAACTCAACGTGACAGCCTACGAGATCCGGGATGAGCTTACCGAGGACGAAACACGCCTACTTAATCAGGCGAAAGAGCAGGTGGAAAAGCTCAACGCACTGTGCGCTCCCTTTACCGATATCATCAATCTCCTCAAGATCCCCACGATTGAAGTTCACGCAGATCAGGAGCCCACACAGAATATTCCTCCCGCGAGCCCTCAAATCACCGCTGGAATACAGGCGTTGAGAACTCTCCAGGATCTCACTGGGCGGCTCAAAGGGATGCTCGGGGAGTTCGAGAGACTTATGAAGGAAAAAGAAGTCAACCTGGATTAATAGGAGGCACGATGCATCAATTTGGATTTTTCCGCATTCCAGAACGAATGATGGAGGGGATCGAACTTTACGTTCGGCATCATATTCGGCCGGGCGACTTCCTCTGCGCGGTAATATGCAACGATCTGAAGGAAGCTGTCGCAAGGGCCGATGATGAGAACATGATGAACCTTCCTGCGTTCGTTGATTACTTTTACAATAACGCTCCTCCTGCGTGTTGGGGGTCAAAGAAGAAGCTGGACGAGTGGCTCGCATTACGGAAGGTGCCCGAATGAGTAAACTAAAGTACGGTTCGAGGGTGAAAGTCGCGCGGGTGCCATCCAAGAAAGGGGGGGTTCGGATTTACCCGTGGGAAGAGTGGATGGATCCTATCGTAGGAGTAGAGGGGCTTGTGAAGGTTTTTGTTTCCAAATTAGATTTAGTTCTTGCTCCAACTTTTAAAAATAAAGACGGGTCACCTAATTTCGGTCTTCGCAGGAAATGGTTGTTGAGCCAGGGAATCGACCCGAACAAAGAATTTACGGTTGATCCTGATTTTGAAAATAACGGTTTTGTTATTACCCGGGATTAAAATCTCCGTCAGTCAAGTTGCTGAAACGCGTCCCGATAAAGAAGGCAAAAAAACGTCGCGTTGCTGATCTTGACACAAAATGAGGTCCTGGATTATAATTAAAGTAAGAAAGGAGGTCGGATGGTTAACTGGAGATTCCGTGTAAAGGTTAAGCACCTTTTAACTGATCAGGAGGACCTCGCATCGGTTCAAGATTCAATGAACAAGATCGCGGAGGTGCTCGAGAAGTCAAGATATTTCGAGGGGTTTTCTCATCTCTCACAGTTTCACCGCATTCCAGTCGGTGACGACATCATTACTCCAGTTGAATATGCGAATAAGCTCCTGGAGAAGATGTTCGACTACGCGGATTTAAACCTGATCTGGATCGAATAAGGAATTGTTCTCGTTAACCATAAGGAGGCCATAATGCCAAAAGGTCCGGGAGTATGTACATCGTATAACGAATTTAATCAACGGTTTTTCAAGAACGTTCCCATGATGTCCGGAACGCGGTGGTTCCAGAAGAAAGGGGTTCTACAGGGGCACGATGGGATGATGGCGGAAATCGAGCTCACCACCTACAATACCCATCTGCAGTATGAGGGCTATAAAGTCACGATTCTGGATAAAAAGAATGGCTCGAAGCTCACTGCAACTAACTTCTGGTTCGGTGAGTACCTCGACAGAACCCAGCGAGCGGATGATCGGAAAGATCACGATGAGTCTTTCAAGATTATCGACCACTGTGGGAAGGATTGGTACATCGCGACGCCCACAGAAAAAGAGATCCGCAAAATGGCCCTGATCATCAGTGAGTATATCGGTCTTTACCTTTAACAAGGAGGCAAGATGGTAATCGACAAAGTACGGAAAGCGTTTGAGGTCTTAAACGCGAAAGGCATTCTCGCAGAAGGCCCTTGCGCGTGTTGTATGAGCTGTTCGAACGCGAAGCTCGGCACGATGATGGAGAAGGATCCGACGAAATGGGGCGCGTGCTACTGGACGGATCAGGATGAGGAGAATCGCGTTCATGGAGATGGGTTCTACATCGGTTACTTCACGGCCAGCGGTGAAAGAGCGAAGGAAGTCGGCGACGCGATCGTCGCTGCCCTCAAAGAACAGGGCGTCACGGTGGAATGGGATGGCGACACCGGAACGAGGATCTACGTGGAATCGGATGAGCATCAGCCTCGCGTTCAAGAGGAGGAAGGGGACGAAGAAGCGGCCGAAGAAGGGGACGAAGAAGCGGCCGAAGTGCCGAGCGAAGATCCAAACAAGCCCGCCTGCCAGCTTTCTGGTACAGACGGCAATGTCTTCGCGATCATCGGAAAAGTGCGCGGAGCTCTGAATAGCGCCGGCCTCCGGGACAAAGCAAAGGAGTTCCAGGATAAGGCGCTCAAAGCGGGTTCCTACGATGAAGTCCTGGCGATGTGCTGCGATTACGTTGATGTTCGCTAAAAAGGAGGCCATGAATGAAGTGCCACGTCTGTGAAGAGGAAATCGAAAGTGAATCCCCTTGTTATAGGATTCAAATCGGTGCCTTTGATGGAGAGGGGAAATTTGATGTCGAATCTTTAACTGGCTACGTTCATGAAGGATGCCTGGATCTTCCCGAAGCAGGGTTTGAGGACGAGAAAATCGATACCGAGAATCCTGAAGAGGAGGATCCTGAGGAAGGAGAATGACTAAACTCGAGATTCTTAAAATCTGCACAATGGCAGGGAAGCATGAGTTTCCTCTTATGATTGACACCTTTACATCCCTTGTCAAACTCCTTAATCATGAGGGGTTCGACTTGAAGTTGGTCAGTTATGCATGGTATCATCAACTATCGAAGGGCAAGAGGGTCTACGTTCGAGGAGGAAACGTTGATGGATCACATCGGATCGGAACAGTTGAGTCCGCTGTTATGCGTGGAGGAATTATCGTTGGATATAATATTCGATTCGGTACCGGAGTGATCTTCCGAAAACTGAAGCAGATCTCGAGCGTTGTTCCGGATTAGGTCTTGACACAAAATGAGGTAATCGATTATAATTTATTTAAGAAAGGAGGCAGGATGGACCAAAATATCGCTGATAAGCTTGACAGGATCTCTCGTATCCGCTATGCAGTTGGCCGAGATGAATATGGGGAGGATACCTGGAAGAAGCTGGACTGCATTAAGATGCTGGTTGAAGAGATTACGGACTCTCTCAATTACATCGTAATGCAGGTGAACAAAACCCAGGGGCTCCCTCGACAGACGATCCTGGATCTCTCGGAAGTTCGCATTTGGATCGCTGCGAATATCGATCTCATCAACTGGCTCTCGGGGCAAACCGTTGTCAGTGATCAGGTGAATGGCCTGATAAGATCCGAGGTGACCATGAGGGCGGAATCCTTAAACATGCAGGACGATCCGATCCTAATTGTGAAAAATCCGTAGCCCAAGCCCCCTTGCGAAACGTTTACATTCATGTTAAAATACAGTCTGTTTTTCTTTTAATTTTACACGTTTAGGAGGTGAATATGTTTGGGATTGGCCAGGCTTCAAAGAAGAAAGAGAAGGAAAAAGAACTCGAGATTTTGAAAAATCGTCGGGTGCATCATGCGCAATACTCTGCCCTTCGACGGTTTCGGAAGCGTCAAGAAAAGGAAGAAGTATGGGTGGGGCAAGTGAATCGGACTGCGAAAGCTCTTCATCGCAAGGGGGTTCCTACGAAGGTTATCGAGCGATATAAGGAGCTCGAACTCACTGAGCTCACCTGCGCTCGGGGGGTTAATGCGATTGGAAAGAACCTCCGGAAGAACTGCAAGCGGCGAAGGCTCAATCGAATTGCCCGGCTCTCTCGGAGGGTTCATCGACATGCATCTTGACACAAAATGAAGTAATCGATTATAATTTATTTAAGAAAGGAGGCAAGTATTATGGAACAAGAAAAAAAGGTGTCCTCAAAGAAGCCTGACGCGATCATTGGGTTTATCTTCGTGGGAATCATGCTTTTCGTCGTATTCATCGTCGGATCCTGGATGGGAAGCTCTTGGATGCCGCTTATCGGAAGGCCGTTACCTACAAAGGTCGCGGTTCTTGAGGAATGTCGGCACCTCAACGGCTTCCGACCGGACTGTACTCTGATCGAGATGCCGAATGACTACTCTTACCTTTTGAGGTGCCCGAACGAAGTTCTCCTCATTCATGCAGATTATCTCATCGATAAGAAGATCGACGATATGCCCACCCGGCAACCTATCGGGGCGAAAAAGATTATCCAGTAGGCTCGCCACCTCCTATTCCTCCCGGGTTGGCGGGTCTACCATCTTGGGCCCGGGGGGATTTTTTTGAAAGGGCATATGGAACCAATTGAGAGCGGTGAGAAGCACATTGAGTTAGTCGAGAATGATGAAGGACAGTTCGAATGTTCAGAATGCGGAAGTCAGTTATTCACTTTAAGGATGGAAGTACATCACGATGGCGGGATTATTCGAGAGCAGGATGGTCGAATATTATTCCGCGCCATTGCAGGAATGGAACAAAAGTTACTCACTGTCGTTTGTTCTGGTTGTGAAACAGAGTTTAATTGTGATGAAAATAGCATCGAGGACGTTACCGAAACATAAGGAGGTGAAAAATGGGTAAGGGAAAAGTAAGTTTTATAGTAAAGCCAATTGGGGCTTTACTCCTCACGCTTCTGATTGTGGTTGTCGTAACGCTCGCCTTCCGTGGGCTTACGAAACCGCAGCCCGGATTTGATCAGGAAGGGCAGAAGCGATTCGTTCTTCTCGATGGAAACGGCCATGGGGATATATTAGGCGGCGTCTGTACTGGCATCGAGAGAATGTGGGGCCTCAATCAGTGGCTTTGTCGAGGAGGATTTATCGCTGGAACATGCGCCGGAGGAATTGGCGTTCCGGTATACATTTTCCTCTGGGTCTTCGTTCCTGATTGCGCGGAAGACTGTGGGAAGGTTTCGATTAATAAGAAGGAGGTGCCGATGGGGAAGAAGTAGTATTTGTTATCGCAATCGAAATTGTTCTCGTTAACCAAAAGGAGGCCATATGGGCCAACAGACATGGGAAAGTATTCTTGCATCATGCAAGACAGACGACATGGGCAAATGGGATGCAACCCTTCCTTTAGGGGATGCGCTCCTGTGTGGCGTTCACGACCACAAGCCGATCTTCAACATTCCGGTGGCAAAACATCCGACGGCTCCGAAGCCGATGGATGAACCCTTCATGATGTTCGATGAATGGGCTTTCGATCAATTCTGCCGCAGGTACTCGCTTCCGCAGCGATATCTGCGGCGTCTTCCGGATCAGCTCGTCCAGCCTCTTTACAAACACGAAATCGAGATGCATTCGCAGGACGAGGTTCTTCTGCGGTCGAAAGGAAATACGATTCGGGCATTTCTGTCCGATTCGTATTCCGTGGTCAACAACGCTTTCCTGATCGGGGCCGTGCAGGAACTCAGCAAGTACGATCACGAAGTCCGCGGCTTCAATATGAACGAGCGCGGCTTCTGGCTGAAGCTCCTGGTGAAGGAAATGACGATCAACAAGAACGGCGAGGAATTCAAGGTCGGCATCATGTTCGGGAATTCCGAGGTCGGATGCCGGGTCGTTTCCGTGGAGCTCTTCATTTATCGGAAAGCGTGCACGAACGATCTCGTGGTGCTTTCCGAAGAGTCCATTCGGCAGCGGCATCTCTACCTGACCGAGCTTGAGATCAAATCTCGGGTCGCGGACGCTATCGGGAACTGCCTTCAAGCCGGCCCGGAAGCGATGGGAAAGTTCATCAATTCGATGGACGTGAAGATCCTGGAACCTCGCGATGTGATCAAGAAGCTCTGCGCGGACAATAAGTTCTCCCAGCTCGTGCAGGATCAGGTGGTTCTCGCGCACGAAACCGAAGGCGCGCAGAAGACTCTGTTCGGCGTCGTCAACGCGTTCACGCGCGTTGCGCAGGTGCTGGAGCCGGACGATCGCATTGAGATGGAACGGTTCGCGGGCACGTTGCTTGCGGCGTAGGAGACGCGAATGTCTGAATATCGAAAACCATCATTACTTCGAATTGGGCGGAGTCCAGCAACAGAGAAGCTATACTCTCTAGAGGACGCGTTCCATTCGAAGTTCCGCAGCTGTGTTGAGGAATGGTGCCGCCTGATGAATATATCGGATCGAAATGATCTCTTTCGGATTGGGTATCCGCAGGGCGCGTATGACTTTCTCCATTCGATCGATCAGGCGGCCGCGCTTCTCAGTGCGCAGGCATTCCTGGAGTATTTCGGATATCAAGTTACTAAACCGAAGGAGACGGTAAATGTCGAAACCGAAAGCGGTAATCATCCTTAGTGGCGGGATGGATTCAGGGACACTTCTGGGTAAGCTTGTTTACGAAAACCAATGTTCGGTTTACCCGATCACTTTCAATTACGGGCAACGCCATTCAAAGGAGATTGGCTGCGCGGAGGCATTATGCGACTGGTTTTCGCTCCGCCATAGGCATAAGGTTATCAACTTACCTGTGGCGGAGCTTCTTTCAAATTCCTCGTTGCTGGGGAGCGGCGACATTCCAGAGGGTAAATACGATGATGAAGTCATGAAATCGACAGTTGTACCGAATCGTAACCCTATTATGGCTAACATTGCATTAGGGTACGCTATTAATATTGGGGCGAAAAGAATCGTTTTAGGCATTCATACAGGAGACCATCATATTTATGAGGATTGTAGAGAAACGGCGTTGGAGGCCCTAAACGATACCTCTTATATTTGGAGCAGCGATAACCGCGGACGACTGTTGCCGTCTTATGTGAGGGCTTTTTTTGAAGCGGAAGGATGTTTTACGTCATCCCTATTTAAGCAGATTCAGTACCATCGAAAGACGAAAAAGCGGTTAGGCGTGAGCAAAGTCAAAAGGATACCTATTGTTATTATAAGCCAGAAGGATAAAACAATTTTAGAGGAAATTAAAAAGTTCTTTTATGGAAGGGGGTCGATTTATACCAACAAAAAAGGGTGTAGTGATTATAAACTTCAATGGCAAGATTGTAGGTTGATGATCGACCTAATGAACGGGATGTTTAAAACCGCTGCAAAAGAAGCGCAATTTATTTCTTGGTATCAAGAGTTCAAGGAGATGTTTGAGCGAGAGGTCGAGACGGATAATCCTGCGATAAAGGGAAAAACGTATGAGATACAAAACATAAAGTTCATCGCCCCGTTTCTACATATGGATAAAGGCGATATCGCTTCCTATGGCGTCGCACATGGATTCCCATATCAATTCACGTGGACTTGTTATAAGGGAGGTCAAAAAGCCTGTGGGAAATGCGGCGCGTGCGTAGAGCGCCTAGAAGCATTTCAGAAAGCGAACATGAAAGATCCTCTTATATATATCGAGGAATAAAATCGCCGGAGTAGCTCTAAGGGTAGAGCAGCGGTTTTGTAAACCGATGGTTGGGGGTTCAAGTCCTCTCTCCGGCTCTACATGAAGGAGGAGATCCTAAACATGTGTGAAGCAAAACATACTATCGTTCAAATTGCGGATGTATTTTGGGTCTGCCCGAATTGTGGCGCTCCTGCTCCAAGTGAGCACTCCTCAGAGATGGGCTTTATTATTGAAAGCTCCGTCGATGGATCTGATGAAGATTGCGATCTTCTTCACGAGGAAGATGAGTGTAAATGTTATAAATGCGGTAAAGTATTTACCGGAAAGGAAGTCGCAGAATATCACATGAAGAAGATGTTCGTGGTCCCCTGTCCGCATTGTAAAGGAACTGGCGTTGTGCCAAAGAAGGAGGAATAATGGCAACATGTCAAAGATGTGGATGTACGAAACCGTGTGGATGTGATCAATATACCCCTGATCGCCAGGATACGTGCTCGCGATGTGGTTGCACGAAGCCTTGCCGCTGTGATGGATATACCAAAAGGGATCGAGAAGAAAAGGAGGAAAGAAAACGATGAATGACCAGGAAGTGATTGCTTTTGGCTGTATCGCGAGGGCTTTGATCCTAAGCCTCGGGATGATGTCAGAGAACCTCCAACGGATTCAAAGGGGAGAATCGATTGCATATCCGTATGATGCTTTCGATAAAGTGATCGTCGCCGAAAGCGCTAGTTGGAATCAGGTAATGGAAAGAGTTCGGAGGGGCTAAGATGGATAGAATGGATTTCATTTTTGGGGTCTTGATCACGTTAATGGCATTATGTCTTGGGGTTACTACCTATTTCCATTATAAGGAACGGGAAGAAATCAGAACCTGCATCGTCGAAGGATGTCAGATAGAAGAGTATGACAGAGGCCTTTTTGGGGATGGCATAAAGTTTTGTCGATGCCCGAATGAAAAACCGTTTGAGTTAAAAGGATATTAAAGGAGGCCCAATGGCAGACAAAAAGGAAAAATTTGTTACAAAAGATCAGCCGTACATAACGATCACCGTTCGAGCGCATCGAATGTGGCGCGAAGATGGAACGGGTGGTGTAATGATGCTGACCGGTCCTGGAGGTGTGTCGTTTGAAGGCGCTGAAAGTAAAAAGGAGGTCGGACATATCCGGCCCGAAGTCGCGGGTAGGGCCCTAGAGATTTGTGATAATCGGCGGCCATACGATCATTCCTACTCACTCGATATGTCCGACCTCTGGGAAGCGTTTCAACATGCCTTGGATACTACTCCCGGGCAGGAGCTCAAGGAGGGGTAATGCCCAAAGACAGAAACTATGCGATCCGCCCAGACGCGCAGCCTTTCGATGAAATTCGGATTACCACGATTCCTCGATACAAGACATCTGGTATGTCCGGAGATGAGTGGAGGATCTCCGCGAAAGTTCAATTACTTCGAAAAGGTCGTGTTGTTCATGAAGACATCGGTTTAAGTAACATTAAAGCAGCCATTGACTTTCTTCCTTCAATATTCCATCGGGCTCACGATAACGCGAAAGGCTACTTTGCAGGAGAAGTAGGATTCTGCGACCAGGAGGGGTGTCGTAAGCCACCAACTATTTTCTATCAAATGAAGCATTCGTATTGTCAGGAAGGACATCGTACAGAATGTAGTAAATCTCTTGATGGGCATACTCCAATTCGAAAGTTCTGTGATGAACATAAAGAGAGAGGGGATTGTGGATTGGATGATGCCGATTCTAATTACGAGAAAATTGAAGTGGGGGAATAACATGCAATTACGAATCACAATTAAAAGTCTCTGTACAAAAACCTTTCCTAATAGTGCCGGCGAATTAATTCCCTCTGAAGAAGTGAAAATAGTTCTGGAAGGGAAAGCCAAAATTAAAGGTCCGATCGATAAAGTTCGGAAACTTCTTTTTCAAACAGAGCTCAATGCCAATACAGACGGCACTCGCCGCGTATGGATAGAGGAGGTGTGATGAGAACGATAACAGTAAAAGAGTTTCACGCTGAATTACGGGCACAGGGGGTTCCGAAAGAACATCTCGCCCTAAAATGTCCTCTTTGTGGTACTATCCAAAGCGCGGCAGATTTGATCCGGGTTGGCGCAGGAAAGGATTTCGAAGAGGTGGAAGGGTATATTGGATTTTCGTGTATCGGTCGATGGACCAATGCGGGATCGTTCAAGGAAGAAAATCCCCCTGGAAAGGGTTGTGATTGGACGCTCGGGGGATTACTCCAGTTACATCAGTTGGAAGTAATAACGGAGGAGGGCGAAAAACATCCAAGATTTGAGATATGCACGCCTGAGGAAGCCCAAGCGCACATGAATACGTCGAAGGAGGGATAATGCTTACAACTTCGGAATTCTGGATTCAGGTCCGTTGTATAATGATACAATGCCTTGACTATCTTATGGGAGAGATTACTCGTGACACGCTCATTTTTAATCTTCGACTGATCTTAAAGAAAATGGAGGCCAAATGAAGCTCAGAGCCATCCCAGAAGGCCGAAAGGATATCTGGGTTCCGGAAAAGGAATCCCTTAAAGAGTTCATTAAGTCGAGGGGCCTGGAAGATATTCATAATTTTGTGCAAACCGGTCCAGGTGGCGGGCTCCTTTTGGGGGCCGATCATGATGTTGAAAGCGTTCTTAATGATATCGATCACGCTGTTCGACTGGCTGTTTTTACCGATCCTAATGCGAATGCAGCTCATTCCCTCGCCTTAATTTTGGATTCTCCCCCGATGGGAGAGCATCTTGAAATGTACGATATTGGCGAAATCACAATAGGAGATCTCGAATGACGACGTGTAATTATTGCCATCGGCTTTTTGATCCGCTCAAAAACCAACCTAGATTCAGGTCTCGGTTATTAAAGATTCTCGAGCTGACGCCTGACGGCGGGAAGACTTGGCAATTTGGCGGTATAATGTGTCAACCGTGTCGAGATTATTTAATGGGACTCTGGCGATATGTAACATCTAAAGGAGGCGGTAATGTCAACAAGGGAAAAGCTCCGCGAAGAGTTAAGCGTCGTTCTCAATAAACACTGCACAGAGAATGGGAGTAATACGCCCGACTTTCTCCTAGCGGAATTCCTACTCAAGTGCTTGGAAGCATTTGATGCGGCGGTCATAGCAAGGGACAAATGGTATGGGGTTAAGCTCCATCCCGTTTCATCGAAAACCTATAAGCGCGGTCTTATCGAGGGAGTTACCAGGTTCGCGTGGTGGAAGGACGGAACGCAATATGTCGGGACCTGCGGAACTACGTTAAAAGATGCGATCGAAGAAATCGAAAAGGAGGTCAAATGGTAGAAGAGAAGCAACTACGAATCAGCGAATACTTCACGACGATTCAAGGCGAAGGACCTCGTGCGGGCGTTCCTTCTAACTTCATTCGTCTTTGGGGGTGTAATTTAAAGTGCACCTTCTGCGATACCAAATTCTCGCGAGAGACGAACGAAGATGGAAGAGTTAACTGGACATGGGAGCTAGCGAGCTGTATTATAGATTGCTTCCGCCATCCGTGTTTCCTTCGCAATGATTTTGTGATCACTGGCGGAGAACCATTTCTTCAGTGGACAGCATTAGCTGATCTGGTCCTCAAGATCCCGAAAGATCGCGTTTATATTGAAACGAACGGGACTCTCTTCCATTATTTAGCACAGAAGGCGTTCCCGCAATATGTTGCTCGACGACTACAACGAAAAATCATTCCTATCGTTAGCCCGAAGGGACCTCTTCCTGAGGTTAACCGATGGACTTGGTTTGAGGAAGTATACCTGAAAATCGTCCTTCCTCAGAAGGGCGCAGAAACGCTCAAAAAGATGTCCAAGTATATCCAGCCATTCCTACAAAGCCAAATCCCGCATGAGAATATTTACATAATGCCGAAAGGCGTTACTCCGGATGAGGTCGCGAAGTCTGTGAGTAAGATCATGCCAATTATTATGGACTACAACCTGAAACTGTCCCCGCGGCATCAGATCTCATATTACTTTAAATAGGAGGTCTAATGGCTGAACATATTCCACCGCTTGACCTTTACGGAAAGTGCGCTGAAGTAACTCAGCAGATGGCAGCTGCTAATCCAAGTCTTCGACGTGTACGAGGACATTATTATTGCCCAATTTGGGGAGAGCGGGCGCATTGGTGGTTGGTTGATCGAGACGGAAAAATCATCGATCCAACTGCTGCGCAGTTCCCATCGAAGGGGAATGGGACTTATGTCGAATGGCAGGAGGGAGAAAAGGAACCGTCGGGTAAGTGCTACAACTGTGGGGACTACTGTTATGATGGTAAAGTATTCTGTCCTGAATGCATTGCAAATCATCAGGATCATTTTGACTTTTAAGGGGGGAGGTGCCAATGGATAAATTTTTACATATTTTAATTGGGATTGCGATAGGATTGCTTTTATCGCTTCTCATACATTTTAAAGGTGGTTAAAGTCGTTGATCTTGACACAAATAGAGCGCTTGCTTGATAATTATATTTAGGAGGAAATAGAGTGTCGAAGATACCGATATTCGTAACTGGACTGAAGATGCATTTGCGCCATCGATGGGGGTTCTTCCTTATCGGATGTAAGTTGATTTGGTGTTCGATCACTGGAAGGTTGAATTATACTGACGTTTTACAGGAGTTACTATACGTTCCTTGGAGGTAAAATGGATTGCCCAAGATGTAAAGCAACAGGTTGGAAAGCCAAATGGCAACGGCTCGGTAACGATCTCGTAAGGTGTCCGAAATGCAAGGTGGTGTTTAACGAAGATACCCACGTAATAGTTGAACAAACAAAGGAGGCCCCAGATGTCAGAAAAGAAGACGATCACGGGAAAGGACGTAGCGGAGTGGGAGGAGCTCTTTAAGCAGGGCTGGAGTTATTCCCAGATTGCGCGGAAGTATGATCGCGTTCCACAGGTGGTAAGGCACCACTTGATGAAACGGGGTCATAAAGCGCACGAGGAAAAAACCTCCGTCGTTCCGGACGAAGAGTCGAAATGGATCACAAGATTCCTCGCGGGAGAAGATCCTGAGAATCTCGCTCCGCAAAGAACATCCCTTACAGTCTATCGGCATCTCGCATTTCGACTTCGTGATATGGTTCAGGGCAATAAAGGAGCCCCTGCTCCTGTAGCGCCGAAGAAGGAAGTCCCAGAACCGCCCAAAGAAGTGACGATGTTTACCAAGATATATCGTGCGTCAAAGAAGCTTTGTGATGAGCTTAGATGGATTTACACAACTCTTCCTGAGGCACCTGATTTTATTCCTGTTACTGAAATCTCCGATCGGTTAAAGGATCTCGAGCGGGAGATCGAATTGAACGCGATCGCGCTTGGCCTTCCGTTTAAATCTGCCCTTCGAGAAGGATGCGTCGCCGCAGCGTATGAGCAGGCGTTCGACATCCAGCAGCAGCACGAAGAACACGATGTATAGGCAGCCGATTTTGGCGATTGATTAGGGAAGATTAAAAGTAAAGACCAACGGGCGTGACTCTTACATTTTCGTAAATTAAAATAGGAGGTAAGATGGCAACAATAATTTCAAGTGTATTTTCGATTTCTTCTGCACACCGGCTGCTCCATCACGAAGGGCTTTGCCACAATCTTCACGGACATAATTGGGAGGTCCGCGTCGACATTTACGGCGACCCGGATCGTGATACTGGTATGGTGATCGACTTTCATCTCTTAAAAGAGGTAGTGAAGAATTACCTTCGCCCGTTCGATCATACTACGATCCTGAACACTGCAGATGAGGATACCATCCGAATGCTTCAGGTGGCCGGCTTTCCATTTATTATCGTCCATGGAGAGCCGACATGTGAAAATTTGGCAAAGCAGTTTTTCTGGGAGCTCCGCGATTTGATTAAAGCCGCTAATCCACTCGTTGATATCAAGCGAATTACCATCGAAGAGACCAAAGGGAATTTCGCAGTCTACGAGCGACCTTAATGTTTAAAATCATCCATACAGCTGATATCCATTTAGGGCGTAGGGCGTTTAACTATACCTATAATGGCCTAAATGCTCGAGAGTTCGAGATCTATCTTGGATGGTGGTTCTTCCTTCAACGAGTTCGAGAAATCAATCCCGCCCTTCTCATTATTGCTGGAGACCTATATGATGGAAAGTTTCCTCCCGTAGCCGCTATTTTAGCATCCCTGTGGTTAGGGGATCTTGATATTCCCGTTTTAATTGTCGAAGGCAACCACGATCAGACCAACGCAACGTCTCCGTCACCATTAAACATTCTTCGGATCTTTCCAAACGTCCACGTCTTTTCTGATCCTGGATATTATATCATGCCGAATGGTGGATTAAAGATTTTCCTCGCTCCTCCTGATACTGAGGAGTATAAGCCGGCGGATATACTTGTTGCGCATGATAAGTTCATCGGACCAAAAGAGTATCATTACGCTCATCCGAGAACGCTCCAACCAGAGAATTATAAGTATGTTGCATTAGGAGATCTGCATCGATATTGTGAAATCGCTTATAACGCGATTTATCCCGGCCCCTTAGATACGTTTGCACATGCGAGCGAGAAGGAAACCTATTCAGAAGCGAGGGGCTTTATGGAGGTTGATGTTGATACACATCCTAAACCAATCGTAAAGAAGTTCCATGAGATGTATCCTCGTGCCTATCGAACATTTGAAATCACCAAATTAGAGGATATTGAGGCAATCCTTCCATTAGCCCTCCATGCAGTATGTAGAATATTCGTCGAAGGTGATCTTGATGTTTCAAAGTATTTTAAAGATATCGCATGGCATGTCCAAACTTTCCGGCGACGCTCTCCGGGCTCGACTGTAAAGCCATCGGAAGCACCGCAGAGTAAAACGCTTCAAGATTCATTAGTTGAGTATTGTCATAAAATGGGGACGTCAGAGGATATAATGAAAGAGGCGGTTAAAACACTGAAAGAGATCAATGATAAGAGAAGTTAGGATAAATAATCTTCGATCGATTTCCCATCTTTATTGGGAATTCCCAGAAGGCCTGATCTTGATTAAAGGATTAAACGGCGCTGGGAAGTCTACTTTTGTTGAGGCAATCCTATATGCATTATTTGGCCCCGATGCGTTAAGAACTCCAAAGACGTTCGCATCCACTGGAAATGCGGAGGTGACCGTATCGGGTAAGTTCCATACCCCATTTGAGGTGCTCCGAACCTTTGGCGGGGTAACTTCATTAAAAACAACCGTCACAATCTCAAGCACAAAAGAAATTAACGCTTGGTTCCGCCGCCTTGTCGATCTTAAAACGTTTTGTCAGACATACGTGTCCCAGCAAACAGAGATTAATAACATCGCAAGAGCTCGACCTTATGAGAGGAAGAAGATCCTTTCCGAACTCTTAGGATTCGGATTAATCGAAGATTGTGTATCGGCTGTAAAGGTACCGAAAATAGTCGGCGCTGACGGTGTTTCGACTCTTCCCGAAAAACGGGCTACCTTAGAAGAGATCGAAAAGCTTACCCAAGGTATTACGATTCAAGAGGTTATGCGAGTACAATCCCTTTGGCAGGAACTCGAGCAAATCATCACAGCTGAGAAGCAGCGCATCACTGTCGCGGATTTAGAGCAGAATCTTCCGGATGCAAGAGAAAATCTATCCAAGCTACAATATAGAAAATCGCTTCTCGAGACCGCGCTCCAGCGAAAAGGTCAACCAGCGAAAGATGAAATCATTTCTTGTCCATTATGTGGTCACGATGTAACCGAGCACACTCGAATGCAGTGGCAGAGAGAACTCGTTGATAATCTTAATCCTACGATCACCGAGCTTCTTCAAATAGTGCGAACGGCCGAATCTGCTGTTTCCGCAATTCCTCGAGGCCTTCGAAAGGAAGAGTCCGTTCGAAGCGATATTCAGAAGTATGGTGATATCCCTCCGACTGAGACAGCTGAGGCGTTATCATTACTAAGTCGACTAAAGGCAGAGGTCTCGATGTTAGAGCGACTTCAAAAGGAGGTCGAGACTTCTATGAAGTTAGAGAAGGTAAAGAGCCTCTTTGTTGGGTTTCGAGATTGGATGATCTCGCATAATCTCCAGCTGCTTTCTGAAATGGTTTCGTATTATCTATCCTCGTATACAAAGTGGTCTCAATTCATTATAAACGAGGATTACTCCATTTATGTTAACGATCGTCCAATTGAAACATATTCTGAAGGCGAGAAGAACATTTGCTGCACTGTATTCCGTTTTGCGATCACGAAACTTTTATCTGAACAATTCTTTGGTTTCACCCCGTTCCTTATTTTAGATTCAAGTTTCGATGCGGTTGATGAACCGAATTTCAGGAACGCGATTTCGCTGGCCCATATGTGCGCCGGAGAGTTTAGTCAGATCATTGTTACAACCCATCATGATATTGAGGTACCAGAAGCTGCGGTATTTGTACTATGAAAAAAGGGCTCTTAATTATAGCGTGCCTCTTTTTGTTTTCTTGTGGGGAAACTTGTGAGGACCATTGTAAATCTCAATGGAAGAATTGCGCGAACAATTGTGGTGAGAATACTTTATGTCATCAAAATTGTTCGGATCTCGAAAGCCAGTGTACTTGGTGCTGTGATGATTGGAGCGGGATGTGTGATGAAAACAGTTTATAACGCAGTGGTTCAAGGTTTAGAGGCGGATCGAATTGTCTTTATGCTGATCATGTCGTTCGAATTCGCCCGGTTTCTTGAACTTCTGATTTTAGGATTGGAGGTCAAATGACTTGCAAGGATTTCTTGACCTTTAATATTTATATCCTCCTCGCGAACATCCTAATTTTAGGGGTGTCGATTAAAATTTATACTGAGTACGTTAAGGATAAATTATCCTCAAGAAGGAAGAATGAAGACCCGAAGGAACCGCCCAAAGCATCGGATGCCAAAACCTAACCCCTCGATCCGGCCAGTCTTAAACTGTTGGCAGACGAAAGATGGGCGAAAGATTCGTGTTCATAAAATGACGAACGCTCATCTAATGAACGCAGTTCTGTTTCTCGAACGACGTCAGAAGAAGGCGGAGGGCTTACACTTATTTCCGGATAATGATTGTTTTGATATTGATTGCCAAGACGGGTGCTTTTTCATTTCTGAATCTGATCGTCTTTATGACGCTTTAACTGCTGAAGTCGCGCGGCGGGGTCTTAATATTAAACAGTATGCTAAAGAGGTGAAAAGGTTATAATGAGTACAGAGGTTTTAGAGTTTGGCTATATCGAATTTGAATGTACTGAATGTGGTGCGACGATTGAAGTCGAATGCCCTGATGATCACGCAGATTTTAAATTTGCCGCAAGTGAAATAAAAGGTCTCGGATGGATAATTATATTTGATAAAGATAAACATGAATTTATGCACTACTGCCCAGAATGTAAGATCCCGTTTTTAAAGGAGATCAAATGACGAAGGATAAAATTATATCGTTAGTCCTTGCTGAACGGGAATCCCAGGATAAGTTATGGGGTGACCAAAGTCAACATGATCATTTTGTATTTAATGCGATTTTGGGCGAAGAGGTGGGAGAGGTAAGTAGGGCATTATTAGAACGCAAATTCAATCGAGAAAACGATCATCATATTGAAGATGAACTTATCCAAGTGATTGCAGTAGCTGTCGCATGGCTTGAGTTTAAATTTTAATCCGGGGAAAGTAAAAATGAAGTCGGGAGCAGGTAAAAGAAAAGGCGGAGCGTACGAACGTAAGATCGCTCCTATTATAGGGCAATGGTGGTTTGGAAATCCTGATGCGTGTTGGAGAGGTCAATCTTCCGGTGCGAGGAAGACCTTTCGCAATGAGTTAGATATCGACGTCGGCGACATCGTTCCAGTTAAAGGAGGTTTCTGGCCTTGGGGAATAGAAACGAAAACCCGGAAGAGCTGGTCATTTGGACAACTCTTTACTTTAGCAGAGAAAAGCCCCTTGATGACTTGGTACTCGGAGATTTATAATAAGGCATCATTAAATCAGTGTCATGCAATCTTAATTGTAACAGGACCTTGGGAACCAGATTATGTCGTATTTGCGCTTTCAATTTTTAAGAATCCACAGGAATTCCTTGGTCTTTTAAATGATCGAGCATTCCCCTATGTTTTATTTAAAACATCGCATATAATCATGGTTTTGCAAGATTTTATTACGATAAATCGACAATCCTTTGAAGAAAGAATTGTTCAATTTTCTAATTGTAACGATGTCGAAGAGATTGACACAAGATGAGGTCTTGTGTTAAAATTTAATTATAGAAAGGAGGTGACAACTCATGAAAAAGGTAACTGACGAGGAAAGGACCCAGTGGGCGAAGTTGTATAACGACGGAACTCCGATCAAAAAGATCGCCGCCGATACCGGCCGCAATCAGATGGTCGTCCGGAAAGCCCTGCAGAAGGCCGGCGTTCAGTTCCGAGGCGGAGGCGCTTCCGTGTCCGCCGACGAGGTGAAGCAATGGACGAACGCTTTTTTGGCCGGCGAGAACCCGGTGGAGAAGGCTGGTCGCACCGCCCAGTTGGTGTGGCGCCTGGTCTGCTTCGATCTCAAAACGCGCCTGGAACGGCTCGGCAAATAACCGACGCCAAGGTCTGACGGGAGCTCGAGTTCAACCCTCGGGCTCCCGTTTATTTTGAAAGGAGCTATCATGTACGCGGTTCAATCATTACAGTTGTTAGGAAGCGGCTTCGTTCTTCTCTTCGCTGTCTTCGTGCTCTCTGCTTGTTATGTTCTATTTACGGGCCTCTCTGTATGGAGACAACCAGTTGATCGGAAGTCCCTTTTCGATCGGATTGACTACCTCTTCTCTCTTTGGCTCGCCAACATGTCAACGGGGTTAAAATCCGCGTTGATCTGTTCATTGAGCGAAGGGACAACCGGATTTGTCCAGCCGGAAATGAAAGAGCTGGCCGCCTACCTGAAGGAGCTGTTAACAAAGCAAGAGCAACGGATGTTGGGCGATTGGTTGGCAATCGATTGCGACAAGGAAGAAGATCTGATTCGATTCGCCGTCACGCGCATACGTAAGTTGTTATAGCCCGTGGAAAAATCCTCGGCATAATTTATAATTTCTATATGTCGAGGTGGCAAAAAATAGTTGTTCATCATTCGGCTACTAAAGACGGGATCGTCAACGATTGGGTAGCTATTAAAAGGTATCATACAAGCTATCGAATCGATGGCGTTATCGTTTCAAAGGAAGAATTCCTTGATCGTTCCATGAAACATAAGGGAACGTTATTCGAGGAACCAGATCGAGATATTGCATATCATTTTGGTATCGAGCAAATCTCAGGTAAGTTACTTCTCCAAATTGGTCGCTCTCTCGATATGGATGGCGCCCATACAAAGGGGCAAAATCAAACCTCAATAGGCATTTGTTGTATTGGTAATTACGATCTTGCACCTCCATCAGTGGAGATGAAAGATCTTTTAGTTGATGTCCTCACAGGACTATGTTTTATCTTTAAGATCTCCCCAATCGAAATTTATCCTCATAGTAAATTCGCTGTTAAGACGTGCCCTGGAAAACTGTTCCCGCTTTCGGAAATCCAAATAAGGGTGGGCGTTAAGTTCGCGATCGCCGATATCGGGTAAAACGTGGAGACCTTTATGGATCAGGAGCTTCGAGAGTCTTTTGCAGAGGTTTTTAGAAAGTTAAATGATTTAAAGGATGATGGATTTAAGTTTCAATTAGGCATGTCGGAGAGAGTCACCGGGATGGAATCGGACCTCAAATCAATCAATAAAACTCTTGGATATCATTGCGCTGATAGGGGTCTTCACGGATCCAACGGAAACGGTAAGAATAGCGTTAAGATCGGCGCGAAAGAGATTATTTATATCATCTTAACTCTCGCGGGCGTTATAGGCATTCTTGCAACAGTAATTAATAAGGGCGCCTGATCGATTAGGAGATAATAGTATGGCAGAAGACAAAATCTTAACCGGGCCACTAACTACGATTCCAGTTCGAAAATTCCGAGAGGTTCCAAAAGGGAGTCTTAACCCAATGATTAAGATAATTGCAGAAAAGGCCTCTCACTGTCTAACATCTTGGGCTGAACGAAATTCCGTTTCCCCAGAAAATCCTAACCTTGTTCGCGTAACCAGTATTGTTGATAACTTAAAAAAGGTCGCTGAAATTAAGGGAGAGTAGCCAATGTCTTCAGTATCTGATCTGATTCGAGATATATCGAACCCACTTTCAAAGAATTGGTGCGTTGATCCAGTTAGTGGAAGCGATTCGAATGACGGATCCCCCGCAGCTCCTTTTCAGCATTTACGAAAAGCTCTTCAAACAATTGGTGGGATTACAAGTATTACTTGGGCTGATGGTAGTCCTCCTTCGTGGGTATCAGAGGTTAGGGATCTTGAACGATTACCCGCAACGGTTGGTAGTGATATCGGATTTCAACTTCGTTGGCGCAAACCAGGAGATGGGTTCATATATATAAGCTTAGGATTTGATCCAACTATATCCTCATCTCAAACACCTTTAGGTCTTACCGAACAGTGGGGCCCGGAAGTAAAATTTGCGGAAAGCACAACTCCATCGGATGTTTGGCTTTATGATGGCCTTGTAACAGCGAGCCGAAATCGTCATGTCGCTTCTTTTGGAATCAAACTCAGTTTCAGTTTAAATCCTACGTTCTTCTTTGAAACAACCGAACTAACGAGTTTAGATAAAGGCGATGGAAGTCAGGTTTTATTCACCGGAACATTGCCACATTTTCCTGTCGTGTCTCCGTTCACAACTTTATACGGATCTACAACCGGTGGGACCGAAACCTTTACAGATGATGGATTGGGAAATCTTACAGGAGATCTTGGGGGATCCGGTACAATTAATTATACCAACGGAAACTATTCTATCACCTTTGCAAATCCTCTTATCCTTGACGCGGATTTATTTGCACAATGGAATTACGATGATGGAGAAGGTACTGCCAAGTTTGTATCAAATGTAAGTGGCGCGTCCGCGTGTGACGTGAATATGCGGTGCGCCCACAATATTTATGTCCTTGGCGGACCGATTACAGAAACAATCCCGTGTATCCGAAATTACGTAACCCTAATTGGTCGTGGAATAAGCTTAGGGATGGAGCTACTCTATTTCATGCTCGGCTTCGGTGATATGGAAACGAGTATTACGCCATCCATAGGAAGTGATGCGAACCTACTTCCCGTCGTTACTGTCTTCAACGGAACCCTTCGATCGATCGGAGTAAGTTTCGGTTTCCAGACAACCCTAAGTGGTGGTGGCGAATTGGTCGCACCTGTTTCGGCGGGCGCGACAGAAATTGAAGTTGATGACGCGAGTGGATTTACCCTCGGGGGACAGGTATATGGATTTCTTAAACTCGGCGCTACGTCGGATCCTCATGAAATCTTAAAGTTTTCGGACCTTAATTTTTACGCTTTCGATATGTCAGATAGCCCTGAGCTAAGAGAATCTGTTCCGGGGGCGGGGTATGATGTAATTGTTCTGAATGCAGATAATGGTCGAGTAGGTACGACATGGCCTGCGGCGGGAAAGTTTACTCTGTCTTTAGCTATCACAGGCTTTGTTTGGGATTACACGGCAGTCGGAACACTCAGTGAAGGCGGGCTCACAAAGTCTTACATTCTTTTAGCCACCCCGATTTCGCAGACTCTAGTCGATGCATGGAATTTCATGATGAGCGCGTTTCCCACTATTCCGGGCATCGTTGCTCTTGGGGGGATTAACAACAAAATTCCGTTATTACGGCCACTTGATGCAAGTTGGCCAAGCGGAACAGGGATTACGTATTGGAGCCCTCCGTGTATTTGCGAACTCTGGTCTGTAAAAACAAAGCTGAACGATTGTTCTTTGATCACATCCTCTGCAGGTATTTTCGTTCCTCCAGTTGTTGGTGCTCCAATTGCGACAAATTTAATGGCGGGGTTATGGGAGGTTGATATCTCTGAAGAGCGAAATGCTATGTTTATCGTCGGAAAAGGAACCCCAGGGATTTTAAATTATTCTTTCATGCCTCACCGATATAAGATTGAGCAGTTATACTTTTTAGGTTTTGGGGATTGCCACCTCTTCGATTATCCAGCATTCGATTTGATCTTACCCTGGGCTGTAACCCCGATCCCGTTCTCAGAGCCGATGATCAATGAATTTACTGATGTTATGCATAGTATGTTCGCGTATTTGGATCGTGGCGGCCCTGAATTCTTGATTCGCGAAAGAGGTGGAAAAAAGTATAAAGTTCATTTCGAACAAAATGCATATGCGAAAACGAACAAAGACCTCCCAGTCTTTATTCAGGAATTCTTACTTGGCACAGCGATTCCAGATGATTTACTGGTTGAGTTCGACACTTCTCCGGGACTTTGGCCGACAAACGCGTTAACTCAAGATCCAAATCCGATGGCATATCCTGATCAATATAAAGCAGGTGGCTCCGTTCAAAGTCTTATCGGGCCCGAAACGGTATTGATGGTCGTTCGAACGATAACAACTCATTTACCAATAAGCGGCGTAGCTGTTGCGATTTGTGATGCTACGGGCGTATCGATATTGGCGACAGGAAAAACAAATGGGAGTGGTAATGTTGTTCTTGATGGAAATACTTCCGCTGGTTATACTTGCCCTGTCGGAGCGTATAGTATCAAGCTTTATAAGGGAGGCGCTAATTTCGAACCGTCTTACCCGATTTCCGTTGTCGCTGGCGGTCCAAATGCGTTCATTTTAGAAGGGACTGAAATCGTTATTCCAGGGCCCGTAGATCCCACGCTTTGTCGTGTTTATGGGTGGGCCACAGACGGTGGAACGAGAATCGCGAATTGTAAAGTTACCGCGTTATTGACCGAGCCAGGTGCGAAGGCGGGACTTTTTAAAATAATTTCTCATAAGATTGAAGTTATAACCGACGCTACGGGATATTGGCAATTAGACTTGATTCCTAACGCATCGATTACTCAGCCCGGAACTCGTTATCGATTTGCCTTTGAACGAGAAGACATCGATTATCATTACGATGTTCAGAAGGTCGTCCCTATTGGTCCGGTCGTAAATTTTAACTCTCTATGATGTACACCAGGCTTGACACAAAACCTTTTTTAAATTATAATTAAAGTGAAAGAATGTTTTCGATGTAATTTCGATAAGTTACCTGATTGTAGTTCGTGCGTCGATAGGTTAGTTTGTCAAGATAACGTTCCGAAGGAAACGTTTTTTATTTGCGCCATGAATTCAAATTTGACTAAAAGTGAAAAAACGAAGCTGTACTCGAGAACGTATTCTAAAGCGCCCCAGACATCGTTAAGGAGATTTAAAATGGCGCCTGCTTCTATTACAACCGTTGAAGAACATATTGGTCAAACCGCTCTCGCGTTAAAACTCCGCAATTGCTTTGTCTGTGGCTTTGGTGTTAACACCCTCGAGCTCGGTCAATACTTTGGACAGGTCTTTTATCCCCCCCAAAATATCGCGATTGATTATCTTGTGAATCATGAGGGACGCTCGATCATCGATGCATATCATGCCGCCGCCGGGCCGCTAGAAAAGTTGTTTCCTCTGGAAGTCGTGCACAATATTTTCCGCGCGGTAAAGCGTATCGACGGGTCTATGTTAGGATTGATCGGGCTTGGATTATATTTCCAAATGAAAGAAAGGACCAAGGCGCCCCTTGCGTTTCACGTAGAGGAATTCAAAGTATTCTTCAGGAAATTAAAATTCCCATCCCCCATAAATTTTGTCAAGCAGATTCCCAGAGAATTAGACGTATACGTTGAATATACCCACGATATTGTTGGCGGGCTACTTAACGGAACAATTTACTCATTCCCTCAGACGGCCAACTCTGCATTGAAGAGATTTCATATTTCTCCCTTTGTAGTTGGTCGTTGGGGTGTAAAGATCGGAGATGATTGGATCAATGAGTCCTAATGCAGGTAGAAACTCGTTTAAGCTACCATCTGAGGTAAATCGGGAGTACCTTACAGTGAAGGACTTCGCGCATGAATGCAGTCTTTCTTCTGCTGAGATATACTATTTGATTCGTAAGGGAAAACTTACTCCAGATCAGAGGTTTGGAATTTTAATTTTATCGCGAAAATCGTTGGATCAATTTCGATCCACCAAAAGGAGGTGATCCAAATGGTACCTGAAAAGCCCGAAGAGGCGAAAGAAACCAAAGAAAAGCCGTTGGATGACGCCCTATTCGTTCGCGCAGATTTTACTGCCGTTGCGAAGAAGGGGCGGGGTCGGAGAGGAAGATTTTCAAGACCTATCTGCGATCGGTTTATGTCAACGGGCGAAAAGTGTGTGAAGCTACAGCTTATGGCCATCGCGCCGGAACGCGAACCCGCGAGCGCTGCTTCCACTCTCGTGAGTTATCTACGGCTGCATCCGGAGTTACCGATCAACATCGTTTTCAGCAACGAAGAGATCGTTATGATCAGAACGGATATGTAGAATGAAAATCGTCCATATCGTTCCACATTTCTTTAACTATCGCGAGGCAGTTCTTGTTGAAACATGGTTTCCGGACGCTATTAAGATGTCAACAGGGCCTCTCGCGATATCGGAGTTATGCGATAAGGAATACGAAATCAAAACGGAAAAGTTATACTATGATCTCTTTGACGTTGTTATTCAAACAAGCGGCGGACCGGTTCCGACGAATCAACTTGGCGCAAGCCTAATCGTTCAAGAGATTTTCAAAAAGTGTCACGATAACGGTGGAATTGTTGCCACAATATGTTTAGGTGCGAACACATTAGCTTATGCGCTCGATTTGCATGGTGTAACGATTACTTGTTTTCCTCTGAAAGTGTTGGTGCGGAAACTTCGAAGTAAGGGTGCAACAGTTACCAGCAGCGCGGTGGAAAGTTATAACAGAATCGTGACCGCACAAACACAAATTGATACGTCAAACTGGATCCGAGAAATCCAGAGATTAATCGCGGCAAAAGATCCTAAAAAGTCCAAAAGAGTTTGATCTCTTAAATACGAAGTATTTAAGAGACGAAACCATCTTGAACATGCGCATATTGATTGGAAACCGTTTTTCGGTTATTGAGGGAGATTTTCCCCGTGCAAAAGTATTCCCAGTTACGACTATAAAAACTCCCCCAATTTGGTTGGGTCCGAAAAAGAAAATAGCAGGGAAAACGATCCAGCTGCTAAAGCCAGACGGATCATTTCCAGTAGGATTATCAGAACGCGTCGCTCGAACTTTACCCGAAGCAGAAGTTATCGATATGCGCGATCTTCCAGCATTTCAAACACCATGGTCTTGTAACTATACTCTTCGCGATTATCAACAGGCGGCGGTCGAAAAACTTATTGCATATCCACATCGGGGGGTTTGTTGGACTCCCACCGCATCAGGAAAGACGTACATTGCAGCAGAAGTAATTCGCCGGATCGGTCTTCCTGCTTTATATTTAGTGCATCGAAATGAAATCGTTAAACAGGTTCACGAGAAGTTAAGCAAATGGTTCCCATTTAAGATTGGTATTTGCACAGGAAAAGAATTTGAACCAAGCGACCTTGTAATGGTCTCATCCGTTTATTCAGTTCATAAAATCGCGAACTTTGATCGTTATATCACGCTCATCTGTGATGAAGCACATCATTGCCCAATGGAAACGTATCAGGAGATCTTGTTGGGTACCCCTGCGCCATATCGTTTTGGATTTAGCGGAACGCCAACAGGCCGCGCCGACCAGAAAGATTTATTGTTAATCGCGGCAACGGGCGAAATCCGATATCAGATGACGACAAAAGAATTGGGTGATATGGGCTTAACGCCGAAAGCGGGCGTGGTATTCTTTCCGTTTACCTTTACCGATCGTCAAAGTCTTCTATATGAGCGCCGCCCGTGGAATGTTATTGAAGGGGAACTACTATCTGAGAATGCGCCACGAAACCAAATGATATCCGAGATTTGCAAATCAGCACCTGGAAAGATTCTTGTTTTTGTGAATCGAGTTTCGCACGGGCTTCGATTGGTAGAATTATTAAAGGGCGAGGACGTTACCTTTTGCAGCGGATCAGATGATATCCATACCAGAGTTGCGGCCTTAACAAACCGTTGTAAAATTACAATCGCAACAAAAATTTTCGATGAAGGCATTGACGTTGAAGACTTTGAAACCCTTGTAATTGCATCTGGCGGTAAATCTGCGATAACTACGATGCAACGAGTCGGTCGCGGGATGCGTAATTTTGAAGGGAAGTTCTTAAACATTATCGATATCTTTGATAAGGGTATTCCCATGTTAGAGCGACACTCGAAGACGAGAGAAAAGATTTATCGCTCACTTGGGTTCCAAATATACTCTGCATGACTACATATACTATGCATGATGTTGCACGTGCTTACGAGCGGTTTCGTAGGCAGCGACATCCTTATTTCCGCGTAAGGCCAGAAGATCTTTTACCTGGAACGGAAAAAGCCGCCCAGTTTGCCTGTGCTGCGGATTTAATAAACCAAATTAAAGTAGATATCGAAACGTTCATGTATATCCTTTTTCAACAGTTACGTGTTCCGAGCGTTCGCGAGTTGGCATCGAAAAAAGCAATCCAAAAGGTCCACAAGTTTCTGGAGCATTCGTTACCACCCGGCGCGGAGATGGTAGCGGTGAAGTCTTGGTATATTAAGTTGCTTCAAGACAATTGGGGATTAAGCCGAGAGGAGGCGGCTGAATTCTTATCAATCCTATGAACCCAACCTTTGAAGACAAGTTCGTTAAGGTAGTCTTGACGGATTTAAACTTTGCTCGAATGGTGGCGACCGACTTGAAGAGCGCGCGGATTGATAATAATTCTAACGCTTTGATATTCGACGTTTTCGGTCGTATATTCGAATCCCTAAAGACCCTTCCCACGATGGAGATCATGCTCAATGAAATTGGTCTAACCTTGAAGGCCCGCCCAGAAGGGTTACACGAAACCGAGATCGTCGATATAGCACAGCGACTTCATTTTGTTTATAACGAGAACGGGCTGGCTGAATCAGAATATCTTTATCTAAAAACGGAATACAAGAACCTTTTCTTTTTACGTAGCGCACGGAAAGCACTCGTAGAAGTTATTCAGAAAGTTGATGCAGAGGGAGTTCTTGATGAACAGGCGTTACATAAGTTAGCAAAGGGCGCCGCACCACGAGAAGAACCAATTGACTGGTTCTCCTCTGTAGAAGATAGAACCTCATTACAACTATATGATGATTCAAAGGTGCCAACACTAATTCCACCTCTGGATGCAGCGCTGCAGGGCGGCCTCGGCGCAGGTGAGCTAGGCATCATCATGGCAGGCCCTAAACAGGGTAAATCAATGCTCTTGATAAACTTTGGGTTCGCGGCCGTGGCGGTAGGAAAACGGGTTCTACATGTTACATTGGAGCTGTCTGCGAAGCAAACACTTAAAAGATACGATTCAATATTCACAGGGATACCGATTAATAACCTGAAGAACTCTCGAGAGCAGCTTCTTCTGAAATTCCAAGACTTTTCAAAGTTCAAAGATTTATTAATAATTCAACAATATCCCACAAAAGGCGTTTCAGCGATTGGCTTAGAGCCTCTGATCCAATATGTACAAGATCAGAAAGGAAAGATCGATTGTGTAATCGTTGACTATGGCGACCTATTAAAAGCAAATTCTAAGAAGGATCAGGTTCGATTTGAGTTAGAAGAGATATTCTATACTCTTCGACAACTCGCATCAGTTCATAAAGTAGGTGTATGGACCGCGACACAGACAAATCGCTTGGCAGTAGGTAAGACAGATGTTGACGAACGCCATCTGGCAGAAGCGTTTTCGAAAGCCATGATCTGTGATATTTTGATGTCATTGACTCCTTGGGGCGATTTGAAAAAGCTTTCCGTTGTTTTAACTCGTGATAGTGGCGCGCAATCGTTATTTATACCCTTACGACCTCAATTTGAATCAGCAAGGTTACGATATGAACAGACTTCCTAATAAAGAGATAACACGCGAAAGCCTCGGGCGCCCCGTTAAAGAGACCCGGCGGGATATCGTTTACCACTGCCCACTTTGTGATGATACTACAGGTCATTTTTATGTTCGCCGTAGTAATGGGGTTTGGCATTGTTTTAAATGTGATCGGGGCGGAAGACTTTTGGGATTTAAACCGCTTAGCCGCACCGACGCGACTATTCCTGATACCCCAAAAGTATTTGGGCAACCCAAATTCGTTAGCTGGGATATCCCACAATATTTAACTCTTCGGCAACCGCATGATTGGTTTCTTGGTGAACGGGGCGTTGTTATGCCACTATACTTCAATTCGAAAAAGATCGGCTGGCAGATCCGAACATTCAGTGGGAAACCAAAATATCTTACGATTGGAAATCGTTCGATGATGGTTTATAATTACGATATTGTCAAAGCGTTTTGCGGTAATAAGGCCATAGTTGTTGAGGGAATATTTGATGCAGTTACATTATCTCCGTTCGCCATCGCAGCGTTAGGAACCGGAATTTCAGATCGACAATGGCAGTTAATTAAAACTTTTGATACCGTGATCTTTCTTCTCGACAGCGATGCGATCGCAAAAGCGAAAAATTATTGCTTCATAGCGTATGGATTGGGAATTCAAAAGGTTTTTATAGCACCAATGAGTGGATATAAATTATCCCCGTGGCGTATCGGAAGGAATTTAGGATCCGTTGAAGTTTTAGATCCCGTGACAACAAGCATTGTTGATAGGTTAGATGGATTTTTTGATTTTTCTATTTCACCAATTTATCAGGAGGAGGGACCAAATGGAATCGAATTTACCCGACCTAATGGTTGAACAGCGCGTTGACCGCCAAATTCAAAAGGTCGGGATCAGAAATTTCCATCAGTTCGCGCATTTCGGCCTTCAAATGGTTCTCGGAGAATTTTCCCTATATGTCGGCCTAAATGGAACCCGTGGCGTTCATATGAGCCGGTTTGTTGCTGCGATGGAATACTTCACCGAGATCTGTGATAACTCGATCTTTCAATTGAATAAGCGCCTCTGCCTTGTACAGAGCGCAAGATCATCTCACGTGAAGATTCGAACAAAGGTACAAATCGGAGATCAAATTGTGCCCATCGTTTTGGAAGGCCATTTTAAATACTCTGCTGACGATACGAGCACTTACGTGAAAACCTTCCAATTCGTTGTCCAGAATATTACAACATGCCCGTGCTCCCTCGAGTTGTGTCGATCCCAGAAGAAGGGCGTTCCACATATTCAACGAGGATTTGTAACTTCTACGGTTAAAACAGCTTCTTTCGAGCCACCCCATCTGATATCCATTTATAATGCCGTCGCCTCCCGCCTGGTCCTTCCTCAGAGATTTGTAAAGCGCCCCGACGAACATAACCTTGCAGTAAGATGCGAAGAGAATCCCGTGTTCGTTGAAGACGTTGTCGAGCTCGTGAAAAAGAGTCTAACCGAATTCGGGTTCGACGATTTCTCCGTTGTTGCAGAGCATGAGGAATCAATACATCAACACAACGCGGTCGCAGTACTTTCCGCGGCAGATAAGGATTTCGGTTCTAAACTAACATAGGAGGACTTATGGGAAGAGATCGTATAGATGACTTTTGGTTTTGGCTGTCTTATCGGTTACCTCGACGACTCGTTTACTTTTGTATGATTCGAGCTTTCGCGTGGGCGTCCTGTGGAAAGTGGTCAGGATGTGAATGTCCTGCGATCACCGTTCAGGATGCCCTTGAGAGATGGAATCAATCTAACGAATAGAAAGGAGCGCCGCGATGCATCCTCCGATACACATAAGAATAATGTTTACTGATGGAGAGTTGGCAAAATGGGACGATATCGTCGCATTTAGTGAAACAGATAATTCAATCCGATTCAGGAAAGACGACAGGTTATTCTTTATCCCATTTGCAAATATGTTTTATTATGAATTATGGGAAGAATAGCGGTAAAAGAAAGGAAGGGGGGTGATTAGAATGTGTGACTTCTGTAATATGAAAATCGAAGATGCTCTATATGTATCGCAATATAGTTTCATCACGGTTTGCCCGTTTTGCAACAGTATTTGTGCGGTAGCTAAAGAGCATAATCAGGAAAAGATCTGGCACGAGCGAACGACCATTTCGTCAGAGCTTACATCCTTTTTCGAACGCGCGATGAAGTCTTTCGATATGACCCCAGAACCGTTTTTTATAACCGAGGCGTGTAAGCGGCCGGACTATAATCACTTTATCATTCATCTTCGCCTTCTTGGAGATCCAGCGGACTTCCTTGAGCGACTGAAAAAGGAGGAGAAAATATGCCGTTAAAGATTAAGTGGGTGGTACATCATTCGGATGCGATTATACCAACTCGAAAAACAGATCGTGAAGCCGGCTTTGACCTCTTCGCGATGGAAGAGCGCACCATTGACCCAGGTATTCGGGTCTTCGTTCCAATTGGCGTTGGTGCGATCATGGAAGGATGCTTTGGAATTATCTTCTCGAATTCCAGCATGAAGTTCAAAAATCTTCTCGTGATGAACGGCGTCATTGACCAGGATTACATTTGGGATATCGGACCTTGCCTGGTTAACATTCAGCAAACCTCGCTCAAAGTTCATCGCGGAGACCCAATCGGTCAAATCGTTTTCTTTCCTCAGTTAGAGTTTGAAACAATTGTGACAAGGGCGAAGAAACCCGAATACGGAGGATAACATGTTTCAAGTATGCGAAAAATGCCCGGTAAGAGGCGTGAAGCAATTCGTTCCAAGTGAAATAAAACCTTCCGCGAAGTTCGTACTGATCGCGGAGGCACCGGGAGCGGAGGAAGTAATCGAACGAAGGCCGATGGTCGGCCCAAGTGGCAAGCTCAACGATTACCTGATGTATCAGGCGGGGCTATATCGGGAGGACGTCGATATTATTAATGTCTGCTCCTGTTATCCAAAAGCGAGCCCTGATGAGATCGAGCTATTTTGTCGCCATCGATTATATGAGGAACTGAAACCCCTTGTTCACCTCCCGTGGATGTCTGTTGGTGAAGAGGCGATAAAGGCCATCCATGAGACAGATAAAAAGATAACGCCTCTTCGAGGTAAAATCCATCCCTGCGATAAAGTCGCCGATATTATCCCGGGAGCAGAAAAGAAGACTACATTCACGACATTTCATCCTGCGTATGTGCTCCGCTCAGGTGATCGACAGAAGCAAGACTCCAATCCGTCGATCATGTTCGTCCTCGCGGAAGACTATAAAGTATTCGCGAGAACGCTTTCCGGCCGCCCCCTCATTCGGCATACTCCAGAGTTCACTATCGCGAAGACTGAGATGGAAATCAACGCCGCTTTATCTATTGCCCTTCGACAAGAGATCTTATTCTTAGACCTTGAAACAACGTCTCTTGATCGATATAAAGCGGATGTTATTCTCGCACAGTTTTCGTGCATGGACGGCACGTACGTGATGCAATTTTATGATAATCCGGCCATTTCTCCTGCGTTTAAATATTCGGTCCTACAGCAGCTGTTCGCATTAAATAATATTCCCAAAGTCTTTCAAAATGGAAAGTATGATATCGGCGTCCTTCGAGCGCAAGGGATTCAATGCAATAACTTCTATTTCGATTCCTTTGCGGCGCATTGCGTCCTGCGGGAGAACCTTGAAAGAAATCACGCTCTCGATGATATTGCATTGTGGTATTTGAATTATTCGGATTGGGATGTATCTGGGTTTATTTCTGGCGAGCAAACTTACGCGGATATTCCTCCGGCGGTTTTACTTCCATATTCCGCGACAGACGTGGACGTACTCCGAGAGGTATTCCCGATTATGATGGAGGAACTCCATCAGCGCGGTATGCTCGATTACTTTATCAATCATGCGATGAAGTCTTTTCGATCCCTTATCGATATGGAGGAACGAGGGGTTCTTATTGATGTAAAGAAGGCGTCTGAGGTCGAAAGGGATTACGTGACCAAGATTGAATCGGAAAAAGTAAAGTTATTCCGAATCGCAGGTGAAGAGTTTAATCCAAATTCAACAAAGCAATTACGCACAATTTTGTTTGAAAAACTGAAATTAAAACCGATAAAACAAACGAAAAAGGGGAACCTAAGTACTGATGCGGAAGTCCTTGAACAACTCAATCATCCGATCGCTGATTCATTGATGTCGCTTCGTCGATTAAACAAAATTTGCAGCACATACTTATCTCGTGGGATGTTAAGCAATTTATATAAAAACCGCGTTCACTGTTCTTATAAGTTCGGTCCTGCAACTGGTCGGTTAGCATCAGAGGATCCGAATCTACAAAATATCCCTCGTCTTGGTGGTATTCGGCCGCTCTTTATTGCGCCGGAAGGATTCTGTTTCCTAAGCACTGACTATCGGCTAGCCGAGATGTTTGTTCTCGCATTCTTATCTGGCTCGGAACAGTTAGAGAGAGACTGCGAGAAGGATGTTCATCGGAAGGTTGCAGCGATGTTGTTTAAGATCTCCGAAGAGGCGGTTACATCAGAGCAGCGCGTTCTCGCAAAGTTTATCGACTTTGGGATCATATACGGTAGAACAGCCGAAAGCATTGCAGAAGAAAATAAAATCCCCGTCTCTGAGGCCCAAGTATTCATTGATATGTTCCTATCTCATTACGCAGAGGTGCGCCAGTTCCGAGAAGGGTTGATCGATCAAATTTTTAAGGTTGGATACCTGGAGAATCTATTTGGAAAGAAACGACATTTTCCTCCTCTTCAATTCTTCGACCACTATCTTCAGGAGGAATGGATTCGTGTCGGGTATAACTTCCCATGTCAATCTAACGTTGCGGAACTGACTCTTCGAACGGGTTATATGGTGACCGAAGAGTTAAAGAAGGCAAACGCGCAATCTGGAATGATCATGAACCTTCACGATGGGTTGGTTTTCGAAGTTCATTTAAGTGAACTGGATGCGGTGAAGTCTCTTGTGGAAGAGGTCGCAGCAATGCCACTACCGAAGATTGGCAAGAGCATCCCGTTTGAATTTAAACTGAGCGATTACTGGGAGGAAAAGGAATGAACAAATTTGAGCTAGAGAGTCAGGAAGCTCTAGGTGAAATGAGGTTCAAACTTTACGGCCTCCTATTTCTTCAGGATTGGGTTCACGCTTATATGAATACTGAACCGAATAAGGACGCATTGTATCGGGCGAATATCTGCACCTATGAGTTGGGCGATCTGATTAAACAGATCGTCTATGAGAAGGCGTATGGCCCGAGCCGGTGGAATAAGGACGAGGCTCAGAATGCCTTGGGCGATCTGCTGCTGATGGTTTTCTGCTTGGCGGAGATCAAGGACATCGATATTTATCGAGCGGTGATCGGGGCGGTCGAGAAGCTGGCGAATAAAGAGTGGACGAAGAAAATGTCCTTTGAGATCGTTGATACGAAAAAGAAGGAGGAAGGCAAATGACGTTTGATTCAATCATCGATCATTTATCCAAGCGTGGATTCGTAACCCGCAAACAATGGAGCGGTAGGATGGTTTTATTTTTTGGAATGGACAACCTCCCGTGGTTATCGTATCGGCGGAATAAGGTCAGGGCAAAAGAATCCCAAAGGCTTGAAATCTGGACTCCTTGCTTGGCTGACATGAAAGCCGACGATTGGATTCGCCTTGCTTGTTTTTGGGATGGAAGCAAGGACGATTTTCTCCCTTTTAAAAGGAAAGATGATTTCCTGCGACGGTTATATCAGGACAGAAAAATTGCGGACTCATTAGCTCGGGGACAAAATCGGGAACGCAGAAAGGAGAAAAAATAATGTTCAAGCCGGTAATTATCAACGCCAAGACCATCAACGATGCCTGGCATCAGTTGGTCTTCCAGGTCGAGGAGAAGGGGCGTAAATACAAGATCACCCAGGGGAGCTTCGCTGGTCAGTTCCGGTATGAGTTCGAGTTCGTCTTGGTGGAGATCGAGCGTCCCTGGGAAGATATGGTTCCGGTGTTTCCGCCGGGGATTGTCTTGCCTCCGCCGACTACTGCGGAGAACAACGAGCTTTACTTCGCCAATTATATTTTCAATCCCGATCTGGCGAAGGACGAACAATATACCTACGGGGAGCGGATTGCGGGGTTCAAGAGGGTAAATCGAGTGGACCCCCTGAATGATTCCGGTATTGAAAAAATTAATCAAATCGAGGAGGTGATCAAGAAATACAAAACCGGAGGATACGGAAATAACCAATGCACCATCGAGATCGGGATGCCGTCCGATATTCTCTTGCCTGATCCTCCGTGTCTTCGGGTGATTGATACACGGATCGAGCAGGACATCCTTCATTTCTTTGTATATTTCCGGAGCTGGGATCTCTGGGGAGGATTTCCGGTTAACCTAGGTGGAATCGAGTTGCTCAAGCAGTATATGGCCAAGGAGATCGGGGTGGGTAACGGCAAGATCATCGCCGCCAGCAAGGGGCTCCACATTTATGATCATGCGCTGAAATATGTGCGGATTAGAAGGGGTGAGGTAGCGTAATGGATCTTTTTCATGTCGTGCCGTATTGGTATTGGGAAGAGAATAAGGGGTGTAGAAAACTCGCGGAGGCATCGGAGATCAGGAAACATTCTGCAGTGGCGCTACATTTAATTGGAAGCGAGTGGATCCTCGATAAGTCGCCATTCGTTCCAGGTGTTTCGCTTAATATGTTTTACACTCTTATCGAGAGGTACTGTCCTGCGTATATTATCATTCCCGATGCACTTCAAGATCATGCGAAAACTTGTGATTTGTTTTTCAATTTCTTTCGCTCCTTTGATCCGAAAAAGTGCCGTGTCCGACCTATCTTCATTCCGATGATCCAAGGGAAAACCCATTCTCGACGCTTCGATATGATTCAATTTTTCATTCGGAATCTCAGCGATAAACTCGACCATATTCGTTTAGGAATCCCGAAGTATATGGTAGATATCAAGAAAGCTACCCCAAAGGAAATGGCGACCACGAGAATCAAGTTCGTCGCAGAGGTTCGTACTGCCCATCCAAGCTTTGAGATTCATTGCGCCGGCGCGAATAGCGTCGCAGAAATCAACGCTCTTCGAGGTCTTGGTGTAACATCTCTCGATACATCCATCGGTGTAAAGATCATTCAAGAATTATGTATTGAGGGGAAATACTGGACTACCAAAAACATTCCCAGGGAGAAAATCATGTCATTCGAGCCGTGTGTCAAAATGAAAAATAGTTTATCATTACCTCAGCAATACGTAGTTCAACTCTCAAATATCATTCAACTACTGGAGGTTATATAATGGATGACGTCCAATTAACTATTGAATTGCAAGCGTTATTGGATACGTTACCGCAAGTTTATTCGCAGTTAATCGCTTCGAAAGGGCAAGAGCAATGGCAGAAGTTTCAGCTGGATGTTTTTGAAACCGATTTAGCAGACTTACACCGACGGAATGCAGAAGCAAATGGTTCGCAATATACAGAGAAGTCCCTGCAACGTGATGTTAAACTTAACCCAGAGTGGAAAGCACTCAAGGAGGATGTGCTCCGTCAAAGTGAACAAGTGGAAGCGTTAGAGCTACGTCGTGAGGAGTGGAATCGAAAAAAGGAAGTGTTACTTGCAATGGTCAAAATGAGGCAAAACTAACCTAGAAAGGAGTCATACCATGCCTTACTATCCGCTGAATCAGAAGAGAGCCGAAGAGTCCCAAAAAGAGCTCCAGCAAGGTGTAACCTGGACGCCGAAAGAAGGAAACAACTACGTTCGGGTGATGCCTCCGTGGAATGAGAAGGGTGAGATCTACACCAAGGTCTTTTTCCATTGGAGAGTCGGCCCGGATGAGCAGTCATTCCCGTGCTTAAAGCAGTTCGGTCAGGAATGCCCGATTTGCACCGCCTGTGAAGTTCTCGCAAAATCGAATTCCTCGATGGCGAGGGAGCTTTCCGCGCGTCCGAGGTACATGCTGAACATCATCGATCTGGAAAACGTCAACTTCGGAGTCCAGGTTTGGGGATGCGGCAAAACCGTTCTTCAGGAAGTCCTGGGCTACATCAACGATCCGAAGTGGGGAGATCTGACCCATCCGGATAAAGGTCGCAACATCGTCATCCATCGGATTGGAACCGGCAGGGATACCGAGTTTCAGATTCGCCCTGACCCGGAAGTTTCTCCTCTGGCTGATATGGCCTGGCTCGACAATCTTCATAACCTCGATGTTTTGGTTTCGATCCCCGACGTGGCCGTGATGATGAAAGCCGTAGAGGGCGCGATCACTCGAGCAGCTATCGCGATTCCTTCCAGTCGCTCTGCTCCGGCGCCTGCGGTTCTTCCTCCTCCGGCTGCGCGTCCGACTCCGCCGTCCAATCCGAATCCTCCCGCCCCTACTCCGCCTGGCGGTGTCGATGAAGTGAAAAACCGTCTGAACGCCGCGATCAGTCGGATGAAAGAAGGAGGGGCAGCGAAATGACGGAACCGAAAGATCGCGCAAACAATCTCGTTAAAGCCGTCACCGATAAGTACGGCAGCTTTGCTGCGAATCTTTTGGGTAATTGCGAACAATCTAACGAATTCCTTTCTACCGGGAGCTTCGCACTGGATGATCTTTTAGGGAAAGGACTTCCCTGCGGTCGGCTGGTCGAAATTTCTGGATGGGAGTCCGTTGGCAAAAGCACCCTCGCAGCGTCTTGTTTAGGTGCGGTGCAAAGAGCCGGAGGGCTTGCAGTTCTACTTGATACAGAGCATAGTTATCGGGCGGAGTGGGCTTCGTGGTTTGGGATCGATCCCCAACAGTTGGTTACAATTCAACCTGGGACGATGGAACAGGTGAGCGAACTGATTCCATTTATGGTCGAGTTCCTCCGTAAAGACTCCCCCGATATTCCGGCTCTGATCGTCTGGGATTCCGTTGCTGCGACGCCGTTACAGAAAGAGGTCGATGGAGAGTTCACGTCGAAGGATGTCGGTCTACACGCTCGTGTCATGTCCGCATTACTTCGACGACTCACCAATATCGCATGGGCAAGGAAAGTAGGCTTGCTTTTCATTAACCAGCTTCGAGAGCGGCCAATGGGATTTGGAGCTGGAGAAACCAAAATCTGCGGCCATGCGATTGACTTCTATGCGGCGTGTTTGATTCGGGTGTCAAGAACGGAAATCAAACCGGATCGCATTCGATGTAAAGGACACTGCACCAAAAACAAAGTTGCCACGCCGTTCAAGACGCGGGCTTTCGACATCGTATTCGATCAAGGCATCGATGATACCTTGGCATACTTAGACTACGGTGTCGAAACCAAGATCATCGACAAGAAGGGCGGCGGTTGGTATGATAGCATGGGACATAAATTCCGTCAGGGAGATCCGATCCCTGAGATCGTGAGGAAAAAACTTGCCGAACGAATTAAATCAGGAGAGCCTACAAAAGCACCTGATCCAGAGCAAAGCAGCCCGGACGGAGTATCAGTTCCTGAAAAAGTTGGAGAGGGTACTTAAACCCTTTACCGACGAATCTACCGGCGGGTTGATCGTTGTTTCAACGTCAATTGGCGTTAGGAAATTTTCTTTCCCATTTTGCCGCTCAGGAACGCCAATGTACTTGAAGACGGTGGTCAACCCGCCGGTAAATCTTTCTTACTTTTTTCAAATGAAAGTTGATTCACTTGTTAACCTCTTAAATGAGGCGTACGGTGAATCTGCCGATTTGACACGGGCTGAAGTCGCGTTAGTGATCTTAAAAGATTCCTGCCCCGAACTTGTTTTTACTTCCGATGATTGGGGTCTTCACGGAGGCTTTGCGGAAATGACTCTCCCATCAGATGCGGGAACATACAAAGTTTTCCCTCTTATCGATTTTCTTCGGACCATATAACCACTTGCCGAATCAATTTTTTATATTAAAATTATAGTATGGCAAGATCCAAAGATGAATCCCGAAGAGAGTTGGCGTTTTTAGAGTACGCAAAGAATGGGCGAAGTCTTTCAAAAACCTCGAAGGTGGTCGGAACTCCAGTACAAACAATTCGTCGATGGCGCGACCAAGAGGAGTGGGACAAAAAGTTGGCTGGAGTTGAAGATTCGGCCAAAGCAGAGTTGAGTGCTCTTGCGAATGTCACCGCCCCTCTTGCACAATTAGTTCGGGACGAAAAAATGTTCCTGAGCGTTCTTCGACAAATGACCGTTTTTTATGTTTCGACAGGAAAAATTCGACCTGAGAAATGGGGCGATGTTATATCCACTCTTCGATATATTAACGAACGCGAACGTATCGCTCCGCTTAAACCAGGTAAGAATACCGAGGATGAGGATATCCTAGAAGCAGAGGTATTATCCGGTGCTATCGGAAAAACTGATCCAAGCAGCGCAAACTGATCCCGGTGTATTTATTCGCGCAACAACGGGTTTTCCGTTATCTGATCTTCATAAAGAATGGATCCGACATTTTCGCCGCGAAGTATCACCGGCAGAGAGAGAGCAGGGACAAGGGTTTAAAATTGTTAGTGGCGTAGTAGCTCCTCGGGAACATGGGAAGTCATCCGTCGTTATAGGACTAGTTCCAGATGAGATCGGTCGCAACCCAAATATCCGGATTAAATATGTTACAAACTCTGATGATAAAGCCGCTGAGGTGTGTCAAACGGTCGAAGAGGTTTTGGAGTCCGATCATTACCGACAGATATACTCGAATGTTCGATGGCATAAGGATCGGCGAAAAGGTACTCAGAAGTTTACCGTCCAAAGGGAAAAGATTTATCGAGACTCGACATTTGAATCCTGTGGTATCTTGGCAACCGGAGTCGGTGGTCGTTGCGATTTACTCATCCTCGACGATGTTTGTGACCTTAGAAATTCCAAAACGCCTGGCCTCCGGCGAGTGGTGCACGATACGATTTGGGATGTCTTTATGAAAACAGTCGTATCTGGTGGAAGGATTTGGATTACAGCAACCGTGTGGCATAAAGAAGATTACGTTTCGGAGTTGTTAAGAAAGAAAACATATCCCTTTCTTGTGTATATAATCAACGAAAATTTCGACTCTATTTGGGAATCTGTTTGGCCTCGCCCTAGGCTTGTTCAAGAGTTCCGAGATAATCCATCTTCATTTAATCTCGGCTTTAGGATGCTCCCCCACGAACCAGAGGAACACTTTGTTCAGGAAGCTTGGCTTGCGGCCTGTGTCGATAAGGGCTTAACTGTCGGTCCTTTTGGGATTAACATCTCAAAGGAGATAAGGAATTACTTTGCAGGCGTCGATCCTGCAATCGCGAAAACGGTTCGTGCAAAGTATACTGCGATCGTAACAATTGGAATCGACGACAAAGGATATCGCGTCCTTTCTGATATTAAGCGAGCAAAACTTACTTCTCCAGAACAAGCCCGAACAATCCTCCATACTTATAATGTATTTCATCATGCGATGCTTTTCGTTGAAAATAATCAATATCAGCAGGCGTTAATTGAATGGCTAGATGAATTGAAAAAAATCCCTCTGCATGCATTTTATACTGGCGAACAAAAACACGACGACATCATTGGGCTTAATTCATTGGCGGCCGAATTTAAAGCAGGCCTTTGGAAGATCCCCGATGTAAGTAGCCACGTACCTGAATGCGATTGTGGTTATTGTGAGTGGCGAAATGAGTTAATGTTTTACCCCGACTATCCTACGTCGGATTTACTTATGGCAACCTGGCTCGCGAGAGAGGCACTGCGATCTTGCGAACGGAAAACAGACGCAATCAAAGTTGCAGTCTGGAGGTACTAATGTGGCCCTTTGATGATAAAAGACCTATCGACGTAACTAGGTTCCACGAGAGTGTGAAAGACTTTGAGATAAAAAAGTTACGCAACGACATCTCGCGAATGGAAAGTGACGACGCGAATGTTAAAGGCCACGCAGGTGTATGGCGATTTGAGATCACTCAAGGGCTTTTAAAGCAGACCGTCTTCGTTATCGCTCGGAATGTTTATGAGCAGTCTATTCATGTTCGTCGATGCGTTGATTGTATTTGCGACGCCGTCGGCAGAACTAAAGTAGAGTTTTTCGGATCCAATACCGTCGCCGCTGAAGAGATGACCAAAGGGCTTAACCTATGCGGCCTTTCGTGGTATGAAACAATTTCCGCTGCAGTAAAAGATTTACTCTGCATTGATCGGATGGCCATCGAGATCGTTCGAAATCCTTTAGGACAACCACTTCAATTAATTACTCGAGACGCCGCATATATAAACGCGCAGCGATTAGCGACCGGACAAATTCTTCGATTCGTTCAATATCCAAATGCGGATCAAATCCCTTTCGCTTTAAATGAAATGATTTTCGTTGAAGGGCTCCCTAAGACGTGGACCATCCAAAGTCTTCCCCTGGTATTGACCGCGTCCATACAGCTCGCTTCTGTGATTAATACCGCAAAACGGGTATCGAAGGAAGCAGGTGGGTCACAACTACGAGAAGCGTTACTTTCTTTTGGGGACATTAGCGATCAGGCCTATGAGCGAATAAAGAATCAATTCGAGACTCCCACGACATCTGGGATTCGAGTCATTTCAGGTGTTAAAGATACAGTCTATACCGCGTTCATGGCATCGCAGAGAGAGATGCAGGCGATGGATTTTTATCGTTCATTTGAAGGGGCGATATATTCTACTTTTGGATTTACTGCCCCACCGAAAAATGGCTACGAATCCGATCTTTACTACCCCCTCATCGAGATCCTTCAATCGCATTTGAATGAGAAGGTTTTCAAAGAGATGGACGTCTCGATTCTATTTAAGAAATACATGTCCGTGCCACTCCCGATACTTCAGAATGCCGTTCGTTCCGGAATCGTTACAAAAAATGAATGGCGAGACGTCGTCGATCTTGAGGCGAAAGAAGGTGGCGACGATCTTGAAATGATGAGCCCAATGGGGGTTCAAGCAGCTGGCAGCGAAACCGCCGCAGGGGCCGGAGAAGAGGGGGATCAAGCTTCGCGAAGTTTTTTCGGCGAGATCAAATAATTAATAAGAAAAATTGGATGAAAAAAATGCGCTCCCATTATGGGCGCAGTATGTTTAAATCCCCTCCCGTCCGCCGGTTACTTATCGATCGTGAAAAATTAGTTAATGATCTTCGAAAGCGCTCTTGGCCTGCTTGGCAGCAGATGACCAAAGATATCGGGATCGCCTTGGATGGATTCAAGAGAGATTTCGAAAGCGCGAATAGATTCGATCAAGTTGATAATGCGGTATCTACCTTTACCGGCTACGTTAATTCAACAGCTTCAGATGTCTATGATCGCGCACTTGTTAGTGGCACCCGCTATGCAGAGAGCTATTACGGGAAAATTCCCTGGGATTATAATTCACTTCGGAATGCTTCTCTTAAAACTCAGGTGGAAGTCGCTCGGTGGAACAGGGAGAAGCTTTTCAACCAATTTAACAATATAGTCCAGACACAATTTCACGAGAGCATGACGCCTGAAGAAACGGAACAGGCGACAGCTCGAACTAAACACTCCCTTCTTTCAACAGCATTTCAATTTTTAATGTACACTCAGATAGTCGGGGATCTTCAACATATTCCCCTTTTCTTAGGTGCGTCTGCGTTTAAAGCTCAAACAGGTGAAGAGCCTCTTTACGAATGGCTTACCACAAGCGGCGATCCGTGCAATGGCTGCCTCGCGATGGAAAGAATGGGTCCGATGACAAGAGCGGAATTCGCGGGGATTTATCCAAAAACTTGTGATCATGAGTGCCATTCGAATTGCCACTGTACTTTAGGACTTGTTAATCGGAAGAATACCGTCGTAGATGTTTTAGTCAACCGAATGGTTAGTAGGCAGGCACCTCTTCCAGCGGTAGACTTTTCGATGGATGTTTTACGTACTAATTACGTAAACGCTGCAATCCCAGAGTTCTTTTCTTTAGTTGAGAAATCCCCTTCGATGCAGCGGTGGGAAAATTTCCTTTCCCTCGGATCTGTTTCAGAGGGCGCTAAATTTGATGTTGCGTTTGAATCGGGTGTTGGATACAAAATAACCGTCCCAGCGGCTGTAACTTCCCAACAGAAGCAATCTCTTATTCTTCGAGGCATAGCAAAGGTACAGAATAATAATTTACACGCTGCTTATGGCGATAGCTTTACAAATTACGCGGAAGATTTTTATTCCTATGTTGTACAGGACTTTTCGAATACTATCGCTGGAGAGCAGGGCGTCACAGCCGCCATTCGAAAACAGCTTGTTACAAATCCCAATGCAGCCTTTAACAGATTGAAAGAACTTGGCATTTATCCAAAAACATATGCCGTTGATGTAGATTTTCTTTATAATCACGATCTCAATGGGCTAACAGAATATTATATTAAATCATTCTACTCCAATTATAATAGCTTCCGGTCTCTTCCTGGCGCAGCGCAGTTTGAATCTTTTTATAGGGACTTTGCGTTCTCGCTACCAGAACATAAACAATACATTACGAGAGAATTCCATGATCTTCCGAAGTTCTGGCATCGGAACGCGACGCCAGAAACATTAACAAAGAAATTTTTACTTCGTCCTGACGGTACTCCTGGGCCTAGCGCATTATATGGACAGGCAAACGCCGCTGAGTGGGTAAAGGAGCTTTTAACTGCATATCCTTCATTAAGCAGAAAAGAATTTTTTGAGGGTCTCGACTACATCGCCACATACGGTGAATATGACGGTGTTTGGACAAGTAAGGAGTTATCAGGGCTGGTTGAAAAAACGCTTCTCAGTTCATCTCTTCCTAAGAAGCTTCGAGATGAAGCGATGTCTCGTGTAGTAGAAATCTACGGCGCTGATGTCGCTAAGGACGTCACGATTGATAGTATGATATTATCTCGACCAAATGCGCGTATATTCGCTCATGAGCTTGGCCACCATGTCTGGGGCACTCAATTATGGTCTCCATTGGCGAGCGCAGGATTCCAAATTCATAAGGCCGTGGGATATCAGGAGTTTTATGCGTTATGGAAATCCCATATTGCGGTAGCGTCAACGGCTTTTAAGGATGCGCTCATTCAAGCGAGCACGAAAGAATTAGACCTATGGAAGTGGTGGCAGTGGGCTTACACTACTGCTTTGAAGTACGCTGAAAAGGGGGAGGTCGGTAAAATTCTCCCGAAAGTGATTGACGCCCTTCCGAATGAATTACGGACGGCCGTTACGTTATATTCGAAGATGCCGATGGAAAAACTTCTGCAATTCCACGAATGGTTCGCAGAAATGTTTTCGCTTATTAATATCGCACCTGGTGCGATTAACGCCACCGCGATGCCAATCGCAGATGAATTTCAGTATCTAATTCGAAAGAATATTTTAGGGTTAAAGACAGCGATTCCTTTAACTGGCCCCGCGGCTTCTGTTGACGTGAGAATCCTTACCGCCATGAAAGAATTTGATCCCGAGCTTACTTCTGAACAGGCTATTCAAGAGCTCACGAAGACGCTTGAGAAAACGAAGAAGCCCGCTGCAACAGCCACTGGTGTTGTAAAGAAACGTAGCCTAATTGAATACGACTCTGAAAGCTCCCTCCCCGAGTTATCTCGACCATGGAAATCAGACTTCCCTACAGATGCTGAAATAACTAAATATCAGGCTCCTTGGGAAGCCATAAAAGTAAAATCTATTATGGAGGAAACGGGCTTTAATAAGGAAAAAGCCACTCGTATTTCTGCGGCTATTGATGACTTTACAACGGGCGGAGATTGGGCAGGTATTCGAGACGTTCAAATGACTCTGGATAAAGCGAACCCACTTTTCACCATTGCTGAGGATCTCGAAGAATACATTGCAGTAGCACCGAAATGGACTGGCCCGATATATCGTGGATTATCATTTGATTCAGAGCAAACGTGGAATCGACTTCGTCGATTGAAACCTGGCGAATCATTTGATATGCTCGGATTGTCGTCCTGGTCTTTAGATGAAGGTGCCGCTGAATTATTTATGGGTGAAGGGAAGTATAGCGTTCTTATTTCATGCAAGAACCCTGATACTGCGGCACTCGTATCTCATTACATAATCGATCCTGGGGCGAAGGAAGTCATCGTGTCTGGTAAATCCGCTTTTAAGATAAAGCATCTAAAGGTAGACACTGTGGCTAAACAGATTCTAGTTGATGTTGAAGAGGAGACAACTGATCGCGCTCTTGTAGCGTCTTCCTTTAAAGCAGCTACCAAAGAAGGCGAAGTTGTTAAAGGTATTCCGAAGACGACGTCCAAGATGAAGAAACCTCTTCCTGAAGTGGAGAGCGAGTATAAGACCGGAGATTGGGAGCAGAAGTTTACCGAAGCTCGCGTTAATATTGTAATGGAAGATACTGGTCTTCCTCGAATAAATGCGGAGGGAGCTGTCCTAGCAATCGACCAGTATTCAGAGTCCTATTATGCGAGTATTCGCCAGGCACAACGAATGGGTCGATTAGATACTCCTTCTGGTAAGCTTGCGACTGCGATTGAAGATTATATTGAAGCTGCGCCTAAGTGGGTTGGCGATCCTATTTATCGAAAGATGTCCTGGATAGAATCTGATCAGTGGAATAAATACATTGCGTTAAAGGAGGGTGAGAAGTTCGATATGATGGGGCTATCCTCCTGGACGACTGATATGGACTGGCTTAAAAAATGGCAAGAGTTACCGCCTTATAAAGGATACTTTGTGTGTAAGAAGCCTTTAACTGCAACGCCCATCCCACAACTTTCTCGACGTCCGAATGAGCGCGAACTCCTTATGTCGGGGAATTCTACGTTTAAGGTCGTATCGATGAAGGTGGATCGCGCGAAGAGAACCTTTACTATGGAAGTCGAAGAACTTCCTCGGACTGCAAAAGTATTAACGCCCGCACAGTTTAGTGCGGCACAAACTAAAGGAGTCCCGAAGGTTCAATATTTAACCGAACAAAAGAAATTAAACGCCTCGCTTCCTACAGTTGTACAAGAAGCCGGCCGCGAAGTTTATGAGAAAGTAGGCTATGAAAAATGGACTGAGGCCCGCATTTTAGATGTCATGGCAGATACGGGATATACCCGTGAGAAGGCGACCGAATTTATAGACTCATATATAGAGTATTCAATGTATAGCGATTTTGCGGCTGCAATTAAAAAGGCACAAAGACAAAAAATCTTTAATCATGCTTTTTCTCAAGCAGAAGCAATAGAGGGATATATTGCTGATGGCCCGAAATGGCGTGGTGGGCCTATTTATAGAAAATTATCATTCACCGATCGTTGGGCTAATAAAGCACTCTCTTCTGTTAAATCGGGGCAATCGTTAGATTTACAGGGACTTACTTCTTGGTCCTCAAGTAAACAATTTGCTAAAGAATTTCAAGGACCCGCAAACTTTGAATATTTACTCGTATGCGAAAAGCCTATTACCGCAACTCCGGTGGCCCATCTTTCGCTCTTTCAACAAGAGGAGCTTTTAATGTCTGGGTATTCAACGGCCCGGGTCAATAAGGTTTATAAGGAGGGGAAACTTACTATAATCGAAGTTGAAGAAGTCCCGAGTGTCGGACTTTCTCAAAAACTGTTAGATAGCGAAATGCAGAAGAAGGCCGAAGAAAAAGCGGCAAAGGAGGTGTAATATGGGACTTTTAAATCAGGATAGCAGCTTCGCAATTCTAGATGAAAAGGGGAACCCGGTTTTCATCTACATCGAACCAAAGTCCTCCATCACTGCGAAAGAGAAGCTGGCGAAGGTACGGGAAGAGGAAGAAAAAGCCGCAAAAGCGAAGGAGAAGTAATATGGGTCCGAAGGGATTAGTTGTCCGGACAAAAGACGGGCTTGTAGTGGGCGCTTTCAATACCCTCTTTGATAGCGTTACGCTATTCCCCTCTACCGAGGACTTCAGGCATATTGTCGATGAGTACATGTCGAACGGGATTCTAAACTCTTCTTCAGATGGTGAGATCCTTCCGTTTAAGAAAGCTAAGTTCAGCGACATCATATTCGATCTCTCTGTTCGTGGATATGCTCTAACGGATGATGTCGACTTATTGAATATTCCTGTCGACATAAATCCGAAAAAGATGGAAGTCCCGATGTCTGGATGGACAGACGATGGGTTCGTCGTTCGCGCAAAGGATAACCAGATCGTCGGGTCATTTAGGATTTCTCAGGGAAAGGTTTCTTACGCTGATATCTCTAACGACTTCAGAGACGCACTCCATGAAGTCTCTCGAACAGGATATTGGAATTCATCCAACGAATCATTCGGGCTTATATTTTCTATCGATAAGTTTGACGTCGCGTCTCCAGAAGATACTCTTCCTAATGTTATGGACACCCTTATTCAGAAAGGATACTACTTACTCCCATCTTGGATATTTAGTCAGGGAGTTAGGACGTTAAAAACATAGGAGGCCATCATGCCAAAACAGGTAGAACATTGTGTAACGGCTTTAATGAAGAGCGGAGACTTCAATCCGAAGATGGAACACGATAAGCGGAAATCCGCCGCATACGCTGTTTGCTGGGGACAGTACCAAAAGACTCGTCGTGAGTATGTCGAGAGGGTTAAGAAGAATCGGGATGTCATCAAAATGACCGATCAGCAGTTGTTATTCGACAACGCAATTTTTGTTGCGTGGGAGAACAAGCTAAAGGCGGGCGGCACGATCAGTGGTTGGTCACAAGAAGAGATCCTAACATCTCATCAGGAAATCATTTCAGAATTGCGGAAGCGGGGATATAAACCTGCCGACGCACCAACTCATCTAAGTTCGCTTTCCCAATCGCTCGGCATGACCGATTTCCCGATTCGGATCCCGTTCATTTCAATCGCAGGCAGTTTTGAAGGGGCGGAACAGCAAAAGAAGGGACCTGATATTTTAGTCTATTCTCCCGATGTCCCTCTTCTCGAGAAGGACGTTTTATCATTTACCGTCGGCGCATTATTCGAACGTATTGGAAATTTTACCATTCACTTCCTTCCGGATAATCATACTGGTCCCTTCACTAAATTCGTTCCGCTTTACAGTCTCGTTTGCCGCTTGGTTGGAAGCGATGCTCCTTTAGCGAGCCCGAGTACTCCCTCTTTACCCGATACAGAAACTAAATCACTTCGTCAAATTGTAGCCACTCTCGGTGATGGAGATATTATGTTGTCCGTGAACGCGCTTTGGTTTGACTTCGTTCGAGACACTCCTATTGTGGATGTTTACTCTTCCATTCAAATTCCCGAAGATCTTCAGGCTTCAATTGAAGAACAAGTTTCAAGTCTCGTCCCCGCAGAGTATCGCGATCTCTTTCAATTCCATTTTGATGACACCATCCCCGAATCCGCATCGCCGATGTATGATATCGTTTTACGTCGAATCAATACAATGGATTTGGATGTTCAAAGGGGGATGGAAGCCTTTTGGAGTAGAATGGCATATCCCAAATATACCACTCCTCTTTTGCCGGAAAAGCCGATTCAATCGTTTAACGTATTAAGTAAAACATTTCAAAAAGAAAACGTTTTGTCCAAGGAAGACGGTGCGGCCCTAAAAAGGGATTAGCATTCAATATAGTCCGTAGAGTTAATCAGCCCATAGAGGCACAACAAAAGGAGGCGGTATGATTTCAATCGTGATCCCCTGCTACAATAACTTGGAGTATACGATCGGATGTATTCATTCGATTCGGAAAAATACTCCTCCCATTGAATACGAGATCATCCTCGTTGATAACGGCTCGACCGATGGCACCAGGGAATGGGCCTGCGCGCAGTCGGATATCATTTATCATCGAGAAGAGAAAAACCTTGGATTCGGCCCCGCGATAAATGATGGAATGATCCTCGCTAAAGGGAATCAGATCGTTTGGTTAAACAACGATACGATCGTTACCCCGAAATGGGCCGAACAGATGTTGGATTGTTTAAGCGATGCGGACGTGAAACTTCACTGTCCTAAAGTGGGCCTCGTCGGACCCGCGTCCAATCACGCCATTCCACAGCAATGTGTCGGAATGGAAGTTCCGCTTAATCGACTCGATGAATTCGCCTCCAGATTTCGGCAGGAGAATTATGATAACTGGATTTACGTTCCATCGCTTTCTGGCTTCTGTTTAATGATCTCCCGTGAGTGCTATGAAGCAGTCGGACCGGTCGATGACAAGACTTTCCCTGGCGGTGGTTTTGAAGATAATGATTACTGTGTTCGAGCAATCCAAGCCGGATTCGCGCCAGTGATCGCAGGAGATACCTTTGTCTATCATCATCCCTCAATGACGATGACCAAGTTCTTCGATCCCCTTATGTGGCAGAAGAATGAAGTTCCGTTTTACGACAAGCATTTTAAATTACTCCCGAAGGAACAGAAGCTGATCTTCATTTATCGGGTTAAGATTTTGAACGAGTTGAATCGGAAGCATTTGGTAATGAGTCTCCGTAAATCAGCTACCTTAGCTGACGAGATTTTGATACTCGATGACGGATCCACTACTCCGTGGGAAGGAGAACAGATCGACGGGTGTCCGATATCTATGCGTCGATACACTCGAGAGTTCGATGAATACCGCGATCGATGGGAGCTCATTCAATGGGCAAAGGAAGAAGGCGCGTCTTGGGTTGTGAGCATTGATAGCGATGAAGTTTTCGAACCGAAAGTGACAAAGGAATCATTCACTCGCTTAATGAATATGCCCAACCCACAGATTTTTTCTTTCGGATTCCCCTTTCGGACTCTTTGGGATAGAGAAGATCAATTTCTTGTAGACTCTACTACACGCGGCGCCCACTTTCGGATGTACAAAGTTCTTCCTGGCCAAAAGTTAATGCCTGGAAGTGGGAAAGGGCTCCATTGCGGTAACATTCCCTACATGCCCGTTGGAAGCGGCTGTATTACCAACCTGAAGGTTCTTCATTACGGCTACGTTGATCCGGAAGAGCGGCTTCGGAAGTACAACTTTTATCAGGAGATCGATAAGGAGAAAGACCCTACGCTGGTCGGCGGCGTAGATTACCGCCACTTGATTACTCGAAATATAACTCTTGCCCCTCTTAAATTAGACACAAAACTTTCTTTGTGCATGATTGGCAAGAATGAGGAAAATCAAATGGCTGGATTCCTTACGCGGTTCTGGTCAATGGCGGATGAATTTTGTTATGTTGATACGGGATCTACAGATCGATCGTTGAACATCACCAAAATGTGGGGGGCGAAGACCACCACTCTTCCGATTAGTGAAGGGTTTGCTGCAGCCCGAAATAAATCGAAATCGATGGCCTCTGGCAACTGGATCTGGCAGATGGACTGGGATGAAGAAATTGAGGAACAGAGTTTTATCCTTTTCCCCACCCTTCTTGAATTAGACTCAACGGGATTCGTTTTTGAAGTCGAGAATCGCCATCGAGATGGGAAGATGAACATTACGGAGATCACGAGGTTATTCCGAAATATTCCGGAACTCGTTTATCAGGGGAACGTTCACGAACAAATCGATCGGTGCTGGAAAGCTCTTCGGGGTAAAGTGAAAGTCACACAGGCACCGATTAAGATAATCCATAATGGGTACCTGAAGGATCCGGCGAAACTGCAGAAGAAATGGGACTTCTATAAGAAGATTTGTGAGCGGGAAGCTGAATTGAATCCGAAAGATCCCTTGCCTTTTTATAGTCTTGCGTTATACTTAATAAATGAGAGGGGATTGAAGTCATTGAGAAAGGCAGAGGAACTGCTGCTTCGATCGGCTATAAATGATCCAGAATTTTACCAAGCAAAGCACGAACTCGCAGTTGTGTATCTTCGACTCGCACAACACTGGGCTTCTCAAGGAGCTCAGCTGGTCCCTGATTCTTTTATCTCCCATAAATTCCTCAAAAGAGTTTCGGATTTTGTTACTAAGTTAATTGGAGAGTAACCAAGGAGGACCAATGCCAGAATTAAACGTTCCAATCACTTCCGGAGGCGTAGTACCGATCGATCTCCTAAGTCGGGTACCGCCACTGGACTTTTCCTTCGATCTCTCTCGAGCAGCGACGGATCAGAAAGGCCGATGGATTATCGAAGGATATGTGACCACAACTGAGCTCGCGTCAGACGGCATTCGGATTCTTCCTGAGGCCCTTGCGGCTGCAAAGGATGACCTCATGAAGCGGCCGTCCATTCTCTTCAACCACAATCCTGATTTGGTGATCGGACGTGTTCTGGAGACTTCCGTCGATGAGAAGGGCTTACTCGTGAAAGCGCTGATCTCACGGGAGGAGGAGTCCCTTTGGAAGAAAATCCAAGAAGGAGTTCTTTCAAAGTTTTCCGTTCGCGGTAAAATCACCGGCGCCGTCGATGAATGGGATGCGGCTTCGAGAAAGATCACCCGCGTCGCCACCGCCATCGAGCTGTATGAAGCTTCAATCGTCAGTGTTCCAGGAGCTGCTGGGGCTGACATTACGAAGTGGTACGTAGAAAGATCAAGAAAGGAGGTGAAAGAAATGCCAGAACCGGAAATCAAAGTAACTCCCCCGGCCGCGGCACCGGCTCCTGCTGTTGCCCCGGCTGCTCCGGCCGCGGTACCGGCTGCTGCTGTCGCTCCTCCGCCCGTCGAGATCGTAAGGGGCGAATCCGGCCCGGACATGAAGCCCGTGCTGGATAAGCTCAATTCGATCATGGCGATGGTCGAGAAGCTCATGCAGTCGCAGCCTGTGCCTGTCCCGGACGCACAGCGGACCGCCGTTCCTCCGGCAGAACCTTCCGAAGACTCGAAGAAGATCGCTGGCCTCGTCCAAGAGGTCGCCGATTTGAAACGTGCGATCGAGAAGGTCCCTATCGTGAAGGGCCAGGAGACGATCCCGGCGCCTCCGGCAACAAAGACGGAGGAAGAGATGAGACGGGAACTGTTAGGGGCCGACTTCGATAAGTTGACTCCGCAGGAACAGCTTTCCCGGGTCCTCGACAAGCTCACGACCTTGCCGGAGAAGAAGTAACCATGAATTTCGCGTTACAAAATTTAAAAAAGGAAGGGAGGTGAATAGAAATGCCATTCGATCCTAATTCTCAGCCAATCGTTGAATTGCGTCGGGCTATCCAACAGTCCGACATCTCTGCAGTCCTCGTGAAGAAGGAGCTGGACCCGATCATCACTCGGTTAGTCGAGTATAATAACCCCCTCCGGGTTAACCTTACTCGCAAACCGGGTTCGGGCGCTGGGTATTACCTGAACAGCCGCACACCGGGAACCACCCCGGCGGCGTTCATCAATGATACCGAGAGCCTGACTGAACAGACCGGGACTTATGCTCAGGAGTTCTTCGAGCATAAGACCTTCGGTACGCAGGGGAAGATCACGCGCAAAGCGCAGAAGATCGCCGCTTCGTACAAGAACATCCTTCAGGACGAGCTGGAGGCGAAGGCCGAGGAGTTCAGGGACTTCGAGGAATGGGCCATTATTTGGGGAAGTAAGACGAACCCGAAAGAGTTCGACGGTCTTCACAAACTGGCCGGCACTGTTTATGCGGTTACCGTGGGCACCTCTGGCGCCCGTATGACCGCCGAACAGCTCGATGAAGCGATTGATAAAGTTCGCGGGATGCCCAATATGATCATCTGTTCCAAACGGACCAGACGTCAGATGTGGGCCATCCTGGCGACCAAGCAATCCTTCGTTAACCAGGTCGAGGTCCGTGGTGGGTTCAAACTGACCACCTATTCGGATGTTCCGATCTACGTTAACTCGCGAATCCCTGACACTTGCACCTTCGATGGAACCAAGGTAACGGCGGCTACCGGCGGAGCCACTTCCGTCATGTACATTCTGGATAACGCCAAAGTTTTCCTGAGCGTACTGACCGATATCGAAGTGATCCCGTTGGACAAAGTCTCTTCGCAGTACGATGCCTTTGACATGGTCTGCGACGAGGTGCTCGTCGTTCGTGATCCGGTCGCAGTCGTCGAGGTTGTCGGAATCGGCGTATAAAGAAGGGAGGTAGAGGCCTGTGAGTTACAAACTTATCAGAACGAGGCCTGGTTTTCTTTTAAATACTGAGATATCGACTTATAGGGAGAACCTCAAGGTGAAAGACGGTATCGTCGAATGCCAGTTTCCTGAGTCGCGGGATCGCCTCTTAAAAGAGGGATTCGTTATGATGGAAGAAGGCGTGAAACCCGAGGCACCCAAAGTCGATCCTCAGATCGAATCTCGATCAATGGATTCCGGTCCAAAGGTTGAGGGTACGAAAATCTTCTTCCGCAGAGGGAAGAAAAAATGAGGCAAGTCGCCATCGGACAGACTGTCGCATTGCGATTCGGATTCCAATCCGGAGGGCTTCCAGTTGATCCGGTAGATCCGAAGGTTTCGATCTTCGGACCTATCGATCGACTATATACTCAAGAGGCTCTCACGATAGTAGAACCTGGATCATATAGGTTCGATTATCCTGTGGGAGGCACTTTAGGAATCTATTCCGCATTTGCAGACGGTATCCTTGATGGCGAACAAATTCCCGCTTCAAGCGAACAACTCTTCGAAGTATCTTCAGTGGGAAAACAAATCCCCCTTGTTACTCTTGAAGAGACAAAAGCGTATCTCGCTGATATGCCGGTAATACCGGAGGATGCGCAGCTACGTGAGTTCGTTTACGCGGCCTCAAACATGGTGCGGAATTTCTGTAAAAGAGAGTTTACTCCCACTCTTAAAATGGAATTCCTTCATGTTCAATGCGCGGATCGGGTTTACTTAACCGGATATCCAGTTTTGCAATTGGTGTCCCTTATCGATACGTTTGAGAAAACGGACATCGAGTATAAGACATTGATTGCGAATCTTGGATTACTTATTCTTAACGATTCTGTTGACGATCTTTCCATTGACGCGACTTATTATGTTGGCGACAGTTCTATTCCACCGGAGGCGTCGTTGGCGTGCAAGAAGATCGTTTCGTTCATGTTACAACGGTGGCATCGTGAGGGCGCGTCTGCTGAAAGCTTACTCTCGTATGATTATACCCTCAATGCTGAGTGGTTTAAAACGGATATTGAGCCACTCATAAGTCGCATTAGACTAGTGAGGATGTCTTGATTCATGGATTGTTCACGGAGCAATACGAGCTTTTCGAACGGACCTCCCAAGTATACCGTGGACCAATGGGAACCGCTGGGCTTCATATCGGTATCGTATTCAACACCCCCGTTCGATTTTCTGCAGCGGTTTCAACCACGTGTGGAGTTTCCCTCGGATTCATTGGTGCGGAAGATGAGGAAGAGTGGCTGTTTTTCGGTGACGACACCGCACGAATTGGATCCAGAGAATTCGGGGCGCTCTCCACGGTTTCAATATCTCCTGCTGGTACCACAGGAACAGTTGAAATCCGATCTGTGGACTCTGGAGGTCAGCCAATAGAGTTTACTCGATCAAAAGGAATCCTTCGTGGAAAGAGCAATTTCAAAAAATACAGTTATGTTAAGTTACCCTCCGGAACTGTCATCCGAACTGATGGCACTATCACATGCCAGAAAAGTCCTGAAGTTAAGCCTGGAGATCTTATTGCATTTAACGGCGTTGAATATATCGTCGATCAAAGAGTGCTGGCCAATTGGATCGCGGGAGTAAGTCACCAAGAACTTGTTGTGAGGCGCCGTGGGCAAGAAGAGCTTTAATCAATTAGTTCTCGATATTCAAGGATGGACTGAGGAACGGGCTAAATTAGCCATCCGTGAAATTAGCGATCTACTTAAAACCAAAATGCATGATAACATTACCCTTACAGATCACTCATTACGTGAACTAAAAGTATTGGATCATCCATATGCAGCGAGCAATCCGAGCAATCCACATAATCCTCCTTATTTAGTCCATAAGCAGGATGGCGATCTTGCAAGTGCAATGTATTCCAAAATCGTTGAAACGCCAACAAAGAAAACCGCAATTTGTGGAATCGATGAACAGGCCGCACCGCATGTTGCACACGTTGTTTTCGGTACAAGTCGAATGGTTCCAAGAGATTTTATTCGAGGGACTTTGGACGAAATTAAACCTGGAATCGATAAGATTATGGCCGATTCTATGGGAGTGACAAAGAAGTGAATTGGTATACCGATTTAGGTGAGATCGTTGAGAAAACGTTTATGCGAGAACCAGTTGTTCGCGGAGCGTTTTTGAATCATTTGTTCCAAGGTGAATGGTCTGAACAAAGAAATCCCGCGCCCCCAATAATGTGTTATGTTATTTATCCTCGCGCTGAAGATGTTGGGACTTTTGACGGAACTCTTAAATGCCAGTTTGCATTAGGCGTTACAAAGAAGGATGGGGAGCTTTACAATATATTCGAAAAGGTGGATAAGCTACTCCTACGTCAGAATCTCAAAAACGATTCGGTGTCGCTTGTCGTCTTAGAAAAAGTCGACGGCCCGATAAAGATTTGGGATCCTGATACGAAGTGCAACCAATTGGTGGGTCAATGGAGCCTAAGAGGAATCAAAATCCAGTAGACCGCGATCAGCGGCAGGCCGAGCGCGACCCGATCTATCAACGTGGCCGCGAACGGTTGGAAAGCAGATTTTGGAGATGTTCAGATTGCCGCGCAGTCTTGGGGATCATGTCTTCAGATATGGAAACCCTTCGAATTAAGAAGGGAGACCTGATCATCCATATTAAAGGCGGCAGCGTTTCAAGAGTTTGTAAGTCGTGCGGTTCTTGGAATTCAATAGAACACACGCCTACAATAAAAGTTAACACAGGAAAGGAGGTGATAAAGAATGCCATTTAACATGCCAGACATCAATACCAAGAAGTACAGTTTCGGTCCCGGGAGAGTGTTTCTGGGGGCACCGGGAGAGACTCCGTCCAAAGACGTCGGGTCGGTTCGGTCCGGTGCTGAATTGACCGTGACCCGCGAACGCCTCGAGGTTTATCAGGGGAGTCCTCGGACCCTCGTGAAACAGTACGTCACCAACGAGACCGCTCAGCTGGTTGTAACCGGAATTGAGTGGGATCTCGAGCTGATCGCTCAGGCGATCGGGTACGATCCGAACGTCGCCGTTGGAGGCACCTCTGGTCTGACCATCACCCTCGGATTGGGTGGTGACATGGACGTTTCCCAGGTGGCCCTGCGGTTCCAGCACGTGACGCCGGTTGGCGCCACGATCATGATCGACTTCTTCAAGGCGGAGGGCTCCGGAGAGTTCAAGAACACCTTCGGGGATGAACTCCATGAGTTCCCCTACACCTTCAAGGCGATCGCCGCAACCTGCGGATGGGCAGGCGTCTCGGATATCCTGGACGCGAAGAAATCGCTTCTCCGGATGATCTACATCAAGGCTCCGTCTGAAGCGTAACCAAGAAAGGAGAAGATCCCATGTCGAGGGACGAATTTTCTATTTTCAAACCAGGTAAGGAAGTCCTCTTAGAGAATGGCGACAAGATCGAACTTCCGAAGGTATCCTGGCGCAAAGAAATTAAGATCCTTGAGATCGCAAGTGCGCTCTTCCAAGAGCTCGAACTGAGTAAGGTCAATTTTGACCAAATGGCGGTGGGAGACATGGTGACGCTTTTTTCGGGTCTGTTCACCAAAGCGCCCAACAAGTTCACGGATATTGTGGTGTTACTTACGAACCAAAATACCGACTTCGTAAATGACCACATGACATCGCAGGACATCCTGGGGCTGGTTGTCCCTTTTTTCGTAAAGTTTTTCAAGAACGCGAGCAGCGTCTTGGACATGGGGGCAGCTGGGAAAGAGGCCGTGGATTCGGCGATACCGGGTCTGAAGAAGAAGTAACGATATCCACAATCTTTGACCTGATCTGTTCTTCTTACGGTTGGACGGTCTCCCAAGTTTTCGAACATTCCGTAGACGAGGTAATGCTACTCGTTCGCGCGCTCAGTGTGAGAAAATTGGAAGAGATGAGGTTCCAAGCAAAAGTCATGGGGGCGGAGTTCAAAGAAGGGGACTTGCCCCCTGCTCCTTTTTCTCAGAATTCTAAAAAGTCGGTCAAAGATTTCATCGCAGATGGCGGTAATGTGGAGGTCAAGTGAGTGAGCAGTATGAAGCCTCAGTATCACTAGATTTTAAGTCAGCGTTAAAATCGCTCGTCGAGCTTAAAGACAATATACAAAAAGTCGGGCAGACTCTGAAGGATCTTCAAGGGTATGTCAAGGACGTTTCTAACGCCATTGATGTAACCTCAAAGACCCTTTCTAAGATGAATGCTCTATTCGATCTCCGCCCAATTAGACAGCAATTCGGTGATTGGAGAAAGGAGATTGATGGCGCAAGCGAATCTATTGCGCAGTTAAACGCGACCTTTAAAACGCTTTCCTCTACTATTTCCCTCAGTAAAGGGTACTCTGCTGATCAAGTAAAGAATCTCGGGACACAGCTCAAAGACGTTAGTGGCATCATGCGTGATATGATGAAGGCCCCTTTTGCGTTAGCAGGCTCTATTGCAACGGGCTTCGCGAAAGTGGGTGCTGCGATTGCATCACTTAAAATCGTTTCGGATATCCGAACGCAATTTGAGCGGGTAGGTGCTACTATAAAAGTTGCGACCAAAGAATTAGGAGATTTCTTTAAGATCGTCGCAAGTGAATCAAAAG
>Ga0315288_10000297_pt1 | contig 61988 bp, 72 predicted proteins | sample YL17G11_20_MG_FD_203454 | JGI IMG/M metagenome (GOLD analysis project Ga0315288, IMG submission 203454) | Sediment microbial communities from Yellowstone Lake, YNP, Wyoming, USA - YL17G11_20 | ecosystem: Environmental > Aquatic > Freshwater > Lake > Sediment | place: USA: Wyoming | collected...
CGCGGCCGGGGGCTGCATCGCACCCCACGGGCACGAGGGCGAGTGCAAGGTCCCCAAGGGATGCCGAGGGAAGGCGAGTGGGCAAGAGCCCGTCACGGAGCCCGTGAGCGAGGCGTGTGGCGTCCCTGGGGGGAGTCGAACCCCCGTTGACCGGTAGAGAGCCGGCCGTCCTGGGCCACTAGACGACAGGGACAAGTGGCGATGTAGTGACCCCAGTGGGATTTGAACCCGCGTTACCGGCGTGAGAGGCCAGCGTCCTAACCACTAGACGATGGGGCCATGTGAAACGGTCATTTAGGCGCGTCGCCTTCACTGGGCTCCTTGAGAGGACCCAGGTCAGCGACCAAGAAAGTCTTACGCGAGCTGGACTGGTAGTCAATGCGCGCGCGGAGCGGGTTGAACATCCAGTGAAAAGGCGGGACCCCCGTCTTCTCGTAGGTCCGCATCTCAGCCTCGACGCGGGCGCGCCGTGCCTTGCCCTGCTCGAAGGCCCACTGCATGTCCCGCAGGTACCGGGCCAGAGGGTCGCGGGTCTGGATCACTCCGAGGAGGCGGGCGCGGGCGTCGTCGAGCGCGTTCATGCTCGTGCGACTACACCGGCCCTACTCGACGTTCGGAAGACTCATCTGCGGCATATCGGGCAGCGGATCCAGATCACCCTCGGGTGGTGGCGGGGCAGGCGTTGTAGGCCTGTCGTGCACCGGGAGGGCGTCGAGAATCTCTTGTAGGCTCATCACCGAGGTGTTGCGCCTGTGCGGATCGGCTTCTTCCGGACGCTTCATGTCCATAGCCCGAACACAAGTCTTTGAGCGGGCGGCGGGGATCGAACCCGCGATCTTCTGGTTGGGAACCAGATGCTTTACCACTGAGCTACGCCCGCAAGTAGTGACCCCAACGGGACTCGAACCCGTGTAACCGGCTTGAGGGGCCGGTATCCTTGCCGCTAGAAGATGGGGCCAGAGGGCGCCCCTGCGTAGGGGCGCCATGATGTCACGCTGCCAGATAGCGCTGATTCGGAGTGTGCAGGTTGGCAGGGATCGGGTTGCACTGCCTGCACCCCACGTTGCCGCAAGGCCCCGTCAGGTGGCGCGAGAGACGGATGGTCTTCTTGCGCAGCAACTTCGCCCGTAGCTTTGCCCGCCTGCTCTTGCTGTTCTGCCCAGCCTTCTTCCAAGACTCGTAGAGAGCCTTCTTGGCTGCCTTCCGCGTGCGCTTCTCCGACCTACGACGGAGCTTCGCTTCGGACTTCTTCTTCTTACTCATGGGACCACCCAACGCCGCATCGGTTCGATGGCGGAGCGGGCGGCCGGGGAGAGACTCGGTTGCCGAGTCTTCCAAGCCTGGCGACTAGCTGGGATTCCCCGAGCGCCCGCGGAACGGGCCTACTCGAAGAGCGTGTGACGTTAGCCTCCGCGTGACTAGGTCACACGCAAGCGGCAGCGGTCATCATCATGGTCGTCCTCCTCATCGTGACGTGACAAGTCCAAGGGTTGCGCCCGACGCTCTCGAAGGGCTGCCTCGAAGTCTCTGAGCCTGCCCGCTGTTGTGGCGGCCATCACCGAGGGCTGGACAATACCGTATACCCGGTAGATCCGCCTGGCCCCCTCGACGGACAAGAATGCAGCCATGATCAGCGCCTTTACTTCATCGCGATCCATGGCTCTCGACTAGCACCGCATGCCCCCTTCGTACACCGAGAGGACACGGAGATCAAGATGCCCCACAGAGCGACCGGTGCCGTACCACTGGGCCACGGCCGCATGAGTCAGGGCGGCGGGACTCGAACCCGCAGTTACGCCCTTCCAAAGGGCGGGCTTCACCGTTTAGCTTCACCCTGAGAAGGTGTTTCCACCTTGTAGGCACGAGTGGAATTGAACCACCGTTTCCCGCTTATCAGACGGGCGCCCTAACCATTGGACGACGTGCCCATAGTGCCAACGGAGGGATTCGAACCCTCACTACCCGCGGTCTGAACACGGTGCCTCCTGCCAATTGGGCTACGTTGGCGTTTCTTCTGTTCCGACGATCGACAGTGGAGGCTCCCCCATGCCGATCGCGACGTTCTTCTCAAATCTCTGGAAATCCGTGTGCTCTTTCGTGGGTCTCGTGGAGAAAGTCGTCGTCGAGGGTGCGCGTGACATCCAGTGGTACGGCTGGCGCCCGGATACCCCGGACCAACGTGACCATACCTACGAAGCTCCCGAGCATCTGACCGCGGGGAGAGCGCTCCCGAAGGTCGACCTCTCCTCGAAGTTCCCGCCCATCTACGACCAAGATCAACTGGGCTCGTGCACGGCGAACGCCATCGGCGCCGCCTACGTCTTCAGTTGCATGAAGCAGGGCAAGCCCATCTTCATGCCCTCGCGCCTCTTCATCTACTACAACGAGCGCGCGGTCGAGGGGACCATCACCCAAGACGCCGGAGCGGAAATCCGCGACGGCATCAAGGTGCTCGCCAAGCAAGGCGTCTGCTTGGAGAAGACCTGGCCGTACATCATCTCGAAGTTCGCGAAGAAGCCCACGGCGGTAGCGTACACCGAAGGCCTCAAGCATCAGGCGCTCACCTACCAGCGCCTGGACAACACGCAGGTCGACCAGCTCAAGGCGTGCCTTGCGTCGGGCTACCCGATCGTCTTCGGCTTCTCGGTCTACGACGGGTTCGAGAGCGATGAGGTCGCGCGCACCGGCGTCCTCAACATGCCCGCCGCGAGCGAGAACATGCTCGGGGGCCATGCCGTCGTCCTCGTGGGCTACGACGACACGACCCAGCGCTTCCTCGTCCGCAACTCATGGGGCACCGATTGGGGCCAGCACGGCTACTTCACGATGCCCTACGCGTACGTGACGAGCACAAACCTCGCGGACGACTTCTGGACTATTCGGACGGTCGAGGGCTGACCGACTTCTCCAGGGCGAGCATCACGCGATCGACTCCGATCGCCCACCCGATGCCTTCTTTGTAGCGCCCGCCACCTGCGATCTGCTTCTGAGCGCCGAGGTAGTCGACCTCGGCCTCGAAGCCATCTTCGACGTAGTACGTGAGGCCGCGCTTCACGGCAGGGTTCAGGGTGTACGAGACGTTGAGCCTGTCGAGGCACGCGCGCAGCGAGACGTTGGCCTCCTCTGCGTCGCCCTTGCCCTGCCCACCGAGAATCTCGATGCCGGCTTGGGTGAACTCGCGGTAGCGCCCCGCCTGTGGGCGCTCGTAGCGGTAGCAACGCTGGATGTAGAAGACCCGAAGCGGCCACTTCACACTGCGGCACCAGCCTTCGTTCCACATGCGCTGGATGAGCGCCGTGCACTCAGGGATGAAGACACACCGAGCGCCCCGCCTTATCCGGGAACGCGTACATCTGGTTGACGATCTCCGGCCCACCCTTCTCGACGAAGGTCTCCTGATCCCAGAGGGACGGGAGAACCACCTCTTCGAAGCCTAGGTCGGTGAGCACCGATCGAATCGTGCCCGTTACGTTGACGTAGCGTTTGGCCTCTTCACCCACGAGCAGCCTTGTCCCACGAACCATCGTTCTGTCCCCTTCATGAATTGTGACGACTAGGGGGCACCGGGGAGCGAAACCAGCGTGGATAGCCAGTGCGCTCGTCCCCGAGAGGCCCCTTCAGCGATACCACCAGCGCCGCCGTCTGAACGCTGCACTTTGGGTGGCGTACGGGTTTCGATCCCGCCGATGACCGATTCACAGTCGGTCGGGTTCACCAGCCCCCTCACGCCACCATACGACCACGCTACCCCGACCATGACAGTTGGGGTGACCGGAGGGAATCGAACCCTCGTGTCCTGGGCCACATCCAGGCGCTCTACCATTGAGCTACGGCCACAGCGGAAGACGGAGGAAACGATCCCCAGCCGGCTCATCACCGACCCATGTGTTTAGCAAACACCGCTCGACCCTGTCGGGTTCGTCTTCCATGATTCATGATGACCTGCCTCTGTAGCGAGCGTCAGAATCTCGCTTCCAAGCACGGCAAGCGTCGCAGCGACAACCTTTATGATACATCTGACCCCGCCCATGATCGGTAGGGGTGATGCTAGAAACCGTCTTTTTCAAGTGACAGTCGGAGCACAATACCTGGCATTTGGCTAGTTCTGCCGAACGACGTTGATCCGACCAACTCCATACTTTGTGCGTTACTTTGAGCCGACCCTCGATGTGGTCAATCTGTAAATCAACCCATGAGCCACATCGGCGACAGGGCCCATTCTCGTTAACCCAGGCGCTTCTTCTATCGGCTATCCAGCGACGCTGATACTCACGGCGAGCTTCAGGATCTGCATAGGGCATCCTGCTCACTACACCTAAGACCCGTGCGCTTCACCTTCCAAACGAACAGAGACCTCGTGCGGACTCGAACCGCGAGCGCATCATCCGCCGGCACCTTAGGGAGCTACCCAACCAGCATCCGAGAACCCATGCACCCCTGCGTCGGCACCTTAGGGAGCTACCCAACCAACGATGGTGCGAGGCCAGCGGAAGACGGGTGACTCGAACACCAGGGCCTTGCGACCCCCATTCGCTTTCCAAGCGACGCCCGGCCCTGCCGAGTTCATCTTCCATGTCTCCGGGATGAGGCTCCCGGAAGGCCGTTACGCCGCGAGGTGCGGCTTCCGAAACATGAAGAGGTAGTACCAGGCGATGAGGCCGAGGCCGCTTCCGAAGAAGACCAGCGCCAGAGGGCGCCAAGAGTCTCCAAAGAAGAACTCGCCCGTCATCCACGTTGCGTTTGCGCAGATCCAGAGCGCCACCGCTACGTTGTGAAAGAGGTCATGGATGTTGAGCGCGCCGTTCTCCAGCCTGCGGTTCGACCAGGTGATGTCCACCGCGATCGACAGCGTGGGGATGATCATGACCATCCCAAGAACGTGCAGCCCCCGACACCAACAGAAGTCCTTCAAGAGCCAGAGAGCGATGTGAGCGTTCTCGTAGGCCCGGACCGTAGGGAACCACTTCTTCATCTTTGGTTGTCTGTACACCTCACCTTTCGGATAGAGACAGCGGAAGACGGGTGACTCGAACACCAGGGCCTTGCGACCCCCATCTGCTTTCGAAACAGCGCCCGGCCCTGCCGAGTTCATCTTCCAAATCACGTGTCGTCGAGCCCATCGAACATATCCAAGACCGATGTGCTGTCCGTTCTGTACCAGAGGGCCTCGTCCGAGGTCTGGCCTCCGTTCGCGCCTGGAGTCCCCTTGATGCGCGCGAAAGGCTCAAAGGGCAGCCAGTCCGCTCCGACGTTCTCGCAAACGATGACCTGCCCTTGGCGCGACTGGCACCAGGCGCTCAGCGCCCCGTAGTCGATGGTGTTGCTTCGGTAGTGCTGCCCTGCGACCTGGTACGGCGGGTCGATGAACCAGGTACCAGGTTCGTTCGCGAGCGTTTCGTAGGACGCCTCACGGACCTCCCAGTGCCGGATGTACGGGAGCTGCTCTGCGATGCGCGATCGTATCTCGGCGCCCCAGAAGCTCGCGGGACGTACCCCATCACGCATCCACTTCGAGGCGGACTTACGCGGCGAGGACACGCCCTTGTTCATCCAGAAGCCAACGAGCCACTTCGCCTCCTCGGGGCCCTTGATCTCGTCCACGTGCTCGACATGGGCGGGCAGCGCGAGGATCTCGGCGGCTGACACTTTCGTCAGGTACCGCCAGAGCCCTGCGATGAGCGGGTCGATGTCCACGAGGAGCACATCCCGATCGGGGTACCGTATTGCGTACCCGGCCGCGCCCGCGAAGGGCTCGATCACCCGGTCGTAGACCGGAGCGAGGTAGCGGGGCGCCGCTCGAAACTTGCCCCCGTAGTAGCAGAAGAACGGCTTGAGCTGCATGCCACCCCAGGACTACCCCGGCATGGCGCGCATTCAAGCTCTTTTCCAACGTAGCGTCCCCAGGAGGACTTGAACCTCCAACCTCTGGTTCCGTAGACCAGCGCTCTATCCATTGAGCTATGGGGACAGGTTGGCACCTGTCCGTCTATTGAACGTTCGGATGCGGTGACAGTTAGAACAGACGATCTCGCACTTGGACATCTCCAACCGAAGTGTCTCCTCACTGACGGCACGAAGCACCATCACGGAGATATCGAGTGTCTTCTTCCCGCGAATGTGATCGAAGTCCATCACACAGGGAGGGTGAGTACGTCCACAGTCGGGGCAAGGGATCTGCTTCGCAGCGTTTACGATGCCCGCCAGCAAGTCCCTTTGCACGTCGTTGCGAACCCTGGCCTTGGCAACATAGTACGACTTGTTCTCGGCGTAGTGGTTGCTGGTATACCCCCGGTGACACTCTTTGCATGCTCGGTTACGGCCATCTCGATTCGAGGACTTCACCCCGAAGTCGACCTCAAGGTCCTTGACCTGCTTGCACTTGTTGCACGTCTTCGTTGGCATGACTACGAATCCGCAAAAGTGGATTCGTAGTCGTTAGTAGCGGGAGTTGGATTTGAACCAACGGCCTTTTGGTTATGAGCCAAACGAGCTACCAGGCTGCTCTATCCCGCAGTGGTCGAGGCCGGGATCGAACCGGCTACACACGGAGTTTCAACCCGTTGCTCTACCATTTGAGCTACTCGACCGAATTTGAACCGCTTGCCAGATCCACCCAATGTAAGACCATCACCAATAAGCGCGTGTCATTGACACGTAGAGATGCCGTACCGTTAGGGCGTGAATTACCACGAGCTTGCTTGCTACACGGCGTCGTGAAGGGGTAAACCCTCACGTGTTCTTGTGCGATAGATAGGGCTGCGATCCAGTGATCACGCGCCTTGTTGCAATCCGAAGTTACAGGGATCTGCACATGAAGACGCATACGTGAGCGCTCGACGCCCAACCCTCCCAGGAAACGCTTCCAACAGGCGACCAGCCTAGGGTTAGAGTTGGAGAAAGCTAGGGCCGAGCCTGTCTTACTCCCTTCCCCAGCATACAGCCCTATTGCGAACAGAAACGCGGGGTCCGACTGATAAAGGAGCCACTGTTCTTCAGCCTCCTTCCGATACCCTGCCCAACGAACAACCTTCCGATTTCTAACACCGTGACCGATGCGCGAGCGACGGGTGGATGCGAGATGGGCGAGGGTGACCTCGCTGAGAGGGATGTCGCGCAACCACAGACTGGCAGTGGACTTGGCCACCCCCAATTGCGCCGCAATAACAGGCACTGTGCACCCTAAACCCCTTAACCGACGTGCCTCTGTACGTTCGGCCTGCTTCATTGCGAACCGTGTAACATGCCCCTGGGCAACCTGTAAACTAGGTTTTATTTGTGTGTGGAGAGGGACTCGAACCCTCATACCCCGTACGGGGCGCAGGTTCTCAGCCTGCCGCGTATGCCAATTCCGCCATCCACACAGGCGGCCCCGCCCGAAGACGGGGCCTTGAATCACTCGACGCTCACGACGACGCCTGCGCCCACGGTCTTGCCGCCCTCACGGACAGCGAACCGCATCCCAGGCTCCATCCCGACCGGCTTCATCAGGTCCAGAGAGACCTCGGCGTGGTCCCCGGGCATGATCATGTTGATCCCCTCGAAGCTGATCGTCCCGGTCACGTCCGTCGTTCCGAAGAAGAACTGCGGGCGGTAACCCTTGACGATCGGGGTGTGCCGCCCACCCTCTTCCTTCGTGATGACGAACAGCTCGGCCTTCGCCTTCGTGCGAGACCGCACCGAGCCAGGAGCAACGAGCACCTGGCCACGCTCGATCTCTTCGCGCTCGACGCCGCGGAGCAGAAGCCCGCAGTTTTCTCCAGCGCGCGCTTCGGGCTGGCTCTTGTGGAACATCTCGATGCTGGTGACCACGACCTGACGCGGCTTGGACTCCCCGTCCACGAAGCCGACGATCTCGACGCTGTCACCCGCCTTGAGAACGCCGCGCTCGATGCGGCCCGTGACGACGGTCCCACGACCCTTGATCGTGTGAACGCCTTCGAGGGGCATCATGAACGGAGCCTCGTAGTCCCGCTTCGGGTCGGGGAAGTACGTGTCCATGGCCTTGATCAGGTCACGGATGCACTCCCCATCCTTTGCCGGGTCCTTGAGCGCCTTGAGCGCGGAGCCCATGACGATCGGGGAATCCTTGTACCCCTGCACCTTGAGGTGATCCTCGACCTCGGAGACCACAAGCTCCAGAAGCTCGGGATCCGCGATGTCCACCTTGTTGACGAAGACGACGATCTTCGAGACGCCGACCTGCTTGGCGAGGAGGATGTGCTCCTTCGTCTGGTGCTGCGCGCCCTGGCTGCCGTCCACGAGCAGAATCGCGCCGTCCATCTGGGCAGCGCCCGTGATCATGTTCTTGATGTAGTCGGCGTGACCGGGGCAGTCGATGTGAGCGTAGTGCCGGGTCGCCGACTCGTATTCCACGTGGGAAACGGTGATGGTCACGACCTTGGAATCGTCGCGGATCGTGCCGCCTTTGGCGATGTCCTGGTAGCTCTTCGTCTTAGCGAGCCCCGCGTGGGCCTGCACTGCCAGGAGGGCAGCGGTCAGCGTGGTCTTGCCGTGGTCGACGTGCCCGATGGTCCCAACGTTCACATGAGTCTTGGTCATTGGTCGGTGCGCGAGGTGCCAGCTCGCTTCTTTCTTCTGTCTCTCCTGTTCAGCCCCGCCGGCTTATCCGGCTCCAGAGGCCTGGTTACGACGTTGGTGGCGGCCCGGGTGCGACCCAGGGTCAAGTGCGACCTGACTTGCGTCCTGCCGGACGCCCCGCCTAGAGCCCTCCATGGGACTTGAACCCATGGCCTCTTTCTTACCAAGAAAGTGCTCTACCACTGAGCTAGGAGGGCATATTGATCTCGTCCGAGTGAAGGAGCTTGAATTGCCTTTTCAGGCCGGATTCATATTCCGGTGCGTCTACCGTTCCGCCACGGGCTCATTGAAACGAGGCTTGCGCCTCCGTGAGCCCGGTTGGAGTCGAACCAACATTTGCTTGTGAGATCCTTCGTGAGGTCGAGATCAGTCCCAACGAGAGGATTCGAACCTCCACTGTCTCGTCCCTCAGACGAGCGCCTCCTGCCGATTGGGCTACGTTGGGATGGACTTCATGGCGGACACGTACACCGGTCCGCCATGAAGTTTTGCTGATTTGGTTGCGGGAGTTGGATTTGAACCAACGACCTCCAAGTTATGAGCATGGCGAGCTACCAGGCTGCTCTACCCCGCAGTGGTTGGAGAGGGAATTGAACCCCCGACACGCCGCTCTTCAGGCGGCTGCTCTACCAACTGAGCTACCCAACCGAGATGATGCCGATGTGCTGCCAACACACCACGGAGGCGGGCGAGTCCCCAGCCGCACGCTCTTGCGAGCGCCCGCCAGTGACCATGTGCCTATGCATCGGTGACCCGTACGGGTTTTGAACCCGTCCAACCGGATTGAAAGTCCGGTTACCCCGCCAAGGAGAACACGGGCCGTATCGATCGCATTCGAGTTGTGGGACTGAGTTTGCCTTTCGGCCGACTGTTCAGGTCGGTGCGTTTACCATTTCGCCACTCGCCCATGAAACAGGTCCGAAGACCCAGTGGGCGAGGCAGGATTCGAACCTGCATGCGTGTAAGTCCAACGATGTGAATGCGATCAGAGCGGCCGACGGGAATCGAACCCGTGAGATTCACCTTGGCAAAGTGACGCCATACCACTTGGCTACGGCCGCATTGAGCCCACCTTTTTCGTAGGGGAGGCGAACAGAACCCCTTCTACCCGCGCCCTGTCACCCGTAGACGGGATCGGAGCACGGAACGAGTGCGCCCGGCTGGACTTGAACCAGCGACTTCCACCGTGTGAAGATGGCACTCTACCACTGAGTTACGCGCGCATGAAACACCAAGTCGGGGTGACAGGAATTGAACCTGCGACTTCTGCGTCCCGAACGCAGCGCTCTACCAGGCTGAGCTACACCCCGATGAAGAGAAGCGTCGAGGGGTATTCCTCCTCGTCCTTACCGTACAACGATCCTTGCACGACCTCTCGGCGGTCCCAACCAGAATTGAACTGGTGCCTCCGGCGTGACAGGCCGGTGTCCTAACCACTGGACTATGAGACCGTACAATCGTCACAATCTGGACAATCCATGACCTACTCCTTTCGCTGTTGGTTGACGTGAACGGTGAGGGTGGAGGGACTTGAACCCACGACTCCCAGCGAGTCATGCTGGTACTCTACCACTGAGTTACACCCTCATAGTCAGCGTGGCGGGATTTGAACCCACGACCTCTATCTCCCCAAGATAGCGCTCTACCAGGCTGAGCCACACGCTGATGATCTTCACTTCCTACGCTTGATAAGCTGCCCCACTGCGCCCGCGCCGCCCCTCGTCGCGTGACGAACGTCACGCCGATCCGTGGTGCCGCAGACTTCACACTCCCCGAGCCCGTGCTTGCAGGAGGTGATCGCCTTGGGCCAGCCCCAACTTTCGATGCCCCACCCCGTGCAGACATTGCCCGTGGGATCCTTGGGTACTTCCGGCCATCTCTTCATTCGAATCCCCCAAGGTTCAGAGCTGGCGGCGGGAGTCGAACCCGCTTGGTTCTATTTACGAAATAGGTGCTCGTCCACACGTGCATCGCCAGCATATACCGTTACACTTCCCCGCCCAGTTACAGTACAACGTGGGCACCATGCTATCAATCATCCTGACCATCATCATCGTAGGGGTTCTGCTCTGGGTCGTGAACAGCGTCCTCCCGATGGACCCTAAGATCCGGCAGATCCTCAACGCGGTCGTGGTGATCGTGCTGATCCTATGGATCCTTCAAGCCTTCGGCCTCCTCACGGGCGTGCGCTTGCGAGGATGATCTTGAAGGAGAGCACCGCCAGCAGAAAGGCGACCATAAGCCAGAACTCGGGGCTGGGCGGCGGCCAGGGCCTGACATCCCTCATACCCAAGTATGTGTTACGAAAAGAATTGTCGCGGTGGCGGGATTTGAACCCGACGTGCAAGGGCTTATGAAACCCAGCTCCTACCTTGGTCACCGCGAAGAGAAGCCCCGCATCCGCGGGGCACATCGGTCTTGGAACCTCTACTCGATGCCCATCTGCTTCATGTACTCGTTGAGTGTGAGCTGCGGGCTTGAACACCCATTCTCAAAGGTGCGGTCCTCGGGGCCATAGGGCATGCAGCCATCGAGGTTGTCCTCGCCCATCCACTCAACCTGCCCCGCGTCGGTGACCTCGCGGGCGTAGTAGCCCTCGGGTTCGAGGCCAGCGTCGCGGACCTCTTCGTACCAGTTCTTCTTGCCGACCTCTTCGGCCTGCGCCTGACTCTCGGCGAGGACCACCATGTCGATGTTGAGCGTCGCGGATACGTGGAAGAGCTTGAGGTCAGCCATGCCGACGCTCTACACCACGACCCGTATCAGCGGACCATACTGTCAACTAGGTCGACGAGCTTGGGGGAGTCAGGATCGAACCAGACCTCGGCGGGTACCTTCCCCTTGTACTTCAACCGACGCAAGGCTTCAATACGATGGTTGCCATCTTTAATGGTGAACTGCGGTTGCCCTGCAAGAAGGTCCACCCTGAGGATGGGGACGGGGAGCTTCTTACCTGATCGTATCGCGGCAACAAGCCCTTCTACATCCGTATCTACGACGTTTGAACCACCCGAGAACCGCTGATAGGAGGTAATCCTGTCGATCGGTACATAGAGGATCCGAGACTCGAATCCTTCGGGTATGGAGTGCATAGGGTGATTCGGGATGTCGAAGATCCTTCGGTCATAGGAGTAGGCCATGCCATAGCACCGGACTAGAAGAATTGCCCCAAGGACGTGGACTCGAACCTCGAACCACGTAACCGCCCTCTCACTACGAAGAGGGCGGTCGTCGCCAGATCGCGCATCGGGGAGTGGTTCTAGTCGACGTTCTCGCGGACGTAGGCGGTCTTGAAGAAGCCTTGCTTCTGCATCTCGGAGATGAAGGTGCGTTGCGCTTGTCCATCCCAGTAACCGGAGCCAGGACGCTTCCTGGCTTGAACATGAATGGCCCCACCGTGCGGACCGTCGTTGGAGACCATGATCTTGACGCCGAACACGTCGATCTCGATGCGGCTCTGAGATCCGCTGCCGAGCATCTCTAGGAGTTCCATCGTCTCCGGCTCTTTCGCCGGGTTCCAAACGATGTAGCTGTGCATGCTCCGGCGAGAGTAGTCGTCGTGGACCTCCACCGGGGTCGCCTTCGAGGCTTTCTGGTAGGCGTGCACGCCCTTGGTGAGGGCCGCCTTGAGGTCTTGGAGCTTGTCGTCGAGGGCGTCGTGATTGAGCTTGGCGATGAGATCGAGAGCCTTGACCGCATCGTCGAGGAGCGCATCGATGTCGTTGGGCCCATACCCCTTGTCCCGGCTCGGGATGCGCATGCCCTTCCCCTGGAGGAAGGCGACCGCCCGTTCACCGGGCACGCCGTCGTAGGCGGTGACGACGAGCTTCACCGCCTCGTCCCCCAAGACGATCTGGGCCGAGCCCCCCATCTCTTTTTCGACGAAGTCGACTTTCCGCTCCTGGGCCAAGTACCGCATGGCCGAGGTCACGTCTTTGGAGAAGGGCTCGCTGGCAGCTACCTTCCAGCGGGGATCGTTCAGACTTGTGGGCATGGGCTCCGCTCATACATGCCTATCAAAACATTAGATCCGCCAAGAGACTGGCCGCTCGAAGTCTACCGTGTCCTCCTCGGGTACGAGGCTGGCAACGAGCAGTTCGACGCCTCGATGGCGGCCCGACGCGGCAAGAAGCCCGTCGAGATATGGAACAACGTCTTGCAGCCCCTGGTGCAGAAGGCGGGGGGCTACAAGGGGTGCGTGGACACGTCACGGCAAGACAACACCGTCATCTTCGACCCTGCCGACGCGAAGCCGGTGAGGATCCTGACGACGTAGCTCCGACTGCTGGACTCGAACCAGCGACCGATCCGTTAACAGCGGATAGCTCTACCAACTGAGCTAAGTCGGAATGGCTCCAGGGGAGGGAATCGAACCCCCAATCGACCACGGTTAACAGCCGTGCGGCGTGCCTAGTTTGCCTACCCTGGAATGCGAAACGAACGAATAACGACAGCCCTCGTGCGCCCGCGCTGGACTCCGAAGAGGTCAACGAGGGCGCACGAGAGGCCACCGGGGATGGCCGAAGCCACCCCGTTTGAAACGGATCAGGAGGGGTTGTCCAGCCCTGCGGTCCACATTTGGTCGTGTGGATCCTAAGTACACCCGGTGTAGCCCCTCTGTATTGTCGAGGGTCGATCCCGATGGCGCCGCTTTTCCCGTTCGACCCCGAGGGGCCGTCTAGGTGAAGCTGGACATCCCAGTCCTTTCAGGTTGTCAAAGAACGTGGCCACCATTGTGAGGTGACCGTTCAGCTCCGGGTGAGGGACTCGAACCCCCGTAGACGGCGTCAGAGGCCGTCGTCCTGCCATTAGACGAACCCGGAATGGCTCTGCGTCTGAGTCACTCACTGAGCAACTCTTCGATCAGCATCATCTTGTCGGTACTGGGCTCGAACGTCGCGTAACGACCTGCGACGAGGAGTCCGCGCTCGGCCAGCCGAGTCGCGTGCTTGTAGTTGTCACCGGAGAATGTCATTCGGTGGTCGCTGTCGTAGACCTTGCGAAGTACCTCCTTCTCTTCACGAATCAGAATCATGTTCACTTGCTACCAACCTTACTGCGAGAGGTGGTGGGACTGATGGGAATCGAACCCATTTCCTTGCGCTTAAGAGGCGCCTGCTCGACCAATTGAGCTTCAGTCCCGAGGGTTCAACCTTCGGCTTCGATGGTTGTCTTATGCGCTCGACCCAGTTATCTGTCAACTCGCTATTTCGTATTTCGTTGTTCGCTATTTGGATATCAGATATCGAAATAGCAGTGGGAGGCACGGGGGTCGAACCCGCATCGTCGAACTTAAAAGGATCGCGCTCTACCTATTGAGCTAACCTCCCATTGGTTTTGGCCCGTCTTTCACGGGCTTTTTCTTGGGTTTCACGTCTTCATCCCTCTTCCTTGGATCGGATCACTTGGCTGCAAAGCACACAGACATCACTGTCGAGCGGCGTCACGTGGAGCGCCGTCCGAGCGCATGCTGGCCGCGGGGCCATCATCGCTCTGAAGCTGTCTGCCATCTCTTTCGCGATCTTCTCGACTGCCTCTTTCGTGGTTGTCATGGTGGAGTCGTCTGGTACTGCCCCAGCTAGCCAAAAGGCCTCGCGTTTACAGCGCGAGTCTCATCCTTGTTCGATCCCCGACTCCGGAAGCCCCGTTGCCAAAGCAGATGGATCAGGGCTCACGCCATGAACCATCGGTTTGGAAACGAGGTCAGTGCCAGGGGCCGGAGTTGAACCGGCACACTCAAAAGAGGGCTGCTTTACAGGCAGTTGGGCTCACCGATGCCCAGCCCTGGCGCATGAATTTGCGAGAGGGTTGAGCGTCGATAGCTTTCGTGCTGTGGCTTGCGGAAGCGGAACATTGGATACACGTCTCCTGTGCAGCGAACTGTCCGGGCCGCGAGGGATCCGGAAGGTACACGTCTCCTGTGGCGCGATGCTGCGCGCTTCGGACAGACCACACCAAACCGTGGTCGATGGCTTCGGGTTGTGCGCTCCGGCTTAGGCTGCCCGGAGGGCGAGACTCGTATTCTTCGTCATTTTGGCCCTCTGGTTGTCGGTCGGAATCGAAACACAGGGTCCAGAAACGTCGAAGGCCGCCTCGGAGTATCTCCGGGCGGCCTTTCGGGGGGTCTCTTGGACCTGAAAACCCTACTTAGCCACCCGTCGCGGGATCCTTCGGCTGATTGATGCGCGCAAAGGATCCCGCATGGACTTCCGTCTCATAACCTTCGACGAGGCTCAAGCGCGAGGCGCTAAGCGACATCGTGCCCACGGCGCACCACACCTGTGCCGCGGGAGCGGCTCTCAGTGAGGTCAGCGATGTGGTCGGGGTATTCATCGGAGTGGTATGCGGGAGCGCCTAGGTTACTAGCCTAGACCTCTCCAGTGGTACGGGAGCCATTCGGAAAGGGCAAGCGGAAATTACCCGAGGGGGTGTCGATTTCCTAACCCCTTGAAATGATTAGTGTGTGTTTCACACTGCCACGACGGGAGTGATCCCGGCCTGGACTTTGAGGACGGTGCCGGTGAAGGACGTGGCGCTAGGGGCGTACCCGACATAGGCGCGGGTCATGTCGAACCCCGGGGTCCACGCCGCGGAAGGGGAGGTGGAGAGAGCGACCGCCACTCCGTTCACCCGGAAGTCGGCGGAGCCCGCGGAGTCCCAAACGCCTTGCACGTGGGCCTTGGTGCCCCCGGTGATCCCGGAGCTTGTGGCAGCGGCGACCGTGGTGCCGCTCTTGTCGGCGACCGTGAATGTAAGCTGGTTGCTTGCGCTCACCGCGAGGCGAACGAACGCCGCCGAAGTCGCGGCCTCTGCGATGTAGAAGACGGTGCAGGCCGTGCCTGACGCGCCCATCACGAGCCAGATGTCGAAAGCTCCTCGACGACCGGTGAAGGAGGAAAGGGCGAAATCTCCGGTCCCTGTGGTCGAGAAGACGACGCCTGGGAGAGTCTTCGAAGCGATGGGCACACTGATCGTGAGCCCGTTGCGTGTGGCCGGATTGATGGCTTCCAGGTCGATGATGACGCCGGTCGGGCTGATGATCTGCATGATGCCTCCGAAGAGCACGGGGCAAAACAAGTTCTTTTGAAGGGCGCCATGGTGATGCCTCACTCTCCGCTACCCTCGCAGGCACATGCATTCCTACGGAAGGCCTCGGAGGTCGCCCCGCGGCGACGCTTCGCGTGCCGTGTCTTCAATGACCCTGCGTGGAACCAGTTCGTCGAACTGTGGATGCCGCGCATGCACGCATTTGTCGAGGAGGCGCTCGGCCCTTACGACATGGAGCCCCTCCCGGAGCTTGCGGCCATCACGGACGGGATGCACATCGCTGGCGCCACGGCGAGCTTCCACCCGGGCAACGGGCAGATCAGCATCTGCCAGAGCGTGGAAGGCAACCCCGGCCAGACGCTGGAAAAGCTCACCCACGAGCTTGTGCACGCCAGCCTCGCGGGTTGGCCTGAAGGCGATCCCTTCTACGAGGAGGGCTTCGTGGACTACTCCGTGTGGGTCATGGCCCACGCGCCGTGCTGGGCCCCGTACAGCGAAGCGATGGTCAAAGCCGCAGCCCTCAACATCGCCATCCGGCGTGAGCGCGCGATGAAGGACCAGTCGGATTACGAACGGAAGCGCTGGGCGGGTGGCTTGTTCGCGGCAGTAGCGAAGGGGCCGATGATCGTGGGCTCGCTACGGATGAAGAAGCTCGAAGGGGACCGTACATGGTGACGGCGAGCTATAGCTACGATCGCAGGCCGCTCTACCACGGAACAAGCAGGGACTTCGAGAAGCCGAAGAAGAACGGTCTTGGGATCCTATGGCTCGCCCCGAACCCGCGCGTTGCGGCCCAGTATTCGGCCCGACGCGGCAACAAGGGCTTCGTTTGGGAGATCCGCCTCAAGTCTTCCGCGAAGATCGTAGACCTCACCGATCTCAAACACCCGGCCATCCGCGAGATGTTCGAGAGTATCAGTGACGTTCGACGCTCGTCCTTCGGCCCCATCGACGAGAAGGACTGGCCTCGCTTCGCCGACTTTGGGATCTTTGAAGGCTACACATGGACGCCGAAGTTCCTCGCGTCGAAGCGGATCGATGGCGCTACGTGCCGTGACGCGATCACAACGATGGGGATCCCCCACGATAGCGTGGCTCTCTTCAACCTTCGAGCGATCCAGGATCTGGCACGCAAGAGTGTCGAGGTGGATTCCAGCAAAACGATTAGCTACATCGAAAACGATGTCAATGAGTGGGAGGCAGGCTCGTGAAGAGCGCGCGCGACACCGAGGGCTTCAAGCGGACTACGGGTGAAGCTCGAAGGGGACCGGACATGGTGAGCGTCGAACGTGTCGTCCGTCGTTTCGTAACAGCGGGTGGCTGGGGGCGAGGTGGCCACGTGACCATCACGGTGGATGGCGCCGAATGGGATGGGATCGTGATGTCCGAGCCCGTCACGAACTGGACGAGCAGAGAAAGCAACCCCGATCTCTGGATCGTTCGTGTCGAGCAGGAGTTCGACCCCGCAGGCGTGGCCACGAGGATCGTGCGCTCGAAGTACGTCTACTACGAGGTCATCGCCCACCGGGCCATTCGCGAGATCCCCCCGGCTGAGGCCATCCGGCGCATCAAGGATCGCAACCGTTCGCAGGACCGCAGGAGCGAGACGTGAAGATCGCACGCGACACCGAAGACTTCAAGCGCATCGACACCCTCTTCGAGCGGGTCGACAAGTCGCTGAGAGAGGCCGCGCGCTCTTTCTCACCGTGGTCCGATCCAAAGCCGGGGACGCCAACACAGGACGCTCTCGCGCAACGACTGGCGGCATCGTCGAAGGCCCTTTCCGAAGAACTGCACCTGGAGTTCGAGGGAAACTGGGCCGACAACAAGGCCGTCAAGACGTACCTGACCCGCATCGGGAATCTGAAGAAGATGCTCGACGCGTACGCGGGGGCGAAGGGCTGGGACGACCTTGACGCCGTGATGCGAAAGCAGACGACGAAGTCCAAGGACCCTTGGGAGAAGTACATCGAGTACAAGAACGATGTCCTCGGCCTCATTCGAGCGCTGGACTCCGAAGTCGAGGGCCAGTTCCAGATGGGGGGCTGGCGGGCCGTCCTGATCTCGCAAGGCTACGACGACTGGGACGATGGGAAGATCGAAGCCCTGAAGTGGGTCCTAGAGCGTACAGAGCAGCTCGTGAAGGGGGCGGGTTTCACTGCGGCTGCGCGCGGCAAGGTCCTGGCCTACTCCACCAAGACGCTGCCCCCTGCGAGCGGGGCGACGGGCGCCAACGCCGCCTACCGTCGTGGTGACGGCACGATGTGGGTCGCGGTTGGAGGAGACCCCAAACGGATCCTCCAGAGCATGGTCCACGAGACCGGGCACAAGGTCTACTATGAGGAGATGGGGAACGTAGGGCGCCGCGCCTGGGAGGCCTTCTACGAAGGTAACGTGGGCAAGATCAGCGTGGACGACATCATCGCCGCCTGGGAGGCGTTTGCCGCCCAGGCGAAGCCCTACAATTTCCCGCGCACCATTGGAGCCTTCCTCGGATCCATCAAGGACAACTTCGAGCTTCGCATGTGGAGCGAGATGGTCGCTTCCAAGCTCGGCTTGGAAGACGACATGGACCAGCGGGGGAAGCTGAAGAAGGGCAAGACGTGGGCGCTCGATCAGCTCATCGAGCGTAGGGGCGAGGTCGAGGTCTTCCTCCACCCCGTCACGGCCTACAGCGCCACGAACCCGAGCGAGCTATTCGCCGAGGTCTTCGCGCACTACATCATCTACGGGCCAAGCCGGATCCCCGAGGTCACCCGCGAGGTGTTCCGGCGCGCCGCCCCTGGCCTCAAGGTCGCGAGCATGGTCGAGAGAGTCGCCCGGAGGTTCATGGGCGCATCGAGAACGGACGCGCCCTAGACGGGCGGGGGCCCACGCCAATGGGTCTTGTCATTCTGAAGGTTGCCGGCAAGGACTTCGTTCAAGACCCACGAGTGGGTCGAGAAGCAGAGGCTCTGCGGCTCGTGGACGATCAGGATTTCCTCGGCTTCTTCGGTCGGCGGAAGCTCGTTGAAGAGGCTGTCTTCGACGGGATCCGAGTAGGCGAAGTTCAGGATCATGTCCTTGTGCGTCGAGGACATGACGTCGAACATCTTGAATTTCAGGTCCGGTACGGCGCGCCCGCGTGCTGCCGCCTGCTCACGCCACCGTAGCTCCTCGTCCAGCTCGCGGGCGAGCGCTTCCTGCCAGGTCTCGATCTCCTGAAACCCGCCCGGGAGGGCCATACCGCCCTTGAAGGGGGCGATCCCTCGCCGTATGACGACAACACCGCCCGAGACGGTTCGGATCAACCCCACGACCACGGGGGTCGGGTTCCGCCACGTCGTCTTCGTGCAGTTGCCGCACGTACGCGGCCAAGACGATTCGGTAAAGAGAGTTCCGCAGTGCCCGCAGTGAGCGTGAGGGTTCGACATGAGGTGTATTACACCGTCATCACATCGACGCACGCGATCAGCACGGCCCCTTCCGCCTCCCGACGATGATCAAGCTCGTGGATCGTCTCCGTGTTTCACTCCAAGTGAGCAAAGGCGTCGAGCGGAGACCGTTGCGTAGGGACCAGGGTCTCGTACTCGGGGCAGGGCTCATCGTTCAAGCCCGCGAGGATGGCCCGCCACCGACCTGAGACATCGAGGGCGACCGAAGACACGCCCATGGCTTCGGTCGCGTTCCAGATAAGGACGTGCCCGTCGTCCGGCGCTGAAGTCAGGAGCGCCGCCAACCGCCGCTGGTCGACCACGACACCTGCCGCGACGCCCGGCCTCTGCGTGTCCCGTTCGAAGGGCTCTCCTAGAAGGGGAACGGTCCCTGCCCACTCACGAACGTCATCGAGGCTGCCGGAGAGAGCACCTTCAGGAGCGGTCTGCCGGAAGAACGCCACGAAGCGCTTCTGATGCTCTGGAGTCCACGGGGGCTCTTCAAGCCGCGCGGCGCCGCAGACCCCCACGAACCACTTGCTGTCAGTAGCTGCGGCCCATGCCGCCCGCCCGATCTTCATGCCGAAGGGTTGCCCGCTCCAAGGGAGGTTGCTGGCGCGCGCCAGCCTTTCCAACGACCACACGTTCATGGTCGGACACTACCCGGCTTTGCCTCAAAAGTCCTCCTTCGAGGGCTTCCTTTGGCTTCGGCCAGACTCCATCAACGTGATGAGATCCCAATGAATCCCACCCCTCAGAAGTCATGATACCCCGCCCCAGCCGGGCGGCACTGACCGTTTTTTAGTGTGCTTTCAGAGTCCAGCTTATTCTGCTTTGACCCCTAGATCCCCGTGAGGATCTACGATCTCGTGCTGACGCTTCTTCAGCTTTTACCCCACGGAAGTCCTTCCCGTGGGAACGCGATAGCTTCTCAAATCAACGATCGTACCCCGAGGATCTACGTCAAACCTCAGGGTGGAGTGATCCCTAAAACGGGGTCATCAGGGTGTCAATGGAAGACTTTTTGGGCAAAGCCACACTACCCCAACGAAGGCTCCTCAACCGCCTTGATCATCGTGAGGAGAGACACCCTTGCCCGCTGCATCTCGGCCTGCACGTCCTCCGATACGGCGTCGGGCGCAGAAGCGACGACGAGCATGGCCTCATCCAAACGCTGAAGGGAGCCCCGCAGGTGGGCTTCCACCAAACGGCATGTGAAGGCGGCAGACACGTAGTGAGCGTATCACTTCTTGGATCGCGCGACACGCTCACCGCGAACGGCCTGCTGAAGCGTCTGAAGGTACACGCTTGTGTGATAGAGGACGAACGCATCGGGCGATTCGACGAGCGCCTTCTCAAAGGCCTTCCGGCGCTCCTCTCGGGCGAGAGCTGCCATCTCCGCCGTATCCGCAGCTACGGCGGAGAGGTTGTTCACCCACGCCTTCGAAAGATCAGGGCGCCGTACGAGCGCCCGCGTGGCTTTCGTGCGCGCCTCGCGGATCTTCGCGTCAAGCGAGGACAGGACGCCCCTGAGTTGAGCGTCCGTCAGTTCCTTCAAATAGTCCATGCGTGCCCTATACACTCCACGCGCTGGAGGTCAGGCTCTGAGTTTTGTGCGCAGAAGCTCCGCGACCTCGGGCTGAACGTAGTGATCGAGCTTCCCGCCGTAGCGCGCGATCTCCTTCACCGTCGAAGAGCTGACGAACGAGAACGTCGGCTTCGTGGGCAAGAACACGGTATCCACCTCGGAGTCCTGGTCCCCGTTCGCATGCGCGATGCCGATCTCCGCCTCGAAGTCGGTGACGGCGCGTATGCCTCGGATGATGAACTTGGCCGAGCGTTTCTGGCAGTAGTGAACGAGCAGCCCCTCGAAGTAGTCGACCTCACACTTGTCCGGGTTTGGGTGAACCCTCTTCGACAGCTCGCGAAGCATCGTGAGTTTCTCCTCGGGGGAGAACAGAGGCTTCTTCGAGGAGTTGACGCCCACGGCGAGGATGAGCTTGTCGCAGAGCGACATGGCACGACGAGCGAGATCCTCATGGCCGAGGGTAGGGGGATCGAACGACCCAGCGTAGACAGCGATGCGCATGGGATCCCCTACCCCACGTTGAGATCCCGAACAACGGTGGGCGGGTGTCCCCTGGCGTAAAGGTCTTGTGCCCCTCCACCATCGGTGGACCCCAAGATCGCCGCCCGTGTCGTTGAACGCTTCCTCGCCACCGCGAAGGAAACGCGCGTCCCTGTCCGCAACAAGGAAAAGGGGCGGGACACGAAGGTGCTCCCCGACACGCTCAAGAAGTACCCGCACCGCTACCTCCAGCGGAAACCGGACGAAGAGGAGTACGAGCCCCCAAAGCCCCGCGCCGAGGGCTTTCCCGTGGCGCCACAGGATCCCCGCGAGCCCGCCAAGCCAGCGAAACCGCGGAGGCCCCACACCCCGAGGGACCCCTTCCCGCGACCGGACCCCGACCCGAAGAGGGTGAAGCCGGTCAAGCCCGTGAAGGCAGTACCCCCGGTCAAGCCCGTGAAGGCAGTGCCCCTGGTGAATGTGCCTAAGCCGAAGCCCCGGCCCCTCCTACCAGGTCAGGAGCGAGGGGAGCGCCCTGACTGGGCACAAGCTAAGAAGCGGTATGCGACGACCGAAGAGCTGATCACTCTCCGCGTGCTCACGCGCTACTACGGCTTTACCTAGGTGGCGGATCACCCCGAGGGATGTCCACGCATGAGGGACTTGCCCGCACGGTACACGGGGGGTTTGGGATCCGTCAAGCACGAGGATCCCTGTTCCATGTCTTGGCCCGCCGGTGTACTAGGCGACCCTACGAAAGGGCAGGATCATGGCGAAGCCGCTACGCTTGAATCAGATCATCGCGATCGAGAAGGGGACGAAGAGCCGCGTCTACGCGAAGCTGACGGAGGATCACAAGGCGCTCCAGAAGGCGGAGCTGTTCTCTGGCCACGCGAAGACTTTTCAGCCCAAGGACGATGATCCGATGTCGCCGCTCGGCGAGCGTCTCCCGGACGACAAGCGGCAGGTTCAGAGCCGAGTAGACGAGGTGGTGAGGGCCACCATCGGAGGCCTCAACGAGTGGCTTACCCTCGCGTCCGGGCGCGATTGGGGCAACACGATGGCCAAGGCCGACGTGGTGGTCGACGGCAAAGTCTTCGTGAAGGACTGCCCGGTCACATACCTCCTCGTGCTGGAGAAGCAGCTCGTGGACCTCCACACCTTCGTGAAGAAGCTGCCGACGCTCGACCCGAGCGAGAAGTGGTCCTTCGATCCGAACCAGGCGCTTTACGCAACGGAGCCATCGAGCACGGCGCGCACGAAGAAGATCGTGCGTCCGATGGTGCTCTACGAGGCCACGGTGCAGCACCCGGCACAGGTCAAGGAGGTTACCGAGGATGTCTTCGCCGGCACCTGGCAGACCATTAAGTACAGCGCGGCTCTCCCGATGGCCACCGTCAACGAGATGCTCCGCCGCGTCGAGTCTCTCCAGGATGCGGTGAAGATCGCACGGGAGAAGGCCAACGAGCAGGAAGTCACGGTCGAGTCCGAGATGGCCAAGTCCCTCCTCGATCACATCTTCGCGCCTGCGCTCAAGTCGCAGACGTAAGGTTTCCAAAGTGCACCGACAAACGTGAAGAACACGTAGACGAGAAACCGTCCGCCGGTGTACTAAGGGATGCGAGTGCAGCCTGAGAGTTAGATTCAAACTGAAGAGCTAAGGGTAAATTTGGTGGTTCAAGTCCACCCCTCCCCACTCCCGAGAGATCGGGCCGCAGTACCTACGGGGAGGTAGCCGAACTGGCAGAGGCAAACCCTATGGCCAACAAGAAACTCAAACTCTCACTCTAGCCTGAATCAAATCGCAAGAAGCTCGATCAACGGAAGAGGAGCCCCACCTTTATATGCTGGTTCAAGTCCAGCACCGCCCGCTGAGGCATCAGGCCTCTTTGCAGTACCGTACGGGTGGTTCGTCCAATGGCAGGACATAAGGGTCTAACGACTAACCCTCGACCTTAAACGCCGCGAGTTTCGGAAGCGAGACTACAAACGACCCCCGCCGTAGGCTACACGGTGGGGGTCACCTAATTTAAGGGCCAGCCATGTCAAACGGGACGGCGAGAACGAATGAGAGCATTCAGGCGTTTCTGCGCTGGCTGGAGATACGAGAAGCCTGGGGGGTGCCCTTCCCGAAGTACCTTGGCCAGTTGAGAGCGGACGCGGATCACTCGGCGCTTCTTCAGCGCCTCCTCGAAGGGAAGGACACGTTCCCCGAGCCCCCGCCGCGGTCGCACAGCTACCCGAATTACAACCTGCTAGAGCGCGGCTTCGATGACCCGCTCCAAGTCCACGAGCTGGAAGACGAGGATGAGAACGAGGGCAAGCCTGTCCTCGTGATCGACCAGGCGATCTGGAAGATCGTCGAGAAGCTCGGACCTGAAGAATGGATTGCGGCCTACGAAGTCGTCGACCAGGCGAAGCTCCGTGATCTGGCTCACGCAAAAGGCGTAGATCCGGCGTCGTACGTCAGCCAAGAGGGCTCACGTGACTTGCCTATGCGCCTCGCAGAAAGCCGGTGGAGAGTGAGTCGAGTGGGGGCGCGCGATGGCGTGGACCCGTCGTCCTCACTCTCCAAGACGTGGAGTGTAGAGCGTTACCCCTAGGGGGCGCTCACCAGCCGCCGCCGCCTTCCCAGTCGCTCCGGCCCTTCCCCTTGCCACCACCGCCGCGCTCCTTCGGCTGCTTGCGGCCCGTTGTCTGCGGGGGAGGGGGCTCGAACACCACGGGACGAGAGAACCCCGCCCCGCCGCCCCCTCCACCCGGCGGGGGCACTGCACCACCACCGCCCATCTCGGCGTCCTTACGGGCGCGGTTGGCGATGCGGCAGGGCTTGCAGCGGGTCGGGGTGTGAAGACCCTTTTCCGCGAAGAACTGCTGCTCTCCACCGGTGAGCGTAAAGGGACCCTTGCAGTCCCGGCACTGAACTTCCTTGTCCTGAAAGCTGGCATTCTCGATCACTGGTCATTCCTCTATGAAAAGCGCCCCCCGAGGGACGCGTACAGGGTCTCAGGCGTAATGCATGAGAGCCCAGACATCTGGCCGTCGTTCAACTCGACGACGATCCATTCACCATCGGCCTTCTCCGCTACGTCCACGACGTAGAACCGCGCCTTCGACCCAACGCGGCGAAGCACGGTCTGGAGAAAGGAGTCCGGAACTACAGACGGCGCGGGCAAGGAGCCCACGAGATCGACGTGCCCGGCCCAGTAATAGCCCCCGCAGAGGACCTGGCCGTCGAGCACGAAGAACCGGAACTCGTGCGTTACCGGGTGACCCCCGATCGCGACCCCGAAGCTCCGCAGCGGCACGTACTGACGGATGTAGATCGGCTGCATGCCGACGAATCCGTCATCGCAGAGGCGCCCGTACACGTTGCCCGCCTCGGCCCACGTGGCGGCGAACATGTGCGTTGACCACTTCTGCTTGATCGAATTGGTCGCGCCCTTGAGCACGAACGGCCCCCCATCCTTGGGCACGTCTTCGAGGCGGAACCATGTGGGGAAAGTCAGGTCCGAAAGGTCTTGGTACCACTCACGCAAGTCGGCGAGGTACTGGTGCTGCGCGTACGAGTTGATGAGCTTCCCGCCGAGGCGAAGGACATCGCGCTCCAGCTCGCGGTAGAAGGGCAGAACGCTGTAGCGTCCGATGACGAGATCGCCCGCCTGGACATCGAGCCTTGAGGTCGAGGTACGGAAGTGGCGGGCAAGGGCTTCTTGCTCATCACTCGCCGCATCCACGGCTCGGTAGAGGATCAGGGTGTCGGTCCGCATCAGAGGTCGAGCGAAGCGTCCCCCCCATCCGAGGTCTGCACGGGCTGGAACCCCTGGAGGTGCTTCCCCGCGTCCTCCGGGAGGAGGGCCGCAGGGAGCACCCACGCCGCGTTGACCGTGCGCACTTAACGAGCCTTGGAGCCAGGCGCGACGGGGGACGTGGGGGTCACGAAGGACAGCTTGTCAGGCCCTTCGCCGCAGGCCAGCATCATCCCGTGGGACTCGATGCCCATGAGTTTCCGCGGCGCGAGGTTCGTCACGAAGAGCCGCTGTTGACCCACAAGGGCCGCAGGGTCTTCGACCGTTTTCCCGATGCCCGCCAAGATCGTGCGGTGCGTCGGCTCACCGAGATCGACCGTGAGCTGAAGGAGCTTGTCGCTCTTCGGCACGCGCTCTGCGGCGAGGATGGTGCCGAAGGAGATGTCCACCTTGGCGAAGTCGTCGTACGAGATCACCGCGGGGGGTGTCGTGGTCGTGTCCGTCATTGTTCCGGTTCAGGCTTGAGCGACTGGAGACTTCTTGCCGAAGAGGTTGTCCCACCCGTTGCGGTAGGCGTCCGTAGCGGCTTTGGACGGACCCTTGGTCAAAGGGAGGGCGGCCTCTAACGAACGGACGCGGAACGCATGGGATCCCTCTTGAGGCTCGATGATGATGGGCTCACCGTGGATCGGCTGCCCTTCCTGAACGACGCGGAAGACGCCCGCCTCGATCTCATGGTCGCCCTTGTGCCGTACATACGCGTGATGACCGTCACCGAGACTAGGCCCTACGACCAACTCGTCTCCGTGCGAGCACGCCTTATCGTCGTTCTCTGACATGTCCCGTTACGTTCCCCACACCTAGTACACCGAAGCTCAGAACCGGATGACGACAAAGGTGGCACCCGTTATCGGATTATGCAAGGCGCAGGTGCCCGGGGGAAAGGGGTTCACCGCGATGGCGTGCATCGGGATAGGACGTGGCGCCGGCGGGGGCGGGCTGATCTCAATCTTTTCAAGGTCCTCGCGAACCCGAGAGAGCAGCTTGAACCGCTCGGTTTTTACGGGATCCCCTCCCGTCTGGTCCGGGTGCAATTCGAGCGCGAGCCGACGAAAGTTCTTGCGCGCACGATCCTTCAGTGCCTGGAGCACGTCCCGCGCTTGGGGCCACGGCGCAGTGCGGAGCCCGTGAAGGTCGCGGGGGTGTACACCTAGGTCCGCGAACGCCTCGTCAAGGCGACTGGCTTCAACACCGTGCATGCGTACCTTTCCCTTGTGGATCGATAAGAGAGAAAGCGATGAGAGATGCCTAGCAACAGCCCCATCCTTGGTGAGACATGGTCTTCGAGAGACCTGGGGGGCAAGACGATCGAAGGTGTGGTCGCGGATGTCACCCCGACCATCACCACTCTGGTTTCGAGCACGGGGCACAGATCCCGGATTGCAACGGAAAGGCTCGTAGGATTCTGGACGATGGTCCGAGGGGTGCCCTCGACCGGTCTCATCTGCGAGCGCTACGGCTGCACAAACGTAGCCATCTTCCGAAGAATCAACGACGGGATGGTCCAGCACATCTGCGCCCGCCACACGCCTATCGGCACCCTCATGGAGCGGATCGAAGGCGTCGGGCACATCCAGCTCGCGAAGGAGAACGCCCCCGACCTCTCCTGCCGATCTTGCCTCACGTGTGGCAACACGGAGATCACGGAGGACATGTCGATCCAACGCGGGGTCGCAGACCCCTGGCGCTGGTGGACCTGCATCCTCTGCGATTCGATCTGGATGACCCTCCCCCCGATCACAAAAGATCCCGAACTGAGTACGGTCCGCCTCGCCATCCGGTTCGTCGAGTCCAAGGGCGGTTCCATCGAGGCCGTCTACAGCGGGTCAGGGCTCTACACGACCCTCCTCTCCGAAGGCTACAAGCTCACGTTGGACCCGGGTATGAAGCCCACGGAGGTCATGCTCCGCCTCTCACGGCGCGCGCGGTACGCCCTTCAGCCCCCCATGCCCGTCCGCAAGCTCGGAGGAACCCCGCAGGTCGACAGCGCCCCACCGAAGCCGCCGCCCCTCCCGCCGTCTACACGCACGTGGAGAAACCACCTCACGCGCGAAGTCGTCGAGGTCACGCGCCAAGATGAGGCCGTGCACTTCCGCCCGCTCGGGAGCGTCAACGGCGCCGTCACGATGCTGCCCGAGGACTTCGAGCGGTTGCATGATCCGCACACCGATGCCCAAGATCCTCCGCCCATCGAAGTCGAGGTCGGGCAAGAGTGGGAGGACAAGGCGGGCGACATCCTCACGATCATGGCGATCGACGGGAAGAAGCAGCACGTCATCCTGCGAAACCACGAAGGGATCCGTCAAATCGAGTTCAGGGCGTTCAAGCAGTGGCGTAGGGTCACTCGACGAAATGCGTTCGACCTTCTCATCGAGGACTAGATCATGACGCTACCCCTGTGGGTCGCCGTTGGTGCGGCCGTGCAGCCGATTGCCGAAGGCCCTGGCCACCCGCTCTTCATCACCGACACGACGACGAACCGGGTCCTCCTTCAAAAGCTCAACGGCGTGTCCGAGAGCAACCGTGTCGGCCACAAGGAGTTCCTAGATAGCTACGAACCCCACCGTTGGATCGCAACCGTGGATGTTCTACGGCCTCCGAGCCGCGTGCGGGCCAACTACCGCGATGGCAAAGTCTGGGAAGCGCGGATCGCGCAAGCGGCGCCCCCTTGGTTCGTCGATCGTGGGCTCTACATGATCGAGCGCGGCAAGGCCATCCCCGTGCGCATCCAAAGCCTCACGCGAACCGGCGTTACCGTCGAGGGCGGCCGGGTCGTGTCCTTCGAGGACATGCACCTTTCTTGGCTGCCGACCCCCTACCCCCTTGAGGTCGGATCCACCTGGAGCCTCACGAACGATCTCTCGATCGAGTTGCGCATCGCCTCGGTCAACGACGACGGCATCACCGTCACATCCCCCGGCATCGCGCCTCTCCTCTGCAACACCATCAACGACCTTGTGGCCTTCATGGACCCTCGGACCACCGCCACGCTCGACGCCCCGAGGTGGCTTGTACCGGGGGCCAAGATCGAGCACTGCCGCTCGGAGCGGATCGAAACGGTCAGGAGGATATCTTCGGAAGACGAAACCCTCCTGATCACCGTGGGCAGCGATGTCCTCTCGCTCGGACAAGTCCTCCTTGCCTGGGCGCCTACCGGAGAAGAGGACGCTCCTCGCCCTCTCCGCGCGCGTGCCCCTGTCACCGAATGGGAGCCCGAAGAGAGCCAGGAAAACGGCGAAGAGGGTGACGAAGTAGAGGTACCCGAAGGGCTCGGGATGCTGTTCTCCCGCCTCTTGAGGGAAGAAGGTGTCGAGGAGACCGTAGAGGGTCTGGAGGGATCTTTCTGGGCGTGGCGCTCTCCGCCCGCTCTGCTGGAAGTGATCGCCGACCTCGGTACCGGCGTCTGCGTGTCGATCCTACCCTCGGAAGAGCAGGCCACGATGAAGGCCGAAGAGCTGAGCGCCAACGCGGTCCGCCTACGGCACCGGAGTAGGACCGCCACCCCGCGGAACTTCCGGTGGGGTCGGGGCATCTTTCTCGACGTGCCGGGCGGCCCGATCGTCGTCGAGAAGATCGAGGGCCGAGAGGTGTTGCTTCTCTCCCCCACCAGCCTCGAAGAGCTTGACGGGCTCGACATCGTGAACGCGACGGCCCTCCGCCAAGAGCCACCAAAGGCCCTGATCGAAGACGAGGAGCTATGGGAGGAGAAGAAGACGCGGCGGCGCTGCCACGCTCACAACGGCCCGAACGGAGTCACGATCCGTTGGCTCTCCGCCAAGGTCCAAGAAGAGGTTCTGCCCAAGGACAAGTTCCTGGCTCGCTTCAGGCCCATGTCGGAGTCAGCCGAAACGAAGCTCAACCGGGCCATCGAGGAGAGCAGCGGTCCCGGAGGCGACGCCTGGGGCCTACTCTTCAAGGACTAGGGTCCAGCCGCAGGTTGCCCCGCGGACGAACGCTATAGGGGGTCGGAGGCACGGGGCTGAGCGTGGTGCGCTGCGTACCCCCGGTGACTTCGACCCACTCCACGCGCCAACGATGGTCCAGCACGTCTCGAAGGAGGGTGCCCATCTTCAAATCGAACGGCGTGCGATCTGTCACATGTACGTATCCGCCGTTCTCCATGACGTAGTGACCCACTGGAAGCAGGTGCACGTCCGCAATAGGCGGGGGTGGAGGCGGCGGGGGCGGCCCGGCATGGACCACGTGGGCCTGGACCTCGACAGTGGCCGAGCCCGAGAGCGAGGACGTCAAGAAGCGAGTGGAACTCAAGGCAGCCGAGAGCGAGGACGTAGCTGAGAAATCGACATCGGGCAGACGAACGAAGTTGGGCTCGATGGACGCGGTCGCGGAAAGGAACGCGTCGAGCCCCATCGTGTTCCCGCTGGCGCTGCTGTCCGCCTCAAGGGCGGCCGTGATGTCGATGATGGCCACTTAGCGCCTCGTCTTTTCAAATACGTCCCAGAACTCGTCGATGGCCTTGGAAGCCCTCACCTCCGTGACCTTAGAAGACGATTCACGCGGCTCTACCCGGAGCGGCTTCGGCGGGGGCGCGGGTCCAGGCTTCGTCTTGCCGGTCTGGCGACTCATCCAGCACACGACGTGGAGGAAGGCCCCCGCCATCGGCGACACATAGACGGCGTTCCCGCGGAAGCAAGGGAGTGCGCAGAAGGTGCAGTTGCCCCCGCCGCCCCACTCCTCGTGGAACGTCCACTCCACGTTGTGGAGGTCTCGGACCTTGGCGCCCTTTGAACGCGGGCCGGGCTCTACCCCAGAATCGACAGGTTCAACCTCGTCGCCCGGCATTCGAAGCTGAACGCAGTGCTCGCGGATCAGGCGGGCCGCTTGCAGCGCCGCAGAACGAGCTTCGTTCTCGTTGGCGGAGGCTGACAACGCGATCAGCTTGTGAATCTTGTCGAGCACGCTGGCCATTCGGAGGTGGCTCCTATAGCCACCTCCGAATGACAGGATAATTCAGCCCGCGTACGGAAGCGCGGGCATAGTGAGAAACCCAGCTCGAACTAGATCAGCTTCCCACCGTGGCGGAAGGGGCGGCCCTCGTTGAAGGCCTGCTTGATGGCCACCGCGGTGTCGAGGTCGATGCTGTTCTTCTCGCAGAAGTCGATCACCTGGCGCATCGCGAGCGCGAGGAAGAACACGGGCGCGCGCTCGGGATCCTTCGTAAGAGAGGCCCCGAAAGCGAGGGACGTGGCGAGGTGGCCTTCGGCGACAAAGTCCTCGAAGTCCCGGACCTTCTCCGGGTCCGGAATCGAGACCGTGGCCATGGCCCCCGCGAGGTCCCAGCCCTCCGACCCGCAGTGCTGCGCGATGCGAATGACCACGTCGGCAAGCTCGACGGGGATGCCGCACGGCTTGGCGTTGGGCTCGTTGGACTCGCAGCCCATGCTGAAGTGGACGCCGCCGTCGTCCCACTCCTTCATGAAGTAGGTCTCGTTGACCTTGCGGTGCGCGCGGTAGTCCTCCAGGGCCTCGGACCACTCGGACGCGATGAGCGCCGAGATGGTCGAGAACTTCCTGGGCTTCGAGAGCCAGCCCTTGTCGCGCGCAATTCGAACGGAGTCGTTACAGAGGATGGGGATGTCCATCCCCACGGCCTACACCGAGGGCGGACGCCACTTCGCCCGCTGCTGCTGGGCCTCAGCCCGTAGCGTGCGATAGACCTCACGGGCGAGGTACGAGTCGAATGTCCCCGCGACGCGCTGGGGGCCGAACTTCTTCTTCAAGTTGCGGATGCCGCTGTTGAAGGGCATGTCCTCGAAGAAATCCTTGATCGTCGCGAAGAACGCCGGCTTCACCTGCCAGAACATGCCCTTGCTGAACGAGGGGATCATCTTGTTGTCCATGATCTCCACCGTCTCGTACCCCTCAACGAGAAGACGGAGGTACGTCGGGAGCGCGTGGTGAACGCGGGCAAGGCGGCTGTTCAACTCTTCGAGTTGGCTAGGCGTGAGGCGATCCTCAAGCTGGCGCATCATCGAGTCGTCGTGGGCGAGCGAGTCGAGGCTCGGCCCCGAGGGCGAGTCCCCTTCCTCTACGTCCTCATCGACGACGTAGACTTCCTTCCGCCTGTCCCGCTGACCCCTGATCTCGGAGCGAAGACGGTCGACCAAAAGGCGGCCCAAGGAGGTGAGTACGTAGGCCTCGGCCTCGTGCAGCGGCGACCCCTCTTTGACATGGTCGATGACGTGCGCGATCTTCTTCACGTAGAAGTCGCTGAGCGCATCCTCGGCCTCATCGGGGCGCAGGCGGTAGTATTTCTGGAGGAGGAACAGCGCCCGCTTGCCAAGATCCTGTCCGTACGTGGCGGGCAGCCTGTTGGCGAGGTGGGGGTTCCTCAAGTCCGCTTCGGTCAGCGGCTTCGGAAGGGGCGGCATGTCCTGCACACCCTTGCGGAGAAACTCGGCGTACACGATGCGACCGAAGCGCTTCTCGGCTTCGCTACGCTCCCCCCGGTCTTGAAGGATGTTCGCCACGATCATGGCGAGCCTACGCTTGAAGGGCAGAGAAGCGAAGAGCCTTCGAGCGAGGTTCGCGGCTTGACGACGAACGCTATGGGCGACGGGGGGCATCGCCCATAGCGGAGGAATAAGAGGAATCGAGGAGCTAGACGGCGACGCCGAGGAGGTCGATCTCCAACGCCTTGCCGAGCACACGCCGGACGCTGATGTTCTCGCGCTTCGTCACGTCGAGCTTGTTGATCGCCTCCGAGAGGGAGTGCCCGTCCTTCAGCAAGGACATGAGCACGTCCTTGTGATCCGGAACCGCGGCTTCGATCTTGCTGACCGCCATCATGAGTTCCGCCCTCACGTCAGGATCGTTGCCGTGGTGCTCGTGGACAAGCAACTCCTCAAAAGGAGTGGGCTCGTCCATATGAGCGACCTTGTTCCGAAACACCCAGAAGTGATCGAAGGGCCGCTCCTTCTCACGACGAGATTTGGTACGAATGTAATTGCACACGGCATGATGGACGGCGCGCCGCAGATAGCCTGCGAAGTTCGCGTTCGTACTCTTCAGCCGAGGGAGAGCGGTCGGTCGACTCTGACGGAACACCGAGTCACCCACGAGCTTCACGATGTCGTCGGTCTTCCAGAGAGCTTTGAGGCTATGCCGTCCGATGCCGTCCGACGCGTTCACGGGGTCCGGCATCCAAGGGATCTTCCGCTTCTCGAAGCGGTACTGCCGCGAGTGCCACGCCTGATAGATGATGCCCAGGTAGTTCAGAGCTTCCTGTGTCGTCATCGTATCCGGCAACGTAGGGCACCGCTCCAACGCCTGCACATAGCGCAGACAGAAGTCCGGCTTGTGGATCGTCTTACGGATCTCCTGAAGGATGTCCTCCTTGTTGGCATACACCTTGTTGTACTTGCCGGCCCACTTGTCGACCTCGTGGCCCCACTGAGTTTCAAGCTCGGTCGGGTTCCTAGGGACATTCTCGGGCCAACGAGACTTGTCTACTACCTCAGTTACCTCCATTTTCCTCTCTTCGCTTCGGCTTGACCAAAGAGGCGGAGATACCAAGGAATGGGGAGACAAACTGCCCCCTCCCCATTCGGGCCCCCGCCCACAAGGCAACAGATCGGATGCCGCCGTTCTGTTGCTAAAGCCGAGACTTCGTGTAACCCAACTGCTGCGATGAGGTCAAGAAGAGTGTGCCATTAAAGGACTTCGAGGTACCGCTCCCCGCTTCGCAATACTTTCCCACACCCTGTGGATATAAGAACCCACAACCCCTGTGGGCAACCTGAGTTCAACTGCGTCATCGCTGAAACGCAGCGGAAAACTCTGGGTTTTTGCTGCTTCCCGTCAAAAAACAGTTTGACATGTGGGGGCGATAGTCTACTATGTGGGCAACTTGAACACGGGGTAACCTGTGGGCAAGCTCTCCGAGTGCCGTCGGAGTCCTCTCTCGCGAAACCGTCCCCATCTGCACCGACTGGCTGGGATCGAGTCCCCCTAGCTCCCTCCAGTCGGTAGCGTTCTCAGTAGACACCGAGCAGGAGATCCGTCTCCTCGCTCGGTGTTCGCGTTTAAACGCTCCGTGAGACCAGGACTCAATCCTCGTCGTATCGAGGGCACACGCCCCCTCTCGGGTAGGATGGGATCCTCGCACGAGGCACTCCCAACCCGTGGGTGATCACGAAGACAACGACGAACACTCGCTGGACGACTCGTATCTACTGCGTCTGGTGCATCTGAATCTGCTGGACCATCTGGACTACGTGGACTCGTTGAAGCTGCTGTTGAACGACGATGATCACGAGGAGTAGCTGGAAAACATTCTGGATTACGGTGATTTGAACGGTAGCAACAGGTATCGAGAGTGATGGGTACCGGGCTTCGTCACACTTCGTCGGAGAGCTAACGCTCTCCTTCGAGGAAGAACCTAGGGATCCAGAGGATCTAGGAGTGGCTCTTCACGGGCAGACTACTTAGCGTTCGGAAGACGTGAGGACTCCAACCTCCCGCGGTCTTCCTTGCCGGGGCCGCACTGGACGTGACGTACACGTTCAAGGACGGACACCCGAGCAGCGTCTCATGGTCTCCTTCGTTGAGAAGGCTAGGATCACCCATGAGCCCGGTCATCGCCGTCTTTGGTTGTGAAGCTGAGACAAGCCTTCACAGCGGGACAGATATGACCGCCCTCTTCGTGATCATGAAGAGGTACGTGTGATCAGTACACCGAGCGCAGCGAGCGGTGCAAGTGTTCGTTGTGGACCCTTCGATACGAAGGGTGTGTGGAAGGGGAAAATGGGGCACTATGGATTATTCCACCCTGATTGAATTGGCGGATGTTCCCGGTAGGCCATTGGCACGACTCTCGCTACCTGGACCTCTTCGGAATGGAGATCGAATCAAGCTCGGCTTCAGGCTGCACCGAGAGAATGGGGGTCGCTCAGAGGAGCTTGACGCTCGGGGTGAGTGGCGCGTCACCTCCGTGGGCTTTGACGCGTCAGGACAGTTTCCGAGGCAGGTGCTTGTAGTAGAAAGTACGGGGAAGACCCCCTCTTGGCGGGCGGTGCGGAAGACGCCCCCCTGGAGACGCGTGACGCCTCCCGCGCAAGCCCCAAGGACGGTGCTGACATGATCTCTACACAACTGACTCCTAGTGCCCTCCAGGCGCTACCACGGGCCATCTGGATGGCTGGGCAGCCCCCCACCGTTTACCGGGGGACTCCGTTGCAGATGGTCGAGGCGATGAGGGCGGAGATGGAGCCTTCGGACCTGCCTCTGCGGGTGGCGATCGAAGAGATCCTCTCGGGCCTTCTTCGGAACAAGGGGCTCTTCATCGCGCTCCCGAACGTCTCCTCGGACGAGACGCTCGCAAGGCTCTTTGTCTACGCGCTCTTGAACACGGGCGTGGGGCGGCGCCTCGCCGAGGCTTGACCCTCGTCGCCGCTTTGAACTCGGGGTAGAAGCGTCCGATGACGCTCCCCCGCAACCGAAGCCGCCCCATCGAAGTCGACAACCGCCTGTACCTCTGGAGCGCGAGCCACGAGGCAGGCAAAGGCACGCACCCCGAAGCGCCCGCGCGCGTCGTCGTCCACACGAAGAAGCTGCCTCACGGGCAGAAGCTCGTTGCCGTGGTGGACGTGGACATCGCGCGTCCGGGCATGGTGCGAAACCTCATTGGGTTCGCGCTGAAGCGCGGCTGGCGCCCTGATGTGCCGGGGCCGGACTACCTGCTCGGCCTCGAAGAGACCGAGCAGGTGCTGCACATCGACAGCTCCGGCGCTGACCGGATCATCCCCCAGATCATCGCGGACAAGATCACGCTGCGCGCGAACCCTAGTCGCGGACGAGGGGACTCTCAGGAAGACGAAGTTCCTGGATGATGACCACGCAGCCCTGACGCACGTCGGGCGCCGCAAACCAGTCCTGAAGAGAGCCTTCGAAGCCAAGTAGCTTGCCGGCGGCTTCGGTGATACCGGGGTGAGGGAAGTCCGATCGGTCCCTCACCGACGCGGACATGTGCCTGTAGCGCTTCTCCCCGATCTGGGTGATCGAGAAGACGCAGCGCAAGTCGCCAAGGAAGAGCACGTGCCTTGGATCGTTACCCGGCACCCTCCCGCCAGGAGGGGACCAGTGGTTTTCGACCTTCATGGCAAAGTCCCGGACCGTATCCGCAGCCTTTCGTTCGGCAGCGCCGATGAAGGGCAGAGGGGTGTTCATGGCTCGAACATCCGCCAGGCGCGCGAAGGCACTGCTCCCTGGGCCGCGACCCCCGTGTAGTTGCTCTTGTGTTCCTTGTAGGACCGTACCTCTCCGACGATGGTGTGGAAGCGCATTTGGCAGATACGCATTCCGACGCGCAGAACCACGGGTTGAACGCACGTGACCTCCAGAGTGTACTGCCCGTCGAAACCAGGATCCCCATACCCAGCCGTCTCGTGGACCTTCACGAAAAGGCGGCCAAGGCTCGATTTGCCGTCGATGATCGGTACGAACACATCCGTGTGAATGCGCTCGAACGTGTGCATCAGGTAACCGATGCCCGGGAAGATGGGGATGTCCTCTCCGGGCGCGACGTTGAAGACCCTGACGGGGTTCTCCTTCGCCGCGTGCAGGGGCTTGCGTTCTGAGTTCGGGCGTAGCCCGCGCAAGTCGTCGCCCTCGACGGCATCTGCGTAGACCACGATTTGGGACCCTAGCGTGAGATCGTAAGAGGCCGGGTTCAGCCTCTCCGTATTCCAGGGGTCGATGTCGATCGACCCCTTCTGGACCTGAAAGCGAATCTCTTCGCCCGACAAGATACCTTGACTCATAGTGTCAACCTACACCTCGGTGACTGGTGGCCCGCGGCGCTACAGAGAGGCAGTGCCGCTTGTGCGTCTCTGTACACCGGTCGAATCAAACGCTCCGGGGTGGATTCTTGGTGTAGAGCCCCCCCATGACCTGGCTCGACGACTTCGCGACCCGCGCGCACGCCTGCCTAAGTGAGAGGGTGCTGGAAGCTCTCTCCGAGCGTGGCGTGACCGAAGCGCAGGCCCGGCAGTATCAGGTCGGCCACGTCGCCGGGTCGCTCCCGGACGACATTGACTTCTCGGTGCCTTTCCGCGCGTGGTGCCTGGGCGGGCGGAAGCTCCCCGACGCGTACGTGTTCCCGATGACGAACACGATCGGGCAGGTGAAGGGGTTTCAGTTCCGCAGCGTTGACCGCGGGCGGAAGGACTACCGGGACTACATCGAGGACCACACGGAGATCGCGCTCTTCGGGCTCGCGCAGGCGGCGCCTTTCATGTGGGAAAATAGATCGGCCTTCCTTGTAGAAGGGACATTCGACATTTTCCCTATCCAACGCGCGTTCGCCGGAGTGATCCCAACCATGACCGCAGGCGCCACCGAACCCCTCGTCCGAGTTCTTCGACGGCTCGTGAAGGATGTGTGGACGGGGTACGACATGGATACCCCCGGGCGCAGAGCCTGTGTGGAGTTCTCCAAAACCTACGGAAGAGACTTCACATGCCACCCAGTCGTGTATCCTAAGGCGTTGCTCCGAAATGGGCGCGCAGCGAAGGACCCATCCGACCTTTGGGAAGCATGGGGGAGCACTGAGGTGGAGAGATTCATCCAGACGCTAGTTGGATCCTGATTACGGAGGTCGTCATGCCTGGTGAGGAAGAGAAAGAGTCGAACAAGTACACCGATGCAGAGTCCGTCGAGGCTCTCGCAAAGGAACTGATCCCGGTCCACCACCCGGAGATCGCATCCGCGAACATGCGGTTCGTCTTCCGGACCAAGGCGGGGACGAAGAACGGCCGCCCGGTCATGGGCGCCGTAAAGAAGGTCTCGGGCGTCATGAAGTACCTCACGGACATCGACTTCCTCGTGGAAGTCGCGATGGACGTGTACAACACGCTCAGCGGCGAGCAGCGCCGTGCCCTCGTCGATCACCTTCTCGAACGCTGCACGGGCGAGGAAGATGCGAACGATGCGGGCGCGAACATGAAATGGAAGGTTCGCGAGCCCGACGTGCACGAGTTCTCCTCGATCCTCAGCCGCTACGGTGCGTGGAACGACGACCTCATGGCGTTCCAGAACGTCCTTCAACAGGGTCTCGACATCAACGCCATCGCCAACGGCGAGACTCAATTCGCCGCGAGCGCCTGATTCATCATGTGCCCTGCGGACTCTCTCACCCTAGTTAGTACGAACTTGGCAGCCTGCATTCAGCAAGGCGATACGGGCGGGGGTGTGTAGTGTGGGACGTTCGTTACAGACCAATGCGGTTCGCGGATCTCCTCGGTCAAGAGGGGATGGTGCGCCTTCTCAAGGCGCGCTTACGTGAGGGGACCGCGTTGGACACCAACTATGTCTTCGCGGGCGCTCACGGATCGGGGAAGACGACTTCCGCCCGCATTCTTGCCAAGGCCATCTTGTGCGAGCGCATCACGAAGGGGCACCCCGACCCCGAGCCCTGCAACGAGTGCGACAACTGCACCTCCGTGACGGAGGGCGTATCGAACGCATACACGGAGCAGGATGCCGCGAGCAACGGGACGATCGACCATGTGCGGTCGATCGTGGACGACCTGCCCTTCGCCGTCATGGGTGCGGTGAAACGCATCTACTGCTTCGACGAGATGCACCGGATGTCCTCGGCCGCGCAGGACGTGCTCCTCAAGCCGCTCGAAGAGAAGCGGCTCGTGGGCATGTTCTGCACGACCGAGCCCGAGAAGATCCGTGGCCCCATCCGGTCTCGCTGCGAGGAGCACACGATCCGCAAAGCGACCCGCGAGGAGCTGCTCACCCGCATGAAGTGGGTGCTCGCGCAAGAGAACGTAGAGCATGAGGATGAGGCCGTCTCGATCGTCATCGATCATGCGGGCGGCCACGTCCGTGACATCCTGAACCGGCTTGAGATGATCGCCCAGGTGGGGTCTATCGATCTGGCCGCAGTTCGCGAGTACCTGAACCTCGGTACGATCGCGATGAACTACGAGATCCTGCTCGCGCTCACGGAGCCAAAGCAGGCGGTGGACCTGATCGAGAAGGCCAGCGGCCGTGTCTCCGCCGACGAGATCGCCACGGGTCTCGCCGAGGCGGCCCTGGCCACCTTCCGCCTCGCGAACGGGATGACGACGGACCTCGTGTTCGTCGATCGGACCTTGGCGCAGCAGGTATATGCGAAGTATGGGCAGCACGTGCTCCGGCTGGCGGATCACTTCGCGCGGGTGCGGGCATCTTCGAAGGCCCTGCTCATCACGGACGTGCTCTCGCTTGCGCAGTCAGGGGGGCGCGTGCCCGACGTGCAGCCGACGATGGTCTTGGTGGCCAATGGGAGCCACGTCGCATCCGTCGCCGTTCCCTCGGAGTTGACCCCTGTTGCGCCCGCCTCCCCCACGGTCGACGCGCCCTCTGCCAAGTCTCAAGTGGCGACGCCCCTTCCGCCTGCGGCGTCAAAGCCGCCTTCCAAGCCGCCCATGATGCCGGGCTACCCTAGTGGGGTGGGTCCGATCGGGGTGGACCCGCTGGCGCTTACCGATCTGGACCATCTCGTGGTGGGCGCGGGCATGCCCCGCAACAGCAAGATCCGAAAGGATGCGCCTCTCCCCTTCGACGAGGTGGTCCAGTCCGATCACCAAGTGCTGACTCCTGCGGAGTGGGCCAACTCTTTCAGGAAGTTTTGGCTGAGGGAGGCATAGGTGTCAAACGATTGGGTTGTACTGGAACTAGGGCCAAAGGCCGAGGGTGAAGACCCCGACCTCGTGACGCGGTCCATCCGAAGCACGCTTCGGGGGGCGGAGGTCTTTATCCCCGCAGCGGTCACTTCAATGGATGGGGACAAGGTCGTGCGGTACCTCGTCGAGGGCTACGCCTTTATCCGCCATACGTTCGCGGACTCGGCGTACAGGCGGCTGGAGAACACGCGCTTCGTCGCGGCCATCCTCATGCAGTACGGTCGACCCGGCCAGCCGCGTACCGTGGCCACGGTGCCCGAGCGAGAGATCGAGAAGCTCCGTGTGCAGGTCCGCGCAGAGTCCGAGCAGGGCATCAGCGTGGGCGACACCGTGCTCATCACATCCGGGCCGTACCGGCAGATCACGGCTATCGTCTACGAGGACATCCCCGAGAACGACGCGGTCCAAGTCTTCGTCCGCCTCCGCAGCAAAGAAGCCCTAGTCAGCCTGCCGCGGAATTTTCTCCGCCTCGTTTCGAAGGCCGAGAAGCCGTCGCGGCCGAAGCTCCAGGCAAACGAGCTTCTGGCGTGGCTCCAAGGCGCGCGCCTTGTGCTCGCGTGGGAAGCAAAGCCCCTTGTCGCCATCACGGGAGCCTCCTCTAAGCTTTCGCTCATCGATGACCTTTCAGGTAGGAAGGCGTGCCTCGTCCCTCCGATGAAGCTCGCCTTCTACGAGCCCAGGAACATGGGCTCGTTGCATGAGCGGGCGAAGAGACTCAGTTCGATCGCGCCGTTTGCCGAGCGCCTCCTCCCGCTCGTCGGCGCCGTCAAAGCCCACCACGGCAGCTTCAATCTCGACCCTGTCAAAGAGAAGCTGGGCGCGTGGGGTAAAGTACAACATTGGTCGTTGTCAATAAGCTCCTTGTCTGTGCTGCTTCGACCGTTCTATCGTGAGTCCGCCCTGGCCAAAGTAGAGGCGACGTACCTCGACTGGTCGTGGGCTCAAAGCGCATTGGATCGCCTCACCGAGATCCAGGAAGACATCGACGTGATAGAGCAAGACCTATTCGATGGTGTCGAGGACGTATCCATTGACGATGGCCAAAACCTGGTCGCCAGCGTGACACCCCCAACGGGACCGGCGTCCGAGCCCCCTCCTGTAACGCGCACCATCCCCACGCTGCACAACATCATCGTCGATGGGTTGAACCTCGCGGCGCGCTGCTTCTACGCTCCTGGCCTAGGAGGACTGAAGGACTCTCATGGGCGCCCCACGGGCGTTTACGTTGGCTTCCTGCGGAGCCTCTCAGCCCTGCGTAAGAAGTGGCCCGGGTGCACGATCCACGTTTGCTGGGACGGGTCATCGAAGAGGCGTAAGGCACTGTTCGAGGGGTACAAAGCGGGGCGGTCGCCCATGCCCGTGTCCATCACGGAAGTCGAGTGGCTGAAGGAAGTCCTCCCGCTCGTTGGCGTGCATCAGCATTGGAACGCCGACGAAGAGGCGGATGATGCGATGGCAACGCTCGTGTCCGGGCTGCTCGACGGACAGAGGAACATCCTCTACTCGACCGACAAGGATCTCTTCCAGCTTGTCGATGGTCGGACCTCGATGCTGTCGCCAGCCGTGGGGAAGACACCTGAGAAGCTCTACGACGTGCAGGCTGTCGTGGAACGCTGGGGTGTTGGGCCGGATCGCATCGTCACGCTACGAGCGTTCCTAGGTGACCCCTCCGACGAAATCCCTGGTGTGAAGGGGGTTCCGGAGAAGGTCGTCGTAAAGCTGGTGCAAGCCTACACCACGATCGACCGTATCTACGGGGCACTGTCAACGACCCCGGGTATCACGAAGATTCAATATGAGAAGTTGAAGGCTGCCGAGGCCGATGTTCGAAGGAACGTCGGCCTCATGACGTTAAGCCGGGACCTCCCGTTGACGGGGATCCAGGCGGGATCGAATTGGAAGGCTGCGGAAGCGCGGCTGCTGGATGTGGATGTGAAGCCGGACAATCTCCTTCCAGCGTTGGTTGATCCAGCGCCTGTGGGGGCAGTCATTGGGGCCTAAAGGCTCCCCTGGAGGGAACACCATGTCATCCGGTTACGTCATCCCAGTCGACCCATCGCAACTCGCAAACCGTTTCTCTTCGCCCGACAGCGAAGTAGACCTCGACGGTGACCGTCTCGACGAAGAGATCGAGAACGTTGCCGACGACGAGGGCTTCGCATCCCTTCTCCCGGAGGAGAATCTCGAAGCTCTCATCCTCCCGCTCCTCGACCGCATCCCCAAGCGAGAGGCGGATCTCATCTACCTCTACTTCATTCAACGAAAGAAGCAGGCGGAGATCGCGCAAATCTTCGAGGTCACGCAGGCGGCCATCTCCTATCGCCTCGACCGTGGGATCCAACGCATCCGCTTTCTCACGCAGATCCCCTCTGTCACCGAGGAAGAGATTCGTAGGGATCTCACGCCCGTCTTCGAACCCATCGACGTCGATATCCTCGTCGGCATGTGGGAAACCACATGCCAGAGCGAAGTTGCTTCCATGCTCGGGCTCACCCAGGGCAGGGTGCGCCACCGCTTCTTCAACGCCGTCGAAGCCCTCAAGCAGCTTTCGGCAGGAGACGAAGTGTTCTCGCCGTACCAGAAGATATTCACGGCTATTTCAAGTAAGAAATTCAACATACTCCGCGAAGTACGCCTTCCACAGTGGGCGAACAGGGGTGGAGATAAGTGCACCTGATCCTGACTCTGACTCCGACTTAGGCCCAATTCTCGCCTCGGTGAATCTTCCCGATGAGCGAGCGCGCGACGCCGAACATCTTGGCCACGGCCGCCTGTGTGTGACCCTGCCCGAGCAGGGCGCGGATCTGACGGACCTTCTCCTCATCGAGCTTACCGGAGCGCGATGAGGAGCGTCGGTTTCGATTCTGTTCGGTGATGGTCGCCCAGCGGCAGTTCGCCGGCCACTCCTTGGCCGAGCACTCCGGGCACTTTCCGCAAGAATAGTTGCCGTTGCGGTCGCTTCGGTAGATGCCATGCTTTGGCGTCGGGCGCGGCCCTAGGTCGCGAAGGAACGCCTCGAAGTCGTCTTTCCACCCGCCGCGCGTGACACCGCGCGCGGCGTTGTCCGCGTAATGCTCGTCGTTGGGGTTGAAGCAACGCCTGAAGGAGAACCTGATCCAGGCGGACCCGGTGCTTCGGTACTTCGTCGTGCGGGAGGACGAGCCCTACGCGGACCCTGAGTACCTGCGAGGGCGCCTCATCGACGAAGGCGTATTCGATCCGGGGGAGTAGCCGTCGTCGGTGTATACGCCCCCTATGGAATTCAAAGCACATGATGAAATTGAGCGCATTCTCTCCTACCTACAAATGAGTGAGCTAGGGAGTCGATCCCCGGTAAAGCTGGATTACTTCTCTGGGGCCGAGCCTTTGACAGAGGGGTTTTTGAATAGCACTGAAGTCACAGGGATTGTGCCCGATGCCGAGAAGGAGGGTTACATATCGCTGATGGGTGTGCCAAGACTTGCGAACATTCGCCCTGATTATCTCAGCAGGCCATTGGATTACTCCTATGTGTCTCATATAGCGAACGCGACGGTGACTACTCTTGGTCTCGTTCGTGTTCGCTTACTTACGCTCAAACAGGCGCGAGGGCATAGACTACAACCCTTCATGGGAGAGGTCTCCACCTGCAAGGTTGAACTAGGCGACGCTACCTACGATACTTCTCGTACGGTGGTGGGCTCACCGGATGGATTAACATGGACTGCGGCTCGGGCCGGCAAGTACCTAAATACAGGACTAAGCAGCTTCTTTCGAACCGGCCTCTACATGCAGTACATACGGGAAAAGAACTGGAGGGTTCATCTTGGGTATGAAGGCTCCCCCACAATCTCTTTTGTGACCGACCCGGTGGGGGCACGGGAAGCATTCCGCCTTCGTGACATCCCCAATGGCGAAGGCAGACGTAAAGCTCTTCGCCATTGGGTTGAGGAGCACTGGCGTAAACAACGAGATTGTGAAGTCAAAGTCAGGAGTCACTTTCGAGGGATTGAGTCCTTCACCTGGAATGGCCTAAAGTGCCGTATCTTACCCTCCGCAGAGGATCAGGATCGCGCTGCTATGCCGAAACAGGAACCGACCCACCGGCCCCTATGAGGGGTTGGCGAATGCGGTGGACGGTCGATACTCTGGGGTGTTCGACATGCCGTGCTTCAGGTACACGTCTAACTATGGGTGACAACCCTCGTTTCTTCAACCCGAGGGTTGTCACCCCACCACAATGTGCGGGTCGTGTGCGACGGGAGATCAGCCGAACGTGTGCTTGATCTTCGACCAGAGGGTCTCGGGCCTCGCGATGATCGCGTCGGGGGAGATCGCTGGCTTCTGAACGCGGGCCGCGTTCGGGGAGCGGTAGCCGCTGCGGAAGGCGTCGAAGGCGTTCACGGCCGTCGTGAGTAGGTCGCCCTTCAGGCACATCTCGTCGCAGAGCATCATCCTGCGGTATCCGATGTCCATGAGCCAGGCGATGTCGATGAAGTCCGCGCAGCTCGGGACGGGCTCCTTCACGACGGACAGGAGAATGCGCGAGCCCACGACGGCCTCGGGGTCTGCGTCGATGATGAGGCGCAGTTTCTGAGCGATCTGGTGCGGGTGGTCGATCTCGACGTAGAGATCCCCGCGCGCGGCCACGAGCGTCAGATTGGGCTTCTTCACGAACTCGCGCGCCGTGAAGATAAGCCCCGCCTTCGACTCGATCTTGAGCATGACCTCGGCATCGTGCCCGACGAGTTCGAGGAACTGGTCCACATCCGCCTGCTCCTCGACGTAGGACAGGAACCAGCGCTTGATGCCGGCGGCGCGCACCTTGGCGATCTTCTCGACCTCGGCGGGGGTGAAGAGCGGCCCCTCGATGACGAAGGACGGGTGCCGAATGTGGAGGGACTCCCCCGCACGGACCTTGAACTGCGGCCCGCCCCTGAAGATGAGGCGACTGCCGTCGCCCTCGACGCGCTCCAAGAGCGCCGAGTCCGCCCCGGCTTTGAAGAGCACGGGCGTCGGGGTCTTCACGCGGATGGGGTGGTTCAACGTGATGTCGAGGTAGCTGTCGTTCTCGTGCACCTCGACGACGCGTGGCTGGCGCCCCTTGATGTCGAACCAGAGCGGCACGGGGTCGGGCGTCGCCTTGATGATGGCAAGCTCGTGGTCTAGCTCGCTGCTCGACATCATCGCGCTGTTCAACCGGATGCCACCCAGCCTGGTGTCTGCCGCGAAGTCCGCAAAGTGCGGGAACGACGGCCAGAGGGTGACCATGAGTTCGGTCTCGTGTGTCATGGGCGGTAGCTCATGGCGGCGCTCGTGTAGAGCCCGCTTCGAACGCGCTGCCCACACCACGGGCAGCAAGCGATGGGGACCTCTCCACCATCCTTGTGGATCATCACGACGCCGTGTCCCGCCGTCACCTGGAGCGCCCCGTCCTTGACCGCGCTCTTGAAGTCGATGCAGCAGTCGCCCTCTGTATTCAGGACGCGGGTGGCGTGCATGTCCAGGATGATGTGCTCCGCGCGTCGAACCGAGGCGAACCACGCGCGCTGGATCTTCTCGGGGAGATCCTTCCAGAGCGGCATTGGCAAGCCCTGGTAGTTCTTCATGTCGGTAACAGACCCGTAGGCCAGGTACAATTCCTCGCCCACGACGGGCAGGTTTTCGTCCTTCATAGCAGCCCCTTCGACTTCTTTCCGGCGCCTGGGTTGTGGATGGTGGACAACCCTGCCCTGACCTTCGGCGGGCCCACGGGAGTGCCTGCGTGAATGGACTGGAGAGCCTTGTAGACCGTGGTCACCTGAGCTTTGGTCTGACGCTCCTCGATCTCTTTGCGGAAGTCCGCGAAACGGCCGGTCTCCTTGGCAAGGATGCCGAAGATCACGTCTACTACGCGCGTGGGATCCGCGAGGTAAGCGATGTGGTCATCACCGATCAGAGCGCTCCACGTCTGATGGATGCGCTTGTCTAGTGCCCCGAGGCCCTTGAAGGGATCCTCTTTGGCTTCGAGGATCATGTCCCAGGCATTGGTCGCGCCCTTGTCCACGGGAGGTGTGGGATCCTTCACCGCTTCGTAGGGCTTGCGAATGAGGTAGACGGCCATCTTCTTGCGAAGATCGACGAACACCTGCTCCGTCGAGGCCGGTTTGGCGAGGGTCACGCCAGCGGTCTTCGCCTCGCTGACGGAGACCACGTCGTAGGGCTCTTCGTCCCCGATCATGATGAGGATCGGGTGGACCGCGCGCGGCATGTCCGCCTTGTGTAGGGCGTAGAACGCCGCAAGTTGGTAGCTCTCCTTGACCTGGCCCCCACCGCCGCCCTCGATCACCAGCTCTTCGAGGCGCTTCTTGAGGTCCGTGCCCTTGGTGAAGGGGCGGGCTTGCAGCGGGTATTTGTCGGAGGTGGCGTCGCCGACGGCGAGCCATGCGATCTCCATGTTCTTGCCGAGGTACTCTTGGCCTTCGAGTTCCAGGTACGGCAGCTTCGAGAACATGACCGCGGGCCATTCCCCCATCGAGCCCGTTACGTCCGCCGCGATGAGGAGCGGGGAGGGACTGTTCGTGGAAAGCGCCTCGACGATGAGGTCCGTAGCTGTTTTGTTCTCCGATACGGCTTTCGCGTAGCTTCTTCCCGCGTGGTCGTCGTAGTGGCTACGCGCGCTGCTGAAGTCGTGCCCTGCCCAGTGGGCCGGCGTGTAATCACTCGTCTCTGACATGGTATTCTCCTAGACGTCCAATTGCTTGCCGCCGCAGGTGGCGCGTCCAAAGGAAGCGACGCGGACCACCTTGATGGTCTCGCAGAGATCCTCGGTCCCCCAGTTGGGTCGCTGAAGAGGGTCGCGAACGATCAACCTTTGGATGAAATCGCAGAAGGGATCCGGAACCTTGTCCGGCACTTCCTTCCGACCCACGCACCGCATCCCGCCGCCGAGGGCGTAGATCAGCGTCATTCCGAGCGCGTAGAAGTCCGACTCGGGGATGAGGGGGGATCCTGTCTTCTGCTCGGGCGGGCAGAAGAGATCCGTGTACCCTACGGAGGCCGACTTCTTCTGCGGCTTCACCATCGCGAGCCCGAAATCCACGAGAATCACGGTGTGGTCCTCGGCCTTGATGATGACGTTCTGCGGCTTCAAGTCACCGTGAACCACGCCATGGAAGTGGATGTACTTCAGCGCGTTCAGCATGCGCTCCGCCATCCAGGACACGTGCTCGGGGTCGATCCGCCCTTTTTTCTCGACGACTTGCTCCAGGGTCGGCCCCGGGATGTAGCTCATCACCAGGGCCAAGCTGCCGTCTTCGAGGCGGAGCAGGTTGCGGATCGCAGGTACCGCGTAGTGGCGCAGATCCCACATCGCTCGCGCCTCATTGATCATGATGGCGTCGTGCTCGGGTGAGATGGTGGAGCAGTGCTTAATGCAGACGGGCGCCTTCGTGAGCACGTGCTCGCCGCGGTAGGTCTTGCCTATACCCCCGTCGGCGATGGCTTCAAGAATGCGAAAGTCGCCAATAACGGGGAGGTCGGGGGCAGGGGGGGTCACGTCTGTCTTCCTTGATGTAGGGCTTACACCGAGCCGTTCAACCCCAGACGAAAAGCCCCCTGATTTCCTTATGGCGGGGCTTGGGGCGAGGGTTCGCCTTGCCCACGTCTTCGCTCGTCCAACAGGATTTTCAGTTCTCGTATCAGGTGGCCCAGGGCCTCTGGCGCTGGACGACTCGCGTCGACACGTCGCTATCGACGCCTGCGTACCTGATCAGGGACATCATGAGCCCCTTCGGACTCATGCGGGACATGGTCCCCATCCCTGGCGAAGTCATCGAGGCTATGGCCTCGTCGATCAATGACATCCGCACGAACTTCCAACCCACCATCCTCCTAAGCCCATCGGGGCTCCTCACGTTCCTTTACGATGAAGGACGGGGGTTCTCACCTGCCCAAGAGGTACAGGTCACGAACAACGGCCCGTACGGATCCATCTTGGGCGTGTCGGTCACGTCCTCGGCCCCCTACCTCCGCGTGTCTCCGGCCCTGGTCGGAAACCTCCAGTCCAACGAGGCCGGCAAGTTCGACGTGTCTGTGGACACAACGGGGCTCATCGCGGCTTCCAGTCCCTACAGCGCTACGTTGATGGTCCAGGGGACCAACGCGACGAACACCCCGCAGTTGATCACCGTGACGATCAACGTGCGCCCGCTGGCGATGATCTCGGCGTCCCCCACGGTACTTCAGTTCTTCGTCACCGGCCCCGGAAACGGTGGCCCTTTCCCGCCGATCCCCGTGCAGCAGTTCATTGTGCAGAACTTGGGCGCGGCGGGGTCCCTCCTCGACTTCCAGATCAGCCGCCTCACGGGATGCTCGCCGTGGCTGATCTCGTACACACCGGCGACGGGTGTGCTCGCTTCATCGGCCATCCAGCCGGTGAGCGTGGTCGTGCAGCCGGCCGCGGGCACGCTTCAGGGCACGTACGAGGAGACTCTGCGTGTGTCCGGCTTCAGCTCGAACTCCTACCAAGACGTGCTCGTCAGGCTCACCGTCTTCTGAGGGAATCATGTCCGACTTCGACTTCTCCCAGTTTCAGCCAGGGGCTTCCGGCATCGATGCGCTCTTCGAAACGGAGCCCGCACTCGTCACGCCCGTCAATCCCAACCGGGTTCGTGTCGCGTCGATTCGAGACCTGACCCCTTTCGCCAGGGTCGCGTCCGACATGCTCGTGCACAAGAGCAACCGGGACCTCTGGGCGATGAAGCAGGACGACGACGGGTCGTACTTCATCGAGCGCCTCTACAACGACAACGGGCAGCCTCTCAAGGGATGAGCATGAAGGACGATCCGTGGAAGGCTAAGTCTGCTGGCGGGAACGGGGGCGGAGGTGGAATGGCACCTTCGTTCACTCCATCAAGGCGGAACATTCCGAACGCACACGATTTCGACCCTCGGTCCCTGAAGCCGATGGCTCGCACTCTTTGGGCGGTCGGTGTGGCGATGGGCCACGCCCTAACGGCGCAGAGGCAGTTCACGCGCCTCAAGTCCTCCACGATCAGCCCTGACGGTCTCATCGGGGGTCGCGGCTATGTGATGGGGGTCAAGGAGATTCGAGACAAGCTCCACAACGCCTGCGAAAGCCTCTCCGCGATCTCCGATACCCTCTACGACGAGTTCAACGCGCCCCACTGGAAGCCGCATCTCTCGCAACTCTCGAAGAACGACAAAGAGGACGTTGAGCGCTTCGTCGATGAGGCGAAGAAGAACATGGATGATGGTGAGGATCTCGCCGAAGACGAGATGACCTCTATCGAAGAGGAGAACGACGGCTACAAGGGGGAGGGCGGCGAAGTCCCCAAGTCCAAGAAGAAAGAGGCCAAAGAGGAGGAGAAGGGCTGGACGCCGCAGAAGTGGAAGGACGAGCGCGAAGGCTCGAAGCTTCCAGACGGTGGCAGCCCCGACGCGGATCACATGCCGCGGGGCACGAAGATCGGGAACTCCTCGCTTCCCGTCGACACCCTCCCAGGCGGCCCCCGCGTAGACAACCTCGATCGCGGTCTCCAGCTTGGCCCTTACGGGTCGTTCAACGAGGACGAAGAGCCCTCGCAAAACGATTGGAACCGGCCCGCGGGCGATGAAGGGTACGCCTACCCCTCGCGCTTCGACAACGATCTCTCCGCACGCTCGGCCTCGACGGGGTGCCTCGTGCGCGCGTCCTCCTCGACGCCCGGCGCGTTCACGGACGACACGAAGACCGACGCCAAGAACTTCGGCCTTGGGCCGGAGCGTGACGGTGAAGGACTCAACCACACGCCAGCCCACCCTACCGGGAAGGGCGTCTGGGGTCCGTCCTCGAACCTGCCGCATGATCCTGGCGGGCCCACAATGGACCCAGACAGCACGGGCGGGGAAGACATCGACGGGCGCCTCGACGGGCTCTCGGTGTTCCTTGCGAGTTGGAACAAGGGGCGCATGGCGGCCTTCTTCGACGAGGGGGAGTCTACCCTTCCCAACGACGGCCAGGATCCCGTGGCTCGGTCCGATTACTACGATGGGTTGAAGGGCAACCAATTCCGCCAGATGTCCGGCTTGCCTGGGACGCAGCTTCAAGCGAAGCCGACCCCCACACGTCCTCGTCCGACGAGTTACGACGCGATGATTGCCACGTCGGAGATGCCTGATGCAGCCCCGCCCATGAGCGCACGGCTGGACGTTGGCACACCAGGGCCAGGCTCCGTCACGGAAGACCTGACGACACCCTACGTTCGATGGGCTCCGGATCGCCGAGAGCTAGAGCTTGATTCGCGCCGAAATGGCTTCGTAAGGGGTAACTCCAATGAGTGATCTGGGCGATCTCGGGGACTTCCTCAAAGAGGGTGCCCTCACTGACCTGAGCTGGCTGGACGTGGACGAGAAGAAGTACCGGGAGAGCGAACCCCTCCCGATGCAGAATCTCGACGTCCAACCGGATCTGGAAGCCCTTTGGGCGCACGAGGGGAAGCCGTCCACGGCCTACAAGGAGAAGGATCTTCTCCCGCAGACCATGGGCGACCTTTCCGAGGCCCACGGACCACTTCGGAAGGACAAGGGGCACGACATCGCCCTCGAACGCAACATCGTGCGCACCGTACGGCTGGCGATGATGCAGTCCTCGGATCCGGCGCGCATCAAGGATGCCCTCTTTTCGAGGTACGACCGGCAGAGCGTGACCGCGGCTCGAACAGCCCTTGCCAGTGTCATGGCGGAGCGCGGCCTCCTAGGTCCGTTCTACATCGAGGCTTCGGACTTTGCGGGCTGCCACAACTCCCCGAAGTCGGCTGTCGACTTCGTGCGGCGCTTCGCCGGTGACGCCCGTTACGTCGTGGCGAAGGCCGAGTGCGAGAGCTGCATCCACGCTCTACGTACCCCCGTGGGGAGCGTGAATTGCGCGGTCTTCCACAAGGAGATCGTCGTCGAGGTGCCCTATAGTGACGACCTCGCAGCACGAGTCGAGGAGTCGCAGAAGGCTCGCGGCAAGGTCGTGCTCGCATCCACGGGTGAAGCAGACCCCCGCGAGCGTATCCGGCTAGCCCTTCTTGCCCCCACGGTAAACTACGGGCAGACCGACGCTACCAAGCCCGTCGTCAATCCGACGCAGTTCATGAAGCCCACGCTGGCACCGGAAACGGTCACGGCGAAGGTCGACCTCACGCATGCGAAGGAGATCACCCGCGGCATCGTCACGGCGGCCCTCGCGGATGGCAGCATCTCGGTGTCGGACGCACAGGTGGCGTTCAAACGCATCGCGACCACCGCGGATCCTCACGACCTCAAGACGATCTCAGCCCTCGCGCGGGGCCTCCCCGCGCCGGAGCGAAGGGTCTACGAGGGGGCCGGTCAGCAGGCTCCTCTTCGCCCGATCTCCAACCGCACGGCGAGCGAGCACATCATCGCGGCCTCGAACCTCACCAAGAAGAGGGACGAGGAGAACCGGAAGAGCCTCACCGCGCACAAGGCGAAGCCCATTGTTGCCTTGCTTCGCAGGGAGCTTCTGAAGGGGCGCGGCGAGGAGGAACTTGCGCACGCACTCAAACTCTCGTTCAAGATGAACGATCTCCAGGAGACGCGGGACCACTGGGAGCCCATCTTCAAGGAGGCGGGCCTCTACGGGACGCTGTACTCGACGCAGGACAGCTTCGAGGAGTGCCGCGAAGGCGCAGACTTCCTCGCCAAGCACAACGCCAGCATCAAGACCATTGTCGCAGGCACGAAGTGCGACGGCTGCGTCTACAACAAGATCGGCCGCTGCCTCCTCTACGGCAAGCCGCTCGTGAAGGACGCCTCCGAGATGCAGACCTGGGATGTGGCGCAAGCCGTTCTCAGCGAGCACAAGCAGGCAGGTCGCATCGCCGCATGGGACCCGCGTTCGGCCGAGTGGGGTGCCACCCCCCGCGAGGCTCTCAAGGCCATGCACCGCGAGGCGGGCATCAAGACAGGCTACGCCGTCGCGAACAGCCGGATGGATGCAGCCATGGCGGCCTTCCGCGGCACGACGCAGATGCACTCCACGGGCTCGCAGACGAAACGCGAGATCATGCGGAAGACGGCACGCTACCTCAACGAGGGGCTCTACGGGCGCGACCTCCTTGCAGCGCTCCGCAGTGAGTTCGATCCCCGTGACCTGAAGGCGGCGACCCCCGACTTGCGGGGCGTCATCGCAGAGCAGGGCCTTCAAGGCATCTACTTCGTGGATCCCACGATCTACGACGACTACGGCCGTGGCTGCGACGAGGCGGGCCGTCTTTTCCGGGCTAAGGGCGTCCCCTACGTCAAGGTCGGTGAGAAGTGCGCGTCGTGCGTGCACCAGTCGCAGCCGGGCATGTGCTCGAAGATCAACAAGCCGCTCGTCTTCGAGCCACCGTACATCGACAAGCAGGCGCAGCAGCAGGAGATCCTCGCCTCGGGGGATGCGACCGCGCCGGTCGATTTCGCGAACCTTCAGAACAACGGCATGACGATCATGGCGGAGTACCAGCTCCAGCATGGGACGAGCATGGACTTCGAGTTGAACCCCACGGTGGACACGCTCGCGATGGACATCCAGTTCTCGGACGTGTCCGGGATCAAGCTCTGAGGCTCGCATGACGCACAAGCGAAAGGTCGAGGCGGCATACAGGCTGGCTGAGGACGAGGGGCTAGACCTCTCGGCCCTCGGTCTAACGCCGGATGAGACCTACGACCTTCTCGTGAAGTCGCAAAATCGTGTGGCGCGTGTGATGCGGGTCTACCCCAATATCGTGCATCGCGTCCACGCGCGGTTCTTGGCCGCAGCACGGCTTCCTTCGAACCGCCAAGAGGCGGTCAAGCACACCCACCCAGTGAACAAGCCGAAGGGGATCGACCCGGACATCGCGGCCGATCATGGTCGCGGTGTTGGGGAGCGGGGCGACGCAGTGAAGCCCGCGAAGCGCGACCTCCGCCCCGAAGATGTCTTCTCGGGGACCCCCAATCAGATGGCAGTTCGTAACCTTGCCGAGACTGGCCGCGATCTGTCTCGGGCGCTGGATAAGCAGATCCCGAAGGACAAGGGCTACGACGCGGTATCCAACCTTTCCCAGTACCTCATCGAGACCGCGGGCGGTGGGAGTGGGACCCCGGTCAAGAGACGTTAATGACTGAGCTAGATGACTTGGATGCGGCACTGGCCGTCATCGAGGAGATGGAGGCCGACAAGATCGCGGCCTCCGAGGCAAAGAAGCAAGCAGCTCCCGCGGCTCCAAAAGCATCGAAGGCCCCCAAAGCCCCTCCTCGTGAACCTGGCCTCATCGACGTGGATGTAGAGCCCGAGCCTGAGTCTACGGGCTCTGCAACACCGGCTCCGACCAACGAGACTGAGGCCAAGGTCAAGATCCTCAGCACTCTGCCCACGCATGCTGTTGGGGGCGGTAATGTTAAGAGGAGTAAAGGTCGACCGCGCACGGTGTCAAAGGCGCCAACCGTGGTGGACCTCCAATATCACGCCGAAATGGCGGCACAGAAGATCGATTTCATCGAGCGTGACCCCGTAGTCCAATCGTCTCATCAGCGAGAGGATTCCGTCTCTACCCTCCGGACGATCAAGACAGAGATCGCGAAGGAGGCGGCTGCGCTACATTTTCAGCGCATCGAGAACGAGAAGTTCGGGAAAGACACATCCCAGATTTCAGTGCGTCGTGTTGACGCCCTCTCGAAGGTGGTTGCCGTCGAATTGGAGCTGAAGAAGCTCGACGGTGATTTCATCGACCTCCGTAGTGAGAAGTTCCAACGCGTCTTCAAGTTCTGGATCAAGACACTTGAGGAGGTCGCGCAGGAGACCCTCACGGGGGAGCAGATCGACCTCTTCTTCAACCGCTTGAGCAACCGTATGGAGGGTTGGGAGGAGCGGGCTGCGGAGGAAGTCAAAACGTGAGGTCCGCCTTTGAGCGGCTCCTCTCACGGGTGCGATAATGGCAACGAAGAAGAGCAGCGGTAATGGCGTTTCTGTCGCCTCCCTCCTAAGGCAGGCCGGTAAGCACGCCAAGGAGAGTGTTGAGAAGGTAAATGAGGTGGCGTACCACGCCACGGGCATGGAGGGGATCGACCCCGCCGAGCGGCCTTACCACCCCAAGATATTCAACATCATGGAATACATTGAGTCCGGCTGGGGGCTCAATATGAAGCTGTACCCGGTACAGCGGTTCCTGGTGAAGCTGTACTACTTTCTTCCGCTCGATGACCAGGAGCGGAACATCCAGATCACCGACATGTTCAACACGAAGGTGCTCTATCGGTTCACCGAGAAGGAGTACCTCAAGTTCCTCCACAATGAGGGCCGTTGCAACATCGGTGGGCAGGATCATGAGCGCCGCCAACTCATCCTCCCCATCGGGCGTAGGGCAGGCAAATGCGTAGAACGGGGCACGCTTGTTTGCACGGATCGTGGCCTCTTCAGGATCGAGGATCTAGAGGCGCCTCCTCCAGAGGATAGCTTCACACCACTCGAAATTGGAGTCGCGCAGGAAGCGGGCCGCAGGGCACGGTCGACGGCCTTCTACAATGGTGGCGTGAAACCGACCGTCAAGATCAAATCCTCTTGCGGGTACACGATCACGGGGACCGGCAACCACCGCGTCAAAGTCATGACTTCCGAGGGCCGGGTGGACTGGCGTTACCTCGATGCGGTTCGACCGGGCGATATGTTGGCGGTCAATCGCAGCTCGGACTTATGGGCTAAAGAGCCGGTCGACCTATGGGGCCACATAGCTGAGGGTGGCTACAAAGATTGGGAGCCCCCGCTCACGCTCGATGAACGGTTGGGCAATCTCCTCGGGTACCTTGTAGGGGATGGGTCGTGGACGGATGACCGGGGGATTAAGGTCACGGTGGAGCACCCGGAAACGTGGGACCACCTAAAAGGGCTCTTCACGTCGGTGTTCGGAGAGTACCGGGTCCAGATGGACCTACGGACAGACAATACCGGGCGCATCGAGTTCTGTAGCGTAGCAGCCCGTCGATTCTTCGACTCAATCGGCTGGTCCGTGTCCGTTGCTCGCGATGCAAAGCATATCCCCTGGTCAGTTCTACGATCGCCCAAGCCTGTAGTTTGCGCGTTTCTCCGAGGACTGTTTGAAACGGACGGGTGTGCTGAGGATGGGGGCCGCAACATCACCTTCTCCTCCGCGAGCTTCAGGCTCGCTCATGAGGTTCAGGTTCTCCTCTTGAACCTTGGCATCGTCTCGTCGGTACGATCCAAGTGGAACTCGAAGACGAAACGCTCGTACGCCAACCTTCTCGTTCGTGGTGTCCGCTCACGCCAACTATTCGCGGAACACGTCGGTTTCGACTCTGCGAAGAAGCGCGTGCCTATGTTGGAGTCCCTGGCCGTCGCGCAAGAAGGCAAGTCGGACACGGAAAACGTCCCCTTCCAGCGTGCAAGGCTCATGGACCTTCTGGAGTCCGTACCCAAGAGAAATGCTGCCCTTGGTGAACCTGGCTGGGGAAGGTCGCACCTACGCGAGGCGCTGGGTAATACCATCAAGCCAAGCTGCGATGAGGACACCACCTACCCCAGAATGAGGCGTCTGCTTGGGGCGGCCAAGGAGAACGGGGCAGGGGCGCAGGAGATCGCTCACTTCGAGCACCTCCTTCACCTCGACTACTTCTACGACCCCGTCGTCACGGTCGAAGAAGGTGAGCACCATGTCTACGACTTGACGGTTCCAGACGGGGAATCGTTCGTGGCGAATGGGCTCACGAACCACAACACCACGCTCTCCGGCCTATTCGCGAGCTACGAGGTGTACAAACTGCTCAACCTGGGTAACCCTCAGGCGTACTACGGACTGCCCAACGGCAACCGTATCCAGATCATCTCCGTCGCTACCGACAAGGAGCAGGCGGGCATCCTCTTCAACGAGGTGTCGACCCACCTCGCGCGCTGCGAATACTTCGAGCCCTACGTCGCCAACAAGACGTTGAGTCACGTCCAATTCCGGACCCCGTACGACATCGAGCGCTACGGCACGACCAACCGCTCTACGGGCGGTAAGTTCGTCTCCTTCGTCGGTAAGGCCACGGTCCGCGTCACGTTCAAGTCGTGCATCGCGAAGGGCCTTCGTGGCTCCGGCAACGTGCTCGTGATCATGGACGAGATGGCCCACTTTAAGGACCAGGGGAACTCGTCCGCCGAAGAGGTCTACAACGCGGTCACGCCGTCCACCGCCGCCTTCTCCCCGAAGAACCAGCGGACGGGGCTCCCGATCTTTGGCCCTGAGACCGAGACCGAGGCGCGCATTATTTGCATCTCGTCCCCGCTGAACCGCGTGGGCATGTTCCACAAGCTGTTCCAGCAGGCGATGGCGGGCGGTCCCGCGGCGCACTCCCTTCTCGCGGTGCAGGCTCCGACCTGGGAGGTCAACCCGACCGTTCCAGCTTCGTACTACCGGCAGAAGTACCACGAGGACCCCACCGTCTTCGCGACGGAGCACGGGGCGCAGTTCTCGGACCGCGTCCGCGGCTACATCGAGCGCAAGCAAGACCTCACCGACTGCATCGACCCCGCGCTACGCCCGAAGGACCGTGGCGCTCCTCGCGCGCCCCACCAGATGGGGATCGACATCGCGCTCGTGGGCGACGGGTCGGCCATCGCCATCACCCACGTCGAGGGCGACACGATCGTGCTCGACTACCACGAGGTCTGGTACGCGGGTGTCGAGTGGAAGGAGTCCAACCCCCACCTTGCAGACAACTACCCGACACCCTATGCGCGCCGTCTGGGCTCTGTTGAGCGCCTCGACTTCGACGAGCTTGGAGAGTGGATCTCCGCCCTCTGCAAGCGCTTCTATATCACCGATGGCATCTTCGACCGGTGGTCAGGACTTCCCTTGGAGCAGACGCTTCACAAGAAGGGCCTGACGCAGTTCAAGAGTGAGTTCTTCACGCGCGACCAGTCGAGCAAGATGTACCAGACGCACAAGCTCATGATGGCCGACCGCAAGATCCAGCTCTACGACTACCCGATTCCGGACTCTGTGCACGGGGACACGGGCGGGACGGGGGACAATCGGAAGCACTCTCCCCTCATCACGGAAATCCTGGATCTAGAGGCTGAGCAGGTCTCGAAGAACATCGTCGTGGTGCAGAAGCCGGACCGGCCCGGGGCCCACGACGACATGAGCGACGCGTACGTCCGCGCCGTCTGGCTGTCTTTCCAGCGGCTAGAGACGCACAAGGTCATACGGGGCGCGTACGCCGCCTCGGGGGCCAACGTGTCCTCGAAGAGCGTCGCCCTGGGTGCGTACCAGATGTCCCGCGCTCGGAAGCACGGCGGCTTCTCGGAGCGCGCCGTCCCGAAGAACATGGGCCTCAAGTTCCGGGGGCGCTAATCCTCCGTTATCGGCTGCATGGGTGATGCAGGAGGAAAAGCCCCCGAGGATCTTCGCCAACCATGTGCTGAAGCAGTTGGTTCAGCACATGCTCGGGGAGGAGTGCGTCATCCACCGGGATGACTTCGTTGCCATGCGGGTCGTCTTCCGCCGCTGCGGTGGTAGCTGGGTCCGTGTCGAATCCGGGGACCTTTCGCACATCGATCTGCTCAAGAAGATCGTCACGGGGTGGGGAATGTTGCCCGATCGGGCAGCGGAGGCAAAGGAGATCATCTAATGCCCGAGCTTTCCCGCACCCGTGACTTAGTCATCCTCTTCAAGGGCGACACCACGACTCCAACACTGTCCGAGAGCATGCGGCAACGCGGCTGGATCGGCGGGCAGGGCGTCCAGTGGGAGGCGCCCGCGCGAGACGACTTCCGTGTCACGTTCTCCGATGGGCTCTATGCCGGGTTCATGCTTTTCGGCAGCGACGAGAGTTCCGACAAGTTCACGTCGATGACGGGAAACCAAGTCGTTTACGCGGCTGGGGCTATCGGATTTGGGGGTTGGCTCATCACCACAGTGGCCTTTGAGAAGTACACATACGCTTCCAGGCAGGCGGGCCCACTCGTCGAAATCACCTACAATTCCAGCGATCGGGTCTTGTTTTCTCTGCGCGGTCTATGGACAAAGGAAGACGAGTGGACACTATCGGCGGATAGTCGCGCACCTAATGGGTACTTCATTGGATACGTAATCCAGCCCCCCTCGACCCTAACCGGTGGTCACATGACCATCCAGACATCGATCTAAAATGGCCGATATCGTAAGGGGTCGAGACTGCGTGGTGTTCTTTAAGGGGGACATATATACCGTGACCGTAGGCCCAGCCATGCTTGCAGGGGGTTGGCCTGGGGGCCAAGGCGTCACGTGGGCTCCAGGTCCGAAGGACGAACGCGTCGTCACATACTCGAACGGGCTATATGGCGGGATTCTGATCTCGGGGTCCGATGAGATCACGGATCAGTACACGGCTATGACGGGCCAGTTTCGAACGTACCAGTTCGCGACGTTCATGGCTGGTGGCGCCCTTATCTCGACTTCGACGTACGAGCGGTACACGTACGCGTCGCGGATCGCGGGCGGGCCTTTCGTGCCCCTGGTCTACGCCCCAAACGACGTCCTCTATCTATCGAGTCGTGGGTACTGGACAAAGGAGGACGAGCTAACGCTCTCGGGTAGCTCTCTCGCGCCCGCGTTCTTTGCGGGGTTCGTGGCGCAGATCCCCAAGCCTTCCAACCGCTCCTTCCTGGGCGTGCAAACGAGCTTTTAGATGAGCACATCGCATCAGAACCCAGCCCGTCTAAGTGACGACGAGATCCAGGCGGAGATCCGTAGTCTCCGGCAGGACATGGATCAGCACGCACGTCGAATCATCGAGCTTTCCAGCGTCCTTGGTGCTCGTGCAACGATCGGCCGTCGCGGCGGGGACACCGTAGCCTCTGCCCTTTCCGCCTACGCGAACGCGTGGTCCCGCGTCGGGGCCATGGTTGGGCAGGCCACGCAGCGGGCCGCTGGGACAGAGAGGGTGGTCGACCTCGCCCGCCGTCGTGCGGACCGAGAACGTGAGCAGCGGGAGGCCGATGAAGCTCGTCGGCAGCGTCGTGAGGAGTCCAGGAATTTGCGCCATCCCGGTGCCCCAGAGAGCACTTCGGATGATTTGATGGCGTTGTATGGGAGAGAGGTTCTGAATGGCGTCGCCCGGTAGTTTCACCAACGTCCGCACTCTTCGAGAGGGCGTGGAGGAGTCGCGCCGGTCCAGGCTTGTGGGGGCCTATGTTGCTCGCGGTGAGGGTGGCAAGGTCATGCCCCTTACAGAGCGTGAGCGTGAGGCACGACGGCAAGCCCGCATCGTTAATGGCTCTGCGACCTTGGCAGACCAGACTAGGCCCATCACGGGGGTCAACTTCTCGTTTAACAAGGAAGCAAACGTTCCCTACACGCCGAGCGGCATGGGGGGCAACACCCTCCAGTCCGGGACGAGCAACTTCTTCGACCCCCAGCTATCCACTGACTTCCTGGAGCTTCCGCAGTCGCTTCGAGAGAAGCGCGAGAAGTTCCGTCACTTCTACTCCGCCGACCCCATCGTCGGGCAGGCGATCGATCTCCACACGGAGCTTCCGCTCAGCAAGATCCGCCTTGCGCCGCCGAAGCCCACCACGTGCCCTGCTGGGTTCGAAGACCCCCACGAGTACGGCAAGTACATCCTCACGTTCTTCGAGAAGATGTGCAAGAGGATCAAGCTCTTCCAGCGCCTCATCACGATCGTCCACGAATACTGGCTTCAGGGCTCCGCCTTCCCGTTCGCGGAGGACTCGGATGTCCAGATCCCGCCTGACATCGGGTACGAGCGGAAGGTTGCCGACTCGGATGTGATCCAGCCCGATGGGTCCGTCATTGAGGCGGGGCAGGAGTATTGGGTCGAGCGCTCTGATCGTGAAGAGCAAGAGCTGGCCTACTACCAGAAGAACTACCGCGGCTGGGACAAGCTCATTGTGCTGCCGATCGATCAGATCCGCATCACGAGCTACTCGTTCACTGACAAGTCTCGCATCGAGCTGATCCCCTCGGAGAAGGACCGCGCCCTCATCGAGCAGGCAAGGTTCGGAAACGACCCGGTGGCCGAGGAGATGGTCAACGAGATACCCTCCGAGGTGCGGGAGTACATCGAGCAGGGCAAGCTCATCCCCATGGGCACGGATCCCGATGAAGGGTCGTTCGTATACCACCTCGCGGGGCGTCGTGGCGCAAAGGACGAACTCGGGCAGAGCATCCTCGATCGCGTTCTACGCACGCTCTACCTCAAGGAGAAGCTCCGCCAGGCGCAGACGCAGATCGCCAGCCGCGCGATGACTCCGAAACGCATCGTCTGGGCCGAGGACATCTCCGAGCAGGACGTTGAAGAGCTTCGCGAACAGGTCGACCTTTCGCTCGTGGACCCCGACTACTCGATCGTCACGAACTACGAAGTGCACTGGGAGGAGATGGGCAGCAAGGATCGCCTCCTCGACCTTCAGAGCGAGTACGATCAGGCGAACAAGGACATCATGACCGGCCTCGGCGTGACCGAAGGCCTCATGTCCGGCGAGAGCCTCTATTCCGGAGATCGGCTCAAGTTGGAGGTCATCAACACTCGCTACCTGTTTCTCCGCGAGCTGATCCAGGAGTTCGTCGAGGAGTACATCTTCAAGCCCGTCGCGCGGCGGAAGGGCTTCATCGAAAAGGATAAGTGGGGCGAAGAGGTAGTCCTCTCCCCACGCCTATCGTTCACGCGCCTCCCACTCCGCGACAGCCAGGACACCTACGACGCGCTCTTCAACCTGTACCAGAAGGGCTCGCTGCCAATCGACATCATCCTCGATATGTTCAACATCGACGCGGACGACGCGGCCGAGCGGATCAGGAAGGATCTCTTCACCGTCAACGACGTGGTGTTCAACGAGGTCATCCGAGGTATGTACGGCGACATGGGCGGCAAGCTCGTCGAGGGGACGGACATACTCCAGAAGGTCGCCGACTACCTGAAGCTCAAGATGAAGCCACCGGAGAAAGAGCCCGAGGAAGGCCGCTTCTGATGATCGCACGCAGGGTCGTTGCCAGGTTCCTTCAGGCGAAAACCGTTCTTGGGCCTGGCTTCGCGCTGCTGCGCAAGCTCGCCTGGTCGGGGGACGCCAAAGCCTTCCATTCGGCCGCCGTCGAGTTTCTTCAGACGCTTGGCGTGCACGTCGGGATGAACATCGATCAGGTGCGGTTCAGCGCTGACTGGATCCACACCCTTGATCGAGAAGAGATCAAACGGTTCCAGGACTTCACGAACAGCATCCTCACCGCCGTAAGCAAGCTAAACGTGCGGCCCGGGGAGGGCGCCTCTGAAACGCTACGCATGCTGGACGTGGCGGAAAGGGATCTGCCCTGGGTGGAGTCCCTCACGCGCGACGAGAGCGATGTCATCCCGCACGGCAAGTTCAAGGTGATCATCGCGCAGGGCACCTCCCCCGATCGACTCGCCGATGCGCTCGCCACCTTGGACAAAGTGAGTGAAATCGTCGGGAGGAAGTTCCCGAATGTCCTCTACGGGAAGGTCTTCATCATCAAGGGCATCCTCAAGGGTGAGGGCGGCAGCCAGACGGCGGGATCCTACATCGGGTCGAAGGACATCATCAACCTGAGCATCTACTCGAAGCCCGACAGGGACAGCCTGAAGACGCTGATCCACGAGCTTGGACACCGCTACGAGAACCGCTTCCTTCACGGCGACGAGCGGGAGCGCTTCATCAAGCTGTCCACGGAAGGCGACGTGAAGACCTACTTCTTCCCGCTCGCGGAGCGGAGGGGCATCGCGAAGGACTTCGTTGCCAACCAGCGTGGCTTGCGGGACCCGGACTATATGCCTGAGCCCGCGGAGGGCCGGGCACATACTTGGTTCGAGCTGTACCCGAGGGACGATTTCAAGGCGAAGGTCGTCCCGCTGATCAGGAAGTTCCGTGACGAGGGCGATGACTCCGCGGAGGAAGAGCTGGCCGCCGCTGCGGGCATGTTCCACTTCGGAGGCAACCTCAAAGTCGAAGATCGACGGGACGTGTACCCCCTCGAAGCATCCCCCTACGGGGGTACCTCGTGGGGGGAGAACTTCGCCGAGAGCTTCCTCCACTTCGTGATCGGCAAGGCTCTTCCAGGGCCACTCCAGGAGTTCATGGCGACCTTGGGCTTTGCCCGGTAAGTCACGGATGCCCGCCAAGAGGTGGAGCTGCCCGAGAAATACCATAGGCGTTCAAGACTGTGCGCGTGTCTCCCGATGGAGATCCCCGTGTAGTAAGCCTTCGGCTGCAAGCTCGCAGCTCGGGTGTTTCTGACTCTCTCAAGGAACTGTCCCGCCGACGTGCGCGATATAGCTCTCTCAAGAAAACCTTCACTTCGGATGGATGATCGTCGAGACCAACGTGTGTGTCCTCGGAACGTCCGAGTACGTTGATCCCTCCCACCACGTCCGCGTGACTCTTCCTGCCACATGAACGGCAGATAAACTTCGTCCCAGCTCGATTCGACCGTGAGACATACCCGCAACTCGGGCACATCTGGGAAGTGTACGCCGCGTTCACCGCGATCGTCGGAACCTTCGTGTTCAATGAATGATGAAGCGCTCGATAGGCGAAGCGTTTCTGGCCACGACACCCTCGGAGATCCAAGTCCTCAAGGACGAAGACATGTGACGGGAAGTCTCGTATGAGCGTGTTTGCGATCGTTCCCGTCACCGTCTTGATAAACCCACTCAATCGAGCTTCGAGTCCATCGAGTCGACAAGAGTCCTCTTTCAACCCTTGTCGTTGACGGTTCGCTCGTGTCGATCGTACTCGATCGTAGAGATGATCAAACTTGGGACTTCTCGGGCAAAGCAGCGACCTTGGTGTAAGAGGGAGCCTATGCCTGAAGCCGAAACCATGCCCCGTTGCTCGTTCTGCCGCCGTCCGCGGAACGAAGTCAAGCATCTCGTCGGGCGCGAGGGCGTCGCCCTGATCTGCAACCGCTGCATCAAGGAGATGGGCGACGCCATCTCCGCAGAGGACCGTCGCTCTTCCGTGGCAAAGAAGAAGGAAGAGCCCCTTCGGAAGCCCGTCGAGATCAAGCAGTTCCTCGACCTCCACGTGATCGGGCAGGAGCGCGCGAAGCGGGACATCGCCGTGGCCGTCTACGACCACTTCAAGCGCCGAGAAGCCATGCGACTTGGTGGGGACGACGACGGGGTCGACATCCAAAAGAGCAACGTGCTCCTCATGGGACCTTCGGGCTGCGGCAAGACGGAGTGCTTCCGTGCCGTGTCGCGCCTCTTGCGCGTGCCCTTCTATGTCGGCGATGCGACTCGCCTCACGCAGGCTGGGTACGTGGGCGATGACGTGGAGACCCTTCTCCAGGGGCTTCTTCAGGACGCGGGGGGCGACGCGGAGAAGGCCCAGTGGGGCATCATCTTCCTCGACGAA
>Ga0315288_10000298_pt1 | contig 61953 bp, 35 predicted proteins | sample YL17G11_20_MG_FD_203454 | JGI IMG/M metagenome (GOLD analysis project Ga0315288, IMG submission 203454) | Sediment microbial communities from Yellowstone Lake, YNP, Wyoming, USA - YL17G11_20 | ecosystem: Environmental > Aquatic > Freshwater > Lake > Sediment | place: USA: Wyoming | collected...
AAAGATGATCTATCCTCTCCTTTATCTTATCCGTTAACCAGTACGGGTCCTTTTTACACTTACCCCTATGAATTACTCCCCCAGTCCCCTCCCTCTTAATTCGCGCCTTTATCCGATATATCTGACGCTCGCTTAACCCTAAAATCTCCACAGCTTCTTTAACCTTAAGATACCCTTCCTCTACCTCTGATATTACTTTATACCTCTCTGCTTCTTGCATAGTCAGGTTTAACACTCTCTTCATCCCTATGGATGATTATAACCTGACATTTTCTATTTGCAAACTACTGACATTATTATATTGCGAAGACACTATTTTTTTGGTTTTTTTGAAAAAACTCAATGCCATTCATACACTTACTGAAAGTAATGTCAATTTCATTCAGTATGCAGGACTCTATTCCAACAAAGGGAGAGCCGGCTAAAAAAATAGAAAAATCAAAGATACCCGATTTATTACGTTTGGCATCCACACTTTTTTATTGCTCAAGGTTATGAAGTTGTATATTTTAAAAGCTATGATAATTCAAACCATATCAACGAATCAGGAAAATTTTTATGATTAAAACCCATGTATTTCGACATTTTGTTACTATCGGTTTTTATGTTCTTTTATTCTGTTTTGTGTTTTTGTTCGGAAGCATTGGGGTAACCAATTTAAATTCTCAGGAGAAGTCCATGAAGAGAAAACCTCCCTTCACCCGAGTGGACAACGTGGTGGAAACAATCCATGGGCGGAAAGTTGAAGATCCGTATCGCTGGCTGGAAGACAGAGAAAACGAGGAGGTAAAGTTATGGGTGGAGGAACAAAATGTATATACACGCTTTATTCTGGATTCGCTCCCCGATCGTCAGAAGATTAAAACTCACCTGGAGAAATTCCTGTCCATTGGTCAGCTGGGCACACCTCAAGTGTTTAAAGGTCGATACTTTTATACCAAACGGGAGGGTTATCAGAACCAGCCGGTTCTTTATGTGCGCGAAGGATTAAATGGTAAGGAAAGGATGCTGGTTGATCCCAATACTTTAAGTCAGGAAGGTTTGGTCTCACTGGACTGGTGGTATCCTTCGGATGATGGAAAACTCTTAGCTTATGGTCTCTCTAAAGAGGGGAGCGAACAGAGCATCCTCTATATTATGAACACAGAGACCGGGGAAAAGTTGTCGGACTTAATTACCCGCACCCGATATACCAGTGTAGCCTGGAAAAAAGACAAGAGTGGATTTTACTACACTCGTTATCCCGATCCCAGCACTGTTCCTGAAGGCGAAGAGAACTACCATCAGCATCTCTTCTATCATTCACTCGGAACAGATCCCGACAAGGATCCCAAAATATTTGGTGAAGAGCGGGATATGATTGAGATGTATAATGTTTCGCTTTCGCCGGATAATCACCATCTTTTGCTTTCGATATTTAAGGGGTGGGATAAATCGGAAATATTTATTAAAGACTTGCAATCCCCAGACGGATTCATCCCCATCGTGGTGGGAGAAAATGCACTTTTTTCCGGACAAATTGTGGGAGACAATCTTTACCTTCATACCAACTACAAATCCCCCAAGTATAGATTGCTCCAAGTCAACCTGAAAAACCCTGCTATGGAGAATTGGCAGGAGCTGATACCGGAAACTGAGTCGGTACTGGAACAGGTGGCAGTGGTGGGAAACTGGCTGGTGGCAAAATATATGCAGAATGCCTCGTCCCGATTAAAGATATTTTCTTCATCGGGTGAGTTTTCCCGAGAAATTGCACTTCCCACCTTGGGCACCGTTTACGGGCTTAATGGAGAATGGGATGGCTCGGAGGTTTACTTCAATTTCGAATCTTATTTCATTCCCCCTACGGTATATCATTACGATCTTAAAACCAAAAAGCTCACTCTTGGTGACCAGGTGAAAGCGGATATCGATGCTTCCTCCTATCAGGGGGAGCAAGTTTGGTATGAATCTAAGGATAAAACCAAAATCTCCATGTTTTTAGTCCATAGAAAAGGGATGAATCTGGATGGGAATAATTACGTTTTCTTAACTGGCTATGGGGGTTTCAATGTCAGTAGAACTCCTCTCTTACAACGATCGGCTTTCCCCTGGATAGAAAATGGGGGTATATATGCGGTTCCCAATCTGAGAGGAGGATCAGAATACGGTGAAGAATGGCATCAAGCGGGGATGCTGGGAAATAAACAGAACGTCTTTGACGATTTCATTGCCGCGGCTGAATGGCTTATTTCCAAAGGATATACCAATCCGGGCAAGCTGGTTATTTCAGGAGGAAGCAATGGCGGGCTTCTGATGGGAGCAGTTTTGACCCAAAGACCAGAGTTATTTCATGTGGTGATATGTGCCAATCCGCTTTTAGACATGATCAGATACCATAAATTTCTGATCGCTAAATTATGGATTCCGGAATACGGATCACCGAACGATTCAACTCAATTCCAATGGCTTTTGGCATATTCTCCTTACCATCATGTCCGAAATGGAACGCCTTATCCTTCTACGCTCCTTTTGACTGCGGATTCAGACGCCCGGGTTGATCCCATGCATGCTATGAAGATGACCGCTCGATTGCAGTCGGCAACCTCCTCCGGTGCTCCTATACTGTTACGCTTTGAAACCCAAGCTGGTCACGGTGTGGGTATGCCTCTTTCGAAGGAGATTGAGGAATATACCGACATCTGGAGTTTTGTCTTCTGGCAGTTGGGGATTCAGTTAGACTGGGACTGAGACGGAGACGGAGAAAAAAGCTTAGTTTCTGTTTTGGTCTAAAGACTCCAACAAATTAAAAAAATTTTACGTGAAAGAATTTGAAGATATTGACAAATGGAATGGACTAACATATATTAAGCTGGGATGAGAAATTTAAGGAATTCTTCAGTGTGGAAACAAAACCATAAACATGTAAATAAATGGGCGATTAGCTCAGTTGGTTAGAGCGTTCGGTTCACATCCGAAAGGTCACTGGTTCAAATCCAGTATTGCCCACCATGTTGAAAGGTTTTGATAAAAAGTTATAGGTTTCGGTTGCGTATCGTTTATCGGTAATCGTAGATCGTAAATAAAAAAAGACAAGAGACGAAACTGTCAGACATAACCGATACCTAACCGATCCTATGGATCCAAAATCGGACTTGTAGTGAGCGAAGTGAATCTAAACCCAAACTGATGAACGCCAACGAGTTTAAGTTATTTATTTACATATTTAAAAAACCCACGTTATTGACCCTAAATTCGAGGAGAGTTGTATATTTAGTTACGCATAAATAATGATTCGTTGGTTCAGGGTGCCCTCACCCTGAACCCCCAACTGGTCGGAGATTAGGGTTCACCCTGAAGGGATTCACCCTGAAGGGATTCACCCTGAAGGGAACCCCCGACCAACATTGGTCTTTGCCATTACTTCTGCGGACTTCAATAATATAAATAGAGTTGGGGGAGAGAGGAAAATTTGAAAAGAATATTAACCAGTTTTTCGGTAGTTCATATAGAGGATAACAGGTGATAAAGTGTCCTTCGCCTTAGGCGGGGGACACTTTTTCGTTTATTATAGCAAGGAGAGTAAGAATGGATATTGAAAAGGACATGGAGATGCTGCTAAAGCTTCAAAACATTGACTACGATTTGGGAGAGCTGGAAAGGTCTAAAGATTATCTGCCGGAGATGATCCACAACTTGGAAAAGGAGACCGAGGAGATCCGCAGGGCATTTCAGACGTCAGAAGAGGAGCTTGGCGAGCTGAATCTTCGCCATAGAAACTTAGATTTGGAGCTGACCACCCTCAATCAGGAGCTGACCAAATTCCAAAAACAGATGCGGGATATCAAAACCAACAAGGAATACGATGCGCTGACCACCGAGATCGCCAACCGGAAACTGAAGATCTCCACCACCGAAGAGGAGATTTTGAAGGCCCTCACCGGCATGGATGATCTGAAGGAGAAGATAAAACAATACCAACAGAAATTGGATGACGTGGAAAAGACCAATACCGTCCAGCTGGTGGATTTAAGAGAAAGACTCTCCTCCATTGAGGACAAAGTCAAGATCAAACAGGGGGATCGAAAAAACATCACGGTAAGGATAGACAAAAAACTTCTGGGCACCTATGAGAGAGTAAAAAAGGGAAGAGGTAATCAGGTGGTGGTAACCATAAGGAAAAGAGCGTGCGGATCTTGCCACAAGTCCGTTCCTCCTCAAATCATTCAGGAGATAAGAAAGGGGGAAATGGTCTATACCTGTGATAATTGCGGAAGGATACTGATCTGGACGGAGGAGTCGGATAAATAAAAAGCAAATTACAGATTGCAAAGTGCAAAGTGCAAAATGCAAAATTTAATAGAAAATTCAATCTAATAATTTTGGTTCTTCTCTAGATTAGTGGCTGAAGATTTAAGTTAGCGGATGACCTTTTAATGATTTGACAATTATCATATATTTAAAAGATTAAGCTTCCCCCTCACCTTGTTCCTCTCCCCTTTGGGGAGAGGGTTAGGGTGAGGGGGGAATCCAATTTGAGCGAATTTTCATCCAGATTTATCCCAAATTATGCATTAGAAGCGGAGCGAACTAATGCATTAGTTGGGTTTAATCCCGACTTAGCAACACTTGGTTTTCACCATAAAGGTTTTTCATAATAATGTGAAAACTAAAGTGTTGCTTAGTCGCTGCGAAGCAGAAAAAATGCTATTGCATTTTTTGGGTTTATTCCATTTTTTTAGCAACTCTTTTGGAGAATACCCATAATTCTAAACCCTAAAAAAATAGAGCCAAATGAAAATTAAAATCAGAGAGAAAGCTGGTTTGACCTTTGACGACGTTCTGTTGATTCCCCAGAAATCCGACGTGCTTCCCAAAAATGTAGACGTATCCACTTACATCACCAAAGAGATCGGGTTGCACATTCCCATTCTGAGTGCGGCGATGGATACGGTGACTGAGTCTCGCTTAGCCATCGCCTTAGCGAGGGAGGGAGGAATCGGCGTGATCCACAAGAATATGAGCATCAAAGATCAAGCTTCGGAGGTGGATAAGGTAAAAAGGTCAGAAAGCGGGATGATCGTGGATCCGGTTACCCTCCCGCCGGATAAGATGATCGTTGAAGCTATGGAGGTGATGAAAAGATTCTCCATCTCCGGCATACCGGTCACCAAGAAAGGAAAACTTCTGGGGATATTGACCAACCGGGATCTGAGATTTCAAAAGGACTTGAGCAAAAAGATCGGCGAGGTGATGACCAAAGAAAAGCTGATCACCGTGCCGGAAGGGACTACCCTGGAGCAAGCCCAGGTGATTTTGCACAAAAACAGAATAGAGAAGCTTTTGATCGTGGACAAAAAGAAAAACCTCAAGGGGATGATCACGGTGAAAGACATCCTGAAGAACATTCAATATCCCAGCTCCTGCAAGGATTCGAGAGGCAGACTAAGGGTGGGGGCAGCAGTCGGGGTGGCAAAGGATATGCTGGCTCGAGCGTCCGCTTTGGTGGATTCAGGCGTGGACCTTATGGTGATCGATTCCTCCCACGGACATTCCCAAGGGGTGTTGGATTCTGTGAAAAAGATCAAAAATAAGTTCCCGCAGGTTCCTCTGATAGCAGGCAATGTGGGCACTAAGGAGGGGACTTTGGATTTGATTCAAGCAGGAGCTGATTGTATCAAAGTAGGGGTTGGTCCCGGCTCTATCTGCACCACCCGAGTGGTGATCGGAGCGGGAGTTCCCCAGCTTACCGCCATCTTGGACTGTGCTGAGGCTGCCTTAAAACATGGTGCCTCCATTATTGCGGATGGAGGGATTAGATACTCAGGTGACATCACTAAAGCATTAGCGGCTGGAGCAAGTGCGGTGATGATTGGAAGCATATTCGCCGGCACAGAGGAAAGTCCGGGTGAAACCATACTTTTCGAAGGAAGAACCTTCAAGATGTATCGGGGGATGGGCTCGCTCGAAGCCATGAAAAAGGGAGGAAGAGACAGATATTTCCAAGAACATCTGTTGGAGGCAAAAAAGCTTGTCCCGGAGGGTATAGAGGGACGAGTTCCTTATAAAGGGAATCTTTCCGAATCAGTGTACCAACTGGTGGGAGGGCTTAAGGCGGGCATGGGAATCTGCGGGGCAAAGAATATCAAAGAGCTTTCCCAGAAAGCGGAGTTTATCGTTATCACCTATGCCGGCTTAAGAGAAAGCCATCCCCACGATGTTATTATAACCAAAGAAGCCCCCAATTATCAGATAAGCCAGGATTTCCAATAATAGATGTGAGAATCGAGAAATGAGAAATGAGTTAAGGTTTTAACTCAAGACTCAAATCCTATTTCTCAAGACTTGCAACTCAGTCCCAGTCTTAGTCAAGAAGGAGGTGGAAGGTGAGTTCAAGATCGGTGACTTTGCCTGATAGCACACCAGTTGAGGTCAAGCTGAGTGCGGACAGTAAGGGAATGGTTAGTTTAGGTATAAGGATCAACGGGGGGAATTGGAACGTTTTGTGCCAGAGCGTAATCACGCTAAAGCCGGGTTCCTCCCAGAGTTGGAGTGCAATCATTAAAGACCTGATGTAGCATTATCTTCCGCACAATGGTTGGACCTTTGTGGAAAAAAGATTGGTGGGAAGATTGCAATGATGATGAACAAAGGTCGGATTGAAAGCAGGGGGTGGTCTCATGGGTCAAGCATTCCCGCCTCTGGCGGGATGATTGACAAAAACTGTAGCAAAGGGCGAATCTAAAGATTCGCCCCTACATGAGACACAGAATTTGTAGTTGCCTAATTCATTGGGCGATTTTAGAATCGCTCGATCCTTCGATGTTACTCAGGACGGTGAGCAAAGTCGAACCGTAAATCGAGCAACTACAACCCTTTCTAAACGATATGACTTTGAAAAAAGAAAAGAAAATATCTACCACATCAGACATTGAGGTCGACGACCTTTACACTACAGAGTGCATAAGTGATTTGGATTACGAAAGGGACTTGGGTTCTCCCGGGACGTATCCTTTCACCCGGGGGATATACAAGGATATGTACCGTGGTCGGCTGTGGACCATGCGGCAGTATGCGGGATTTGGCACAGCAGAAGAGACCAACAAAAGATATAGGTATCTTTTAGATCAGGGGCAAACCGGTCTCTCTGTTGCTTTCGATCTCCCTACCCAGATTGGCTATGATTCCGATCATGCCTTAGCCCAGGGAGAGGTAGGGAAAACCGGAGTGGCTATTGACACTTTAGAGGACATGGAGATTTTGTTCAAGGACATCCCTCTGGATAAAGTGTCAGTTTCCATGACCATCAATGCCACCGCTTCGGTGCTTTTAGCTATGTATGTGGTTCTGGCTAAGAGGCACAATATCTCTTTAGAGGTTCTTTCCGGAACCATTCAAAATGACATCCTTAAGGAATATATCGCCCGCGGAACGTATATCTTTCCTCCAAAATCTTCCATGCGTTTAATCACCGACACCTTCAAGTATTGTAAAGATAATCTGCCTAAATGGAATCCGATCAGCATAAGCGGTTATCATATTCGGGAGGCTGGCTCCACAGCAGTTCAAGAGATCGCCTTCACTCTTTCCAATGGAATAGCTTACGTTAAATCAGCACTGGAGGCGGGATTGGACATTGACGAATTCGGGAATCGACTCTCTTTCTTTCTAAACTCTCACAATCATTTCTTTGAGGAGATCGCTAAATTCCGAGCTGCACGAAGATTGTGGGCAAAAATTATCAAAGAGAAATTTAATGCTAATAATCTGGAATCAGCCAAGTTTCGCTTTCATACCCAAACCGCAGGCTGCACCTTAACAGCACAACAACCGGAAAACAACGTGATCCGGGTCACCCTACAGGCTTTGGCAGCGGTTTTAGGAGGAACTCAGTCTTTGCACACCAACTCAAGAGATGAGGCTTTGAGCCTGCCATCCCAAGAATCCGCTCAGATCGCCTTGAGAACTCAACAGATCATCGCATACGAAAGTGGAGTCCCCGACACGGTCGATCCTCTGGGTGGATCCTATTATGTAGAACGACTAACCAACGAGATAGAAGAGAGAGCAAAAAGATATATTGACTATATCGAAGAGAAGGGAGGAGCCTTGTGGGCGGTGGAGTCGGGATACTACCAAAGGGAGATTCAGAAAAGTGCGTATGAGTATCAAAAGGCTATCGAAAACCAAGCCAGAATCATCGTAGGTGTGAATAAATTTGAAACTGAAAAGGAGAAGATCAAAAACGTCTTTAAAATTAGCCCAAAAGTAGCAAAGGAGCAAATAGGACGATTGAAAGCGTTGAAGAAACGAAGAGACCAACAAAAGGTAAAAGACTCCCTTTCAAATTTGAAAGAAAAGGCTTTGAGCGATGAGAATTTGATGTATCCTATAGTTGAGTGTATAGAATGTTTAGCATCGCTGGGAGAGATATGTGACGTATTAAGATCAGTGTGGGGAGAGTATCGGGAGAATGTGCTGGTGTGAAATCGTCCGCCGTCAGCGGTCAGCCGTCCGTCGCCTAAAACCGAGAAAACCAGAAAAATATGAAATTAAATAAAATCGAACATATTGGCATCGCGGTAAAAGACATAAAAACGATCTCAAAATTCTATAAGGACATCTTTGAATGCGAAATTTCGGAGGAGATGGATGTTCCGGAAAGAAAATTAAAGATAGCGTTTGCCGAAATTTCCGGAATAAAGCTGGAATTCTTGATGGCTATGGATAAGGATAACGTTATAGCGAAGTTCATAGATAAAAAGGGAGAGGGGATACATCATATTTGCTTTGAAGTGGATGACGTAGATAAGGCAACAAAAGAACTGGACGAGAAGGGAGTCGAATTAGTGGATAAACCCAGAATGGGAGCGGAGGGAAAGAAGATAATATTTATTAAGCCAAAGAACACATATGGAGTTTTGATAGAATTAAAAGAAAAGTAACTCGTAGGGAGATTGAAATTATCATTGCAAATTGCAGATTGCAAAGTGCAAAATGCAAAGTGAAAAACACAATGCTCAAGATAAAATTAGAAAACAAGTGAAAGAAACGATTTTGAGTTTTTATTTTGCATTTTTAATTTAAGTGCGGAGCACGAGCATGGGCATTTTCGAGCTAATGGAAGAACACGGACATGAGGAGGTTTTGTTCTGCTACAACCAACCCACTAAGCTGAAAGCCATCATTGCCATTCATAACACCACGCTGGGCAATGCGGTGGGTGGATGCCGTTTGTGGAGATACAAGTCGGAAGAGGATGCGCTGGTGGATGCGCTGAAATTATCACGCATAATGACCTATCAATCTTCAGTGGCAGATTCCGACACCGGCGGAGGAAAAGCGGTGTTATGGAAAGATTTCGAGGAGGAGACGGATGAAGCTTACTTTCGGGCTTTCGGGAGATTCGTGGAAGGACTAAAAGGAAGGTTCATCACCTATCCGGATCTGGGGACAGACACACAGGAGATGAAATATATCAAAAGAGAAACAGCTTACGTTCTTCCTTATGAAGCTCCCACCGGCATCAAAGCAGAGAGTGCGGATTTAACGGCGCACAGTGTTTACTGGGGAATGAAAGCGTGTGTAAAGGAAAATTACGGAGTTTCCTCTCTGGATGGTTTGGCTGTTGCCATTCAAGGCGTAGGAAGTGTAGGAAAAAGATTAGTCGATTGTTTGAAGCAGGAAAAGATAAAACTGATAATTACCGACCTAAATTATGATTCCATAAAAGACATTCAGGATAAGTATCCCGATACCCAAGTGGTCAGACCGGATGAAATTCTTTCCGTCCAATGCGATATACTCTCTCCCTGTGCCTTAGGACCGGTAATTACCCAGAAAAACATCGCTCAGCTTAAGTGCCGAATAATCGCCGGGGCAGCATACAACATTGTGGAAGATGTGAGACTATCAAGACAGCTTTTTGATAAGGGAATATTATACGCTCCTGATTTTGTAGTCAACTCCGGAGAGCTATTTTTAACTGCGGATCAGCTGAAGGTTCTCTCCAAAGAGGAAGCACTGGATTCGGTAAAAAAGATTTATAACATAATGGCGAAGGTGATCGCTGTCTCCAAAAGAGAGAACATTTCTCCCTATGAGGCGGCTTGCCGGATGGCAGAGGAGAGAATCAAACGAGTGGGTGCAGTGAAAAGCATATTGACCCATAGTTACCTTTGGACAGGGAGAAAACAATAGAAACAACCGTTCCTGTTCTTGAGTGATATTATCACCCTTCAAGTATTCAACAGGTTTACAAGTATCATAACATCCTCGTAGAGCAGAAGAACCAATGATAAGAAAACACTATGAGTAAAACCAATAAATTCCGAATCCTAGTCATCAATCCTGGTTCCACCTCCACCAAGATCTCGGTGTTTGAGGATGAGACCGAAACCTTTTCCCGAAGCATCAATCACAGCAAGCTGGAGCTGGAGCCTTTTGCCCGGGTGTGGGATCAATATGAATTCAGGAAAAAGCTGATAAAGGAATGTTTAGAGGATGCCAAGATGAAACATGAAACACTTACCGCGGTGGTGGGAAGAGGAGGTCTTTTCCGTCCCGTTGTTAGCGGAACTTATCGAGTGAACGAGTTGATGATTGAAGATGGACGGAATGCTTATGGGGGAGAGCATCCTTCTAATTTAGGGGCGGTGTTAGCATTCGGCATTGGCTGGGATTATCATATCCCCTCATTCATCGTTGATCCTCCATCGGTGGATGAATTAGACCGCATATCCCGATATACCGGACTGCCGGAATTCCCAAAGCAAAGCTTGTTTCATGCTTTAAATATCAAAGCCACCGCTCGATTAGCAGCTTCTGATCTGAAGAAAAGATTAGATCAAGTCAATCTGATTGTGTCCCATATAGGAGGAGGAGTCACCGTTGCGGCCATGCGCAAAGGGAAGGTGATCGACGTCAACAATGGCTTGGACAGCGGACCTTTCACTCCGGAAAGAGCGGGCAGTCTTCCCATGTTTGCGTTTGCCGAATGGTGCTGTTCCGGTAGAGCAACTTTAGCTCACGTCAAGAAAAGATTAGTGGGCGGGGGAGGCTTGGTGGCTTATCTCAATACCAACAATTGCAAAGAAGTGGAGACGATGATACGGCAGGGGAACAAAGAAGCCCAAACCGTTTACGAAGCCATGATCTATCAAATAGCCTGTGAGATCGGCAGTCGAGCAGTCGCTTTGAAAGGGAAGGTGGATGCGATAGTGCTAACCGGAGGATTGGTGAATTCAAACTACGTGGTGGAAAGATTAAAAGAGTGGATCGGATTCATTTCTAAAATTCTTGCCTATCCCGGTCAGGACGAGATGAAAGCTTTGGCTTTGGGAGCTTTGCGGGTTCTAAGAGGAGAAGAGGAGGCAAAGACTTACCCGGAAATCTCTAAAGAAGAATAAAGCGAGTGAATGAAAACCATGAAGTGCAAATTACAGATTGCATAGTGCAAAATGCAGAATGAAAAAACGAAATCTAATGTTTCAACAAGGGAAATTGCGAAGCAAGAAAGCATCAACATTTTCTAATGCCGATATATCATTAGACCTCTCCCCCTTTGTCCCCTTCAGGGTGAACCCCTCTCCTTAACTAAGGAGAGGGAAATAGGGGGTGAGATTAGCAAAATTCAAAATTAGCAGAGACGATCAGCTTAAGGATTGTAGAACGCATTCACAATAAAGAGTAAGTGACTTGGAAACCGAAAACAACCATCAGTCCATAATCGAAGCGCTACTTTTCGCATCGGACAAACCTTTGTCCTTAGAAAGGATTCAGGTGGTAATTAAGGATGTAACCACTGAGCAAATCGAAGAGACGATAAATTCGTTGAACGAAAAATATCGAGCGGGAGGACATAGCTTCGCTATAAAAAAGATTGCCCGGGGTTACCAGATATATACCCTTCCGGACTTCGCACCGTGGATTAAGGCATTATTTTCGCATAACCGAAGAGAAAGACTCTCCTTTCCGGCGTTGGAGGTCTTATCCATCGTAGCTTATAAGCAACCCATTGTGAAATCAGAGATCGATCGTTTTAGAGGGGTTAACAGCGAAGGTCCCCTGTTAACTCTGATGGATCGTAAACTCATCACCATCGTGGGGAGAAAGCCTGCCGCGGGAAGACCGCTTTTGTATGGCACCACCCAGGAGTTTCTGACCCATTTTGGCTTGAATGATTTAAATGATCTTCCCCGAATGGAAGAGCTGGAGATGATGCTAAAAAGAAAGGAAACCTCCTCCTTTCCTACAAATCCGGTGGACGATGAAAAAGCATTTGAGAAAATTGAAGATCAAAACAATAACGGAGTAATGGAAGGAAAAATAGCAGAGACGGAAGAGGAGTCTTTTTCACCGGAGGTGCCCGCCCCACCCTTAGCGGTGAATCTGCCTTTTATTGAAAAGCAAGATCAATCCGAAACAGAAATCCCCATAAACCTTCCTTCAGAAAGCTCTCCAAAAGTTTCTCCCAAAGATGAGGCTGAATAAATTTATAGCCCGTTGTGGCATCTGCTCCCGAAGAAGTGCCGATCTTTTAATTCAGACCGGCAGAGTAGCGGTCAACGGCACCCCCGTGCAAGAATTGGGGATTTTGATTGACGAGAAAAAAGATGAAGTCACGGTGGATGGCAAAAAGGTTTCCCTTCAGAAAGACCTCATTTATATCCTCTTAAACAAACCAAAAGGTTATCTTACCACGGTTAAAGATGATTTCCATCGACCTACGGTATTGGATTTGGTGGGAAAGGAGGAAAAAGTTTTTCCAGTAGGACGACTGGATTTTAACACAGAGGGAGTTCTCCTTTTAACCAACGATGGCGAGTTAGCCTATCGTCTCACCCATCCAAAATTCGAGATCGAAAAGACTTATCTGGTTTCTGTCAAAGGGGAAATGAATCCAATCATTTTAGGAAAATTCAAGCAAGGTATAAAATTAGAAGAAGGCGTAGTCGCCCGAGGTGAAGGAAAGATCATCCGAGCACAAAAAGAAAGGTCGGTCTTTCAATTGACGTTAAAAGAAGGAAGAAAAAGAGAGATAAAGAGGATGTGTGAGACCGTTGGTTTGGAAGTGATTAATCTGATACGCACCAAATTTGCTTATCTTACCACCAGTGGTTTGAAAACTGGACAATGGCGGTATCTAACGGAAAGAGAGATGATGCAACTCAGAAAGATGGTAGGGTTATTATGAATTAGGGGTCAGGGGTCAAGGGGTAAGGATCAAGAGAAACAAATCACAAAGTTGGAGCGGGGGGTTAATCCCCGCTCCAACGAGTAATCCATTTAATCCGCTCCATCCGTTGACTATTTCAACATAAGCATCTTTTTTACTTCAGCGTATTCTCCCGTCTTAAGCTGGTAAAAATATATTCCGCTGGAAACCTCATTCTCGCTTTGATCTTTTCCATCCCAAACGACAGAATAATTGCCTTCCAGCTTTTCCTCATTCACCAGCGTCTTCACCAATTGCCCTAGAATGTTGTAGATTTTGAGAGATACGTGATGAGGGGAACTGCCCACTGTCCATTGTCCACTGTCCACTGCTTTTGTCTGCTTACTGCCTACTGTATAATGTATACTGGTCGCTGAATTAAACGGATTCGGATAGTTTTGATAAAGCTCAAACGCTTTGGGTAAGCTGGCAGACTCATCTCCCCAATCTGAGACTTCAGAGCTTCCACTTAGCCAGTTTAATACTTTTTGCATCACCAAATGGGGCTTACTGCAATACTCCCCATGGAAGAGACCCCCATCCGTTCTCATGGACTCAAACCCAAAACCAAATACCACTACCTTAAATCCACGGTTTTGGAATTTAGTACCTGCAACGGAGTCCGTTGGGGTCCACCACCCAGAGGAGTTGCTCATGGTGTAGCTCAAAACTATGTCAGCCTCAGGATCAGGAACCAGATTATCCTGGGAAGTCTGATTGGACACGGCATAATTGGGAACGACATGCAAGTTGTCTCCAACTTCATCTCCTGTTTGTCCCACCACCATTAACCTTCCACAATTTCCATCATATCCAACATGTAGATAGTTTTTTAAAAACAGAGTGTCCCCAGGATCATAGGAGTTGGAAAGAACCTCCACTGCATCCTGACTGGTTAAAAACAACCCGCCGCCGTTATCCAAAAAGCTCATTAGACTTTCCACCTGAGCTTTGGAAAACAAATTGGTTTTGTGATCTCCAGTATACCAGATCAGGTATTTATATTTGTTAAAGGAGAAACTCGGACTTGCCTGGGCGGTGCAGGTGTCGTAGATGTTATTCAGAGAATCCAAAGCGCTGGTGTAGTAGCTTCGGTAATCTTGAGCTGAGCCATTATCGTCATCCACAATCAAAATCTCCCTATTTCCCGCCCAGAACTCTTGGTTGAGATTTACGGTGTAGGAGCCAAAGGTAGTGTTTCCGGTCACGTGGAGGGTGAATACGACCGGTTTTCCGGTGAAACCGGGATCCACCACAAATTGAATTAGATCAGAATTGTTGTTAACCGAGCTATCCGTTCCAATTGTCCCTAAATAAGAGGTGGAATCGGAGAAGGTTATTCCCGGAGTATCAAAGCGTCCGGTTACGGTCGTGCCCGTGATAGGAAGCCAGACGTTACGGATGGTGAAATATACCTTCACCGTTTCTCCTACTTCTATTTTGCCATTGCCATTTCCTCCGGGAGGCGAATCATTCAGAGTAAAACTATCCAAATACAGTCCTGGTCGGGACCAGCTGACGTCTAAGTTGGCGTGCATGACGGAATCTGAAGTGCTGATGTTCCATACCGCTACTTGAGTTTTATTGTCAGAGTAATCTCGTGAGCTGGGAGTGGTGGTGTCATCGAAAGCTATTATGTTCCAGTATCCGGGAAAGGGATCTCCTGCATCTCCGGTGTTTTCTCCCTTTTCCAAATTAAAATTATTGTCCGCCTGCTCCAAAGCTATTTGGTAATGCCCGTAGATGGTGTATCCCGGATACCATTCTTTGTTATTGTTGGAGACGCTTTCATCCACGTGATATATCAATAAACCTTCACCATCCAGATACTTGTCAAAACCGGTTTTCTGCCGGTTCTCCACTAAGAAATATTCAAGACCGGTCCCTCCATTAGTCCATAGTCGATAGGCTTTAGGGGAGGTTTCAATCTGAAGAATCTCCACGTTAGTTTGATTAGACGTCATTGTATCAATTTCAATCCAGCCAAGTTCAGCTTTACTCCAGGCATCAATATGACCAGGAGTTTTTCCATCGTTGTTCCAGGATCCGCTTGCCATCAAAGACCAGTGACCTAAACCCTCGGAGGAATTATCGGTATCGTAAAGATCCTGTAAACCTAGAGTGTGACCAAATTCATGACAGAAGACTCCTACGTGGACTAACTCACCGCTTTGCATCTTTTCCGGCTCAATAGTGTAACGAGATACCCATACACCATCCACCAGTATGTTAAATCCCGTGCTCCATGAATGGGACCAGATGTCATCGTAACTATGAGTCTGTTCTGCACCTGGACCGGCATGCACTACGAACAAAGCATCCACATATCCATCCCCATTTTTATCATAATTGGCAAAATTTACGTGAGGATTAGCCAAACTCACCACATCCTCCACCAGCCTTTGCGCATTATGAGGATAACCATCTAAGCCACTTGCCCCATAGGTGTAATAGGCATAAGTTTGGGGCGCTCTGATCCAGCCATATACTGCTCCGTTTAAGACAAACTGTTGATATGAGTTCTCCTTGTAAAAGTCTTTCATGCTTCCGGTTGGAAAAGTTCCCTGACTGAAAAGGAGAGAAGAGAATTCGCTACTGTCTTTGCTGTGAACTTTATCACTAAAATCTACTAAAAGGACTATCGCCCGCAGACTCTCCGCTACAGCGGGAGCACTTTTGCCAGCTTTGAGCAAGGGGGGATTTGGATTGGGTTGCCATACTCCCTTTGCTCTCGCTTGATTTGCCCTCTCCACCCACTCCTCCAGCTTCCCCTCTTTTCGGAGCTCTTCCACCGCTTTATCTGAAAGCGAGACCGCCAATGAGCTGGTAAACCACATTAAAGTAAAAAGAAAAATACAAAAAAGCATTCTGGTGATAATGAATTTCATGGTTAACTCCGTTAACTTCATGTTAAGGAAAAGAAATCCTATGTCGACTTACCCTCTCATCAATTTATTATACGAATAACAGAAGATTATTACGGATTTTTTAGTGAAAGCCTTTTCATTCCCCAATGAATGCTGAAGGCATTAAACTTTAATAGCAAAAAACTAAAAAAATCCCCCTGAATCCCCCTTTTGTAAAGGGGGAATTAAAGGAGAATTAGAAAAAATAAAAATGGAAGATTAAATCTAATGAGGAATGACGGACTTGTGGTGATCGACTTGTCCTGAGGGATACCGAAGGAAGTCGAACCATAAGATTAATTGAAAATGTAAAAGTAAGACGAAACCAAATGAATACCGAAGGCATTAACGTTAATAGCAATAGACATCTTCGATTCCTTCGGAATCGAACGATATGGAGAAAGCCCTTTGGATATAAACGTTATACTGTTGAAAAAGTCTCTTCTGTGATAAAATCGGCAAGGAGAAATTGTCGTAAGGGACAGCCCTTGCTTCACACAGTTCGTCCTGAGCTCACTGTTCCAGGACTGAGTGCGCTCAGCACGAAGTGTGGCTGTCCACCTAAAAGTTAGGACAAAAACCCCGCAAAAGCGGGATTTCGCGCGCTCAACGAGACCTGTCTCTGCAAACCTTGTTCATAAATGGAGTATGAGTACAAAAAGTGTAGGGGCGACCCTTGCTTCGCACTGAGTGCGCTAAGCACGAAGTGTGGTCGCCCCGATCCTTTCTTTATGGTTTTCGGGCGGGGACCCCGCTATAGCGGGATTTCGCTACGCTCAACAAGCCCCGCCCCTACGTTTTTGATAGATCTATTTCAGCAGGATCATCTTTCGATTGGTCTGACTTTTTGGAGTTTTGAGCTGATACAGGTAAACACCCGAGGCGATCCTTTCGCCATTTTCGTTGGTTCCATCCCAGATGACCTCATGTCTTCCCGGAGGGAGATAATCTTCAACCAGAGTTTTCACCAACTGTCCCAGGATGTTATAAATCTTGAGGGTGACGTAAACGCTGGAAATCTGCTCCATCTGTGGTATGGAAAAACTATCGTTCTTTCTGGCTGGGGGGGAAAGGGTTGATCCCTCTTTCTCTGGCTTTAGCTCAAAGACTATAGTGGTGGTGGGATTGAATGGATTGGGAAAATTCTGACTCAAAGAGAACTGGGTGGGTAGATTATCATCATCATTCCCTTCTTCAATGCCGGTGCATATACAATCATATTTAGTTTGAGCGGATATTAGGTTAGCTTTAAGATCATCCCAGCTGGCTCCCCCCACTATGGCAAAAGCCACCACTGTGCTTTCCTGTGAAGTTAAATCAAATGGACCACTGGAAACTATTTGAGACCAATCTTTACTTTCCGAGCTTGAAAGCTCAGTCTGACTTCCACAGCCAAACGCCTGATTTGTGTTTTTCGGTACCTGTCCGCTTAAGAACTGATATTTCTCTTGGCTGGAGAATCCGTCATATAACCAGAGTGCATTGTCTATCTGGTTAGAAAAATGGGGTGCGAGGGAGAGCGGAACCAAGCTTAAATATATTTCACTTTGTGGATCGAATTGGTAATACAATCCTAAAACCGAATCAAAAGCGATCTGATCGTCATCGGGCGAGCTTAAGGGAATATCCCAATCAAAGAATAATCCCACGTAGAAGCTGTAAACCGGATTAGGATTGACGTTCTTTATGGTGTATTGTAGGATCAGATAATCATCGTTGCCAGAATCCGCATAAGCAAAGTTTCTTTGGATAATCTCCAGACCCAGAGGATTTGGCGCTCTCCGATCCGAAAATCTGCAAACTCCGTCCTGATCGGAGATTACACCCGGTGTCTGTATAGACAGCTCTCCACCGGGTAAAACCTCAAAATCCTGCTCTGGAGTCTTTCCATCCCCTCCCCTGGCTCCATCCGAGATTTGATCCGGACTTTTTCCAATCAGAAACGCCGCCTCATATAGATTATTATTCCCGTCCCTGGGATATATAAATCCTTTTCCCCCCAAAGGATTGAAAGAGCCATCCCCCAGCCCATATTGACCGAAATTGGAGAGGGTGAATATGAAATTACCCACGTTTTGCTCCCCGATGGAGAAGGGAGGCAGAGAACCTACTGTTAGGGAGAAGCTTAGCTCGGAATGATACTCCGGAGTCTGTCCCACTAGGCGGAGCCTAAATTCCACTTTTCTTCCGGATGGCATATTGGGATCAAAGCTCACCCGGAAGGGAAAGCTGAGGTTAGAAACTTCTTCATCATTAGCTACATCTCCGAAATATAAACTGTCCATAGGAATTTGGACCAATGAATCCGCAGTGGAGAGAAGCGCATAAACGCCATCTACATTATTTCCACTGTTCTTCATCTCCACCACTATATTGCTCAAATCTCCGGGCTGAGGTGTATTAGCTACATCGGTATAGAATCTGATTAGATATAGGTTGGGAGATTGAGGCGGGGGCAATATCTCCAGTGCTCTTTTTATGTTTATGATCCCTCGACCGTAATCGTTGTCTTCTCCGGTTGGACCAAGATCGGTACACGATTCCAAAAGAGCGTCTTTGATCTCCTCGACCGTAGCTTCGGGATTGTATTGTCTGAGGATGGCCACCGCACCTGAGACAAATGGAGCCGCCATGGAGGTGCCGCTCATCAGACGATATTCACCGTTTTTATAGCATGAATAGATCGACACTCCGGGAGCACATACCTCCGGTTTTATGGTCTGATTATCACAGCCGGAGGGTCCCCGGGAGCTGAAAGAGGCAATCGGAAAACCGAAGCTTTGGGCATCCACCGCACCCACGGAGAAAGAGTTGGTGAGGGAGAAGATGCGATCAGCCGGCGTCCTCATGGTGGAAGAATCCGGACCTTCGTTTCCCGCTGCAAAGACGACCACCACTCCTGCATTTTCCACGTTATCTATGGCATTCCAGAACGTTTGGTCGCATGCCGGTTTGAATCCCGGTGGAATTCCCCAGGAGTTGTTGATCACATCCGGGACGTCATCTAAGGTTTGGGGATTTCCATCCGGGTCTACCGCCCATTGAAAGGCGGAGAGTATGTCCGCTATGGTCTGGGAGAGGGACATGCCTCGATCTATCACCGCGGCTGAAATCCACTGGGCGCCGAATGCCACGCCAATGGTGTCATCGTCCGAAACACCAGCCATAATCCCCATGGTATGAGTTCCATGTCCTTTGTCGTCTTTGGGAAAATCCGAAGAGAGCGGATCAAACCAGGAGGCTGAAACCGATCCTCCGTTGTTCCCTCGCCAGTTTGAAAAAAGAGCAGGATGATGTCCATCCACTCCGGTGTCGAGATTGCAAACCAATCGTCCCTTGCCGGTGTAACCCAGCTTCCATGCTTCCCGGACACCAATGGCAGAAAAACACCTTTCTTTTTCGGTGATTCCCCCTGAAGTTTTCTCTACCGATACGGGATCAACCAGCGTTACGGGATAGTTATCGTAGATCACTTCCACGTCCGAACGAGAGGCTATTTTTTTGATCTCCTCTGGGGTGGCTGTAACCAAGATGGCATTGGTTATCCAGTAAGTTTTATATTGTTTGATACTTCCTTCAAGAGTTTTTTGGTTAAGATAGCTGGTTAGTTCTGTTTGAGAGCTTTCCGCTATGCTCCTAAGCGAGCTTAACATCATCTCGTGTCTAACTTTTCGGGGGATTGCTTGTATATTAAATTTGAAATTCAATTGAGCTGAGTTCACCTGATCTCTCATTAACACCAAACAGGTGGTGAATTCGTCCGCTTTCAACTGACTCAATCTCAAGCCAAGATCTGAGCTAAGCTCTCCGCCAAATACTATGAAGCATTTGAAGAAAAAGAAGATCAGAAAAAAGAAGAAGATTGTTTTCTTTAGCTTACGGGGCATTTTTGACTCCCATCAATTTGTCACTTAAGCTTAAAAGCAAAGCCAGTGCCGTTGGGAGACTTGAATGTATACACCAGAGATTTTGGAGGACTTGGGGATGGCTAGATAAAGGGATTTATGGTAATATATTGATTTACAGAGATTTAAGAGGAGGATCAAACATTTAAGAAAACTGGATGATTTAAAAGGGACAAAACTTTGCTAATGAAATTATGTGCTTGTGTGCAAAATGATTTCACATTATCTGCAAGTTGATTCACGTTTTCTTTAGTACAATCAAAGGTGAAACGAGAAAGGTTTAATTAAACATTGAACCTTTCCTATGAATCCTGAGGATAATTATAAACTTTAAACGCTGTTTTTGCTTTTCGCTCTCAACTCTTTACTCTATGCTCTCCGCTTTTATCTGTTTTCGATCTAATGAGGAAGAGGAAAACGACAATTCCGGCGAATAGCACCACCGTTCCCAAGCCAAAGGTGATGCGCAATCCAAATCTTTGTGCAACCAGTCCGATGCAAAGCCCCGCCAGAACCTCACCACCAGACCCCACCATGCTTTGAAAGGAGAGTAAAGTGGCTCTTTGTGGGGAAGGAATATGTTTATTGTATAAATCCAAAAAGATCGGCTCCTTGAAATTCACAATGGATTGGAGAAGAATGAAAAATACCACTGCTAAAATAGGAGAGGAGGTCAAAGCGATAAACAGAAGGCTGAAAAGAAAAAGAACCTGCAAGATTATCAAAGAGGACACTTCGTGCTTAAATTTCTCGGAGATTCGAGTGATTTTGTCTATGATCAGTATAGTTAAAAGAGAGGCAATTGCCAGAATCCAGCCAAAATATTGTGAGGAGATCGCCAGATTCTCGCTGAAATGAACTTGCCAAAATTGAGAGATGGTCTCAAAGGAAAACTCGAAAGAAAGAGAAAGCAATACTAAAGCCAAAATCAATTTTTGCGATTTTAAAACGCTCATGCTTTGTTTTACAGTCTCAGACAATTTCGAGCTCAGTTTCTCCGAACTCTTTCTCTCAAACTTATATTCCTCTTTCATCTTTAGAATCAAGAATAAATTAAGGATGAAGAATATAATGGTGAAGGGGACCCATACCAGTCTCAAATTCAGCGAAGCTAAGTATCCTCCCAAAATCAATCCTAAAAGGTTGTCCACCGTTTTGAACTTGGTCCCTTGAGCAAAAGCGTATTTTACTTTATCCTCTTTGCCTTCCTGTTTCAAGGAATCGACCAACCACGCTTCCAAAGCTCCTGACCGGAGGGTTTCTCCCAGCCCACATAATATTTCAGCTGCGATGAATCCAAACAAGAAGGGGAAAAAGATAAAAGTGAGTCCGGAGATTAAAGAAACAATGGTGGATAAAATCACCGAGATTCGTCTACCAAAAATATCTGCCAAAAGCCCCGTGGGTATTTCAAAGAACAAAATGGAGGCTTCGAAAATTGCCGCAAGCAGAGCGATTTGGAAAAGGCTTATTTGATAGTGCCGAAAATATAGAACATGAACCGGAAGGATGGTTCCCAAGGCAAAGCTAATTGAAAATCTTATTAACGTGTATATGCGAATTTTGTCCATAACCATAGATCCTGCGGATGGATTCTTTGTAGGTAACGAGGCTTTTGCCCTTTACCTTTTCCCTCTATATCACGGACTCATCCTAAAACAGATTTACCGTGATCAACTGAAAAGATAAGTCAAGGAAACAACCAAGGAGTTTCGTGGATACCCGTGGGAACAGTTTGTATTATGACTTAAGGTAGGGTTCTTTCCGGCTTCTTCATTGGATGGGTCCAATAATCCCAACCACCGGCAATGACCCCAAAACCTGAGACTAAGTGATCAAGAAAGCTGAAAGGAATCGCCTTCAAGAGAAATTTCAGACCGCCCTTCTGATGGAAGAATCTGAAAAGATTAAAGTTAGCTATCATATAGATGGCTAAAGAAGCCAGCGCTATCAATAAAAACTGGGTGGAAACAAATGACAGGAAGATGGAGGGGAAAAACAACAGAACCGCCAATACGGAAACTATAAACTGGGGATAGATGTTGGCAAGTCTTAATTTTTTGAGCACATCCGGCACCATTTTCTTTCTTAGAATCAGCCTGAACCAGCCTTTACTTCGGTTATAATCATTTTTAATCAAGCTAAAAACCGTGAACTGCTTAAGATGATTTCCCTGCAATTCTTTGTCCAAAAAAATCTTCAACCCCGCCTCTTTTAATCTCCTTCCGAACTCCAAATCTCCACCCCCGGTTTGGGTGATGAAGCTGGTATCGAATCCTTTCAGACGAAAGAAAACGTCCCTTTTCACCGCACCGATTCCGGAGATGAACCAATCGAAATTTTGCGGAGAACAAAGATAACTATAATGCATCCATAGGCTTTTATAGCAAGTAGCGAAGTTTTCGCTATTTTTCGGACAACTGTTGATGCCGGATAAAGCGGCATAATTATTCTGCAAAAAGAACCGATGGATTTTTGGAAGACCGTCAGGGGGAATTATCATATCGCTGTCGATAAATACCAGGATATTTCCCTGGGCTTCTTGCGCTCCTCTGTTTCTGGCATGCCAAGCACCGGATGGTTTATCCAGTCTGACGATTTTATGTCCATAAGCTTTCACCAGATCAGAGACATTCTGTTGAGAACAGTCGTCTACCACGATCACCTCAAATCTGGAGAATGGGGATTCCTGCAGGGAATCCAGACACCTTTTTAAAGTATTTTGTCTGTCTCTTGTTGGAATGATGAGGGAAATATCCACGGTTGCACCTGGTAAAGAAATTAAGCCAGCGTATCTCAACTCATTTCTAATAATATACATAAATCCGTTCTTTTAATCAAGAGGATTTAACTCTCCCCCTAAGAAATTAACAAAATCAGCACTTAGAATTGCTCACCTCCCCGATTAGTGACTGGGACATAATTTTAGTTTCTGCAGTCACAGACTCATGGTTATCAACTTGTTCTAACTGATCTCAAGACACAGAATTTGTGCTTTAGTCAGGTTCAGGTGTTAACGCCACTAAAGAGGCTATGAACTATTAGGTTTAGGAGCTAACGCCCAAATGGGCTTAGAACTTCTTGGCTCAAAATAATCGATGCTAACGTGATTCTAAGATTCGACTTGACCGGAGAAACAGACGTAATATTTTAATGGTGAGCAAGTGGACTTCGAGTTTGTCCGATGATGTTTTGGATGATCGGACTTAATATTTACACCTAATACCAGATAAATTGTCTCTATGAAAAAGAAGAGGGAAGAGGAATCGCCAAAGACCGTTCTCGTTTCAGAGGGGGGTTTTAAGCATGTCTTCCTGCCGATTCTGTTTGGTTTGGGAATCGCTCACCTTTTAACTACATATTTAGGAGTTCCGCAGATGTGGGGGATTCACTTCCTACATTTTTTACCCGCAGGGGTGGGATGGCTTTTGACTTTGGCAACGCTAAGCTTTTTCGTTCCCCGAATCAATGGTTTTGTGCTCAAAACCTTTGAGTCTCTTTTCACCTTTATAAATGCCCACTTGGTGATTAAATCAAGAAGGAGAAGATATTCAGTCTGTCTGATGTGGAGTTTTTTTTCCATTCCTTTGTTCTGGTTTCTTAGAACTAAACTTTATCTTTTGGGGGATGGATATTTCAAGATAAATGCGTTAGCCCGGGGCGAAATCGTCCCCACCGAATGGCTGGATGGGGTCGTGCATGTGTGGTTCTACAAGCTCTTATTACAAATCTCACCTAACTTGGATCCTTCTTTTTCCTATTCTCTGTTAAGCGTATTTGGCGGTGGCATATTTGTTTTTATGATTTTGTGCCTATCGCACACGTTGGGGAAAACGAATTTTCAAAAGGTTTTGATTTTCTGTATACTTTTTTCTTTAGGGTCGATTGAGCTTTTCTTCGGATATGTAGAAAGTTACCCTCTCCTTTTGGTGACACTGACTACTTTCATATTATTTTCAATTCTATACCTTCAGGAGAAGACCAGCATAATATTTTCCTTCATATCCTTGGTTTTGAGCATTGGTATTCACGTCTCAGCCATCGCTTTCGTCCCTGCCTTTTTCTATTTAATTTTCGCCAAATATCGAAAAGAAAAAAAAGGATATTTTGATTCTTTGACCATATTGTCTATAATTGGATGTTTTCTTTTGATCCTTTGCGTAATCTGGAAGGTTTTTTTTCTCAAAGGCGAAGGTGGCGGATTCAGCCGATTTATCCCCTTATTCCCTTCCTCAAAAACCAGATTCACCCTGTTTTGTGGCGCACATCTTTTGGAATTCATGAATCAGTGGCTTTTGATCTCACCGGTGGGAATACTTTTATTCTGTTTCTTTCTTTTCTATACCTTCAAACACTCAGATTTCAGAAATCCCATTCTAAATTTTCTTTTCCTCTCCTCTCTTTTTTCCTTAATGTTTGTCTTTATTTACAATTCCAAGCTGGGAAGTGCAGATTGGGATTTAAGATCGTTTCCGGGAGTATTTTTTACCCTGCTGGGGGTTCTCTTTTTTGTAGAATGGGGGAAGTTGTGGCTCCGGTTTAAGGATTATGGCTTGATCCTGATAATGATAAGCTTCTTTCACACGGTCCCCTGGATTTTAGTAAATGCAAACCAACAGGCATCTGTGGATCGATATGTTCTGATCCGGATGAATGATCCTCATCCCGAGTTCTCAGATCAACAGAAGTCCAATCTCTGGAAGGTAGGAAGGGTCTTGGAAATGGCTGGTTTATATAAAGAAGCGGAGGAGGTTCTCCAGGAGGGCATAAAAAGAGCTCCCTTGGATTTGGGAAGTTATTCCTATCTGGGACAAAATTACTATCTGGCTGGAGATTATGATCGAGCGGTAATTTTTCTGGAAAAAGCGTTGGAGTTGGAACCCCGTAGTCCTACGATTCGTTTTATTCTGGGGAAAGCTTATTTACAAAAGCTGGATTACCCCAAAGCTGCCCAGAATCTGGAAAAGCTCATCGACACTTATGACCATGAGCCTCGGTTTGTATCTTATTTAGCCTTAGCCTATCTGAAATTGCATCGAGACGCGGAGGCTAAGACCATCTTGGAGCAGGCAGTTTCCCAAAATCCGAAATCGCCAGTCCTGCATGGTCTTTTGGGAACCAGCCTCTTTTCGTTAGGAGATTTTGCCAATGCGGAAAAAGAGTGGATGTTGGCTTCTAAGCTGTATCCGAATGATGCTAATGCCAAAGACGGATTAGAAGAGTTGAGAAATATTACCGGCAAACAATAACCAATTTAGACCATCCCTTAATCCCCTCCTTAACAAGGAGGGGACAAAGGGAGGTTGATTTAAGTTTCAGCACCTAACTCACGTAGATATTCTCAACCTTCTTCCACCCGGCTGATCTCGAAGACCACCGGGTTATCAGGATCAGGGCAACAAAGATGGCATACCCCCTCTTTTTCTTCCCAGGGGATGTTACCACCAAACCGCAATGCAGTGATGGCGGGAAAAAGTGAGTGAAATGCCCAATGACAGAAATTTTGTGGAGGGAGATGTTTAAAGACAAATTCGTCGCCAACTTTCAGACCAAAAGGGCATTCTCCTTTTTCCAAGATTTTTATAACCTTCACTCTAATCTTAAATGTAGTAGTCATACAATTATTGCCCTCTATTGGATAAAGAGGCAAGGAACAAAAGTAATAGGTGAGCGGAGAAAAGTAGAATCCTTACCGATTCATCCTGAACGGACTTGTCCTGAGGACTTGCTTCGAAGGATTCACCGTGAACGGATTAACTCCTTTCAAGGCACGGTGTTACGTTTTTCTTTCCTTTTTCTTCGCCGCAGGAAATAGGATATTGTTTAATATCAGTCTGTAACCCGGAGAGTTTTTGTGCAAACTCAAATCTGTGGGTGGATCGCCTACCATGTGCTGATAGTCCTCCGGGTCGTGTCCCCCGTAGAAAGTCCAGGTGCCTCGCCCGATGTTACCATGGATATATTTTACCTCATCCATTCCTTCAGTCTCTCCCAGGATGGTGACATATTTTTTCAAAAGGCTTTTTCTGAAGGCGGTGGTTTGCCCCATGAATCCTTGCACCACGTTGACGTGATCTTGCACCAACATGGTGGGCACCGGATCCAGCTTGGCAGAGAAATCAAAAAGGGTGAAATAGTCGGACTCCTGGCCCAGCCGAGCGGCAATTTTTTCCGGTCCGGTATCTAGGTTGGAATGCTCATACTTATAGGCATCGGTGGAAACTTGGAAATCCGTAAAAGCCAAGGTCTTGGAATAGTCCAGCTTTTTCTGACAATCCGGATCCACCGGGTCTCCATCCAGCTCCTCCGGAACTATGTCCACATTCTCAGCAGACAGAGCAATATCCATCGTCTCTGGAGCAGAACACATGGCAAAGACAAATCCTCCCCTGGCCATATAATCTTTGAGCGCCCGGGAAACCAATTTTTTCTCATCTGACACTTTTCTGAAACCCAGCTTTTTTGCCATCAGCTCACAAGTAGCCACTTCCTGCTTATACCATAGCGCATTTTGATACGCCCCATAGAATTTTCCATACTGCCCGGTAAAATCCTCATGATGCAGATGCAGCCAGTCATATTTCTCCAGCTCGCCTCTTAACACCTCTTCATCCCATAGAGTGGTATAAGGTATCTCCGCATAATTCAAAGCTAAAGTGACCGCGTCATCCCACGGCTCTTTGTTGGGAGGAGTATATATGGCGATAGCAGGCGCTTTCTCTAAGAGCACCACTTCCATATTGTTCTGCTCGATTTCCTTGTAAATGGAAGCAGCAGAGGATATATCGAGTGTACTGAACACCACCCCTCTCAATCTGCAAAGGTCCGCCATATCATCTCGGAAATCGGTCATAAACGAGCCACCCCGGTAGTTTAGAAGCCACTCCACGTTGTATCCTTGCTGTAAAGCCCAATAAGCCACACCATAAGCTTTCAGATGATCGGTCTGGGCGAGGTCCATATAAATCAAAAGCTTGTCCGCATGGGAAAAGGAAAAAGGAAAAAGGAATAAGGAATAAAAAAAGAGTGCTGTTTTAATCCATTTATTCATTCTTTACCTCCGCATGATTTAGGGACCGCCCTTGCCTCGCATTGATCCCGTCGCTGGCGGGAAAGTATGGTCGTCCGCTAAGCAGGTTAGACCTTCTTTAGGGAGGGACAAATCCCTCACTTCTATTGTTAAAATACGCAAAGATGTTTGTCTCAACTAGTAAAAAATACTTTCCATACCAAAATAGACTGAAGGTTTGCCATTATGTGCGGACTAGGTAGAAGATCAAGGCGAACCCCTGCTTTTTGATGGCGGGACTTCGTCGCCCTTATGAACTCCCCACAAGGATTCGTTGGAGCGGGGTGTCCTCACTCCGCTCTAAAATGGTCAAAGGTGAGGGCACCCTTGACCAACGGCTGAGCGGAAATGTAGCGGAAATTCGTATGAATGCTCCGCACCTTTAGGTTTCCAAATAGGAATAAAATGGAAAGCTGAAGCTTTCCGCTACAAGAATCCAATTCATCCGTTTAATTAGTTGACCAGATTTTGTGGTGGTCGGCTGATGGCGGACGTCTTAAATCTTCCCCACCTTCGGCAATAAAATCAACGAAGGCTTTTCTCCTTCCCTTACCAGCCACAAAGCCAACGCCAAAGCCATCACCGCATCGCATTCCGAATTCTTGTCCCAGTAGAAATTTCGTAATTCATCTTGCAAAGTCCATAGTTCACCATCTTCTTCGATTTGCTTGATATGAGGATATGCAATGTTGCCTAACGCATGCATCAGTTCCAAATTGGCAATCAACTCGGATTTTGCTTTTCCTCCCCTCTCTCCGAAATTGAATCCCAGAGGTCTTATGTCGAAAAGCTCAGATAGGACTACATCCCCCAGTCCGGTGGAATCAATTATCACCTCACCGCCATATTCTCTTTGTCTTTGGCGAATGGCGGCATATACGTCTTTCCAATCCCTTTGAAATCTTTCAAAAGCCACCAATTGGTATGGCTTGTGGATTATGTCCAAAGTAATACCGACAGTAAAAGTTCTTTTGCGCGCCAAATCCCAGCCATGGCAATATCTGTGCCCAGCTACTGGAGCGGAAAGTCCAGTAGAGGCGGTCATGGCATGGCGAATATATTCCTCTTTTATTACCTGATTAGCATCGTCAATAAATAATCCTTTGATGTTTTGTTCTATTTTGCTCGAAGATAAGCTTTTCAGTTTCCTCTCCAGATACTCTTGGCTGATATGGGGATTTTCCCGTGAATCACCACTTTGAACATAGCCCCATTTCGGATTCTTTTGAAGCTCACAGCATTTTTGATAGAACCAATTCTTTCCTTTGGGAGTGGACGTGTAGTCTAACATTCCGGCCCGATCCGCCAGCCGCATCATGATGACCTGATTGACCACATACTCCGGATGCGGCTCAAATGCTACCTCATCGAAATTGAAATAATCATAATCCCGTCCCAGAAGGTATTCTCCTCTCCTCTGGGTTGATCTTGCCCAGAAGATGGCTCCATTTCCAAAAATGATGTGGGGAAAGGGGGTAAATTTCACGTCTTTGACCAATTTTTCCAAAGCCGGTTTCCCCTGGATCAGCCTATTTACATTCTCGAAAATGATCTTGGCTTGATCCAGGGTAATGGATGCGTTGACTACCTCGTATTTTGCGGTATGATTATACTTTTGATTTCTGATTTTGAAAAGACAACAATAAAGGATTTTGATGGCTTGAGCTAAGCTTTTCCCCCAGCGATTGCCAGTGTGGAGGGCATTTTCAGGTTGGGTGGAGTTGATCAGCCATTTTACCTGTCCCGGATGAGGCTCAATCTCCAAAATCTCTCTGGAGAACAAAACCGGATCGGTGATTGCCTTACGCCAGATCTTCTTTTGTAATCTTGGCAAATCAACATCCTAATAACTCATTGACGATCGAAATTCGTTTATCGGTAACGAAGCTCGTATCGATGCTCAAGCTTCGAATGTCGAACCTCGATACGAGTTTCGCTAACGATAAACGAGCATCGAGTTCGCTGCAGTTGTCCGATTCATCGGGCGAAATTAATTCGGAACCAGAGCCAAACTTAGGTTAGATACTGGTCTTATCCTATGAATTCGTTGCTTCCATTGACCAACTTATTTCTTTCTGAATAATGAAGTTCGTTTAACTGTGTCTATGTCTCCAAGGGTTGATCCCCTGCCACAACGAGAAAAGCTCATAGCGAATTTCGAATTCCGATCTTCGAGCCTCGATACGAGCTTCGACAACACCTGTATCATATGGTACAGGATACCGATAAACGATCTTCAACATTCTTGAGTCTGGAGTCTGCCTACTGCATACTGAATACTGCCTACTGGCTACCCTCCAGCTCTTTTTTAGCCTGATCTTCGGTGATGAATCCCGCCTCTTTTTTACGGATGACGTTTTCTAGATGAATTTTCTCCGCCTGTCTTTGCTCCAGCATACCAAAGAACTTGCGGTTATCGAAATGATGAACGCATTCCAAAGACAATCCCTGCAAGGCTAACTCGATATTTCTCATCCATTCCACAAATCTTTTGGCACATCTCTGGATGGAGAAGACGTTTTGCAGAATCAGCTCATATTTAAATTGCGCCCAGCTTTGAGAGGGACCATAGGAATAACCTAAGATGGACGGATCTAAATGCACCCCGGCGCAAACGTCCTCGATCAAAGCTTTGTGATTGATATACCAATAATTGGAAGATGATACATGCCCGGAGGGACCGATGTATTCGATCTGCACGTCACTCCAGGTGATGGGATTATCCTCTGGAGCAAGCTCTCTCATCATCTCCACGGTATCCTCAAAATACTTATTAGCACGGGAGAGATAAGTCTCATCCGACTCCCCGGAGACTCTTTCCGGTGGTTTGATCTTCACATGCAAACGATGATAGCCCGCATTATGCATGGTTTTCTGCATATCCTCAAGCAGTCTCTGCTCCACCCTTGCCACAAAAGGGATGGAGCTTAAGATGCTTTTTCCGCGGGGGTCGTCCGGATCTGAGTCTAATCCCAAATAAAAGGTGGAGTTTGGATTCAGTTTGACTGGTTTCCCGTCTACTTCCTGAAAAATCTCCCAGCTGTTTTGGTCTCTAAGTTTGAATCCTATGGTAGCAGGATCAATGAAATAAAACTTATCCAATCTATCTTTAGAAGGTGTCAGAACCAGCTCTCCGCAAACTGCTCCGTCGGTAAAGAGTGATCTGAAGAACTGGGTGAGGAGTGCATCCGCACCTCCGAACTTCTGGAAGCTATGTTGATAAATACGCTGATCCAAACTCCTTATTACGTCAGCACCCCGATGCAGAAGAGTAGCATCCTCTGATCCTTTCAACTCAAAATAGCCGGGTGCGGCACATATTCTTGTCCAGGTCCAGACGGCTGAATTCAGGATAGGAATGTTATCTCTCAAGAATCGATAAAGTTTTATGCGAAAGGAACTATCATAAAGAGACCTGGGTGATAAAAGAAGCTCTCCACCGTCCACAAATGAAGCACTTTTAGAAACGGGTGATGTGGGGAAATTTTTTATACCCTGATCAGTCCGCTTGATCACGGAAAAATTTTGATACACTGAGAGCTTAGAATCCGGGGGGGTATTCTTTAGGGGAAAAGCTCCCTTTAAAAGATTTTTTAGGAAAGAAATTGGTGTCATGTTCATCCTCAAATTAAAATATTTTTGTGATGAATTCACTCAAGTAACCTCTCAAAGACTGTGACACTATCCTAATCACCACAAAAACGATACAAGATTTGCGATTGTTTTCCATCTCCACTCTGGGGAGCTGATTATTCCCCACATTTGGATGACTGTCATTCTAAGCAAAGCCCTGCACCGGCCTGGTGCAGGACGTAGCGAAGAATCTCGATTTTGCGCAGGTCCTACCAAGAAATTCTTCACTCCGCATCGCTTCGCTCAGACGAACGCCCTCTGGGGGGGTGCATCTGCTCATGAAGTATGACAAAACCACTTCAAATCCCAATCTGGCGACTTATGGGTAATAATGAGAGTGATAGACAAGGGTTTTGATATCACTCCATATCCCGAAAGAGGATTTGCTCTGGGTAAAGCTATGTATGAATGCACATATATAAGAGATGAATCATAAGTATTGAATTACTACGACAAATAAATATTTGCATGGACTAATAATAACCATCGTTTCTTTGGAATATATGATAATAAAGACCTTATATAGAATATATACAAATCTATCTGCTTGCAACACAAAGACTTAAATAATCAATAATATTTACAAAATATGCTTGACATTTTTCAAATAACTATTATAATAAAAGGGCAAGACAAAACCTTATTATTGATTGTATTGATACAAGAGAGGGAATTTCGCTCCATCTCAAAGCTTCACATATTTTGTCCATAGAGGATAGGCTTGGGAAGGATTCTAAAGCCGGTGGATGTTCAATTTTTATTGGAGAAAAGAATCCCCAATCGTTTCATCCTTGCCCCGGCAAATTGGTTCATAGTTCGTTGTTTATAGTTCACAGTTAAGACCAAGAACCAAAGATGTTCGTTCTAAGCTCTTCACTTTTTGCTTTTAGCTCTACGCTCTAAACTCTTAACTGTTTTTCACGGAGGTGATCTTTATATGCCTTAACCTTACGTGGCTTGGCAAGCGCTCGTTTTTATAGGTCCGAAATCCGGTATGGCTTCAGGCAACAGAGAAGATGTCGGATGGGCTTTGCGACCTATGGCTGGCAGGCATATATAACCTACAAACTGACACATTCCCCCAGCCCGACCGATTGCCGCGATTTTTGCGGCATTAGGCGGTGCTGGAATGTGGCACTTTAAACATGGAGGATAATGCTTATGAGAAAATAGAATGAGCAGAGTGTGACTAGTTTGTCGTTACGATTTAGTGTGAACAATAGAGTTGAAAAGGAGGGTTAACCACAGAAGTTTGACCTACGAAACTTACAAAGACTATGCTGGTCGTTGCTCGATACAAATCGATCGGTTATCAGCAGAAACGAAAGAGAGGTTTCTCATGTTCCGTAACATTTTGTCATATTGTATGGTCATTTCCCTGTTCATGATGGCAGCAGGGACGGCGTTAGCTACACCCACCAAGTGCATAATTAATTTTGAACTCTCTGGCGCCTATGTGAAGATGCCTGTTACAACGGTGCCCTGCGGACCGCTCACAGTCACCTTCAGCACCACCAAACCGAATTGCGATCCATATCTTGGTGATTGGGACGGACTAGCAGGAGAAGGATGGTTCTGTAATCAGAACGGATTGAACGACGTAACGATCCCCCCCTACCCAGGTGGAACGTGGTTTTTGACCTGGACTGCTTGTGACCCGCACATACCAGCGAATAAATGTGTCATCACCTTCGCACCCCTCGTGGACAGGGTTGAGGGCGACATCTTCGATATCGACGAGCCTGGTGGAGAGTGGATGAAAATCACGGCGTACGACGTTAATGGGTTCCCCATCACCGGTCCCGGTGGCACGATAACCGTCATTCCCATTCCCCCCTACCAAGGTGATTGTTTGACGCAACACTGGGCAGTCTGGGGTACGGGCATCCAGAAGGTGGATTTCGAAGGCTATAAGACAGTTCAGACCGTTGGATTCGGAATCGACAGTCTCATGATCACCTACACCCCAGCGGGTGGGCCGATCCCCGCTCTCACCGAATGGGGTCTGGTCATCTTTGGGGTGCTGTTGCTTGGGTTTATCAGTTGGGTGTTCTTGAGAAGGAGAAAGGTGATAGGTTAAAGGTGGAAGGGCTGAAAGAGGAGTGCAAAAGCTTGTCGTAGCAGAGTCCCGATAAATCGGGATAAACTCCAATACCGACTTTGCGGGGCGGATGCAGTTTTAAGATCGCAATAGTAAGCTTTTGCACTCCTTCACCAGCAAAATTAGGAAGGAGTGAGCAAATGAAAACAAAATTGTCGGTTATTCTATTGGCGATAATGACCTGTTCTATTATTTTTATTCTTCCCAAATTGTGTTGGGCGCCGCCTTATAATCCTCCCGTTTACGTGAACGACCATTGGGATATGACAAGAACGGGCCCTGGACAATTAATATGGGCATTAGGAAATGTTTTTTATTATCATGCATTTGAGGAGTGCTCTGAGAGCTTTGAAACGGACGCCGGAGGTAACTTCACTTGGGGAAGTGAGGTTGATCGGAAATGGGCACAGTTTTACAATTCATTAGGGGTCTGGGATCTTGGTAGTGCTTTCTCCAAGGTAGTGGTATTCCCGGGGCAAGATCACGGTCCTTACCCGGAGGAAGGGGTGGAGCACGTGATCTGGGGATCAAATGATTTTGATATCAATAATCCAGGAAGTGCCACTTGGGCAGTCGGTCACTTAGATGAGGTCTTCGTTAAGGGATGGTCTGATGTAGGAGAGCCACCAGTACCGGGACCACCGGCAAATGCTTGCAACGATGATTACACCTGCTTATGGAGTTTCGAGGATGGAGGAAGCTACCGCTATGTCAAGCTTCAATCAATTTGGCCATATCCTTATCAAGAACCTGAAATAGACGCGGTCAAAGGGGTAATTTCCCCCGCTGCTATTCCCGCCTTGACTAATTGGGGTCTGATCATCTTCGGGGTAGTGTTGCTTGGGTTTATTACCTGGGTGTTCCTGAAGAGGAGAAAGGTGATAGGTGTAAGGTGATAAGGCGTCCGCCGACCACCGTCGGCAGTCCGCCGCCGAAACTCACCCCCTATGTCCCCCTCTCCTTGTTTAAGTTTAAAATCCCACCGAAGGCGGGGGAGAGGGGGAAGGGGGGAGAGGTCTTAGGTCGGGTTGCGAAGCTACTCGACACCATAGTTTTTGTCGACCATTCTTCGTTTGTCCGACCTGAAATTTTTAAGGATTGACACGCATCGGGGTAGGAGGTATAATTATCTCAACGGACTTGTCCTAATCCCCCAGCCTAAGACGGTGGAGAAGGATTGAACTTATTAAACGGGGATGGAAGCTTCAAAATGGGTGGCAAAGACAAACTCAGTAAGAGTAAATTGACTTCAAAAAAAGAAGTCTTGCACCAAAAGTTCAGCTTGAAGAAAATACCCTGGGCGTTGGTGAAAATTTATCTTTCCTTTGGACTATCACTGATTTTCTTTTTCGTTCTGCTGGACAATAGTTTCATCTTCAAAAAGGTTATGGAGCCTTTTCTCGGTTTTGTGGCTTTTTGCTCCTCCAAGATCATGAACATCTTCGGATCATGGACTTCCGCTTCGGGACCATACCTTAGCTCCAAAAACTTCCAAGTTAAGGTAATATATGGATGCGACGGCTCTTTTGAGATCGCCATCTTGCTTTCCGCCATCATCGCTTATCCATCTCGAATCAAAGAAAAATTGATAGGCATGCTTATTGGAATCCCCGCCCTATTTGCTCTCAATCAGTTTAGAGTGATTTCCCTGTTCCTTCTGGGAATAAAATACCCCACAGTTTTCGATGAGGTGCACGTTTATGTCTGGCAACCGATCGTCATCATCTTCGCGATCCTGGTCTGGGATTTTTGGGCAAGGAATTTTGTCAAAAAAGATAAAATCCAAAAAAATCCTGTTTCTGCTTAGACTGGTTTGCTTCTTTTTGTTCTTTTACGCCCTCTGGTATTTTCTTTCCCCTCTTTACAACCACATCTTAGCTCCGCCATCTGAGTTCCTGCTGAAGCTGAGCGAAATCAAGGGAGAGCATATAACCTATGCAATTCAAGCGAAGGGGCAAAACATGTTGGTTCATTATGTGGTGCCAGAGAAAAACCGAGATCTCACTAATCAGCTTAAAAGGAAAGTGCTTCAATTCAGAAGCAGAGAGCTTCATTTTTGGATGGTTTTTCTGTTCGCCTTGATCTGGGCTGTTCCGGGTATAAGCTGGAGAAAAAGATTTAAACTTTTTCTTTTGGGATTTGTGATAATTTTCGTTTTACATCTATTTGAGATGTTCGTTTTGGTCAAACGCGAGTATTCTCTTAATATCAATGTCGATGGCGTGTCCTATTGGTCGCCCACTCAGCAGAAGGTCTACTATTATCTTGGTGATTTTATTGTGCTGGTGGGGAACCAGATCTTCCCGGTTATTGTCTGGAGTTTGCTTTACGTGCCGTATTGGTGGGGCGTCCGTCGTCGGTCGTCCATTGTCCGCCGCTAAATTCCTTACCTCTCCCTCTTTCCTATGGATCTTCGATCCCCCTCTCCTTAATTAAGTTGAAAATCCCGCCAAAGGCGGGGGAGAGGGGGAATTAGGGGGTGAGGTGAATTAATAACTGGTCAACGGATTGAACGAATGTAAAGGATAAAGGTCTTTCAGATCCGTTTCATCTGTTTAATCCGTTCACGGTGAATCCATTGACAGAATTATCGTAGAGGCGGGACTCCCTCAGTCCCACCGAACGTACGAATGACTGGGGCGGGCAGGGGTGCCCGCCCTACGGGTTTTAGGGGTGTGGTTGGGACTACGAACCACGTACTACGAGCCAATGCGTATGCATCCATACGGATAACCAGTAACAGAAATGCGTCCCGCATTTTGCGGAACGCATTTCTGTTGCTCCAGCCGATGAGAGGAATCGAACCTCCAACCAACTGATTACAAATCAGTTGCTCTACCATTGAGCTACATCGGCGATTTAAAACCTATGACGAATGATTAATGATTAATGACGAATAAAACCTAAATCTTTTTTCCTGACCCTTGCTCCTGATTTCTGGACTCTGTCTATTGGACCCTGATTTCTATCCCCTAGTCCCAAGCCACTGGTTTTATTTCTGCGCTTCCTTCTCCTGTTGAGCTTCCTTGATTAATTTGTCTGCGATTTCTCTCGGTATTTCCTCGTAATGAGAAAATTCTCGTCGATGAAGTCCACGACCCTGAGTCATAGACCTAAGATAGGTGGAATATTTATATAATTCGGCTAAAGGGGCAGATGCCTTGATCTTCTGGAAATTTCCTTCTCGATCCATTCCCAGAATCCGACCGCGTCGGCTGGACAAATCACCCATGACGTCACCCATGTACTCCTCCGGCACGATCACCTCCAAGTTATAGATCGGCTCCAACATCACCAGCTTGGCTTTGGCAGCGGCGTTTTTGAACCCCATGGAGCCGGCGATCTTAAAAGCCATATCGGAGGAGTCCACGTCATGATATGTGCCGTCATAGATGGTCACCCTGGCATCCACCACCTTGTAGCCAGCCAAAATCCCCTCCTGCATAGCTTCCACCACCCCTTTTTCCACCGCCGGGATATACTTAGAAGGAACTACTCCTCCCGCTATCTCATTTACAAACTCAAATCCGGTTCCGCGAGGTAATGGTTCCAAACGAATCCACGCATCACCATATTGCCCCCTACCACCAGATTGCCTTTTATATTTTCCTTGTGCCTCGGCTTTGGCGTTGATCGTCTCTCGATAAGGTATCCGCGGCTTCTCCAACTCAGCTTCTACCCCAAACCTTCTCTTTAACCTATCTATCATCACCTCGAGGTGTAACTCACCCTGTCCGTATATGATGGTTTGTCTGATGTTAGGATCCACCTCCATAATGAAAGTGGGATCCTCCTCACGCAATTTTGCAAATCCATTGGCAATTTTTTCCTCATCCCCTCTGTTTTTGGGTCTTATCCCCATATTGATGACGGGCTTGGGAAAATCAACCAGAGGCAACATCACCGGATCTTTTTTCTCACAGAAAGTATCCCCCGTTTTGGTATTTTTCAACTTGACCACGGCAGCAATGTCCCCTGCATTTACTATCCCAATCTCTTTTCTCTCCCTGCCAGTTAAAGCGTAAATCTGTCCTATTCTTTCTGTGACCTCACGGGTGGAGTTATATACGTCCATTCCCGGCTGAAGTTTTCCGGAATATATTTTTAGGAAGGTCAGCTCTCCCACGTGTGGCTCGGATACGGTCTTAAAAGCGAAAGCACATAAGGAATTATCCGGACTTATCTTCACCATCTTCTCTTTTTCCGTTTCCGGCACTTTCCCTATTATTTCAACGAAATCTGCAGGCGAGGGAAGATATGTAACTATAATGTCTAATAGGGCGGATATTCCTATGTTCGCTAAAGCTGAACCACAGGCAATCGGATAAATCTTATGGGTAATGGCTCCTTTACGTAAACCCTCAATTACCTCCTCCCCGGAAAGCGACCCTTTATCAAAGAATTTCTCCAAAAGAGCATCGTCAGTTTCCGCTATAGATTCCATCAGCTTCTCCTGGAATTCCTTAGCTTTTTCCTCCAACTCCGGAGGAATCTTATCCTCTTTATATCTTCCATCTGCTTCGAAATATAGAGCCTTCATCTTGATTAAATCAACCACCCCTTTGAAGTTTAACCCTTCTCCGATCGGAATCTGAATGGGAACCGCCTTCTGTCCAAAACCTTCCTGGACTTCCTTTACCACTTTCTCGAAGTTGGCATGCTCTTTTTCCATTTTATTGATAAAGAACATTCGAGCCAGTTTATATCTTTCTGCGATATTCCACACCTGCTCGGTTCCCACCTCCACACCCGCTTGAGCGGAGAGGAGTATCAAAGCCGTTTCGGTAACTCTTAGACCTCCTACCACCTCCCCAATGAAGTCCTGATAGCCGGGTATGTCCACAATGTTTATCTTCTGATTTTTCCACTCCAGGTGAAGCAGAGAGGCGCCAATGGAAATTTTCCTTGCGATTTCGTCGTCGGTGTAATCGGATGTGCTGGTTCCCTCGTCCACCCGACCCAAGCGAGTGGTAACCTTGCCGCTGTAAAGCATTGCCTCCACCAGAGAGGTCTTACCTACACCTCCATGACCGACCACTCCTATGTTTCTGATCTGATCGATTTTGAAATCCTTCACTATAAACCTCCTCGAATAAAGATTATCTTCAATGTACAACACCAAATATTACACCATAAAAGCCATTTGTCAATATCTGTTTGCGACGGGTCTGAAAAATATTTCTACTTAGACACTTGACAAATCTATGAATGAAGGTACATTGGTATTAGAAAGAGAAGAACCAACAACTAAACTTAGGGCCTCCGAGTTGCTATCCGCGGTTCACTCAGAAAGAAACTATGATTCTTATTTATTCAGAGTTGCTTCGCCGCCGAATATAACCGCTTGTAAACTAAAACGAAAGGAGTATGCGATGAAACAAAAGATAAAAGTAAGAGTGCTTATGCTAATTGGTTCTTTGGTTATGACCATTTTGGTTATGCCGCCCAAAAAATGTTTGGCAGATCCGCCTAGTTCTTTCGATTTGCGGAATGTGGGGGGAGTCAACTACGTCACCTCAGTTAAGAACCAACAGGGAGGCACCTGCTGGACGCACGGGACGATGGCCGCCATCGAAGGTAACCTGCTCATGACCGGTAACTGGGCAGCCACTGGCGATACCGGAGAGCCTAATCTGGCTGAATACCACCTCGATTGGTGGAATGGCTTTAATACCTTCAATAATGACGACGATCCTGGAGGTGGCGGGCTTACCGTGCACGAAGGTGGCGATTACCGGGTAGCTGCAGCATATCTGGCTAGAGGCGAGGGAGCGGTGCGGGATATCGACGGACAGTCTTACGGCACTGCTCTGCCCAGATACGATCCCAGCTATCACATCTATTACCCACGGAACATCGAGTGGTACGTTGCCGGGTCCGATCTGAGCAACATAAATACCATAAAGCAGAAGATCATGACCGAGGGGGTGATGGGGACGTGTATATGCTACGACTACTCATTCATGCAAAACTACGTGCACTACCAGCCGCCCAGCAGCACCTTAGACCCCAACCATGCGGTCGCCATTGTGGGCTGGGACGATAATAAATCCACGCAGGCTCCGGAGGGACCAGGCGCATGGATCTGTAAAAACAGCTGGGGAGGCTCCTGGGGTTTCGACGGTTACTTCTGGATTTCTTACTACGACAAGCATTGCTGCCATCACCCCGAGATGGGCGCGGTTTCCTTCCAGTATGTCGAACCCCTGGCTTTTAATCACATCTACTATCATGATTACCATGGCTGGCGTGATACCAAGCAGGACTGCAGCGAGGCATTTAACGCCTTCGTCGCCATAGATAACAACATACTGCACGCGGTGAGCTTTTACACCGCCACGGACACTGTGACCTACACGGTGAAGATCTATGACCGCTTCGAAGGCGGTGAACTGCTGGATCAACTCTCGACCAAGTCCGGCTTCATCGAACACACGGGATTGCACACCATAAATCTCGACATGCCCGTCGCGCTCAGCCAAAGCGATTCTTTCTACATTTACCTGCAACTTTCGACGGGTGGTCAAGCCTATGACCGGACGTCTGATATCCCGGTCTTGCTGGGTGCACACTATCGAACCATTGTGCAGTCTGCATCCAGCCCGGGCCAGAGCTTTTACCGTAGCGGCTCACAATGGCTCGACCTCTACTACTACGAAAACCCGCCATGGACCGGTTCAGCCAACTTCTGTATCAAGGGACTTACCGTCGAGAAAGGCATGCAAGTCAGCCCGGCGGATGATTTCCAATCCCATGGTCCTGTGGGTGGTCCATTCTCACCGGTGAGCATGATCTATCAGCTGGTAAACAGAAATAATTATGCTATCGACTACGTGGTATTCAAGGACACGAGCTCCTTGTTCATAACCTTATCGGGAGATGTTGCGGGGACTCTTCAGCCAATCGACACTGCAGAGGTAACCGTCGAGATAAACAGCATCGCCCAGACATTGGGCAACGGTGTGTATTTAGCTACGATTTACTTCACCAACACGACCGATCACCTCGGCGATACTTCCCGCCAAGTGCAGTTAGCCGCCGGAGAACCTACACTTCAATACGAGTGGACGCTGGACAGTGATCCCGGTTGGGCTACAGAAGGAGACTGGGCGTATGGTCAGCCGACTGGCAGTGGTGGTCAGCACGGTGGGCCTGATCCAACCAGCGGTCACACCAACAGTTACGTCTACGGATACAACCTCCATGGCGACTATGCCAACAGCCTACCCGAAAGACATCTGACCAGCCGCCCCATTGATTGCTCAGGACTATTCAAGGTACATCTGGAGTTCTGGCGTTGGCTGGGTGTTGAGTATCCCTTGTATGATCATGCCTGCGTACGGATCAGCAACGACCAAACCAACTGGGTCACGGTTTGGGAAAACCCAACCGAGATCGCTGATGTGTCCTGGATCCCGATGGACCTGGATATCTCCACCGTAGCGGACAACAAGCCCGCTGTGTATCTGCGCTGGACTATGGGACCGACCGATCGGGGGTCGACCTACTGCGGATGGAACATCGACGATATTCAGCTTATCGCATACGGGTATGGTTCTATTTGTGGAGAAGTCAATCACGATGGTATAATAGACATTGGAGATGTCGTATATCTCATTAATTACTTGTACAAAAACGGTTCTCCACCGGGGTGTACGCCTATCACCGCTTGTGCAGATGTCAATGGAGATGGGGTAGTTGATATCGGAGACCTGGTGGATTTGATTAACTATCTTTACAAAGGAGGACCACCACCGTCCTGTTAGTTTTTTGCGAATATAGAACGGTATGAATAAATTCATGCACTCCGGAAGAACTGTTTCCTCTCTGTGTGGGTGAGGGTTACGGGCTTGTTGAAAAAGTCTTAAATGTCATGGTGAGGAATCCGTAAGGACGATTAAGTAATCTCCAACTCATTGATTTGTATATCAGAGGGATTGCTTCGCCCAGACAGATGGTCGTCTGATCGCTTCGCTCGCGATGACGGTAATTTGATTTGTTCAACAGCACCTTCCGAGTGTGTTTAAAAAGTGCTTTGGAGTGTCCCTGTGGGCGGTTTTGTTAAATCGGAATTTTGTTTTTCCATAATAACTTAAATTATTTAATTACGCATGAATAATGGCTGGGTGGTTCAGGGTGCCCTTCCCTCGGACTGAGTCCTTCTTTCGACACTGAGTCTTCCTTCGACCCTGAGGTCTCAGGACCGAAGGGCAGGACGAAGTGCGGGACGAAGTCAGGGTGAATCCTTCAGGATGAACCCTCACCCTGAACCCAGACTGGTCGGGGGTTAGGGTTCATCCTGATCCCGCCTGTGGCGGGAGAAGGGAACCTCCGACCAACATTGGTCTTTGCCATTACTTCTGCGAACTTCAATAACACCTAAAAGCACATCAGCAAGCGGATGTACTCCGGTGGGGGTTTTCCAACACTCCCTCCAGCTGGTGGGGAGGGTTAAAAAATGGGAAAATCCTCATTGGTTTTTTCTTGACAAATCCTATAGGGGAATGATAATTTCATAAAGAGATCGGATAGGTTCGAGTTTACTCACTATTTTGAAAACAAGAAAATTTAATGAACCTTCTGCAAATTTTAGATGAGCTAAGACAAGACAAATACTTCTCTGGTAGCATCTCCCATTGGGAGATCATCCCTCCGAGGAAAGCGATATATTCTGAATTTCCTGCAGCCACAAATCCACGGATCAAATCTGTACTGGAAAAAAGAGGGATTAAGAAGCTTTACTCTCATCAGGCATCGGCTGTTGAAAACATTCTTTCCGGTAAAAATGTAGTCATCGTAACCCCTACCGCCTCCGGCAAGACTTTATGCTATAATCTACCGGTGGTGAATAAAATTTTAGAAGAGCCGGCGAGCAGAGCGCTGTATCTTTTTCCCACTAAAGCCTTGTCTCAAGATCAGGTGGCGGAGCTTCATCAACTGGTTACCGATATGGACGTTGATATAAAGACCTACACCTTTGATGGGGATACTCCTCGCTCTGCCCGGATGGCCATCCGTTCTGCGGGACATATCGTGGTGACCAATCCGGATATGCTTCACACCGGAATTTTACCTCATCATACTCGATGGATTAAACTTTTCGAAAACTTAAAATTCGTGGTGATCGACGAGATACATCACTATCGAGGGGTTTTTGGAAGCCACCTGGCAAATGTGATCAGGAGACTTAAGAGAATATGCAGGTTCTATGGCTCAAATCCCCAATTTATATGCTGTTCTGCTACCATCGCCAATCCATTGGAGCTGACCCGGAAGATCATAGAGGAAGAAGCTGTGTTGGTGGACAACAACGGTGCTCCTTCCGGAGAAAAGCATTTCCTTCTATATAATCCACCGATAATTAATAAAGATCTGGGGATAAGAAAATCATACATTAATGAAAGCCGGAGACTAGCAGAAAGATTTTTGCTAAACGACGTTCAAACCATCATCTTTGCCCGATCAAGGCTAAGGGTAGAGATTCTCTTAACCTATCTAACTGAAGCATTAAAGAAAGCCAAAAAGAGTACAGACTCTCTGAGAGGATACCGGGGTGGCTATCTTCCCCTTCAAAGAAGGGAGATTGAAAGGGGGTTGAGGGAAGGGAAGATCCGGGGAGTGGTCTCCACCAATGCGTTAGAGCTGGGGATCGACATTGGACAGTTAGACGTGTCGATTTTGGCAGGCTATCCCGGAAACATCGCCTCCACCTGGCAGCAGGCGGGAAGGGCGGGTCGAAGGACAGATGTGTCGGTGGCGATTCTGGTAGCAAATAGCTCACCTTTAGATCAGTTCATCATCCATCATCCGGATTATTTCTTCAGCCAGTCGCCGGAATCTGGCATAGTGGATCCGAACAATTTAATAATCTTAATCAGCCATCTCAAATGCGCCGCCTTTGAGCTTCCTTTCACGGATGGTGAAAATTTCGGGATGGAGGCGACAGAGAAAATTTTAGCTCATCTGGAGGAACAAAGGATTCTTCATCATGTGGATGGAAAATGGCACTGGACCGCGGAAGTTTATCCTGCTGAGCAAGTGAGCTTACGAAGTGCTACACCAGAGAACTTTGTTATTTTAGACTCAACCGATAGAAATAGGGTAATCGGAGAGATGGATTACTTCAGCGCTCCCATCTTTCTCCATCAGGACGCTATTTATCTTCACGGTGCAGATCAATATCAGATAGAGGAACTGGACTGGGAGGGAAAGAAAGCTTACGCCAAAGAGGTGGAGGTGGATTATTATACAGATGCCATCACTAAAACTGATCTGAAAGTGTTGGAGGTGACACAAAAAATTGAAGGACCATCGGGAAATCGGGTTTATGGTGAGGTTTCGGTCACCACCTTAACCACCATGTATAAGAAGATAAAGTTCAACACGCACGAGAACGTTGGCTTCGGAAAAATAAATCTGCCCGAACAGGAGATGCACACCACTTCCTTCTGGTTTGAGTTTCCCTCGGATATAGTTTTTAAGCTCGGTTTCTCCACAGACGAATTAGCGGGGAGCCTGAAAGCTTTGGCAAATCTGCTCCGCAATGTGGTGCCCCTCTGGGTGATGTGCGATCCCAAAGACATAAGAGCTTTCCCTCAGGTTAAATCGCCATTTTCAGACAGTCCCACAGTTTATGTTTATGATAACTATCCGGGAGGAGTAGGCTTCTCCGAAAAACTATTTCATTTATCCAAAGATATATGGAAAGCGTGCGGTGAAATGATCCAATCTTGTGAGTGCACAGATGGTTGCCCTTCCTGTGTGGGACCAAAGATGGAGGTGGGGGAAAAAGGAAAACAAGGAGTGCTGAAACTGATAAAATCAATGACGAATAACGGATAACGGACTTGTGGTGAGCGAAGTCGAACCATAAAAGCAAAGGAAAATGGAATAAGGAAATCCGAATTTGGATCCATAGGAAAGGAAAATAAAAAGCTATAACGAATGACGAATATCGAATAAAAAATGATCTTTTGAACCTTTGAACCCATACCTTATCGAATTAATCTTCCCGTTTGTTTTTCTCCAATTTTCTCTTACCGCAGGATCATCGTTTGAGTCCCATCACTGGTGGAGAAACCACCCTAAAAATTATCCTTGCAAAAGTAGTTTCTTACTTCAGATGGCTTTTTTTCTGCCGATACTATTTCTACAAAAAGACACTTTCATAGTAACTATCAAACTTCAAAAACCATGAAACAGATATTAGTGGTGGGCTCTGATCCCAAGATATCTTCGGACCTGGATAGATATCTGGATCCAAATGAATTTAAACTTTTAGTCTGTCCCCAGGGTAAAAGCTTAATTACCTCCATGATGAATGCCCAGCCTGACTTAGTCATCTTTGATCTTAATTCTATGGACTCATCCGCGCTAGAGATAATCAAAAAGACCAAAGAAATAGATTCTAATCTTCCTTTAATTGTTTTATCAGATAACCAGTCTCACCAGACAAAAGACAAGATATGGGACGAGCGAATATTCGGATGGATCACCCCGCCCGTGCAGATAGAAAGGCTCGCCTCCATAATCAAACAGGCTTTGTCTTCAAAGCGGATAGGTCCGGAGCAGAAGGTTTTAGGTGGATCAGTTGGATTTTCAAGCCAGGAGAAAAGCTCCCTTGAAATAAAGAAAGATACAATGAAATCTCATTTAAGTCCATCTTCCGTCAAACCGGATTATCATCACCTGTTTGAAGAGATGCTGGGTCCGATTATGGAGCAAATAGTGCGCGATGGTCGTGGCCATATCTACGATCTGCTTCTCTCCGGGCTGGAAAAGACCATGATTTCTGAGGTATTGAAACAGGTCAATCATAACCAGGTAAAAGCCTCTCAACTTTTGGGCATCTCCCGAAATACCCTAAGAGAGAGGATAAAGAGATTCGACATATTTTAGACTCCAAGCTCTATTTCCTCCTTCCGAAAAGTGAAAGACCTCTTTTCCCCATTATGATTCGAGATAGCACTAAGATTTTTATAAATCATACAGAGAGATATTTGGAGTGTTCACCTTATGGTCTTCAACCTAATAGATTTGTAACTTGGGGAATCCCCCTTGGCTAAAGGGGGTTTCAAGTCCAGCCCAAAACAGGAGTGGGAGAAAAAATCAATAATAAAATGTAAACTGATTCCTGCTCCTTTTAGTAACTATTTCCCTAAAGCAAACTACTTTATGCTCTGGGTAATAAATGCATTCGTCTTCCTCTTTTAACTAGGACTCTTCTGTCTTTAGCTAAAACACTCCAGCTTTCTGTCGATAATACAAATGGACTGATCCCGAGATCGATGGTTTCCTTTTTAAGGTAAATCGTCAAAAGAGGAATTGGTCATAATCATCAAAGAAAATCGTTTTCTTCGCTTCCTTTTTTCTCAAGGTAAATATGACGGTATATTTTGGAAAGTGGAATAGAGGGGAAGATTTTCCGCCCCAGACAGTTTTCCTTAACTGTCCTTTTTCCAAATCTTTTTGGGGGAGGGTTGCAAAATGTATAACCTCACATTGGGATTAGCGTTTATTTTTTTCCTTTTAGGTTTTTTACTTTTCCTCTTCAAGCAAAGACAGAGATATTTCGAATATTATCCGCAAAGCTGGAGGATGGTGATGTTAGGGGGGGGAGTGCTGTTATGGTCCGGAGTAGCCAATTTGGTTTTTCTCTTGAACCAGTCCGCATATACGCTTACTGACAGTTGGAAACAGATCATCCAAGCAGGGGAGATATTCGGTTATGCAGTTGGTGGGAGCTTGATTTTGGTTGGTTTCTTGAAATGGGGTGGATCTCTTTTGGAGACAAAAAAGAACGTTACCCGGAGGCTAAGACAGCTAGCCTGTTTGAATTCCCTCTTGTCTGTGATTAATCATCGGCAGGAGTCCGAATTCGGATCCATAGGACAGGACGAGATGCTTAAGGAGTCTTTGTCCGTTATCTTGAACATAATGGGATACAAAATGGGAGTGATCTTTAAGCCCACCTTCAATTCTTCCGAGATGGCGGTGGTGGCACATGGAGGAGTGCCAGCGGGGAATCTTTTCACCTTGTTCGATCTTTACTCCAAAAACGTGTGGTACAGGGAATCCAGCCAATCCAAAGAGGTCACCACCACTATCGACATGAAAAGCTTACCTGAGTATGGTGCTCTCTTCTCGGATCAGGATCAAATCCGCTCCTTCGCCTGTGTCCCCATTAAGTTCTGCGGAAGGGTTTTGGGACTCTTGGGGCTTTACCATTCAAAATCGGGATGTTTTTCATATCAGGAGCTGCAATTCCTGACCGTGGTGGGCGAGATTCTGGGACTTTCGGCTAAACAAGCCCTCACCTCCAACCGAAACAAAAAAAGGAGAGATTACATCTCTGCCATGGAAAACGTGTTAAAGATAAGTCAGGAAGCAATTACTTTAGAGGAAGCATTCCCCAAGATTTCAGCCGAGCTTAAGAGAATAATGGATTTTGATCAGATATCCTTGACTTGGACCGAGGGATCCAGAAAGAATATGAAGAGGATCTCCATGGGAAGCTCGGGAGGAGTGCTGATGGACAAGCGAGCAGGTGTTTTCATCCAGAGAAGTGCCATAGAAGAAGTGATAAGCTCAGGAAAGATGTGGTTGGATCGTCATATCGATTCAAACGAGAGTTCCTTCCCGGATGCTCTTTCAAAAACCTGCGGGATTAAGTCCCAGATCATCCTTCCCCTGTGGCGTGGAGAATCGGTATATGGAGCCTTAAGTCTGGGACATCAGGAGCCAAACTTCTATTCAGCCAATGACGCCAAATGGCTAAAACCATTCATTCTGGGGCTTTCTCACTTAGTCTTAGAGCAGGTGCTTAAAGGGAGATTAATAAAAAGGGAGTTTTTAAGCAGATCACTTTATGAATTTGAAAAGAAGCTGGTAGGAGATGAGGATCTTATGACTTTGGTTCAAGATACAGCATCCAGCCTAACTTTAGACCTACCCAAAAGCCTCTCTCGAGTGATGTTTTTGAACCAACAAAAAGATCAATTGGTATCTTGTGCGGTTCATCAAATCAGATCTGAGGGGATAAACCCAAGAAAGGAAGAGAGATTCTTTTTAGATGATCTCCCTTGGCATCGCTTAGCTTTGGAGGCAAAAAGACCTATGCTGATCAATCAGGACGATCCCGAGAGCTGGATGTCGAAAAAGGAAGCCCAATTGATCTTAGACGAGAAAGTGAATTCAGCCGTTCTGGTGCCTTTGATTTTACATGATAGGGCGGTAGGGGTCATCTCCGTGGGAGAGATGCGCAGTTGGGAGAGACAGCCATTGACTGAGGAGGAGATAACCTTTGTCAAACACAAAGCTCATCAGATTTGTGTGGCTTTGAAAAAAGGGATTCTCTTCCGCTCGAATGAGCAATTGAAAGAAAGGTTAAAGAGCATAGAAAGAATTGAGGGGATGGACTATGATCCACCCAATGCATATCTTCGTTTCTCGGATTTAAGTTATCAGATTAATAATTTGTTAAGCTCAATCCGAGGTTCTGCCGAGCTTTTAAGATTTTCGGAGTCAAACTTGAGTTCGGATAGTCTGAAATATGTCAAAAACATCGAAAACGGCGTGGATCGGATATACCAGAACCTGCAAGAATTTTCGAGATCCACTGACGATAGAAAGGAATCAACGTCGAATCCGCCAAAAGAGGAAGTAATTTCTATGAGGTGATTGATTTCTTGTGATCTATACTGGAATAAGGGATCTAAAATAATTGTGAATCTACGGGTAATAAAAATCATGAAGTTTCCTACGTCCCTTTCAAAAAGTGACTTTTTCAGGGGAAAGTTTCTGTTGTCGATTTTTTTGACATCCATCATCCCCTTTTTCCTTTTCTTGGTTTCCAGCTTTTTGATCTACCCCAATGGTTCAGAGAAAATCGGAATAATCCCCCTGATGATCTTTGGCGTCACCGCACTTGGATTGACCATCCTTTTAAGGCAAAAGATTACCGCACCTTTTCGTCAACTGGCTAATAAAATGGATGAGATTCATCCCTCCACCTGTTTTGAAGGTGAAGTCAAAGATGAATTTGTGCTCTTAGATAGTTATTTAGATAAGATCAACGAGGTATTGAAAGGGAGAGAGAAAGAGATAAGAGATGGGAAGAGCAGATCGATTGCATTGAATGCCATAGCTACGGCAGTGAACCAAACTTTGAACGTAGATCGAATGTTAGACGAGGTGCTGGGGATCGTTCTGGAGGTTACCGGCTTTGATGGAGGTATCATATTTATAATAGACGAAGAAAATGACAGCTTAATTCTGAGAGTTTGGAAAGGATTGGAGGGGGACAATTTATGGGAACCTGATCAACTCAAATCAGATGGTCGATCGACTTCGCTTTCGGTCATCGAAGGTATAATGGGAGAAGCGATAAAGCGCAAACGAATCATCTTCGTTCCCGAGGTGGAAGAAAATCAGCCATGGCGACTGGGAGATTTAATCGACCGGGGAGTAAAAACCCTTCAGGTAGTTCCCTTTTTGGCAAAAGGATCAGTGTTTGGTTCAGTGGCTCTGGTAAGCTTAAAACTTCGAGTGCCAAATTTAGAGGAGAACGAGTTTCTGGAAGCTATCGGACAACAGGTGGGGATGGCAATAGATAACATCAATCTGCTCTCCTCGTGGGGGAAAAAAGCTCGTGACCTTTCCTTGCTTTTAGAGACCTCTAACGTCTTCTCCGCCAGTCTGAATCTCAGTCAAGTGCTAGACGTTCTTACCCAGAGGGTGATGAAAACTCTGGAGGCACAGTTTTGCTGGACCGCAATGGCGGAGCAAGAGAGAAAAAGTATAGTGTTTGAGACTTTTTCGTCTTCCCCAGAGAGCGTATCCACTTCTGAAGATCCTGCGCAATACCGGATAGAAAAAGGAAAAAGCATTCTGATGGAATATCTTCCCCTTCATCATAGAGTGATCCAAACAGGAAAGATGATTAGAATAAGGAACAAAGAGCAGTTGACCTCTGCTGAAAAACAGTTTTTTCCCTTAGAGTGGGATGGCGAGCTGATTCTTTTGCCCATGTCCTTAAAAAACCGGGTATGGGGGATAGTGGGAATAGGGCTTAAAGCCTCAGATAAACTTAAGCTGGAGAATCTCAATCTGTGCCGATCCATAGTTTCTCAGGCGGCTTTTGCCATCGAAAACGCCCGGCTGTATGAAGACGTTCAGCAGAAAGCGGAAGAAGCTTCCTCGTTGTATCAGGTGGCGCAGAGGCTTTCCTCCATTCTGGACGTGGACGAATTATTGGACCAGATTTTAAAAGTCGTTGTGGAATCCTTCGGATATCTCAACTGTGCCATTCTTTTGGTGGACAAAAAGAAAAAGGAGCTTTTTGTCAAAACCGCTCATGGCTTTGCGGACGAATTGATGAAAAACATGAAAATAAAAGTGGGGGAACAAGGTATCACTGGCTGGGTGGCACAAACCGGACAAGCTCTGGTGGTGGGGGACGTTTCCAAAGACAAAAGATACGTCATGGGAATGGAAGAATGTAAGTCCGAAATTGCAGTTCCTTTGATATTTAAAGGAAAAATCATCGGCGTTTTGGATGCAGAAAGCGAGAAGCTGTTTGCATTTGGAGAGAAGGATGAGCGAATACTTTCCCAGCTAGCTTCCCAAATTGCGGTGGTTTTAGAGAATTCTCGACTTTTCTCTGCGCAGAAAAAAAGATATGTGCAGTTAGCTCTAATAAACGATATAGGCCGCAAGGTAGTCACCACTCTGAATCTGGACAAACTTCTGGAGACCACCATAGAAGTCATTCAATTAAGCTTGAAGTACGAGCATATCTCTCTGTTTCTGGTGGATGAATCCTCTGGGGAGTTGATCTTGAAAACCGTTTGTGGCCAGTCCGGCAACCTAGCTAATCCGGGGTATCGCCAGAAGAAAGGAGTAGGGATGGTGGGGAAAGCGGCTGAATCTGGCAAGACCATCCTGTGTAATGACGTTACTAAAGAGCCTACTTACATCCCCGCCATAAAAGAGACCAAATCAGAGCTTTCTGTCCCCATCAAAAGCGGCAAAGTAGTGATGGGGGTGTTGGACGTGGAGAACTTTGCCAAAGACACCTTCGATGAACAGGATGTGGCGGTCCTGGAGACGGTAACCGATCTTTTAGCCACCGCCATCAATAACACCAAACTATATGAGGAAACTAAAAGAAAAGCTCACCGTCTAGAATTAACCGATCAAATAAATCGAGCCATCAGCTCCACTCTGGATCTGGAAAGTATTTTCCATATCGTTTCCGGTGAACTGAACAAGATAATGGATTGTGACCGAATCAGCTTAAACTTTTGGCATCCGGAGGAGAATCTTTTCAAAGTGGAGATGACCTATTGTCCTAAAGAGAGTCTGGGGACCAAAGACCACCAGAGAGTCCCGGCCGATGAGACCAGCATGTACCAGGTGGCTCAAACTAAAAAAGCATTCTATCGGTCAAAACTTAATTTAGACCAAGACTCTAAGCCCATGGATCGGCTAATCTTCTCCGAGGGAATTAGATCCTACATCCTAATTCCCATCCTATATAACGAGAAGGTTATCGCGGTTTTGAGCCTGGAGAGCAAAAAAGATCACGGGTTCGAAGGTGAGCAGATGGAGCTTCTAAACTCCCTGGCCGGTCATCTTTCCGTAGCCATGCAAAATGCCAAGCTATTTTCAGATTTAGAAGAGGCCTATCAGAACCTGAAGAACACCCAGCAACATATGATTCAGATTGAGAGATTTCGTGCTTTTGGTGAGATGGCCAGCGGAGTGGTGCATGATTTCAATAACATCTTAGCTTCCATTTTAGGACGGGTTCAGCTCCTCCTTTTAAGGTTGAAAAAGGAAGGAGACACTCCCTCAGATGGAACCGTGAAAAGCTTACAGATGATAGAAAAATCTGCTACGGATGGAGCCAAGATCTTGTCCCGAGTCCAGGAGTTCACCAAAGAAAAACCGGATACAGATTTTTGCCCCATCGACCCCAATCAACTGGTAGAAGATTCTCTGGAGATGACCAAAGCTCACTGGAGGGATGAATCTCTTCTGGCGGGAATCCCCATAGAGATCAACAAGGAGTTGAAAGCTAAGGACATGGTGATGGGAGATGCTACCGAGCTTAGAGAAGTATTAACTAACTTGATTCTCAATGCGGTGGATGCCATGCCCCAAGGTGGAGCTTTGACCCTAAGAACTGAACAGGATGAGGAATCCGTTACTCTTAACGTAGAAGATACCGGCTTGGGGATGACCGAGGAAGTCAAAAACAAAATATTTGTCCCCTTCTTTACCACCAAGGGAGACGAAGGGACCGGTCTGGGTTTAAGTTTGGTTCATGGGATAATCACCCGCCATAAAGGGGAAATCATGGTGAAGAGCGTCCCCGGACAGGGGAGCAGTTTTACCATAAAACTTCCCAGATGCGATTTGGTGAAAAAGAAGGAGATGTCAGCTAAACCCAGAAATGAAAATGCTTATATTTTGGTGATAGAGGATGAGAAAAACATAAGAGAGGTCTTAGATGAGATACTATCCACCGCCGGACATAAAGTCAGTCAGGCAGCTTCGGGTGAGGAGGGGATTGAACTTTTTAAGAAACAGAAAGCGGACATTGTCATAACTGACTTGGGAATGTCAGGATTGTCTGGATGGGAAGTAGCAGATAATATCAAAGCACAAGACCCTCTAACTCCTGTGATTCTTTCCACTGGTTGGGGAGTAAAACCTGACCAGATAGAAATTCACAAGAAGAACATAGATCGGATTATAAGCAAACCTTTTAACATGGAGCAGATTTTAAATCTGATCTCGGAGCTTTTAGCGCAAAAAAAGGGTCAAGAGTCAAGGGGAAAGAAAATTCAAAATTCAAAAAGCAAAATTTAAAATTGCAATTGAAAATTCAAAACATGAATCCTAAAAGCAACAAAGAAATAATTTATAATTTTGAATTGTAGTTTTGAATTTTGAACTTTGAATTTATTAAAACTCCTCTCCCCATCGGGGAGATTGAGTGAAGTAAAATCCGTAGGATGGTAGGGTGAGGGGGAATAAAAGGAATGCACGAACCGATGGAGTATTCCTAATGCAGAACTTAATAGAAAACGACAAACCAGATCTTCCGTTGGAAAACGGAAAATTGAGGATATTGGTGGTGGATGATGATGAAAACATCCGGGAAATCTTGAAAGATATTCTGACCATGTCGGGACACCTGGTGGTTCTTTCTTCCAATGGAGAAGAGGCGCTACAGTTTTTCTATGAACAGGAGTTCGATCTGGTGATGACAGATTTGGGAATGCCCGGAATCTCCGGTTGGGAGGTCAACCGAAAGATAAAACAGACTCATCCCCAAAAACCGGTGATAATCGTCTCCGGCTGGGGAGCACAACTGACCGAGGAAGAGATAAAGACTAACCAGGTGGACTTGGTGTTAGCCAAGCCATTTAATATAGATCAGGTTCTGGAGGTTACCGAGAGGTTTGGACACAAAGAAGAACTGTTGCCCTACTTCTCTTCTTAAAGGTTTCGTTATTAAAGGTTGTGGTAATAGTTCGACAGGCTCACCACCCTGACGGTTCGGCAAGCTCACCGTCCCTGAGTGGTTCGACTTCGCTCACCACCCTGAACCTGTCAAAGGGCAAAGTTGAAGGAAGCTTGTCGAAGGGTGGCTACGTATAGTTTATCGTAAAGTGTTGGTTGTTTACTGTATCACAGACACTAAAGTTAGTTCAGGTGGAGGTTGAATCCCCCCGAGAAGGTTGGAAACTCTCTTTCATTCTATACCTATCCCCTTCAAAATCCCCCTCCATTCAGGATTTTCTTTCATCTTTTCCCGATCCATATAAGTAGAAAGCTCTTCGAATTTCTTATAGCTCTTTTTGGCTTCGGATTTATCTTTTTTGGCGTAGTAAGCTTTGGTCAAGCCGACATATACCTGCGGATTTTTTTCATTTAACTTGCGTGCTTGCTTGTAAGTTTCAATGGAAAGTTTATAGTTACCATCCTGGTAGTATGCCTCCCCCAGGTCGAGATAACCAGAGAAGAGCTTGGGATCAAGCTCTATGGCTTTGTTCAAATCCTGGATGCTCTTTTGGTATTGACCCAATTTCAAAGAACAGATTCCCCGATTAAGAAAGTATTTCGGCTCGACATCTTTCAAAACAATTAAATCGTTGTAACAGAGCATGGCACTTGAGTAATTGGATTCGTTTACAAAAAGCTGAGCCGCTTTCTCCAAATCCTCTAAAGCTTTCGACTTCTCCCCCATTTGTGAATGGGTTTGCCCTCTTCCTAATAAAGCCTCTGGCGCATCCGGCTGCAAAGCCAAGGCTTGATTATAGGAAGCCAAAGCAGAGGTAAAATCATTTGAATTCAGTTGAGTCTGTCCTAAAGTTAGATAGTCCTTCCAGGTTTGGGTTGCAGAGTGATAGCTTTTATCTTCAGAAAGCGCAATCTCTAAATTCATTGTTTTCCCGGGGGTGACATTCACTTCGCCTGCCCAGTCATAATAACCTTCCTTGGTGGCGGTTACCACGTGCTTACCCGGCTCGATTTTTCGATACACTTTATTCCCCGTTCCGATCAATTGGTGGTCTATCTGGATCACCGGATCGGATACGTTTGATTTTATTTTTATGGCGCCATAATCTGTATTAGCCGACACATCCGAGGACGAAATCTCCTGGCTGCCTTCGGTAGGAGTGCTAACCGTTGAATGTGATCCCGCGGAGCGATCATCGTTAACTAAAGGCGACAACTGCATGCTGATGGTGGTGGATTGGTCTTTAGTGATGGTGACGTTCTCCCGGGTGGGTTGGTGTCCGGTAGCAGAGGTTTCCAGAGTGTACATGCCCGGGGGCATGGACTCGAACATGAAAAATCCAAGCTCGTTGGATTTGACCGTTTTCCCCATCTCCTTGAAGAATATCTTCGCCTGAGGAATAGGCGTCCTGGTGTTTTCTTCCAGCACTATCCCGATGAGTCGGCCGTAGTTATGGGATTTAAAAAGAGGCGTGAACAATATCAGTCCTAGGAATAGTAGACAGATCGCTGAGACATGGATGATGGTATTTCTTCTTGGTTTTGCCCTAAGCACGAATTCCTTATCTTTTATCTTGATCTCATCACCGGGAGAGAGCTTAACCCCTCCAATTAACCTAATTATGTTCCCTGACAGATATGCCACGCCTTTGCTCATGGTTATAGGTTGCGATATGGGCTTGATGGGCTTAGCACTGGTCCTCTTAGGAGCAGTTTTCTTCTTGGCAGTTCGACTTCGCTCACTGTCTTTAAGCGTAGTTGAAAGTAGCGGTTTTCTATCCAACCCGTCACTCTGAATGGGTTTTCCAGCCGGTGATCTTGAGGTAAAAGATTTCTTTATATCCGAAATCTCCTTCTCTGTCTTCTTCTGGTGATCCCCTTCCTCAGGTTGTGTCTCCGTTTCAAAGACCACATCATTGGGGTTCATCACAGCAATCCGTCCATCCTCTGGGGAAGTCTTCTCTTCAGTTCTCGCCGAGACGTATTCATCCGATCCATCAGATTCCATGGTGTGAACCACACGATCAGCATCGGAGGATGCATGGGTTAGGTCGATTTCCGTTTTGGGGGAAGTTTTATCCGGTGGCTCAGAGGAGGGTAAAGAGATCTCCTTTTCTTCTGTCTCTGTAGCAGTGGATGACTTCTCCGTGTCCTTTCGTTTCTTATCTTCAGTTTCCTTCACGATAACTTGGCTATCTTTATCCATAGCATAACCCCCTTTAGAAAGTTCTCTTTTCAGTTCTGATAAAATCCTAATGCTTTATATCGGGATAAAACTACATGGTCTTAAGATTAGAATCGTTTATTGCTCAATAAGTCTATCAAAAAACTTAGGTTTCATGTGACCACTCTAATTTGACTCTAACTCTCTTTGTTCTTGCACATTTAGCAGTTTTTGATTATAGTTTTTTCGAACTGATTAACCAAAGGAGCCATTTATGCAGATAAAAGTAAAAACCGGAAGAATTGATCTGACCGAAGATGAAGCGATTCTCCTGTCTTGTTCCCCAGACAACCCTAAATTCAGCGTTATGCTTAAAGCCATAGATGATAAGCTTTCCGGAGCTATTCGCCACTTGTTTGAAACAAAAGATTTCACCGGAAATTTGGGACAAATCGCAGTTTTATATCCACTAGGAAAATTGAAATCCAAAAGAATCATCTTGACCGGGTTGGGAAAAAGAAATGAAATCACCTTGGAGAAGATCCGTCGAGCGTATGGTTTTGCCGGGAGAAAGGTCAAGGAGCTGAAGATAAACAGCATTTCCGTGCAGGCAGTTGAGCCTAATCTTCCTGTTATCCAGCTGAATGAAGCTTCGCAAGCAATGGTGGAGGGGATGCTTCTGGCCAATTACAAACTGGATCGCTATAAAACTGATGAGGGAAACGACAGAACAGGTCTGCAAAACTTGACTATTTTGGAACAAGACCATAGGAAAATTGCTGAAATCGAGAAAGGGGTGAGGGAAGGAGAGATTTCCTCCTGGGCTACCAATTTTACCCGGGATTTAGCCAATCAGCCCAGCAATCGTCTAACCCCGTCCGATTTTGCCCGGATAGCGGCGAAGATCGCACATGAAAACAATTTAAGGTGTAAGGTCTATTCTAAAGCACAGATACAAAAACTCAAGATGAATGCTTTCTTGGCAGTTGCGTCGGGAAGCGCTCAACCACCCCAGCTTACAGTTTTGGAGTATCTCCCTCCTCAAACCAAAGTCAACACTTTAGCCTTAGTAGGCAAAGGGATTACTTTTGATGCCGGGGGACTATCTTTAAAACCTTCGGAGGATATGACCGAGATGAAGGCGGACATGATGGGTGGAGCGGTAGTTATCTCTACCCTAGCAGGTTGCGCCAAGATGAAGCTACCACTGCATCTTTTTGGAATAATTCCGGCTACAGAGAACCTTCCTTCCGGATCGGCTTTAAAAGTGGGAGATATCATCACCTCTCATTCGGGTAAGACCATCGAGGTTTTGAACACGGATGCGGAAGGGCGTCTGATTTTGGCGGATGCTTTGTCCTATGCCCGGAGTTTTAAACCCGATGCCATCATAGACGTGGCGACTTTGACTTCTGGCATAAAGTACGCTTTGGGAAATGTGTGTGCAGGGATTTTCAGTAATATAGATGGATTGGCAACCAGAGCTATAAAGGCTGGCGAGAAAACCAATGAGCGAGTTTGGGAAATGCCACTGGGGGATGAATACATGGAATTCTTGAAAAGCGATTTAGCGGACATGAAGAATGTGGGGGGAAAATGGGGAGGGGCGTGCATTGCTGCCATTTTCTTAAAGAACTTCGTTGGAGATTTCCCCTGGCTACATGTGGACATTGCCGGTGTAGATTTTAAAGACAAAGATGATTCTTATTGGTCCAAAGGCGCCACCGGATTTGGAGCAAGGCTTTTATTGCAATTTTTGAAGGATTGGAAGAAAATATAATCAGGAAGGTGTTTTTGTTGTCTTTGCCCTGCGTTCGGACGGGGGTTGCACCCCCGTCCGTAAGAGGGTGGGGGCACAACCCCTAACAAGTGTCAGAATCTATTTATGCTCATCTTTGGCGAATGAATAAATTGCATAATGTTTAAATTGATGTTTGAATAAGCTTATAAAAACTTAGTTGATAAGGCTCTGGAAAGCTTCTTAACCCAATCTTTAGTTTTTCCGCAAAGTGCGCGAACGCCAAAAGAGTTTTTTTCCTAAGAATCTTCAAGTTAGCTTTAAATCATCCGAAAAGAAAATAAGGGAGTGATACAGCGCAAACCAAAAGGAGGACAAAATGCTAATCTGGTGCTCAGTGCTTCTGTTTTTGGGAATCACCGCTTTTTTAGATTCCATTTTCACGTTCGGTGAGATATTCCGAAGGATCAATTCGGTCTTGTTCATGTTGGTTTCCTTAGGTCTTTTAGTCAGAACCAGCACCAAAATGAGAGCGGCAAAAAAAGAGAGACTGCAAAAGAAGATTGAAGATTTAGAAAGGCAGGTAGCAGAACTAAGCAGAAAAGAGAAGGTGGAGGTAAGATAAGAGTTTGCGAAACTCGTTTAGCGGTGACGAAGCTCGTTTCGGCTTCGAAGTTCGTTGATCGAAGCTGGGTAATTCCCAACAGATTAACAGATTAAAAGATTTCGAGCATAGAGTTTCGAATACCGAACTTCGATTCGAGCTTCGCCACCGATATACGATTAACGATGATACCAGCTATCCAGAGGACTTTGCGGAAGTTTCAGCTTTAAGCTGTTGAAGTTTGTCTCTCACCTCGTCCACCCACACCGAGCGTCCATAATCTTTTAAAAACTTCTCGTAAATCTCCATCGCCTTGATCTTGTCCTTAAGGTGATAATTGTAAACGTCACCGATCAATTTTTGTGCTTGATCGCAGTAAAGGCTTTGGGGATATTTCTCCAGAAGTTTTTGGAAAGCTTCCAAAGCTTGAGAGAATTTCTTTTCCTCTATAAAACCCTTTCCCTTTTCCAGTTGAGCTAGATCAGCCAGCTTTTCGGATTTTGCGGAAATTATTTTATCCAGCTTAATAATAGCAGAATCATACTTGCCCTGAATTTGATCCAGCATAGCTTGGGCATAAACCGAGAGTAGGTATCTATCCAGCTCTTGATTCTCGCCGATTACGATTATTCTCTCTAAGCTGTTGTTGACATAAAGCCCCTTGGGGAAATCAGCTATCACTCTATTGTATCCTGCCAAAGCATCCTCAAAATTTCCCTGGAAGAATTCTATCTCGGTTAACTTGAATTTTATCTCCTCCTCTTTTGATTCCGCTCTCCGCTCCCTGGAGGCGGTCTCTAAGAGCGTTCGGGCACCATCTAGATCACCTTTGACCATCAGGCAATCGCTCAATCTGACCAAAGCATCCGCATAACAATCCGCTTCTGGATAGCTGGAGATTACCTTTTGAAAGCTGGTGAATGCCTCCTCCGGCTTTTTGAATCCAAACAGCTTGATCTCACCGATGCTAAAATGACAAAGCGCTATCTCCTGTCTGAAAAGCCTTGCTTTTTCAGAGCTTAAGCTCGAATATTGATCTATTATCTCCTGATAAACTCGGACAGCATCGGTGAGTTTCTCTTGTCCCTCATACGAGCGGGCGATATATAATTTTGCCGACAAAACCTGTTCTTCGGAAGGATTGGTGGAGAGAATATACTGGCATGATTGGATAGCCTGGTCAAAGTATTTCTGGTTATAGCACATCTGGATGTAGGTGAAGATAAATCTTCCTTTGGTGCCAAAAAGAGCGTCTACTTTTTTGTAGGTCTCAAATGCACCATTGAAATCTTTCCGGCGGAAGAGCAGATCGCCATAAAGCTTTTGATAATATTTATCCTGTGGTTTCTTTTTGATCCTTTCACTCAAAGCCAGCTGTATTCCATCCAGATTCTCTTCGGTGCGAATAAGGTTGTTGATTCGCTCCTCCACAATATCGAATTTGATGGAATCGTTACCCATGAAGAGAAAATATTCATCCACCGCCGATTTGTAGTCTTTCAAAGACTCATATAGTCCGGCTAACTCATAGGAGAAAACACCCGGTTGTTTCATCTTCATTCGGGCTTGTTTGTAGGTATCGAGAGCTTCGGAGGTCAGACTGTTTTTCAAAAAGACATAAGCCACCTCTCGGTAAGTCTGCTCACGGTCTGGTCCCAGCTCGATGGCTTTGTGCAAGTTCAGTCTGGCTTCCTCTCCCTTTTGCATCTTGAAATAAACGTCCCCCAATTGGCAATAAAGCAAGAAGTTTTTCGGGTCACGGGCTAAGTCATTTTTGATCATCTCCTCGACTCTATCATATTCCTTGCCCGCCAGATATGCTTCCTTCATAAGATCGTTAAGCTCCGCATTCTCTCCGTATGCCTCCTTAAGCTGAGTGATCAGCTTCAGCGCCTCACCCGGCTTGCCTGCTCTAATCAGCTCTCTTGTCAGATCCACATTGATGCGGTATTTGTCGGTCTCCTGTGCACGAGGAATATGGATGCGTTGTTGCACCTCCTGAGCAGAAGAAGAAACTGAGAAAGAGAGAAGCAGGATAAATAAGAATGCGAATGTGATTGATTTTTTCATAAAGCTTACTGAACCATCCGTATTTTTATCTAATATACGCCAGCGAATCGCGAGAAATGAAGACTCTTTAAGTTATTTATGAAGGTGATTAGCGGGAGTCAGGGTTTTATCTTTGGACATACCCCAAAGAATCCGTCTTGATCAGATAAACATCGGGCCCAGCAGAGCCGGGAGCTCGAAATCTTCCAACAACAATATAGCCACCATCGCTCGTCTGTCGAACCGCATTTCCCCAGTCGTCATGCGGGCAGCCGTAGGTCTTTGTCCATAGGGAATCACCGAGTGAATCAGTCTTGATCAGATACACATCGGCCTCGCCAGCGCCCTTGGAGTATGTCACGCCAACAACAATATACCCACTGTCGCTGGTCAGTTGAACACTAAATCCTGATTCATTATTTGAGCTGCCGTAGGTCTTTTCCCAAAGCTTCTTACCAAGTGAATCAGTCTTAATCATATAAACGTCAGAGTTACCAGCGCCGTAAGTGTCTGTCGATCCAACAACAATATAACCACGGTCGCTAGTTAGTTGAACAGCGTGCCCATATTCATCTTTCGAGCCGCCGTAGGTCTTTTCCCAAAGCTTCTTACCAAGTGAATCGATCCTGATTAGATACACATCCGACTTCTTCCCACCCTGGTAGTAGCCGTAAGGGTAGGTCGAACCAGCGACAATATAGCCGCCATCGTTGGTGAGTTGCACACCTTCTCCCGTCTCGTTACTTTGTCCCCCATAAGTTCTGTCCCACTGCTTAAAACCAAGCGAATCGGTCTTGATCAAATACACATTACCGTCACCAGTGCCGTAAGAGTATATCGCGCCAACAATAATATAACCCCCGTCTCTCGTAGGTTCAACAGCTTCTCCGTAGTCACCATCTGGTCCACCGTATGCCTTTGTCCAAAGTGTGTCACCGTGTGAGTTGGTCTTGATCAAATACACTTGTCTAGCTGGAGTAATGTCAGCAGCATAACCAGCGAGGTAAGAGTCTGTGAAACCAACAACAATATACCCACCGTCGGTTGTCGGCTGCACATCATATCCCTCGTCATGACTCCATCCGCCGTAGGTCTTCTCGAACGTGATAACTTTAGCTGGACGCCTGAGGCTGTCTATCTGTGCCGTGAGATCATAGCTAAGCTTTTGTCCTCCCTGAAGCGTTAGGGCAGTATCAACAAGCAGGAGAGTGTCATGGAATAATATTTTTAGTCTTCCCAATTGTGCTGGAAGTAAGTAGGTTTGCTTGCCAGAATCAGGCTTTATTTCTTGGTCATTCCACAAAACATTGAGATCGTCTCCTCCTGATGGTTTCGCAGTCAACTCAGCTTTGCCTGTGTTTTGAAACAAAGTTAAAATTAGTTTTTCAATATTCGGGTAGAAAGTTAATATTAGTCCAAGTAACCCTATTGCAAGGATTCCAAGCATGATCCTGGGGCGGTGAAGCATTTGTAGCGTCCGCCTAATGATTATTGAAAGAATGATTTCAGTGAAAGGTTTTCTCTTAGGAGGAAGTTTTCTATCCGGTTTTTTCGGTGTGGTGAGAGTGGGTTCTGGTCTGGGATGTATGGGCGGGGGTTCTCCGCCACCTAAAGCCTGAACGAGACGCTCGAGATTTAATTCTGTATCGGGTCCAGCAGAAGTTAAATCTATATGTTGAATCTTCTCCAATCGTGGCGGAATTTCGCAATGCCGATAAAGCACGGGCACAATATGCTTGCCCTTTTTCCGAGCGATGTAAAATTCATCGAGGACTTCACTTGATTTCAGTGAGTTTGGTGAGAGTACTATCAAAAAATGACTACACTCCAGAAGCGCATCGTCGACGGTTTTATCCCAGTCCGCTCCAGGTGGAATATCCCATTGGTCAATCCAAACGGGGATACCACTCTCTTTCAACATTTGTCCCAATTTAAGAACAAAGTCGTTGTCTTCGCGTGCATAACAGACGAAGACATGTTGGCTCATTTTATTTTCTCCTATCCCCTCTGGTACTGTAAAGTATCAAATTACTTTATATCTTTTCGCGCTCCACAGAGTATGTTCTCTTGAAATTGCATTTTCCGAATCGGAGACAAAGTTGCAAAGATCCGCATCTGTTTTTATATATGAAGCTTGTTCGGCAATTAATCCTAATTCGTGTGTTGCAACTCAATAAGATTGAGCCAATTCTTGATGCTGTCTAACCTGCATCCAGGCCAAAAAAGAGGCTGTTAAGGCCGAAAAGAGTCCAGCGAGATTAATTATTGGCTCATGCATAAATACTATTAGCAGTGAAGCACCGACTGCAAGCAGTTTTGAAATTACCACCGCGAAAGACCATTTCCCCACCAGATTCTTGTTTTGCTTTGCCTTAATTCCATACCATCTTCTCTGATCGTTAATTCTCTGCTCCAAATAGATTTGTTTTCTTGTCTCAACATCCACATTCCTTACTTTCCTCATCGCATTTGTTATCTGCGATCCAATTCCGAGATCTCCATTGAAAGACCCAAAAAGATCCTTTCGTTCAGAAATAATCTTAGCGAGGTTTGAAACAAATTCAGTATCAGCTTTTGAGATTGATAATGCAACGGTATACGGTTCAGAGCACGTCATATATCTCCAAGATAGAGTTTTGACTGATTCAGCTACTACTCTCGCCCCATACCACGTTTTTTCATATTCTAGACTTAAAACTATTATTGTCAAAACAATGCTGATCGCAAAGAATGTTGCACTTAGTCCTCCCATGATCTTTTGTAAAGTTGCTGGCAAATTAAAGGATAATAGAAGAGCAGCAAGTACAAGAAGAGACAGATCAAGTTTAATTAATCTTAGATACTTCTTCTGAGCTTCTTCAGAAGCGTTACCTGCAGCATTAAAGAGTGCGGGTAGATCATTGTTCGTTATTTCGAAATCTGGTTTTTGATTTAATCTCTTCGGGTTAAATTCCCCGCCGCTTGCGGCGAAGATTTGATTATATTGTATGGATGGCGAAGAGTGCTTATATACATAAGTCTCATAATGTTTCGGTATTGATTTACCATTTTGTTTT
>Ga0315288_10000299_pt1 | contig 61911 bp, 48 predicted proteins | sample YL17G11_20_MG_FD_203454 | JGI IMG/M metagenome (GOLD analysis project Ga0315288, IMG submission 203454) | Sediment microbial communities from Yellowstone Lake, YNP, Wyoming, USA - YL17G11_20 | ecosystem: Environmental > Aquatic > Freshwater > Lake > Sediment | place: USA: Wyoming | collected...
CAAGGCGTTAAATCTGTTTTAGTACCGCGTACTACCGGCAGGGGAGGAAACGATTCCCCGCATTTTCTCTTCAAACTGCTGCCAAGATCCCGTTTTAGTACCGCGTACTGCCGGCAGGGGAGGAAACGGCTCTCCGGCCCGAGCCGCCACCCGCGAAATATTACCACACCCCATACGCAGGTCAAGGGTATTTTCGGCCGCGTCGCGGCCGCGGCGTGAACTCCGGTATTGTAAATACTGGCGTATAGTTTTAATATATCCGCGGTAGCGTATGTTCTCGTTCCTCGCGCGCATCTCTTATCACCGCCTCCGCGCCCGCTTCCGCGCCGAAGCCCGCGTGGACCTCGGCGTCTTCCCCGGGCCCCCGTTCCGCGGTGCCTTCCTCGCCGCCGCCTTGTCCCTCGCTTGCGCCGACGCCAAGTTGGCCCGCGGCGGCCTGGCCGACTGCACCCGCTGTCCGCGTCGCGCCGCTTGCGAGTTTATAAGCACCTTCGCGCCGCCGGCGCCGCCGGGGCTTGCCCTCCCGCCGGGCTTCGGCGACCCACCCCGGCCGTACGTGGTCAAGGCCGACCTCCTCGCCGCCGGCGTCCTCCACCCGGGGGAGACGATATCGTTCGACGTCGTCCTCGTCGGCCCGGCGGCCGAGCGTCTGCCGTTGGCGTTGGCCGCGCTGGCCGCGACGACGCCGCGGGGGCCGGTCTCAGCCGCGGTCGCCGCCGCCGCCGGCGACGGCCGGCCGCATCCGCTAGTCTTGGAAGAGATAACGTGCGTCATTAGCGGCCAGACCCTCTGGCGGGACGGCGTCATAACCGGCGCGCCCGCGGCGGGCCGCCTGGACGCGCACGCGCCTCCGGACGTTGGCGAACGACTAAGGGTGACGTTCCGTACGCCCTTCATCGCGCGGACCGAAATCCGCGACTTCGCCTCGCTCCTGGGTTTTATCTACAAACGCGTCGCGCCGTTGGCCTGGCTCTACGGCGACGACTGCCGCGACGTCCCCGAGCGCCTGGACAAGAGCGCGGCCGCCGCCGTCAAAATGACCTCCGCCGCGCGCCGGCCCTTCCGCGTCGAGGTCCAGTCGCGGCGGAACGGCGACACGGTCGTCCCGGCGTCCCGCGGCGAATACTCCTTCCGCGGCGAGTGGGGGGCGTGGGCGCCGCTGCTCGCGGCCGGCGAGCTCTTCCACGTCGGGAAGCGCGAGGCGCAGGGGTTCGGGTGGTATAAATACGGCGGCGTCGCAGCGGTTGCTTCGGGGGAGGATAGGGGACGACCGGGGCGGAAGTAAGACGTGGAAGCGTAACGCAGTGTGCTACGCGAGAAAGACATGATGATATGCACGGGATTATCGCTACGGTTATTGAATAAACAGGCGATGGCATCCGGCACAAAATGATGCGCACCGTAATTAGCGGAACCTCGAATTTCGGGTACCCTATGAAGACCGTATCGCAATTCGGAATTGGGGCCGGAAATATGGGCCGCACGAGCGACGAGACGGTATCCGTGGCCGGCATCAACCTTCTACGGGTTACGACGAAACCGCGTGCCACGGTTTAATCGGCGGCGCGCGGCGTTTTGGACCTACCGGTTTGGTAGGCATATGGGCACTTTTACACCCCGTTTTAGACAAAACTCCTAAGGGGTCCGTTTTTTTAGGATTCCCCGGAAATCATGTTCAATGTGCCCAAGTGCCCTGGTTAGGAATCCACCGCAGTACCCGCGAGTAACCTTAAGCCTTTAAAACACCTCTTCCCGGCGATTTTCACTGTTTTGTGGCGCGGCGTGATGCGGCGGCTGAACGCCGTCCGCCGTAACCGGTCGTTCCGGGGGACGCCGTCCTGGTCGCACCAAACCCCGTACGCGTCGTAGAGGTCGCCGCGTCCTATGTACGCGTCCGGATCCATGACGGTCCGGTCGTCGAGGAATTCCTCGACGGGGTCGTTCTCGCGGCGCCACGTCATTAGGAGGTCCTCGGCGTTCGGAACGCCGCCGAGGACGAGTTTCCCCGCGGCGTCGGTGCGGGCTTTGTACCAACGCACGGCGCCCTCGACCGCCCAGCGTAAAATTCCGGGGGCCTCGGCGGCGAGGGTCTGTTCTAGGAACGGGTCGACGCGTTCGCCTGAGAACGTTTGGGTGAAGGGGATTAACCTGACCCGCCTCCAAAACGCGTCGGAGTCGTCGCGGACTGCCGGTCTATGGTTTACGCCGAGCCATAAGTGAAGGCGCGGATGGAATGTGAAGGCGTCGCGGTAAAGGCGCCGGGCGGTGATAGGGCCCTCGCCGGTGAGTTCTTTTAGGCGGGCCTCGTTAAGACGCGAGTTTTCGGAGACCTCAGTCGCCGTAACGAAGCGGGGACCGTCGAGAGAAGCGAGTATGGGCGAAGCCGCCTCGGCGACGCTCCGGGTCGCTTCGAACGTTGAGAACGGCACGTTGACGGCGTAATCACCGAACGCTCTAGAAAGGCCGTTAAAAAACTTGGATTTCCCGTTTGCCCCCAAGCCGTAGCAGAGAAAAAAGCACTGCTCCGAAGTATCGCCGGTCAAGGTGTAACCGACGGCGATTTGGATCCATTCCCGTAGGTCAGGGTCGGGGAATACTTCGATTAAAAAACGGTCCCAACGCGGCGCCTCGGCGCGAGGTTCGTAGTCGCAACCGGCGACCCTGGTTATACGGTCGCCGGGGGCTCCCGCGCGGAACTCGCCGGTGCGCAGGTCGATAACGCCGTTAGGTACGCCGAGGAGGGAAGGGTTTGGGTCCCAACCCGAACCGTCGTCGGCGACGGGGGGAAGGGCGCGGGCGAGTTCCGTCATCGCCTTCAGGCGCCTCGTATCTTCGGACCGGACCGCCCACTTACCCCCGGCTTCGCGTTCGTTGTCATCTTCGAACGAGTTCGCGATAGCGTTACGGGCACGTACGGCGTCTTTACCGAGGCGGATTATTGCCCCGTCGGTATCGGGTTTCCAGTACTGGCCGCGCCAAATGAGGAAGCGGCGGCGACGGTGGTCGTACCGGACTTCGTCCCCGCAGAGGTCCGCGAAAAATTCTGCGTTGCCAATATCGGTTCGAGGGAAGTTATTGCCCCGTTCTGGATCGTACCGGCCCACGGAATTCGCAATACGCTCAAGTTGTTTTTCGCAGAGAGGCGGGACACAACGCTTATTCCTTTCGCGGAGGGCGGCGAGCATCTCGGTGGTCGTCGCCCCTTTACGGCGCATAGCGCCCGCTAAAGAAGTGAGGTTCGCGTTGCGCTCACCATCGGGGATGACATCAAGCATATTTTTACGCGGCCTAGGCGCTACTGGTCGCGCCGTTTCGCCGACGAGTTCGATGAGCACGTTCGGGGCGTCGGATAGCAGACCGTCCGTCGGCGATAATACCCAAATCCACGCGTTGCCTTCGGCGTCAACGCTGGGAGGGGCGACGACATAGGAATTACCGGCCCGGACATCTACGCCGGGGAGAACGCCGACGCGGGGGCGGAGGTCGACGTCGGACGGCGCGCCCCAATAATAATGCCGTCCGCCGGAGGGCGTCTTGACGCAAAGTATATCGCGGAGGTCGATATCGTGGATTTCACACCACGCGGTGAAAACGGCGACGCCGTCCGCTTCGTTTTTCCTATCGCAATCTACGATTAAAAGGTTTGAAAGACCGGCGGCGATGGCGACGTTCGCGTCCGGGCTCGCGGACCACCACCGTCGAATAGGCACGGCGTCGGTTGTGGCATTTAAAACGCCGTTGGGGACGAGGCCGCCGTGGGGCATCTTGCTCTTCGGTTTAGCGGGGAATACGGCCCAGCGAAGCTCGGTCGCGTACTGGAGCGCCGCCGCGCCGCACGAGTCGGGTCGAAAGGGATTATCGGACACGCATATCATGGTGGGTAGTCACGCGAACGTCAAAGCGCATTAAACGCGCGAGGTGTTAACCCTAAACCGGTTTATTGTCGCGGGCTCGTTCGGCGCGGTGGGACGTCCGCAATAAACGCAATTCCCCGGCCAACCGCGCGGCGTCGTTTAGTTTCGTTTCTAATCGGACCAACAACAACCGTTCTCGCTCGGCGACCAATAACTCGGTCCCTTTCGCGACCCCGTAGAATTCGCACAAAGCGGCTAGTACCCTGGTCGTTGGCTCCTCCGTTAGGCGGAGGCATCGGGAGACGTCGCTTTTATCGCAGCCGATTTTTTCAGCGACCCCGGAAACCGTTAAAGGGCCAGCGTCGAAACGACTGTGTATTACATCGAGTAAACGGCGCGTTTCGGGGGTTAAAGGTCGGCCGTGTCGTTTTCGCGATATAAAGCCTGTAGACGCGTTTTTACCCCTACAGGTACGTTTTACTGGACTCACCCTTTTGCGTTGGCTCCGGCGTGGGCCGGCGTGGGCCAGACGCGTCGTAGCGGTTTGATGGTCGCGACCAGCTTTCATTTCTTTCTCAACTCCACGAGATGCGGGTCGGCGTCGATACGCTCTTGAAGGGAAGGAGAGCGGCAGCTCTGCAGCCAGGAGTTAATTTCGTCGATATCGAACCGCAACGTCTTGCCCAGCCGATAAACCGGGAGGCGGCCTTCGGCAATGAACTACCGTAAAGTGCCGGCCGGCAAGGTCGTGTATTCTTGCAACTCGCCGAAGCTCAAGAACCGTTTTTTCGCATCAGGCATTATGACGGGTCCGTAGGCTCAACCTTAAAAATCTCTTTGATCGTTGTTTCGGGGACGCCGACCAGCGCGGCTAAGCGACGAACCTTCTCCGGCGGGAGGGGTTTTCGACCGTGGACGATTCGGCTGAATGTGTAATCGCGGAAACCGATTTGGGCTCCCAACCACCATTGCATCAGGCCTCGGCTTTTTATTAGCTTCTGAAACTGCCGTCGCCGGACATGTGGGCGATTTTTTTTGTTGACTTTCAAGGACGACCTCCGTAGAATGTCTAATGTGTGCGAGCAAGGTTGCTTGGACTATTATACTGTATAGTCTGTAAAAGTCAAGAGACAAAATGAGGCCGAAATCATTGAGTAAAAACGAATCCCAGCCTTTGAAAGTCGCCGAAGTAATGCGGCGCCTCATGCTAGAACGGGGCCTTTCGGTCGCGGACGTAACGGCCGGAACGGGGCTTACTGCGAACCCCGTCTATGACTTGCTGAACAACAAAATAAAAAGCCCTCGCGTTGATACCATTCGAAGAATCGCCCGCTTTTTTAATATTAGTCCATCTTTCCTTCTTTACGGCGAGGAATTCGATTTAATAGGTTCCCATCAACCACTCATCGCCGCCCAAATCGCGAAGGAAGTAAATGCTTATCTACGGCGTTCTCGAGAGCCCAGTTATTTATCTGAAGACAGGAAACGCGAACTCCTCCAGAAATACTGGACCTGTAATGGCCCTGTCGTATTCCATCTACCTAGTTTAAAAGACATGTCGCCGATCCAACCCTACCAAGTAGACCGCATCCTCGAAGCTTTGGATATTTTAGACCGACTCTCAAAAACGGATGAACCCAAGACGCAGCCGGATAAGTAGTACCGAACCGTAAATTTGTTTTAGTTCGTTATTCGATTACGTACGAAGGTCTATAGGGTAAATGCCCCTACCTATAAAATACGGAGACCAACCGGGAACCTGGACGCGCGACGTCGTGGAGGCGGTCGCAAAGTTCGTCGAGTCAAGGTCGCCGTTGACGCGGCGCGCCTACGGCGCTGACCTCGCCGTTTTCGCACGGTACGTCGGCGCGCCGTCGCCGGGGGCAGCGCTCGAGGGTTTGTTGCACGGCGGTCCGGGCGCGGCATTCGCCGTCGTGACGGCCTACAAGACGGCCCTGTGCGAGAGCGGGTTCGCGCCGGCGACTATCAACCGCCGCCTTGCGACCCTCCGCTCGCTTACGCGATTCTGCCGGGCCGTCGGCCTGGTCGGGTGGGGGCTGGGGGTCCCGGACGTCAGGGTCGAGCGCCGCCGCGATATGCGTGGGCCGACGCGCGACGTGATACAAGATGCAATGAATTCCTGTCGACGCCGGGGCGACGCCAAGGGCGCGCGCGACCGCGCGCTGTTGAGGCTCATGTTCGACCTCGCCCTCCGGTGTGGCGAGGTGGCGGCGTTGGACGTCGGCGACGTCGACCTGACGGTCAGGACCGTGCAGGTCGTCGGCAAGGGGCGTCGCGAACGGGAGCGGCGGACGCTCCCGGAGCCGACGGCCGCGGCGTTGGCGGCTTGGCTCGCCGTCCGCGGCGACGCCCCCGGCCCGTTGTTCGTCAACTTCGACCGCGCTGGCAAGGGCGACGGCCGTCTGACGGCGTGGGCGATATGGCACCTCTGTCGGCAACTCGGCTTCCGTCCCCACGGCCTCCGGCACCTCGGCATCACGACGGCGTTGGACGCCGGCGCCGACCTTCGCGCCGTTCAGCGTTACTCGCGCCACGCCGATCTGAAGACGGTTATGGCGTATGACGACAACCGCGCCGACCTGGCCGGCGACGTCGCCCGGAAGGTGGCGGCGACGGTAGTCTAATTAAAGGGACATTATCTTGGACTAATAATCCAACGACCGGGGTCCATTCCCGCCCCGCGGGTGCGGGCGTAGGCGGCCCGGCGGGTGCCGAGGAGGTTGTGATGGAGACGACGGAAAGCCGGTTGGCGACGTTAGAGAGGGAGTTATTGCGGACGCGTCGGCTTGCGCTCGTCGCGTTAATAACGGCCGTTGGTTTGTTGTTAGTGGTCTTAATTGGCGCGACCGACAAGGCAGACCGTATTACGGCCGAGGCGTTCGTCGTCAAAGATGCCGGTGGACGACCGCGCGCCGTTTTGGGTATGTCTAATAGCCAACCGGCGTTAAGTCTTTGGAATGAGAACGGCTTTCCTACTGCCACGCTAGCCATCTTGGATAACGATCCTGTGTTAGGCCTTAATGATGAGAACGCTCAAACGCGCGTTATCATAGGCGTTTTGGGTGGAATGCCCATAGTATCTCTAGCGGACGAGGACGAGCAAAAACGTGCTACTATAAGTTTGTTTGGTGGAACGCCTTTATTACTTCTATATGACAAGAACGGCCAAGAACGCGCCGTTTTGACTGTACTGGATTCGGGGCCCACTCTAAAATTGGAGGGCGAAAACGGCACCGTGGTTTGGGAAGCGCCTTAATCAGGTTTAGAATTCGCCTGAGGGCGCGGTGCGAGCGATACTGCAACAAGCCGGGTTAACGCGCGATGAGTTCTCCTCGTTGTGATTCCCCACTGGGGTCCTTATGCGTCGGTTCATCGTCCTTACGTTGCCCCTAGTCCTCGCGGCCGCCGTTCTCGCCGACGTCGCCGACACCTACGCCGGCCGCGGGGTCTACCCCGGCGCCGTAAGAGTTGGCATTGGCCGACCCGGCCGGGCGCGTGTTTTGGAGGACCCCCGAGTAGGATAACGTTTGATATAGAAGTTGTGGAAGAGCGGGGCCGTATTCGACGACGTGTATTGCGGCCAGGCCGGTAACGACATCGGAGCCGTTACTAAAGGCATTAGCCTTTACCGGTTAGATTTGTTACAATCCGGCGTATAGGGTCCTGTGGTTTGAATGCTCGAGGATATGGAACTAAGAGGTCGACGACATGGAAGAGAAAATATTAGGGGAATTGGACAGCGCCTCGCCGGAGGCGCAGGCCGCGTTTCGAAAAGGGAAGTTATTAAGAGAACGTGGCAACACGGCGGGAGCATTAACCGCGTATAGGGAAGCGGCCGAAGCGGACCCGTTTTGCCTCGACGCCCATTTACGGATTATTGAATTATTACCCCCCTCGGAACGCCGGGAGATCGGGGCGGAAGTCCGCGAAGGTGCGGCGAGGATACTCATATTCGGGTCGCCGGATAAAACGGAGACGATAACGAACCTGCTGGGGCAGGACGCCCTTGACGTCATAGCTAACGAGGTCATAACGAATTATCAGGCGTGGTTGGATATCTCCCCGGACGATTTCGACGCATTGTACCAGCTGTCTTGTTTCTTTGGCTTACGCGGTCGCGACGACCTGTTCGTCGAGGGACTCGAAAAGACTATAACGGCTTATCCGGACCATATTGAACCATATCTAACTCTATATACGCATTACGATGGTGCCGACCCGGATCGCGCGGCTGAGATAAAGCGCGCGGTCGCGAATATTTTCGGGGACGAGGGTCTCGAGGCATTGGACGATGTTATTCGAACGAGGGATACTTACGCGGCTCGCGGGCCCTCCTCCTAGCGCGTTGGGGCCGAGGATTACAAAGGGAAGTAGGCTTCGCCAAGGGCAACGACCTATATTGCTGAGCAAAGGAGAGGAAAGAGATGCCGGGTATCGGTTTAAATAAACCGGAGGCTTTATGCAAGGCGATAAAACGGGTCTTGGAAGACTCGAAACAAAAACCGGTCCTGACCGCGCGTCCCTATGATTTTTATAACCCCGATTCGGCTTGGTGGTTAATACCATCTACAGAATGGCCAGCGTATAAATATGGGAAATTCGACTTCAGGTATCCCGATTTAGCGCACGGTAAGGATAAAAGGTATTTAACAACGGGAATACTCGTGGAGAAAGGAATAACCAAAGAATGGCAGCGGCGATACGGTTTGAAAGATAACCTAGTTATGGAAAGTACATGGCGGTGGCATAGTTTCCTCGAAGATATTGAAAGCGGGTTTTTTATTAATACTTTATCACGTATAAAACCTTTAGTGCCCGTCGAACTGTGGTTGGGGTACGGTTACGAAACGGCGAAAGAAAGACCCAAGAACTATTACGAACAACCCTCGAACGATTATAAGTTATCGTTTAGTAGGGAAATGATGCGTTTCGAGTTGCTCGAGGAACCTAGGGTCGGGGTAATCGAAGTGGCATTGACCGGAACGACCCTTTCAGCCGGGACAAGTATTGAAGCGGGGGAATTAGTAACCGGGATTAACCGGATTTTATCGTCGCCAAACGCACAAGGCTTGTGGTTTAATATTTGGGTGGTTTCGCGGTTTGAGATCACGGGTCCTACCGGAGGCTCTCCCCACGTAAACGTGTTTCAACCGGAGGAAATTTGGGACGTTTTATTAAAACCGCTTTCGTTGTGGGTTTTATAGGTAGTTTGCTTTAATAGGGATTATCGCAAACATAATAACGTTGGGTTTTAATGTTCGATCCGCGCGGACCTACTACGGGCGGGGAGCGCGCGGGGGATAGTCCCCTCTAATCGGTATTATAACGAAGAAGGCCGAGTACCCGCCCGTTTCGCCGGCGTTGTTAACCATTAGACGTAGTTCCACACGAGCTCGAGGAGGTGGTCGTGGTGAGCAATACGTCTTCCCTACCCACCCGCCATATCTCCCTCCGCGTCCCGTGGCACGACGCGGGGTGGGATGGGCGGGTTTGTTTGGTCCCCTCGTCGAACGTAGATTGCCTCGCTTTAAGGCGTATCGCGGAAGACCGTAACGACGCCCTTGAGGAAAGTATCGCCGGGAAATCCGTAAAAGAACTTGCCGATACCGAGCATCCTTGTTGTGTCGACGAACGCGTCACCTTCCTCGCCCCTTTTGAATTCACCCGCATTCAGAACCACCCTTACGTAAATACAAGCCCGGATACCCACGGCCACTTCGCGCCGACGCCCTTCCGCCACCCCCCCTACACGGCCGCCGCCATTCCTTTCCGTTGGATGCTTTGGGACTACGCGCTCTCCTTGGTTGCGGAACACGACCTCGACTTCGACGAGCGACGGGAGCCGAAGCTATCTTTCGAACCAGCTTGGGTCCAGGAATTATCAAATCAAAAAGCTTTGCTCGATCGTTTCTTCGATTTCCTTAAACCGGGGAAATCGCTTTGTTTCTTTTACGCGAAACGCGTTCCGTTCGTCGAAGACAACCGCCGCGTAATCGTGGGCGTCGGCCGCGTCCTCGACGTCGGAAAAGCCGTCGAATACCTGTATTCGGGCGACGGCGGCACCCGTTCGTTGATATGGGACCGCCTTATTCACCACTCTATCCGCCCCGGCTTCGACGACGGTTTTGTCTTGCCGTACCATCAGCTCGATAAGGCGTTACACCAGGGCGCCGACCTTGACCCTACGCCCTTCGTCGCCTTCGCGCCCGAAGACCGCCGGCTTGAGTTCTCGTACGCGAGCGAGCACGTCTCCAACGACGCCGCGATCGCCGCCCTCCTCGCGTGCAAGCAAGCCATCGAGGCCTCGAAGGAACAGTTCGAGGGGCCGTGGGACCACTGTTTAGCGTGGATCGACGACCGGTGGGGCGAACTGTGGCAGATGCGCGGGCCATGCCCCGGCCTCGGCGCCGTCCTTTCGGCTTTCGGCCTGGAGCGCGGTAACTTCGTCGCGTGGGAAATCGCCGCTAAGGTCGGCGAGAACGAAGACCCGTGGGCTTTAGTTGATAAGGTCTTAAAGGAACCGAAGAAACACCTCCCGCCCGAGCTCGCGGCGAAAATCGGCGACACGCTTAAGCAAACGTGGGCGACCCTTCCGGCCGAACGTAAGGCCTTTCTGAAAATTATGAGCCGCCTCGACCTGAATAAGGAACAGGCGGCGCGTTATTACGACGATGCTTCCCGCCGCCAGGGGGGAATAGAAGCATCCGACCAGGAGTTACTCGCCAACCCGTACATCTTTTACGAGAAGGACCGCTTCTCGCCCGACCAGATTAGCATCAGGACCGTCGACCAGGGCGTCTTCCCCGCGTCGCCGGTCCGGGAACGTTTCCCGCTCCCCGCGCCGTCGACGGTTACGGAATCCGTTGACGGCCGCCGCGTCCGCGCGTTGACCGTAGCGGTATTGGAGGGGCGAGCGGCGGCGGGGCACACGCTGCAGGCCGCAGACGCGGTCGTTGCCGCGGTAAAGGGATTGCCGTTCGAGCCGCCGTGCCCGGTGACGACGGATATCTACCACGCCCTCGCCGAGAAGTTGCCGCCCGAAGTCGTCGGCGTTGAACTCGCCGAAGGCCGGACCGGTTACCAACTTGGCCGTTTCCAGGAGCTCGGCGAACTTATCCGCTCGAATATCCTCAAACGCGTCGAGAAAGGGAAACGCCACGTTGTAAAAGCCGATTGGGGCGCGCTCCTCGCCGACGCGTTGAAGCGGGAGGATATCGGCGACGACGCTCGGAAAGAAAAAGCCGCCGCGTTGGCGGAACTCACGGCGTCCCGGTTCTCGGTACTCATCGGTCCCGCCGGGACGGGGAAGACCACCCTCGTCGCCGCCCTGTGCCGCGCCCCCCAAATCAAAGAGGGCGGCATCCTCCTCCTCGCGCCGACGGGTAAAGCCCGCGTTCGCCTCTGGAACCGCGTCGGCGTCGCGGACCTCAAGGCATACACCATCGCGCAGTTCCTATCGCCGAGCGGCCGCTACGACAGCACCACAGGTAGTTATCGCCTCCGTGCCGGCGCGAAGCCGTACGAGGGTGCCCAAACGGTCGTCGTGGACGAGTCGTCGATGTTGACCGAGGAGATGCTGGCCGCCCTCTTGGAAAACCTTAAGGGCGTCGAACGGTTCATCCTCGTCGGCGACCCGCAACAGCTCCCGCCCATCGGCGCCGGCCGGCCGTTCGTGGACATCGTCGAGAAGCTACGCCCCGCCGGCGTCGACCAAACGTATCCGCGCGTCGGCCGCGGTTACGCCGAACTCACCGTCCTGTGCCGCCAACAGCCCGCGCACGAAGAGGACCGCCGCGACGACCTTGCCCTCGCGGACTGGTTCGGCGGCGTCTCGCCCAACCCGGCGGCCGACGAGGTATTTGAGCGTATCGCGAAAGGGGAAAGCCACCACGTCCGTTTCGAACGGTGGGGGACCGCCGACGAGTTGAACGATAAGCTCCTCGCGGTGCTGGTCGAGGAATTAAAGCTGGCGGGGCCCGACGACCAGGTCGGTTTCGCCGAAACCCTCGGCGGCGAAGTATGGAAAGAAGAGCGGTGTTACTTCAAGGCCGGCGCGGGGGCGCGGGCCGACGAGTGGCAGATACTCTCGCCCGGCCGGGGTGCGACGCTCGGCGCCGCCGGCATCAACCGGATGATCCATAACCGCTTCCAGGCCGCGATGCTTGCGCGCGCGCACGTGAAGGACGGTTGGCGCCGCGACATCCCCCGGCCTATCGGCCCGGACGCGATCGTTTACGGCGAGAAGGTCATCAACGTCAAGAACCACCCCCACGACCAGCTGTGGGCGCCCCGCGTGGATGACCCCCTCAAGTACGTCGCCAACGGCGAGATCGGCGTTGTCGTAGGGGAGTGTTTCAATGAGGAAAAACGCAGGAAGCTTAAAAGAGCGCCTAACCAACTCGAGGTGGAATTCTCCTCCCAACCGGGCGTCTCCTACAAATACTCGGGGAGGTATTTCAGGGAAGAAGGCGATACGTTCCTCGAGCTCGCCTACGCCCTCACCGTCCACAAGGCGCAGGGGAGCGACTTCGATCTCGTCGTCCTCGTCCTCCCCGAGCCGTGCTGGATCCTCACCCGCGAGCTCCTCTACACCGCCCTCACGCGCCAGAAAGACCGCGTCGTCATCCTCTACCAGGGCGACGTTTACGGCCTCAAGCCATACGCCTCCGCCGGCGCGAGCGTCGTGGCCGAACGCCTGACCAACCTCTTCGACGCGTCCGACCCGACGGAGGTCGAGGTTAAACCCGGCCGTCGGCGTACCCTCGACCGCAAGCGCGTCTACCTCACCGAGAACCGCGAACTCGTCGCCTCCAAGTCCGAGGTCATCATCGCCAACGCCCTCAAGTCCGCGGGCGTCGAATACAGCTACGAGAAGCCGTTCACGGGAAAGGACGGCCGGACGGTGTGGCCGGACTTCACCATCGCCGACGCCGAGGCCGGCGTGACCTACTACTGGGAGCACTGCGGCCTCCTCCACGACCGCGACTACGCCCGCAAGTGGGCGCTCAAGAAGAAGTGGTACCGCGAGAACGGCATCGTCCCTTACGACGAGAACAAGGAAGGCGGCCCCGCCGGCGTCCTCCTCACCACCGACGAGACGCCCGAGGGCGGATTGAACGCGGCGTACGACTTAATTAAGGGCGTTTTAACCTTGTAACCTGAAGACGCAAGCCGCAGGTTTGTCTTCTTTATGGTAAGCGCGAGTTCGCTCAAGGAGGGCGAGTAATATGCCGGATAGAAGAGCGTCGTTCGAGTTTACGAGATGGGAAATTATAATGGAGTACTGGCGGTCCGAGGATTTTCAAACGGACCCCGAAGTGCAAGCTCGATTCGTCCACGAATACGTTCATTACCTCGAATCGCTTATGGGTACTTTAGGGCGAGTAGTTTTAACCGAATTATTCAGAATGGTAATTTATGCGAGGCAAGCTTTAGAAGGGTTTAATAACCATTCGAAAACAAAACCTCCAAGGTTGCCGGTGTTGGAAAGGCTAAAAGCTGCTTGTAGTCGGGATTTCGATCCGACCGAGTTACCGGGGCAATACGCCGAACTATACAAGGAAATATTATTCACTATGTATACTGGCCACCTTCAGGGTATTACCCGAGTCGATAATGAAAACCCCTTCGAAACCCGCACTCACGAGAAGTATGGTTATCCACGAACCGATTTCGTTTTTATACGGGGAGAAAGCCGGGGTCGCCCGATATCGGTGCCTTTGACCGAAAGAATATTATTCGATAATGTGGCTAGGCAAGTACAGAGGAACTACTTGCGGAATAATACCGGGCGGACTTCCACCGTAGACGAATTACGTAGTACCGATCCCGACGAATTTTATTATGTCTGCCTAACCGATTTGATAGAAAGGTCTTTACCGAAAAGGCGTTCTCCAATAGATAGTTCGGCGTGGGCTATCGCGATATGCCAATACTCGTTACTCTGTGATTATCCAGACCAGGTTTTCCGATACCTACTAACGGAACTTCGCGGGTTCAAAGGTCAGGATTTAACTAAAGAATTTTTGGAGAATTTGAAAACGGATCGATGGATACGCGGACACTATAACAACCCGCCGCTAGAAGAAGTGTTAGCCCAGATATTAACCGATTTTGGAGATAAAACGTGTGACAGCAGCGGCGCTGGCATCGAATGCCTGATAAATAATATTCTTACCCTATACACTGATTTGGATAGAAATGTGGCTTTATTGTTCGGACTCGATTTGACGTGGGAAAGAGTGAAAGGTTGGGCTTCGCGATACGGTTGTCCCCCCGTTGTGTTCGCGGACGGTATTAAGTATGATCCCTTTGAGATCGGTTCGACGAACCCTTGGCATACTTATTTATCGTTAACGTATTCTTTGTTATACCGTAAGGATTTAATTCCGAGGAGCCCGGATTCATAAGACTAAATAACGAGGTCCCCCTATGCCCCCCCGCAAGAAGAAAGCCGAGCGCGTCGAGATCGACGACTATCGCCACGGCGAGAAGCGCCTGAACAACCCCGAGGCCGGCCTCGCCGGCTTCAACGGCCGCTTCGCCGAGCGCAAGACCTACGCCTACGACCCCCACCTCGACCCCCGCCTCGAGTGGGCGGGGAAGGCCGAGCACGTCTCCTTCGACGTGGACGTCGTCCCGCTCCACATCCACGAGCGCGTCTCGAGCAAGGCCATCCTGCGCGCGGCCAGGCGCGAGGACGTCCAGCGGGAGCTCTTCGCCGACGCCGACCTCGCCCTCGACCAGCGCGTCGACTTCTACCGCCACGACGTGGACTGGGCCAACCGCCTCATCCTCGGCGACTCGCTCGTCGTGATGAACTCGCTCCTGGAGCGCGAGCTGATGGCCGGCAAGGTCCAGATGATATACATCGACCCGCCCTACGGCGTCTCCTACAACTCCAACTTCCAGCCCTCCCTCGCCTCCCGCGACGTCCACCCCAGTGCCGATGACTCGCTCACCCGCGAGCCCGAGCAGATAAAGGCCTACCGCGACACCTGGACCCTCGGCATCCACTCTTATCTTACCTACCTCCGCGACCGCCTCCTCCTCGCCCGCGAACTCCTCGCCGATTCGGGAAGCGTGTTCGTGCAGATAAACGACGAAAACCTACACCACGTTAAGGAGTTAAGGGACGAGGTTTTTGGTAACAAAAACTCCGTAAGCCTAATCGTATTCCAGACTACTTTAGGATTTGAGACAACAACAATAGCTACGCTCGGGGACTTCCTACTCTGGTATGGTAAAGATAGAACGAGTCTGAAAGTGAACAAGCTTCAATTCAAACAAGATATTAGATTAGGTGAAGGTAAAGGCGGATGGCTCTTATTGCCAGATGGTAATTACCGTGGCGTCACTTCAAAGGAAGTTACCGGAGAAGAACCTCTACCGAAGAACGCCCGACTTTATAAACCCGGAGACCTCGCGTCGCAAGGCGGTGCCCGCGAACCGCAACCGTTTGAATTCGAAGGGAAAGTATATACGCCCTCTACCAATTCGCATTGGAAGGCGAATTACCCCGAAGGAATGAACAGATTGGCGCACTCTGGACGGGTACACGTAGCGCGTAATAGTATTCAATACCGGAGGTTCGCGGATGATTTCCCCTATGCCGAAATAGGTAATATTTGGACCGACACGACTACCGGGAGCTTTACTTCGCCGAAGGTATTCGTAGTCCAAACGAATGAGAAGGTTATCGAACGTTGTGTAGTATTAACTACTAGCCCCGGCGACTTGGTCCTGGACCCCACGTGCGGTTCGGGGACTACCGCCTACTGCGCCGAGAAGTGGGGCCGTAGGTGGATTACGTGCGACACGTCGCGCGTCGCGCTCAACCTCGCCCGCCAGCGCCTCCTCACCGCCCGCTACGAATACTACAAGCTCGCGAACGAGGCCCTCGGCCCCAGGGGCGGCTTCAACTACAAGGAAGTCCCGCACGTAACGCTCAAGTCCATCGCGCAGAACCCGACGATAGATGAAATCTACGACCGGTACGAGCTCGAGCTCGAGCCGCTCCGCAAACAGCTGGGCAAGCTCGTCCACAAGCGCTGGGAGGAGTGGGAGGTCCCGCGCGACGCCGAGAAGGGCTGGCCCGCGGAGGCGAAGAAGGCGCATAAAGAATGGTGGGCCCTCCGCCGTAAGCGCCAGCAGGCCATCGACGACGAGATAGCGCGCGCCGCACCCCGCGAGCGCCTCTTCGACCAGGCCGAGGTCGAGCGCGGCGTCGTCCGCGTGAGCGGCCCGTTCACCGTGGAGGGAATCCCCTTCGTCGCGCTGGCCGAGGACGTCGCCCCCCTCGCCGCCGACGCGCGCGCCGACGACCTCGCGCGGCGCCGCGGCCGGGGCGATGGGCCGGTGGCGGACGTCGCCGGCGACCACGTCGCGACCCTCGTCGAGCTCTTGCGCCGCGACGGCGTCACCTTCCCCGGCGGCAAGACGCTGGAGGTCCCCGGTATCCGCGCGGTGAAGTCCGCGGGCTTCCTGCACGCGGAGGCGGAGGCGCCGCAGAACGGCGGCCGCCAGCTCGTCGCCTTCTCTTTCGGCCCGCGCTACGGCCCGGTCACCCTCGGCCAGGTGGAGGACGCGGTCGCGGAGGCGCGCAAGGCCGGTTACGGCCTGCTGGTCTTCGCGGGCTTCGGCTTCGAGCCCGAGGCCACGACCTTCCTCGAGAAGCACCCCGGCTACGGCGCGCTGGCGCTCGCGTTCGCGAACGTCTGCCCGGACGTCCTGGTGGGCGATCTCTTGAAGACGACGCGCGGCTCCCAGCTCTTTACCGTCTTCGGCCAGCCCGACGTCGCCGTCAAGCCGAGCCGCGGCGACGCGTGGGTGGCGGAGCTCAAGGGCGTGGACATCTACGACCCCAACACCGGCGAGGTCCACGCCGCGCCCGGCCGCGACGTCGCCGCCTGGTTCCTGGACCACGACTACGACGGCCGCACCTTCTGCATTTGCCAGGCGTTCTTCCCCGGCGGCGGCGACAACCCGTGGGACAAGCTCGCGCGCGCCCTCCGCGGCGTCGTGGACGAGGAGGCCTTCGCCCGGATGCGTGGGACGAAGTCGGCCCCCTTCGCCGCCGGTGAGCACCGCCGCGCCGCGGTGAAGGTCATCGACTTCCGCGGAAACGAGGTAATACGGGTGGTGGAACTGATATGAATATAGAGCAGCCTATAGCCACGGAGAGCTATTGGTCCGTAGACGGGATTGAGCCTTGTTATAAATACGGTGAAAGGGGACGCGTTTCGTGGGTTAGATTAGTCCATTATACAGAAGACCCGGAAAAACCGGGCGGTTTAAGGTACGTAAAAGTAGATAAAACGAATATCGCAAATTCCGGAGACAGGGACAATACGAGGGACAACAAAATATATTACGGGCGGTCTTATATAATCGAATGGAAGTTGTCGGACCGGTTAACGGGCGTGGAAGGAACGAATTTCTATTATGTACCCCCCGACCAATTCGGCAACGTGTTTAAGAGGAGAATCAAAATCGAGGAGAAGATCGAAGAAGCAATTCGGGATATCCTAGGTCCTCAGGAAGAGGGAGGAACCGGTGAACCGTATAAACCCACACCCGGTGGCGGGCCGTATTTGTTAAGTAATCCCGGTAAGGTTTACGGCGAAATATTCGTCGTTAATGTGGGGCAAGGGGATGCAATACTAGTTAAACTCCCGAACGGCGAGATGTGGTTAATCGACGCGTATTTTTGGGGCGACCCTCAATTCCAAAAATTAGTTAGTACGTTTTCGCGTATGTCCAAACAAAAGAAAATCGATAGGGTAATAGTAACCCATTTCCATTACGATCATATAAGGTCATTACGTAGAGTTATCGATGCTTTTAATCCGACGGAAGTCGCAGTACCCCGGTTCATACATAAGACCAAGACCACCGAAAATATGTTGGCTTACGCGAAAAAGAAAAAGATCCTACGGGTCATAGATCGGGAAGAGCATTCTAATATTGGAGGGTTGCGTATTTGCTTGACGAAACCGGATTTCTTCGCTAATACTGCTATTGACGACGACCCGAATAATAATAGTCTAGCGTTAATTGCGGCTTCTTCGAAAACACTATGCTTATTGCCCGGAGATATTTCTGGGCGTTATTTAGTCGATCTAACTAACCGGTATTTTAAGGGGCGGGGGAAATGGGAATGGGGGTTCTATAAGGTAACCCACCATTGCAGCGTAACTGGTATATACGGGACGTTCCCGACCTCGTTTCAACCTACGACAGCCGTAACGTCTTGTAGCGCTAATAATCGGTACGGCTTCCCTCACGAGCGTACGTATAACGTATTAGACCACTTAACTATGAAGGGCCATAACCTAATCACTTGGCTCGATTGTGACGACGATGGATTTATCCATTACCCTATCCGGTAGATACCAATGCGCAACGTCGTCGATAAACCGATAATCAACTCGCCCTTCGAGGAGCCGACGCGCCACTTCCTCTTCGGCGACGCGGGCGCCGAGGTCGTCGCGGGCCGGCGGCCGGCCGGTTATTACTATAATCCTCGGACGGCCGCGCGCGCCGGCGCCCTCGCCGCCGAGGAGTTTGTCACCCTCGACCTCGCCAACCACATCCGCGAACTCGTCGGCGAGTGGCGAGCGCGCGGGTATAGGGGCGCTGACGGCGGCCGGACGGTTACGTCCGTAACCGAAGACCTCCTCGCGTATTGGAACCGGCCCTTCCCGGAGCGCGAGCGGCGGCTCTTCTTCTGCCAGCTCGAGGCCGCCGAGACGGTCATCTGGCTAGCCGAGGTGGCGGGGGAGCGCGGTCGCGGCCTCGACCTCCCGCTGGACGAGCCGTTGGGCGCCGGGTATCGGCCGCTCCGCCGCTATGCCAGCAAGATGGCGACCGGCTCCGGCAAGACCGTCGTGATGGCGATGCTGGCGGCGTGGTCCGTCCTCAACAAGACCTTCAACCGTCAGGACCGCCGCTTCTCGGACGCCGTCCTGGTCGTCTGCCCCAACCTCACCATCCGCGAACGCCTGCAAGTCCTCCTCCCCTCGGACCCGAATAACTACTACGAGAAGTTCGACCTCGTGCCGCGCTCCTACCTCGACGCGTTAGGGAAAGGCCGCTACCTCGTCACCAACTGGCACCTCTTCCTCCGCGACGACGACGACGGCAAGCGCGGCGTCGTCCAGCGCGGCCGCGAGAGCGACGCCGCCTTCGTGAACCGCGCCCTGCGCGGCCTCGGCCGGAAGGAGAACATCCTCGTCATCAACGACGAGGCCCACCACGCCTACCGCCCCGCGCCGGCGCCGGAGGATAAACAGGAGCGCCTGCCGGAGCTGTCCGCCGCCGAGCGCAAAGAGGTCGAGGAGGAGGAGCGCGAGGCGACCGTGTGGGTGGGCGGCCTGGACGCCGTCAACGCCGAGCGCGGCGTCAACTTCTGCGCGGACTTCTCGGCGACGCCCTACTTCCTGAAGGGCGACCGCCGCGAAGGCCAACCCTTCCCGTGGGTCGTCTCCGACTTCGGCCTGGTGGACGCGATCGAGGCCGGCCTGGTTAAAATCCCGCGCGTCCCCGTCGCCGACGACTCGGGCGACCCCATCCCGCGCTACTTCCACATCTGGCCGTGGATAATGGAACGGCTGCCGGCGGGTGATAAGCGGACCCGCGCCCGCAGCGCCAAGCCGGAGGCGGTACTGCGCGAGGCGGAGGGCGCCCTCGCGACGCTGGCGTCGTCGTGGAAGGCGGTGTTCGACGAATGGCGACGGAGCGATTTCGCCGTCCCGCCCGCCCTTATCGTCGTCTGCGACAACACGAAGCTCGCGGAGGTCATCGCCGAGCATATCAAGAACGGCAAGATAATCGCCGAATTGGCCGACCCGCCGGGTATTAGCGCTGAAGACGTCGCGCCGACGGTCCGCATTGACACCGCGCTCCTGGCCGACGCTGAGAGTAAACTCGAAGGCGAGACGCGGACTCAGGCGTCCGAACGTATGCGCAAGGTCGTCGCGACCGTCGGCAAGGTGGGGGAGCCGGGCGAGCAGGTGCGGTGCGTCGTCTCGGTGGGGATGTTGAGCGAGGGGTGGGACGCCCACAACGTCACCCACATCCTCGGCCTCCGCGCCTTCGGGTCCCAGCTTCTTTGCGAGCAGGTCGTCGGCCGCGGCCTCCGCCGCAGCAACTACGACGACGTGGGCAACCCCGACGCCGTCGAATTCGTCGACGTTTACGGCGTCCCTTTCCAGGTTATCCCCGTCGCCGGGACGCGCGGCGAACCGCGGCCGCCGCGGCCCTCCACCCTCGTGCGGGCCCTCCCGGACCGCGCCCCACTCGCAATCGAGTTCCCGCGAGTCGAAGGGTACGTCTTCGACGTCCGGAAATACGTCAAGGCCGACGTAGCGGCGCTCCCGGCGTTGGTCGTCGAGCCGAGCCGCGAGCCGACGACCGTTATCGTTAAGGCGCAGATTGACGGGAAACAAGCGCCCGGCCTGGCCGGCGTCGGAGAAGGCGAAGTCGAGGACCGCAAGGAATTCTACCAGGACCAGCGGCTGCAACGCGTCGTCTTCGAAATCGCCGGCGCGATAACCAACAGCTTAAACGTCGACGCGCGGCGGTTCCTCTTTCCGCAGGTCCTCCGCATCGTCGAAGAATACGTCGCGACCAGGGTCAAGGTTAAAGGCGACGCGCCGTTAGAGGAAATCGCGCTCCGCCGTTATTCGGGCGTCATCGTCGAGCGGCTCTGCGCCGCGATCGAGCCGGACGAGCGCGCCGGCGAGACGCCGCTCCTCCCGCGCATCGAGCGGTTCCGCCCCCGCGGCTCGACCGGCGAGGTCCTCTTCCGGACGGTCCGGCCCTGCGCCGAGACGGCCAAGAGCCACGTGAGCCACGTCGTCCTCGACAACGAGAAGTGGGAGCGATCCGCAGCGTTCCAGCTCGAGCGGTTGGGGGAAGTCGTCTCGTACGTCAAGAACGAGGGCCTCGATTTCTACATCCCTTACGAGTTCAACGGCGTTACGCATAACTACAAGCCGGACTTCATTATCCGTTACCGTAAGGGCGACGACGAGGTTAACGTCGTCTTGGAACTCAAGGGGTTTGAAACGGAGCAAGACCGTGGTAAAGAGGTCGGTGCCCGGCGTTGGGAGCGCGCTATCAATCGCCACGGCGGTTTCGGTCAATGGCGGTTCGTCGTGAGCAAGGACCCGGCGGGGTTGGCGAGGATACTCGGAATTAAGTAGGCGGCTGTCGGCGGGGAAAGGGCGTGTTTCTCAAGGCAGTTGTAGAGGCGCCGGATACGGATCAAAGGTAAGAAGTGAATCGCGTTTCAAGATCCCGAATCCCACGGAGGTTAGTCAGCTATGGCGGAAACTAATACGGCTCTCGATATCGCGTTATCCGAATACAGAGGCAAGCGGTTTAACGTCGGCGGCGCGGAGGTCAAGTACGACGACGTACGGTCCGTCCTCAATACCGAATTCAAGTTCCCCGAGTTCAAATCGCCGGAACAGGAATTGCTAATATTGAAAACACTAAACGGCGAATCAGTGATGGGGATAATGGCGACGGGGTCGGGGAAATCCCTCGTATTCCTGTTGCCGGCGTTTATTAGGAGAACCGGATTCGTAAGCGTCGTTGTTAGCCCGTTGCGAGCGTTAATGTCCCAATTCGACGCGAAGCACCCTTGGGTCGCGGCTATGCATAGCGACGTAGACGATCACGCCGAAATATGGCGCCGTATAAAATCTCGTAAGGTCCATCTCCTTTTAATAGCGCCGGAACGATTAAAAAATGGGACGTTTAAACAATGTCTGATCGACGAAGTCAAGGGAAGCGGTAGGGAACTCGGGCCATTTGTACTTGACGAGGCTCATTGCGTATCGGACTGGGGACACGATTTCCGGCCGGAATACTGGTGGGCGGCCGAGCACATAACCGACACAGAAAAGCTCCTCGGCCGTAAAGAACCGATCCAGAAAGTCTTTTTGACAGCGACCGCGGATGAACGCGTAATACACGATGTCGCCGATGACTTCGGCTTAGTAGGGCGAAGGTCGTTACCCGACGAGCAGATAATCCGTGGCCCCGTGGCTAGGCCCGAGATATTTATGGCGGCTATCAAATGCGACGGGCCCGAAGCGAAATTAAGACTCGCCCGCAAGTTCTTAGAACGACAAGCTACGAGGCCTCTAGCGAACGGAGTTAAAAGACGGGTTTTAGTTTATACGTACGAAGCCGTTAAAGGCGACGTAGAAGGCGACGACATCGACGAGGATGACGCTAGGGAACTCCGGAAGCAGTCGCGACTGAAGGCCAATAAACTAGCTGACTTACTTGAGCGCGAGAGCTCCCGGAAGTGCGAGATTACCGCGTTACCTTACGCGTCGACGGGGATGAACCGCGACGAAAAAAAGACATCCGAAGAATTCTTCGTTAACGCTTCAAGTAAACCCGGCCAAGTTAGAGCAATAGTTGCTACGAGCGCTTTCGGTATGGGTATGGATTACGACAAGATACCGGGAGTCCTCCACTACTATCCTCGGCCAACGTTGAGCGAATACTGGCAGCAAATAGGCCGCGCAGGCCGCGGTTTCGACCTTGATAAAGGTGAATGGGCGGAAGCCTTAGCGGTTTACGCCGAAGGCGACGTTAACCGCGCTTATTGGCAAGCCACAGCTCAAGCTTTGGATGGTATTTATAACTCGTTTACGATCCCCGGCCTTGGTATGTTGGTCGCTTGGGACAACGCACCGGGGTCGAGTAAGGTGGCGCTAACTACGCCGACCGGCCAGGTATCGAAGTTCTCGAAATTCATATACTTCCTTAAAGAAGTCGGCGTGTTAGGAAAGGGGAGAGTCCTGGACGTTTTCCCGCGTACCTACGGTAAGGCTTGGGGTTACCCCGTAAACCACGGGAAATTAAAAAGGCTAGCCGATACTTTGAAAGATGAAGCGAAGGGCCGTGGCTTCGAGAGTAAACACTATCGGAAGTATATTCGTTACCTCCGGATCTCGGCAACGGGCGTACCTAAAAATTATATACTATTGCATCAAGGCGATTACGACCTTGACCGAAACCAAACGGTCTTATCCCGAATAACGCGTTGGGCGGATGTGGGCGCGCTCGAACGCGACCATAGAGTAACGGGTCCGGTCGCGAAGTTCCGCGTTAAGAAAACGAAGTTAACGCGCGGTTTGGTTAGTGGGATAAAAACGAAGTGGGACGAATGGGCTGCGGCCAAGGAAAGCGATTTTAATAAGCAAGAAAACGTTCTCGCCAACGCGGATCACGAGAAGATAGTAAAGCTAATCCATAAAGCTTACGGTGAAAAGGCAAAACCGCGACCGGCGTCGGCGTATAGAAACGCCGAAGACGAAGTCCCTGATTGGCTGAAAATATAAAGCTTATCCGCTTCCGTCCGATCCTAATGGGAATAGACAAAGGCCCGAACGGCTGTTTTCCTGCCGTAATAGACCGCACCTCGTTCGTTTTTCTTACCTCCGAGTTGGGTCGTGGATCGTAATAAGCTATTACAATGGTTAGAATATAAAGAAACGCGGGAATACTACGGGCATTTCGGCTAGGTCAAGGGACCCGGCTCCCCGCGCCGTTGAACACAATCATAAGGACTAGCGCATGAAAGAGATGAAACGCATTTTCGCGCCGACCGAAGGCCCCGAAACTTGGCGCGGCCTATTAGCTAAGCCGGCGACCCAGTGGAGAGACGGGTACTCGGCGAAAGAGTTAGCGGTTTGTTGGGAAAAGGCTTGGAAAGAAGGCCGGGGATTCCCGCCGGAGATGGGTCGGGTATTCGCGGCGTACGGCCCGCCCTATTCCGACAAACTCGAATTATTACTAGCGATACCAGAATACCAGGTAAAATTACCGCCCGACGACCGTATGCCGTCTTGTAACGACCTATTCGTCCTCGCGAAAACGTGCGACGGGTTAGTGGCGATTATGGTAGAAGGGAAGGCATCGGAGCCGTTCGGAGACGAAATGGGGAAATGGCGTAGCGAGTATTCCGATGGGAAAGCAACGCGCGAAAACGCTATCAAACAAGAGTTAGGGATAACGCGCGATATCCCCGATACAATTCGCTACCAGTTACTTCACCGCACGGCGTCGGCGGTGATCGAGGCCAGGAGGTTTGGTGCCCCTTACGCGGTAATGATAGTCCACTCGTTCAGCGCAACGGACGAATGGTTACCTGATTACCGGGTGTTTCTACGTGAATTATTCGACATCGCCGAGCCGGATAAACAGCTAATCCAGGTCGCCGACCTCGGCGACGTCCGGCTATGCTGCGGTTGGGTTCACAGCGATATATCTAAAGAATAAGGTTTCGTTCATCTATGGGTTACCACATCGCCAAACGTGGCCGCTACTGGTGGTTGTACGGCCGGGTTAAAGGAACCCGGTTGGATTCGTCTTTGCGTACGACGGTAAAGGCGGAAGCTGAAGCCATCGCGAAGGAGAAGGTCCGCCGCGCTCTCGAACGCGCGCATGGAGTGCGCGTTGTCAGGAATATAAAGCTCGCGCCGCTTTTAGAAAAATACCTGGAGTACTGCGAGCAGAATAACCGGCCGTCCACGTTCCGAAAGAAACGGGACCTTGCCCGGTACGTCCTGGATTACTTCGGCGATGTGTCCCTATCGGCCATAACGACGGAACGGATTGAGGCGTTTAAGACAACAAGGCGCCAGAAGCTCGCGCCGGCTTCGGTAAACCGCGAGATGGCGCTCTTGAAGCACGCGTTGAATCTCGCGGTAGAATGGGACTACCTCGAGGTATCGGCGGCCACGCGGGTGAAGAAGTTCAAGGAACCGCCGGGGCGGGTGCGGTATTTGACTAGGGACGAAGGCGCTGCGCTAGTCGAAGCTTGTTCTGCTAATATCCGGCCGATCGTCCTAATGGCCCTCCATACAGGGATGCGCCGTGGCGAGATCCTCGCGCTGGATTGGGAGCACGTGGACTTGAAAAGACGCCAGATCCGGGTGGTGGATACGAAAAACAACGAATCTAGGGTTGTCCCCATTAACGAAATATTGTATAATGCCGTCCGCGGGTTGCCGGCGCGGCGGGGTAAAGTTTTCACCAATCGACGCGGCCGGCCTTACGTTTCGATCCGGAAAGGGTTCGAAGCGGCCGTAAAGGGCGCGGGGATTAAGGCATTCACGTTCCACGACTTGCGCCATACGTTCGCGTCGTGGCTCGCGATGGAGGGAGTTCCGTTGTCGACGATCGGGAAGCTTTTGGGTCATAAGACGCCGCAGATGACGATGCGGTACGCCCACCTGGCCCCCGAATACTTAGCCGACGTGGTAGAGCTTTTAACACAGAATGCACACAGTGGGACGAAGAGCAAGAAGGGCCGTAACGTAAGTATCTTATAATAAAGAATCGCCGCGGTAGCTCAGTTGGTAGAGCACGGGACTGAAAATCCCGGTGTCGCCGGTTCGATCCCGGCCTGCGGCAAATGTCATTCGCGCCCGCCCTTCCCGTGCGCCGGGCCGTCGTCCTCGCGGCCTTGGCCGCGTCGTCGCTCCTGGCCGCCGCGGCCGCCGTCGCCGAGACGGTGGACTTCGCCGGCTACCTCCGCGACGAGGGGACGCAGGCGCAGTTCGACGTCTACGCCGAGCCGGCCCTCGTCGACGTGACCTTCACCTATCCCGCCACCGCCGACTTCCACGTCAAGGTCCTGGGCGAGTCGGGCAAGGTCCTGGGCGACTTCGCGCTGGAGGACGGCCCCGTCATCCAGCTCAAGGGCGGCGGGAAGTTCACGCTGGTCGTATACACCGAGTCGGGAGGCGGCGTCTGGACCGCTTTCTACGAACGTTAACCCTACAACCCCGGGAAGGAAAAATGAACAAGGTACTCCTATTCGCGCTGGCCGCCCTCGTGGTGGCGCCCGCGGCCCTCGCCTTCAACGGCAGCGTCAGCGGCTACATCACCGACAACACCGACGAGGACGAGTTCGCCGTCGTGGGCGACTCCGACAAGGTCTCGGTCGTCTTCACCTGGCCCTCGGGCGCCGAGTATTGGGTAACGGTCTACGGCCGCAACCACAACAAGCTCGGCGAGTTCAACCTCCTGGAGGGCGACACCATCGACCTCACCGGCACCGGCCTCTTCTACCTCGAGATTTACGCCGCCGACGGGACGTCGGGCAACTGGGCCGCGAGCTGGGAAGACACCGACTAGGATGGGTTAGCCGCCAGGGTAGCTCAGTCGGCTAGAGCAGTTGATTCGTAATCAACAGGTCGCGGGTTCGAATCCCGCTCCTGGCTAGACGTGACAAAGCCCCCTCGCGCGAGGGGGCTTTCGTTTTGCGGCGTGGCCCGCGCTATTTGAACAGCGCCTTCACGCGGCCGAGGGAGGCCGGTTCCACGGTCGGACTAGACCATTTGAAGTACTGGATGCGGTGGTTATACCAATCCGCGACGTAGACGCGCGAGCCGCTGGCGTTGAGACACACGCCGGTCGGCAGATTAAACTGGCCGTTACCCGAGCCGCTCGAGCCCCACTGGCCGAGGTAGGAGCCGCTCGCGGTGAAGTACTGGACGCGGTTGTTGTTCATATCGGTGACGAAAACGGTGCCGTCGGGACCAACGGCGACGTCCCGCGGCGTATCAAACTCGCCGTTGCCGGTGCCTAGGGTACCCCAATTGCCCAAGTATGAACCCGTCGCCGTGAAGTACTGGACGCGGTGATTATATGCTTCCACGACGTAGACGTTGCCGCCCGAGTTGAAGGCTATACCTTCGGGGTACCCTAACTGGCCTTCGCCGGTACCGGGAGAGCCCCACTTGCCCAAGTAAGAGCCGGTGGCGGTAAAGTATTGGATACGGTTGTTATAAGTATCGGCAACGTAGACGTTGCCGTCTGGGCCGAAGGTGAGGTCATACGGTCGGTTGAACTGGCCGTTACCCGAACCGCCGCCCGGGCTGCCCCACTTGCCCAGGTATGAACCCGTCGCGGTGAAGTATTGGATGCGTGAGTTCTGCGTATCGGCGACGTAGACGTTGCCGCTCCCGGGGGCGACGGCGGGGCCGCGCGGGTTAAGGAACCGGCCGTCGCCGCTACCAAAAGAACCCCATTGGCCGAGGTAGGAGCCGGTGGCGGTGAAGTACTGGATACGGTATCCGTACGTATCGGCGACGTAGACATTACCGCCCGAGGTGACGGCTATACCTTCGGGGTACATGAACATGGCGTTGCCCGCGCCGTACGAACCCCATTGGCCCTCGTAAACCCAGTCGCCGACGGCGGCCGCGGCCAACGCGAGCGCGGCCAAGACCCCTAGATACTTCTTCATGGTCCCTCCTTTACGGTGTCGGCGGCGAAGGTCCCCCATGTAACCTTGGAAAGGCCCGGCGGTGTGTATAAGACCGGCGACTCGTAGGTGCCCCGGGCGAAGTACGTCGGGTTCGCTGGGAAGGTCTCCGCGATTTCCACCATGTCCAGGTCCCAATGTTGGCCGGTATAAGGCGGCCCCACGTCCTTTTGGCCGAAATAAAGCCATAACATCATCAACTTCCGCGACGTATTAGCACACGCGGGGAAACGGCAGTCGGTACGGGACCAATGGTCGGGTAAGACGTCTGCCTCGCCGAAAAGGGTAACGGGAGGGTCTTGTACTAAGTTTATATCGTCGTAGAGGAAACGACAGATATAATACGGCGCTGCTTCTCGGCGCTGTTCGGTGTTGACGTATCGGCCGTGGTAGCGAATAGTGAACGTCTTCGCCGGATTCATCTCGAGGTTCAAGGTGAAAGGTTGGTCGTTGGGGGCGAGGGCGAGCTGGCCGCAATCGCCGCTGAGGGGGTCGAGGTTGCGGATGCGGACGTAGTCCTCGCCGTCGAAAGCACCTTTCGGGTCGCTTTGGATATACTCAGACCCGGTCGCGGCGCTGATAACCGACCAGTCATCGGGTTTGGACGGGTCACCGGGGTCAAAATCCTCAAAACTCGGGTTCCAATCGCGTTCGGCGTTCTTTAATAGGTTCTCCCCCAGTACGCATTCGAGTACGATTTTATCCGCGAAGTCGGGGTTTTTGAATTCCGTTCCTTTAGCGTTCCCCAGGGTAAAACCGGCCGCGTCGTTTAACGTCCAAGTTTTTGATACGGGGTCCGAGTACGTTGCCATCCTTTACCTCCTTAGCTACTCGTTAACGGTAAACGGCTTTGATTTTACCTAGCGACGTAGGGTTTACGTTGATATTCGGGGTATATTTTATTATTTCTCCATGATTACCTACGGCCCAACCCGTATTTTCATTTAAGAAACAAAAATCGTGGTAAGCGTTCTTGTCCGGGTCGGGGTTATTTACTTCTAGCCACGAATTACCATTAAAAAATAATATTCTTCCGTCATAAGGCGGAGATAAATTAACTTCGCCACTGGTCCAGACCGCATCAGGGGTTAAAGCGAAGAACCCGTAGATACACATAATATCGTCGAATATCGTATCTACTTTCCACGACCCATCGTATCTTAAAATTAAACCTTTTTCCGTACTTATCGTGGCTCCACCGGCCCACCCCGAACCCCCGTCAAACATATAAATATGTCCTAAATTCCACGTATTATCGCTTGCCTCTTGGACCCACGCGCTTCCTATTCGCCGCATAATATAATGGCCGCCTAGGGCTCGGCCGGCGTTATCGGAATTCATTTGGATATCGTAAATGTGGTCCGGCGCGTAACCGTCAATAACCCAATTCGAGCCGTTAAATCTCAAGAACCCCGGGTTATCGCCGATCCAGCCGTCGTTCGCGCTTATCATATCTATACAATACAGCGTCCCCGCCGGTTCGTCGAAGAGCGTCCAGCTCGCGCCGTCCCAGTGCCAGATCTCGCCCTGGAACGCAAAGCCGTTGAAACAAACGAGCCAACCGTCATCCCGGGAAACGATATCTATATCGCGGAATTGGCGGTATTCCGTGCCGGTATAAGTCTTGAATACCGACCACGTCCCGTTCTGGTAGTGGAGTATGACGCCGCCCGGCGTACCGTACCCCACCGCCCAGCCGTCGTTCGCGTCCACGAACGATACCGCGTAGAGATTAGCCGTCGTCGGGCTGGGGTAAACCTCCCAGGAGCCCGGGGGGTCGGTGGGGTTGCTAGGCGCTTTAGCGGCGCCGGCCGCCGCCGGCGTGTAGGGGTTGACGTACCCGCTCGAGCCGGGCGAGGTCGTGGGGGCGCCGGGCGTGACGGCGGTCGTCGGCGGGGCGACGGTCGTCGCGGCGTAGGGTGCGGCGCTGAAAAACAAAACGCCCAGGGCAGCCGCGACGGCTATCCTGGGTAGTATCTTACGACGAGCGCGGCGTCCGCCGCGCCTTGGTATTTTTTCCCCATTGACCTTTGGCTTAACCCCGGCCATACCCTCGCCTTTCTTTAAATTCGTCCGGGTTCCAAATGCGCCAACTTCTACGATATAACGGCCGCCGTGTCAAGATAAATTAAGCCAACCGAATAACCGTCGCCGTTCCCTCGCGCCGCGGAACCGCTAAACGACTACCCGCCACGGCGGGTGTTAACGGCGTTTCAAGCGATGCCGGTCGTAACTACTTAGGTATCGCCACCTCCCGTAGTCGGGAATAATCCCTGGCTTCGAATCCCGCTCCTGGCTAGACGTGACAAAGCCCCCTCGCGCGAGGGGGCTTGTGTTTTGTAGCGACGGCCGCGGCTGGCGCCGGGCCAGTCGCGATGCGCCTATTTCCGCGCGTTGTAACGCCGCGCGGGTTTAACCGTGGTTGTGGGCGGCTTCTTCCGCCAGCAGCGCCCTCTCGAGCGCCAGCGCCGTCAGGTGGGCGAACGCGGCCAGCTGGTCTTTCTCCGCCGGCGCGACGGCGCGTTTCAGCGCGGGCGTCTTTACCGCCAGCGTGCCCAGGACGCCGCGCGTCCCCAGCAGCGGTATATATAACGCCTCCGCCCCCGCCAGCGTCGCCGTCGTGTGGCCGGCTTCGCGGCCGTGGCCCACCACCCAGACCGCTACGGCCCGCTCGCGCGCTACGTTCTCCCAGAACGGCGCCCGGGCGTCCGCCTCCCGGCCCGGCGGCCCCTCCAACTCGCCGCGCAGGATTACCCGGGCGTCCACGCCCAGGTAATCGCGAACGTGTTGCGCCGCTTCCCGCGCGATTCCCGGGGTGTCCGCGAGCGCGACGAAATCCCGCGCCATGGCGTAGAGCGACGACGTCCGCCGTTCGCGCTCCCGCGCCCACGCCGCCTGCTGCCTTATCCGCAGCGTCAGCGAGCTTATCAACAACGCGACGCCGAACATGACGCCGAAAGTCACCAGGTGGCGGATGTCGGCCACGTTGAGGGTCAGGTACGGCGGGACGAAAAAGAAGTCGAGCGCCGCGACGCTCAACGCCGACGCGAACAGCGACGGGCCCCGCCCGAACCGGCTTGAGACCAGGACGATGCACAGAAGATACACCATCGCCAGGTCGGCCAGGTCGAAGACCGGCAAGAGTAGGCGGCAGACCGCCGACGCGAGCGCCACCGCCGCGAGCGACGCCGCGTATTCTCCCCACGCCGAACGCCGGTCGCCGCGAACCGGGGCTTCCCGCGGCCCTGTTTCCGCCTCTTCCCCCGTGGTGACCATGACGTCGACGTTGCCGCTGCCGCGCATTATCGCTTCCGCGACCGACGGCCGAATTAAGGTCTGCCAGCGCGGCCGCCGCGACTTGCCGACCACGATGCGGGTCGCGTTGCGCTTGCGCGCCACCGCCAGCACCTCTTCCGCCACGTTTTCCCCCGAGGCGACTATGGTCTCCGCGCCCAGCTCTTCCGCGGTCGCGAGGTGTTCGTTGATGTGCTGCCGGGACGCCGCCGACAGGTTCACGAACTTCGGCGTTTCCACGAAAACCGCCGCCCACGGCGCGCGGAGCCGCGACGCCATGCGGTACGACGCCCGGATGACGTTGGCCGCTTCGGGCGCGGGGCTGACGGCGACGACTATCGCCTCGGACGTGGGCCACGACTTCTTGACGCCGCGTTGGCGGCGGTACGACCCCATCTGGGCGTGGACCCGCTCCGCCGTCCGCCGGAGCGCGAGCTCGCGCAGCGCGATGAGATTGCCGACCTGGAAGAAATATTCCACGGCCCGCGCCGCCATCTCGGGAACGTAGACCTTGCCCTCCCGCAGCCGTTGGAGCAATTCCTCCGGCGGCAGGTCCACGAGCTCCACCTCGTCCGCGGCGTCGAATATGGAGTCCGGGACCTTCTCGCGCACCAACACGCCCGTTATCTGGACGACGACGTCGTTCAGGCTTTCGATGTGCTGGACGTTCAACGTGGTGAAGACGCCGATGCCCTGCTCCAGGAGCTCCTCCACGTCTTGCCACCGTTTGGCGTGCCGCGTCCCGCCGACGTTGGTGTGCGCCAGCTCGTCCACTACCGCCAGCGTCGGGCGCCGCGCCAGCGCGCCGTCCAGGTCGAATTCCTTCACGCTTCGTTGGCGGTATTCCGCGAGGCGGGGCGGGAGGATTTCCAGCCCTTCCAACAGCGCCTCGGTTTCGGGCCGGCCGTGCGTCTCCACCCACCCGACGACGACGTCGACGCCCTCGCGCTTCTTGACGCGCGCCGCTTCCAGCATGGTGTAGGTTTTCCCCACGCCCGGCGCCGCGCCGAAGAAAATATGGAGTTTGCCGCGGCCGCTTCCCGCGGCCTCGGCGTTCGCGCGCTCCAGCATCTCTTCCGGCGTTGGTCTGTCGTTTACCATCGCGGTCTATACCTACGGCATGAGCCGGTCCAGTTCGTGGTTGAGCCGCCACACGTTGACCCGGGGTTCTCCCAGGACGCCGAACTGGCGGCCTTCGACCGCCCGTTCGACCAGCGCGCGGATGCGGCTTTCCGCCAGCCCCCGGGCCCTCGCCACCCGCGGGACCTGGTAATACGCCGCCGCCGGCGAAATATGCGGGTCCAGGCCGCTCGCCGACGCGGTAACGAGGTCCGCCGGGACTGGCGCGGCGTTGCCCGGGTCGTTCGCGCGGAGGGCCGCCACGCGCGCCGCCACGGCGGCGGCCAACGCCGGGTTGGTCGGCCCCAGGTTTGACCCGGCCGACGCGGCGCCGTTGTACGGGATGGGCGCCGTGGCGGAAGGCCGGGGCCAAAAATACTTCGGGCTTTGGAAAGGTTGGCCGACAAAAGCCGACCCGACGGCCCGCCCGCCTTCCCGGATTATACTACCGTCGGCCTGCCGGGGGAACAATACTTGCGCCGTTCCCGTGACCAGCAGCGGGTATATGACGCCGCACACCAGCGTCGACGCCGCCAGGAGCAGGAAGGCCGGTCGGAATTGTCGCCACGCGGTTCGCATTTTCTACGCTACTCCCAGCAACATGAGGGCGCGGTCGATCAACCATATCCCCGCGAACGGCGCCGCCAATCCGCCCAGGCCGTATATCAGGAGGTTGCGCCTCAAGACGCGCGGCGCCCCCACCGGCCGGTAGGCGACGCCTTTTAGGGCGAGCGGTATCAGCGCTACGATGATGAGGGCGTTGAAGATGACCGCCGACAGGATGGCGCTTTGCGGCGAATGGAGCTTCATGACGTTGAAGGCGGACAGCAGGGGATAGGTGGAGGCGAACGCCGCCGGGACGATGGCGAAGTACTTGGAGACGTCGTTGGCGACGCTGAAAGTCGTGAGCGCGCCGCGGGTCATAAGTATCTGCTTCCCGATTTCCACGATCTCGATGAGTTTCGTCGGGTTGCTGTCCAGGTCCACCAGGTTCCCCGCCTCCTTGGCGGCCTGGGTCCCGGTGTTCATCGCCACCGCCACGTCGGCCTGGGCCAGCGCCGGCGCGTCGTTGGTGCCGTCGCCGGCCATGGCCACCAACATCCCGCGGCCCTGATATTGGCGGATGAGCTCCAGCTTCCGTTCCGGCGTCGCCTCCGCCAGGAAGTCGTCCACGCCCGCCTCGGCGGCGATGGCGGCGGCGGTCAGCGGGTTGTCGCCGGTTACCATCACGGTCTTGATTCCCATGGCGCGCAACTGGGCGAACCGCTCGTTGATGCCGCCTTTGACGATGTCCTTTAACTCCGCCATCCCCAGGACCCGCCCGTTGTCGGCTACGACCAGCGGCGTTCCGCCCTCCTTCGCGACCCGCTCCACCCGCCGTATTACCTCCGCCGGCATCGCGCCGCCCTTCGCCGCCACGAACGCCGCCACGGCGTCGCTCGCCCCTTTCCGGATTTCGCGCCCGCCTAGGTTCACGCCGCTCATGCGCGTCTTGGCGCTGAACGGGACGAAGGCCGCGCCCAGCTCTTGCACGTTACGTTCGCGGAGGCCGTATTTCTCCTTGGCCAGGACCACGATGCTTCGGCCCTCGGGCGTCTCGTCCGCCAGCGACGCCAGCTGGGCGGCGTCCGCCAGCTCCTCCAGCGACACGCCGGGGGCCGGGTGCAGCGCCACCGCGTGCCGGTTGCCCAGCGTTATGGTTCCCGTTTTGTCGAGCAGCAGGACGTCCACGTCGCCCGCCGCCTCCACCGCCCGCCCGGACATCGCGACCACGTTCGCGCGCAGCATCCGGTCCATTCCCGCGATGCCTATGGCCGAAAGCAGGCCGCCGATGGTCGTCGGGATAAGGCACACGAGCAGCGCCACCAGGACCGTTATCGTGACCGGCTGGCCCCGGCCCGCCGCGCCCACGCTGAACAGGGAGTAGGGGAGCAGCGTGGCGGCGGCGAGCAGGAATATGATGGTCAAGCCGCAGAGGAGGATGTGGAGCGCGATTTCGTTGGGGGTCTTCTTGCGCTTCGCCCCCTCTACCAGCGAGATCATGCGGTCGATGAACGTCTCGCCGGGGTTGGCGACGATCTTAACGACCAGCCAGTCCGACAATACGCGGGTGCCGCCGGTCACGGCGCTGCGGTCGCCGCCGCTCTCCCGGATGACAGGCGCGCTTTCGCCGGTGACGGCGCTCTCGTCCACCGACGCCACGCCCTCCACCACCTCGCCGTCGCTCGGGATAATGTCGCCGGCTTCCACCAGCACGACGTCGCCCTTGCGCAGCTCCGCCGCCGAGACCTCCTCGCGGGGGGCGTCGCGGTCGGCGCGGCGGAGGCGCTTGGCGGTGACGTCGCGCCGCACCTTGCGGAGCGCCGCCGCCTGGGCCTTGCCGCGCCCTTCCGCCATGGCCTCGGCGAAGTTCGCGAAGAAAACCGTGAACCACAGCCAGGCGGCGACGGTCAGGATGAAGCCGGCCGGCGCTTCGCCCCGCCCCGCCAGGGCCTGGACGCCGAGGACCGTGGTGAGGACGGAACCCACCCACACGACGAACATGACCGGGTTGCGGACCTGGTACCGGGGGTCCATTTTCCGCAGGGCCCCGATGACCGCGCCGCGGGCAATCCGGCGGTCGAACAGGGAGGTGTATTTGGCCTTTTTCACCATTTCCGTACGCGCTTGGACTCGGCGTCAGCGTCCCATCAACAGGTGTTCGACCACCGGCCCCAGCGCCACGGCCGGAACGAACGTCAGCGCGCCGACGAGGATGACGACGCATACCAGCAGGAGGACGAACATCGGCGTGTGGGTCGGCAGCGTCCCGGCCCCGGGCGGCACCGCTTTCTTCCGCGCCAGCGAGCCCGCGACGGCGAGGACCGGTAGCGCCACGCCGAACCGGCCGGCCAGCATGACCACGCCCAGCGTCACGTTGTAGAACGTCGTATTGGCGTTGAGGCCCGCGAACGCGCTGCCGTTATTATTGGCGGCGGACGAGAAGGCGTATAGCACCTCGGAGAAGCCGTGAGGGCCGGGGTTGAGGATGCCGGCCCTTCCCGCCGGCAGGGCCACGGCCAGCGCCGTGCCCACCAGGACCAGCGCGCACGGTATCAACACCGCCAGCGACGCCATCTTCATCTCGAAGATGTCGACCTTCTTGCCGAGATATTCGGGCGTGCGGCCCACCATCAGGCCGGCGATAAAGACGGTGATGAGGGCGAAAATCACCAGGCCGTAGACGCCGGAGCCGACGCCGCCGAAAACCACCTCGCCCAGCTGCATGAGCCACATCGCGACCAGGCCGCCCAGCGGCGTGAACGAATCGTGCATCGCGTCAACCGAGCCGTTGGACGCCGCCGTCGTGGCCGTGGCCCACAGCGCCGAACCCGTTATCCCGACGCGGACTTCCTTGCCTTCCATGTTGCCGCCCGGCTGGAGGTCCGAGGCACGCAGGTCCAGGCCGGCGCGCGCCAGCGCCGGCGTCCCCGCCTGTTCCGCCGCCGTCGTCGCGACCAAGAGCGGGATGAAGACCACGAGCATCGCCGCCAGCAAGGCCCACCCCTGGCGGCGGTCGCGGACCATCGCGCCGAAGGTATGGCACAACGCCGCCGGGATGAGGAGAATCGCGAGGACCTCCAGGAAGTTCGTCAACGGCGTCGGGTTCTCGAAGGGGTGCGCGGCGTTGACGTTGAAAAATCCGCCGCCGTTGGTCCCGAGTTGTTTGATGGCGACCTGGCCGGCGGCCGGGCCCAACGCCAGGATTTGTTCCGTTATGGTCTTCCCGTCCGCGGTCCGGAACGGCTCGGTCAGCGACACCCGGACGTAGGGTCCCAGCGTCTGGACCACGCCCTGGGACACCAACACCAGCGCCAGGACGAAGGAGAGGGGCAGGAGGATATATAGCGTTCCGCGCGTGAGGTCCACCCAGAAGTTGCCCACCCGCGTCGTTTCCCGGCGCGCCAGCCCCCGCGCCAGCGCCGCCAACACCGCCATCCCGGCGGCCGCCGAAACGAAGTTCTGGACCGTCAACGCCGCCATCTGCGAGAGGTAGCTCATCGTCGTCTCGCCGCCGTATGCCTGCCAGTTGGTGTTCGTAACGAAGCTGGCCGCGGTGTTGAACGCCAGCGCCGGCGGGACGCCCGGAAGGTGCGCCGGGTTAAGCGGCAGATACCGTTGGAGCCCCAAGATCAGCCAGGCGACGCCCAGGCCGGCCGCGGTGAACAACAAGAGGGACCACGCGTAGACTTTCCAGTCCATCTCCTCGCCCGCGCGCACGCCGGCGACGCGATAAATAAGGCGCTCCGCCGGCCCGACGACGCGGTCCAGGCCGAAGCGCCCGCCGCCGTACACGCGCGCCATGTACCGGCCCAGCGGATAGGCGAGGGCCAAAAGGGCCACCAGGAACAGGCCGTGTTGGAACCACGGGACGGCGGTCATTCAAACCACTCCGGCCTGATGAGGGCGACGACGAGGTAGAGGAGCAGGCCCGACGCCAGGACGCCGGCTATTATGTATAATGCGTTCATCGGTTAGAGCGGGTCGGCGCCGGCTTTCCCGGCGCCGCCGACCCGCGTTCGTTCGATGCTCGTCTTAAATAACAGTAAAGCCCTCGCCGCGCCGCGCGGGGAGGACTTCGACGAATAGTAATCGTGGTCATATCGTACGGCGGGTGCCGCGTGCTTTTGACCGGCGGGAGTATAGCACCGAACGGGCGTCGCGTCAAGGCCGGCCCGTCTTTCCCCCCTTGCCGATGCGCCGCGGTTATCGTAGTATCGCGCCATGGACCGTGACGTCGGCGCGCGCGTCCCCGCGCGGCTGGGCGGCACGGCTGACGGTTCCCGGCTTCGAATCCCGCTCCTGGCTAGACGTGACAAAGCCCCCTCGCGCGAGGGGGCTTGTGTTTTGCGGCGGGACCCGCGTTATTTGAACAGCGCCTTCACGCGGCCGAGGGACGCCTGTACGACCGCGGCCTCGGACCGCCTGAAAACCTCGACGCGATGGTGCCCCGAATCCATAACGTAGCACCGGAAGTCGGCGCCTATACCGACGCCGCCCGGTACGTAGAATTGGCCGTTGCCGCTTCCGCTCCCGCCGAACGTTTCAAGGAAACTCCCCGTCGTCGTAAAACGTTGGACGCGGGCGCCGTACAATTCTACGACGAAAACCTCGTTGTTGGTCGCGACGGCTAAGCCGACGGCGGTATCGAATTGGCCAGGGCCTGAGCCGTGGGAACCGAATTTACCCAAAAAACTCCCGTCGTTCGTGAAGTACTGTACGTCGTCGCGGCCGCAGTCGGCGACGTAAACGGTTCCGGTAGTAGTAAGATCTAAAGCGTAAGGTGCCTCGAACTCGCCGTTTCCGTACGCCCCTTCTTTTCCCCACGTCAACAAAAAACTCCCCGTACTCGTGAACTTCTGGATACGATAGTTGAACGTATCGGCGACGTAGACAGAATAATCGCCGCCGACGGCGACGTCACAAGGGGTTTGGAACTTCCCGTTCGCCGAGCCCGTGCCGCCCCATTTGCCGAGGAAAGAACCGTCGGGCGTGAAGTACTGGACGCGATTGTTCCCTCGGTCGATGATATAGATGCGGGAATCCGGCGCCGCCGCGATCCCCATCGGCTCGTCGAATTGGCCGTCTCCCGTCCCGGAAGCTCCCCATTGGCCGAGGTACGACCCTTCGACGGTGAAGTATTGGACGCGGTTGTTGCGCCAATCGCTCACGTATACGCGGCCGTTCGGCGCAACCGTCACGTCCCACGCCCCCGCGAATTGGCCGTTGCCGCCGCCATAGGAGCCCCATTGGTACCAATATACGTACGCGTCCGCGCCCGCGACGCCGACGGCGAAAAACAAAAAGCCCAGGATGGCCGCGACGGCTATCCTGGGTAGTATCTCACGTCGAGCGGGGCGAACGCCGCCCCCTCGTTTCATTTCCCCAATGACCTTTGATTTGATCCCGGCCATACCTTCGCCTTTCTATAAATTCGTCCGGGTTCCAAATGCGCTAACCTTTACGATATTACGGCCGCCGTGTCAAGTTTAATTGAGCCAACCGAATAACCGTCGCCGTTCCCGCGCGCCGCGGCGCCGGCGTACGGCGCGAAAAAGCCCCCTCGCGCGAGGGGGCTTGTGTTTTGCGGCGTGGGCCGCGTTACTTGAACAGCGCCTTCACGCGGCCGAGGGAGGCGGGGACGACGGCCGTGTTTACCCAGTTGAAGTATTGGATACGTTGGTTACCCACGTCGGCTACATAGACCCGAGTCCCGGCCGCGTTTAAGGCGACGCCGCCCGCGGAGTTAAACTGGCCGTTGCCGGTGCCGGAAGAGCCCCACGAGCCGAGGAACGAGCCGGTGGCGGTGAAGTATTGGACGCGGTTGTTGTTAGTGTCCCCGACGAAGACGTCGCCGTCCGGGGCGACGGCGACGCCAATCGGTTGATTGAATTGGCTGTTGCCCGAGCCGCTAGAGCCCCACTTGCCGAGGTAGGAGCCGGCTGCGGTGAAGTATTGGATGCGGTGGTTATTCGTGTCGGTGACGTAGACATCGCCCCCGGGGGCGACGTCTACGCCGCATGGATATTGGAACTGGCCGTCACTCGAGCCGCTTGAACCCCACTTACCGAGGTAGGAGCCGGTCGCGGTGAAGTATTGGATACGGTGGTTATACCTATCGGCGACGAATACGTTACCGCCCGGCGCGACGGCGACGCCGCGCGGATCATTGAAAAGGCCGTTGCCTGAGCCGTTCGAGCCCCATTTGCCCAGATAGGAACCGGTGGCCGTGAAATACTGGACGCGGTGGTTACCAGATTCGGCGACGTAGACGTTACCGCCCGGGGCAACGGCGACGTCACAAGGGCTATAAAATAGGCCGTTGCTCGTACCGTACGAGCCCCATTGGCCGATGTAGGAACCGGTCGCCGTGAAGTATTGGACGCGGTGGTTACCCGATTCTACGACGTAGACGTTCCCGTCCGGGGCTACGGCGACGCCCCACGGGGAACTAAATTGGCCGTTACCGGAGCCGCTCGAGCCCCACTGTCCCTCGTACGTCCAACCACCGAAGGCCGTCGCGGCCAACGCGACAGCTAAACCCATGACGATAATCGAAATACCCTTCATCGTCGTACCTCCTGTTGATACACCGGCTTTAGGTGCGCGGCGTTTAACCCGCCCGTACGTTAGGTAAAAAGATAAGCCCTCAACGCGGCCGCGGCACGCGGCGTGTCGTACGTTGTTTGAATTGTTTGGGTGCGTTTCGAGGCGCTAAGGCCCCCAACATATAGGCCGTACCCACCGCGGCGGGCGCCGGCGGACCCTACCTTCCGCTCACTGCGTCCGCGCCGCACGGCCCGGGGGAACCGCTTCTCGGCGGTCCTATTGATTTCTTATTATAATTATACCCGACGGCTGCGATTTAGTCAAACTTTTATTATGTATTTTATTACATGATTATCGTCACGCGCGCCGGCTTGCGCGGCGGTCGCGTGTGTACGCCATGAAAAAGCCCCCTCGCGCGAGGGGGCTTGTGTTTTGCGGCGTCGCCCGCGTTACCTGAACAGTGTCTTCACGCGCCCGAGGGACGCGGGCTCCACCGCCGGCATGTTGCGGTTAAAGTACTGAATGCGCCGATTACCGCAGTCGGCCACGTAGAGGCGGGAACCGCTGGCGTTAAGGCACAATCCGTACGGGTTGAGAAACTGGCCGTCGCCTTCGCCGAACGCGCCCCATTTGCCCAGATAAGAGCCGGTGGACGTGAAGTACTGGACCCGGTGGTTCCAGTGGTCCGCGACGAAGACGGTCCCGCCCGAGGGGGCGATGGCGACGCCCCGCGGCTCATTGAACTTGCCGTTGCCGGTGCCGGGCGAACCCCATTTGCCGAGGTACGAGCCCGCGGCGGTGAAATATTGGATCCGGTGGTTGAGGATTTCGGAAACGTAAACGTTGCCGCTTGCCGGGGCGACGACGACGCAATACGGGCCGTCGAAAGAGCCGTTCCCGGCTCCCTTAGCGCCCCATTCGTTGAGGAACGAGCCGGTGGCGGTGAAACGCTGGATGCGGTTCGTGCCCCATTCCGCGGTGTAGACGTTGCCGTTCGGGGCGACCGCGACGCTCGTGGGGTCGTCCAACTGGCCGTGACCGCCGTGGCCCGGCGTTCCCCACTTGCCGACGAACGAGCCGGTGCGCGTGAAGTATTGGACGCGGGTGTTGAAGAAATCGATGGTATAGATATACCCGTTGGCAGGGGAGACGGCAATACCGGTCAGCCATTTAAACTGGCCGTTGCCGGAGCCGTACGACCCCCACTTGCCGAGGTACGAGCCGGTCGACGTGAAGTATTGGACCCGGTTGTTCCCGTAGTCCGCGACGTAGACGTAGCCGCTCGTCGGCGCGACGGCGACGTTGTTAAGGCTCGCGAACGCGCCGTTTCCCGAACCGTAAGAACCCCACTTGCCCTCGTACGTCCATTCGCCGAACGCGCCGGCGGCGAGCGCGAGGGTTATTAACGCGGTCGTAATTAAAACGTGATACCTCATGGTTCCTCCTCTACGGCTTTCACGGCCGCAAGAAAGTGTGTTGGTTGCGCGGCGAAGCCCGCGTTACTTGAACAGCGCCTTCACCCGGCCGAGGGACGCGGGCTCCACCGCCGGCATGTTACGGTTAAAATATTGGATGCGTTGGTTTTCGTTATCGGCTACGTAGAGGCGCGAGCCGGTAACGTTGAGACACAATCCGGTTGGGTTAATGAACTCGCCGTTACCGGAACCGCTCGAACCCCACTTACCGAGGTAGGAACCGGCGGCGTTGAAGTATTGGACGCGGTTGTTGCCGGAATCGCTTACATATACGTTTGCGTCGAGAGCGACGTCGACGCCGTAAGGCGAATCGAATTGGCCGTTGCCCGAGCCGCTCGAACCCCACGCGCCGAGGTAATCGCCCACCGCGTTGAAGTATTGTACGCGGGAGTTAGAACTATCGGTTACGTAAACGATACCGCTCGAGGGGGCTACGGCGACGCCGAGCGGCCCGTCGAACTGGCCGTAACCCGAACCGCTCCAACCCCACTGGCCGAGGTAGGAACCGGTGGCGGTGAAGTATTGAATGCGGTTGGCAATGGTATCGGCGACGTAGACGTTACCGCTCGGCGCGACGGCGACGCCGACCACCAAATTGAACTGGCCGTTGCCCGTTCCCGGTGTACCCCATTTTCCGAGATATGAGCCGGTCGCCGTGAAGTATTGGATGCGGCTATTACCCGCATCCACGACGTAGAACGTACCGCCGGGGGCGACGGCGATGGCGTTCGGATGGTCGAATTGGCCGTTGCCCGAGCCGTTAGAACCCCACTTGCCTAGGTAGGAACCCGTAGCGGTGAAGTATTGGACCCGGTGGTTCCAAGAATCAACGACGTAGACCCGGCTGTTAGAGGGGGCGGCGGCGATACCGGACGGATGGTCGAACTGGCCGTTGCCCGTACCGTACGAACCCCACTTACCCTCGTAGGTCCAGGCGCCGAAGGCCGCCCCGGCCAACGCGACAGCTAAACCCATGACGATAATCGAAATACCCTTCATCGCCTTGCCTCCTGTGTATAAAACGGCTTTAGGTACGCGGCGTTTGGCCCGCCCGCGCGTTTGGCAAAAAGACGGGCCCGTAACGCGGCCGCGGCTCGCGGCGTGTCGTACGTTGTTTGAATTGTTTGGGTGCGTTTTGGGGCGCGAAGGCCCCCAACGTATAGGCCGTACCTGCCGTGGTTCGCGCGGGCCGCTTTGTGCGTCGTTCTAACGGCGCCGCGTTGCACGGCTGCCTTCGACGTTCAACTAGGACCTGGCTCGGCCGGCCTTTTTTGCGCGCCGGCGCCGAGCCGTGTTCACCCTATCTCCCAATTCCGGGCGGTCCTATTGCTATAATTATATCCCGCCGACGCGGATTAGTCAAACATTTATTATGTACTTTATTACATGATTAGCGTAACCCCCGACGGTTTGCTCGGCGGTCGCGTGTGTACGCCATGAAAAAGCCCCCTCGCGCGAGGGGGCTTTTACCTTCCGTAGCCGCCGGCTGGCGCGTCTACGGGATGTCCGGGCCGTTATAGTACATCGCGATGACCGAGCCGAACGAGTTGGGGAGCGTCTCCACGCCCTCCCACCCCGAGCGGTCCCGCCATTTCCGCAGGCGCCACTTGCCGTCCGCGCCCTTCACGAAGTAGTAGTTCATCAGCGCGCCCATCTCCGAGATGGAGTAGTGGCCCTGGTCGGTGATGTTGAAGTCGAACATCACGTCGTTGATCTGGAGGTCCGTTTTGCCCGGCGCCGGGTTCCCCACGTTCTGCCAGTAGTTCGCGATCCAGATGGCCTCGCACCCCGTGAACATGTTGGGCGCGGCCTTCATCATGTCCGTCTTGGTCCATTTCTCCGGGAGCGTGTAGTTGCCGGCCTTCTTGCCCACGTCCGTGGGGTTGAAGAAGTATTCGAAGTCCTCGCTCAGGCACCCCCCGAGCACGACCTTGTCCTTGTGGTTGAAGGCGTACTCCACGTTGGCCAGGACGTACTTCGGTTGCGTCTGCTCGTACACGCCGCTCGGCGGCGGGTTGTCGCCGTCGCCGTTATCGTCTTCTTCGCCGCAGCCGACGGCCAACCACGCGGCCGCGACGCCCACGAGCGCGAACGTTAACGCTGCCTTCTTTTGCATCCCGGACCTCCTCGGGCGGTTAAAGTTGTAGAATCTCGCGGGTATAATAGGACGCGCCGGCGCCCGCGTCAAGGGGAAACGGCGCCGCCGGCCTATTCGAAGTATTGGATGCGGTGGTTCCCGGTGTCGCCCACGTAGACCCGGCCGCCGGCCGATACGCCCACGGCGCACGGGAACTTGAACTGGCCCGGCCCGTCGCCGATGGCGCCCCAGCCGCCGACGTAGCTCCCCGCCGGCGTGAAGTATTGGACCCGCGAGTTCATCGCGTCCACGACGAAGACGTTTCCCGCGGGGCCCGCCGCCAGGTCCGTCGGCGCCGCCCACTCGCCGGCGCCCGCGCCGTACTCGCCCCACCGCCCCCGGTACGAGCCGTCGGCCGTGAAAAATTGGACCACCAGCCGGTACCGGTCCAGGACGTAAACGTCGCCGTTCGGGGCCGCGGCCACGCGGCTCGCCTCCGTGAATTCGCCGTCGCCCGAGCCCGCGCGGCCCCACTTCCCCGCGAAGCTCCCGTTCGGCGTGAAGTATTGCACCCGGCGGTTGCCGGCGTCCGCGACGTAGACCGTCCCGTCCGGCGCGACGGCCACGCCGTTCGGGTGGTCGAACTCGCCGTCGCCCGCGCCCGCCGCGCCCCACTTCCCGAGGAACGAGCCCGCCGCCGTGAAGTATTGGACGCGGTTCAGGCCCTCGTCCACGACGTAAACGCGTCCGTTCGGCGCGACCGCCGCCGCGACGGCCTCGGCGAATTCGCCGTTCCCGTCGCCCTGGCGTCCCCACTTGCCGCGGAAGCTCCCCGCGGCCGTGAAATACTGGACGCGGAAGTTGCCGGCGTCCACGACGTACGCCGTCCCGTCGGCCGCCGTCGCGACGCCGCAGGGGCCGTTGAACTCGCCGTTGCCCGCGCCCTCGCGGCCCCACTCGCCCGCGTACGTCGGCGTCCGCGGCCCGCCGCCATCGGCCGGCGGCGTTTCGTCGCCGCACGCCAGGAGCGCGAGCGCCAACGCCGCGGTCGCCAGCGCCGCCGCCGAAATAATCTTCCGTTCCATCGTTGCCTCCGTCGTCGGCCCGCCGGCGTCTCCCGCGGGCCCGGGGGTATCGTAAGGCAAACCGCCGCCGCGGTCAAGCCGAAAAGGGCGGCGTGGGGGAGCCGCCCCTTGCCCTCGCGCCGGCGTTGTAGTAAAATCTACTCATGGACCGAGACGTCGGCGCCGCGCTCCGCGCCCGGGGATACGACGGCCGCGCCTACGACATTGAACGCGTCGGCGCGCTCCGCGCCGCGCTCGAGGCCCGGCGCCGCGCCGGCCAGCTGGACGAGGCCCTTTACGCCGCCTACCTGACCGAGTTCGACGACGGCCCCGCCGCGGCCTTGCCCGGCGCCCGGTCGGTCGTCGTCGTCGCCGTCCCCAGCCCGCCCGTCCGCTTCACCTTCTCCTGGCGGGGAAAGACCTTCCGCCTCCTCGTCCCGCCCACGTACCTCCTGGCGCGCGAGACCGACGCCCGGGCGGCGGCGGCGCTCGCGGCGGCCCTCGCGCCCTCGCCGTGGCGCCTCGCGCCCGCGGCCGTCCCCAAGAAGCTGTTGGCCGTGCGCGCCGGCCTCGCCGCCTACGGCCGGAACAACGTCGCCTACGTCCCGGCGATGGGGAGCTTCCACCGCCTGGCCGCCTTCTATTCGGACATGCCGGCGCCGCCGGCGACGCCGTGGCGGGGGGCCGCGGCCCTCGAGCGGTGCGCGAGCTGTGACGCCTGCCTCAAGCAGTGCCCCACGGGGGCCATCGCCGCCGAGCGTTTCCTCCTCCACGCCGAGCGGTGCCTCACCTTCCACAACGAGATGTCGAACGACGTGCCGTTCGCCGACTGGCTCGAGCCCGCGTGGCACGACTGCGTCGTCGGCTGCCTGCGCTGCCAGCTCGCCTGTCCGGAGAACAAGGACGTCCGCGCGTGGGTGGAGGAGGGCGCGGCTTTCTCCGCCGAGGAGACGGAGGCCCTCGCGGCCGGCGTTCCGCTCGCCGCGCTGCCGGGCGAGGCGCGCGCCAAGCTCGAGCGCACGGGCCTCGCCGTCCTCGCCGACGTCCTTCCCCGCAACCTCCGCGTCATCTTCGACCGCGACGGCTAAGGTTTCCCTTTCCCCCTTGCCCCTTTCGCCCCCTTATCGTAGTATCCATCTATGGTGCGTGTAGCCCTTCTCGACCGCGACGGCGTCCTGGACCGCGACCGCGACGACTACGTCAAGGTCGAGGCCGAGATGGTCGTCTTCCCCTACGCCCGGGCGGCGGTGGCGGCGCTCCGCCGCGCTGGCTGGCGGGTCTACGTCTGCTCCAACCAGTCGGCCGTGGGCCGCGGCCTGATGACGATGAAGGACGCGCGGCGCATCACCGCCAAGCTCATCCGCGAGGCCGGCCCCTTCGACGGCATCTTCTACTGCTTCCACCGCCCCGACGAGGGCTGCGATTGCCGCAAGCCCGCGCCCGGCATGCTGCGCCGGGCGCTCGCGGCCGCGGCCAAGTTCGGCCCGCTCGAGGAGTGCTGGATGATAGGGGACAGCGAGCGCGACGCGGAGGCCGGCCGGCGCGCCGGCTGCCGGACGGCGGTGGTCCTCACCGGGAGCTTAAACGCCGAGGCCGCGGCGGCGTTGAAACCCGCGCCGGACCTCGTGGCGCCGGACCTGGCGGCGGCGGTGGCCGCGCTTTTGGGGCGGACGCGCTGACGCGGCCGCGGTAAAAAAAAAACGGCAGGGCGCGCGCCCTGCCGTTGCGTTTTTACGCCTCCGGGGCCTTCACCAGGCCCCCTCTTCTTTCTGGACCTCCAGGTTGAAGCGGTTGACCTGGGCGGCCTGCAGCTCCTTCATCACCGAGACCAGGATGCCGTACTTCACGCTCTCCTCGGCCCGGACGTTGGTGATGGCCCGCGGCATCTCGACGCGCGCGTCCTTCACCAGGCGCGTGATGTCGCCCTGGGCCTGGATGGGCTGGTTCATTACGTAGACCACGCCCTCCCGGTCCACCACCACCGAGATGATGTCCACGTCCTTGGGGATCTTGACGCCCGCCGCGGCCGTGGGAAGCGTCACCTCCACCGCGTCCGGCTCCTTGAAGGTGGCGGTCATGAAAAAGAAGATGAGCAGCAGGATGATGACGTCCACCATGGGCGTCATGTCTATGCGGATGGAAACCCGGCGTTTTACTTTGCGCAGCATATTAACCCTTTCGCGCCTAGCCGCCGCCGCTGGGGGCGGCCGCGGTTTCGGCGGAGCCGGCCAGTTCCTCCAGTTGGAGCGAGATGTTTTTGACGCCGGTGTGTTCCGACGCGATCTTGAACTCGTCCAGCACGTCCACCATCCGCGAATACTCCGCGTCCCGCGAGACGTCGATGATGGTGAGGAGGTCTTTGTTCTCCTGTTGCCGGCCGCCGATGTATTCGCCCAACTCCTTGAGTTCCATTTCCTTGCCGCCGGGGTTCCGCGTGTCCACCACGGATATCACGCCCGCCGCGTCCACCTTGATGGTCAGGACGTTGGATTCCTTGATTTTGACGAACTTCTTTTCCCCGGCGGCGCCGGGCTTGGGCAGCGTAATCTCCACGCCGGCGGGTTCCTTGAACTGGGACGTCATGAAGAAGAAGATGAGGAGGAGGATGATGACGTCCACCATCGGCGTCATGTCGATGAAGATGGAGATCCTCCGTTTGCCGCCTTTACCGCCGCTCGCCGGAATGTCTGCGCCGGCCATCGGCTACCCCTCCTTCTTCGCGGTCAGGAGGTTGAGGAGCTCGTTGGAGGATTCCTCGAAGGTGAAGTTGAACTTGTCGATTTTGTTCAGGAAGTAGTTGTAGAAGATGATGGAGATGATGGCGACGGTCAGGCCGCCGGCGGTGTTGATAAGCGCTTCCGAGATGCCCGTCGCGAGCTTGTTCGGGTCGGGACGGCCCTTGGCCGCCAGCGCCGCGAACGACCGGATCATGCCCACGACCGTTCCCAGCAGGCCCGTCATGGTGCCGATGGAGGCGATGGTCGCGATGAAGATGAGGTTGCGCTCCAGGAGCGACGCCTCCATGGCGTTGGTCTCGCCGATGGACTGCTGGACTTCCACCCGGGTGGTGGCGACGTCGTATTTGCCCTTGACGAGCTCATACTTGTTGAGGCCGGCGGCGATGATGCGTCCCACCACGCCGCCCTGCATTTTGCAGGCCTTGATGGCCTCCGCCACGTCGCCCCGGTCCAGCGCGCTCTTCACCATGCCCATCAGCTTGACGTGGGAGAATTTGCCTTTCGCGCTGCGGTAGGTCATAGCGCGCTCCACGATGAAGAACACCGACAGGGACAACAGGAAGAAGAGCATGTCCACGAGCATGCCGCCTCGGGCTACCACCGCGCCCCCGTTGCCCAACACGTTGGCGTTCTTGGTGTCGTAGACGTTCTCTTCCATCCTGACCGCGCCGCCAATCTTCGCCATGGTGTCGAAGACGAACGACAGGTTCCGGCCCATGCCGAAGGCCCAGATGACCCACCAGATGATGTAGGCCACGAACAGCGCCGTGAAGATTAAAATTATAGTCCGCTTCATTACGTCCATCCTCTCTTCATGATTGCCAGTCCCGAAGGGCTAATTATCCGCTACCGCGTTTTGCGCTCCGCCAACACGCACAGCTCGAGCAGCTGGTCCGACGCCTCTTCCATCGTGAAATTCAGCTGGTCGATCCGGCTCAGGAAGTAATTGTAGAATATGACGGCCATGATGGCGACGATGAGGCCGCCGGCCGCGTTTACCAGCGCCGTCGCGATGCCCGACGCCAGCTTCGCGGCCGCCACTTTCTCCGCGACGCCCCGGGCCGAGATGGCCGCGAACGATTTTATCATGCCAAGGACGGTTCCCAGCAGGCCGATGAGATTGGCGATGGAGCCGATGGTGGCCAGCGGGATGATGTTGCGCTCCAGGAGCGCCCCCTCCATGACGTTCGATTCCTTGAGCGTCAGGTCGAGCTCGGCGCGCAGCGCCCGCTCCCCCAGCCGCCCCCGGATGGTGTCGTACTTGCGGAGGCCGGTGAGGAGGACGCGGCTCACGACGCCCATCTGGCTTTGCGCCGCCGTTTCCGCGCCCGGGAGGTCGCCCGCGTCCAGCCGCGCCTTGATCTCGCCCAGCACCTTCGGCACCGGAACCTTGCCCCGGGCGATGGACAGCGCCCACAGCCGCTCCAGCGCGAACGTGATGGTCAGTATGGAGACGAAAAATAGCGCGGCCACCAGCGGGCCGGCGTTATAGATTATCTGCATCGGCGCCTGCTCCTTCCTTTCCGAAGAAATTAGGATAAACCGCGCGGGGTGTCAAGCGTTTTTTTGGCCGGGCGCCTCCCCGCCGGCCGCCGCCGCGGCTTGATTTTAAAAGATTATTTCGAAATTGCCGGAAACCCCCACGGTGGAGTAGTCCTGGCCCGCCTGCGTCAGGTTGGTGTATTGCTTGAGCGAGCCGGTGACGTCGGCGTGGAGGTTGGTCGTGATGTAGTAGCCGCCCGAGAGCGTATATTCCACTTCGTCGGTGTTGTCGTGGGTGGAGTTGGCGCTGACGCGGACCTGCGTCACCGCCACCCCCGCCGTCAGGTTCAGCTCGTTCCGCCACCGGATGGTCCCCAAAAGCGGCACCTTGAACCCCCGCGGCATCGCCAGGTCGTAATACAGCGTCAGCGACGGGTTCTTCTCCTGCTCCGTGCGGACGATGCCGGTGCGGACGTTCGTCTCGGGGTCTATCTCCTCGTTGTCCGTTATGGTGTAGTAGTAGTCCGCCCGCGTCCGGAAGGTCCGCGTCCACGTCGCGCGCCACGACAGGCCGGGTTTCTGCTTCAACTCCAGGTCCTCGCGCTCCTGGTACGTCCGCTTCCGGTAGTAGCTCGCCACCACCGTCGAGCGGTCGAGGTAGTTCGCGACCAGCGGGAAGTTCTTGGTCCCCGTAAGTTGGACCGTCACGTCCGGGAAGGTCGTGCCGATGGTCCGGCTGAGCGTGGAGTGGGTGCGCGACAGCTCGTTGGAGTAGGAGTAATCCACGTCCGCCTGGATGAAATCCCAGGTCTCCCACTTCGTTCCCTTGCGCGCGCCCAGGAACTCCAGCGGGTTGAAGCGGTTGTTCAGCGTGACGCTGTGCCGGATGCGCGAGCTCGACAGCCGCTCGTCGTCCGGCGCGACGTCCGGCAGCAGGTAGTAGCGGCCCACGCGGTAGGACATCGCCGGCCGGCCGGTCATGCCGTCGTAGTTGGACGACCGCGTGAGGTCGTACGTGGGCGTCGTGGACCACTTGGTGAAGCCCACCGCCTTGTCCCCCGTCAGCTTGCCGATTTCGAACGGGACGGTGACGTTGTAGTCCGTGGACAGCGAGAGGTCCAGCGTCTCGTCCTCGCCCAGTATGAGGCCCTGGTATTGCGGCGCCGGCGGCTCGCCGTTGCCGCCCCCGCCGCCGTCCTCGCCGCTTATCTGGACCGTCTCGCGGTAAGTGCTGGTGTACGTGGTGCTGGGGCGGATTCCCTTGATGCGGTCGTAGCTCACCTTCCCGCCGTAGGTCTCGTCGAACGACTCCTCGCTGCGGTCGCGGCGGTCCCGGGTGTAGCTGTAGTCGTAGGAGGGCGTGACCTCGAGGTCCTGCGCCGGCTCGTACGTGACCGAGCTCCGGCTGTCGTCGGTTATCCAGTGGCGGTTGAGGTTGGCCTCCTCCGGGTCGCCGTACGTCTCGTCGCGGTATTGGCGGTCGAAGTCCGAGCGGACGTTGGCCGGGAGGAACGCGCGTTTGGGGTAGAGGTCGTAGTCCACGCCGCCGGAATAGGTGTCGTTTTCGGTGGTGCGGGCGTATTTGTAGTTGATGGCGTCCGAGTTCTTGAAGTTGAAGTCCCAGCTCGGGAGCTTGTATTTGTCGAACGAGATGCCGATCTTGCGCGAAACCGAGACCGTCTTGCCCTGGGCGTAAATGGACTGCTGCGGGTCGTATTTCTCCTCCGTCAGCGTCTCCGACTTCGACACCGACCCCGACACCGGCATCCGCGCGTTCCACTTGTCCGGCATGAACTTGGCGAGCTCCACCGTGGCGTCGGCGTCCTCGCCCGTGGTGGTGGACCGCGCCCCGCCCGTCGTCCCCAGCTCCTCGAAGCCCGCGTCCATCTTGCGCGCGCCGACGTTGACGCGGACGAAGTTGCCGAAGTCGGCGCCGACCTTGAACCGCTTGGCGGTGCCCACCTGGTTTATGGGGTCCAGGAGCTGGATGTCGTTCACCCAAATTTCGCGCCAGTCCAGGAAGCCGCCCGAGCCGCCCTCCCGCGGGAGCTTGGTGCGCACCCCCACCCTGAGCTCCATGATGTTCAGAAGCGACGGGTCCCCCACGACGCGGTAGTGGCCGTGGACGACGTCCTCCTTCTTGTCGATGAGCGGCTGTCCCCGTTTCTGCAGGTTGGAGAAATTCTCCAGGCTGATGTTGTAGTCGAGCCACGTCTCCCGGCCCATCTGCGCCGAGTATTCGTAGTAGTTGTTGTCGTCGGAGCCGAAGCGCAGGAAGACGATGTCGTTTTCCGACTCCGCGCCGCCGTTGTCCTGGGGCGTCTTGTTGTAAATCCAGAAGCCCAGCCGCCGGTAGCGCGAGAAGTCCTGGGGCGCGGCGCTCGTGAGCCGGGTCGACCCCTCCGGCGCCCCCTCCTCGTCCAGCCGGCCGTTCCCCGCGCCGATGTGGTTGGGGCCCACGCCGACGTCCTCGCCCGGGTCCAGGACGCCGTTGTGGTTGGCGTCCTCCGTATCATAGAGGTTGTTGCCCGCGCCCCACTGGATGAGCGCCCCGAACGGCCCCGGGCCCATGACCTCACCCCACACGCCCGTGTCTTCCCAGTCGGTCAGGATGTACTCCATGACCAGCGCCTGCTCGCGTTTCGCCGTCCCCGTGTCCGTGTCCTCCTGGGGGTTGAGCGGCACGTAGTCGGCGTCGTGCCGACTGTCCTTGGTGGAAATCTTCATCGCGTTCCGGCCCCGGTCCGGCTCCAGGACCGGCGTTTCCCACTTCATCGCCGCGAACGTGACGCCGCCGAAGTAGAGCGACGAGTAGCCGATTCCCTCGTTCCCCGGGAAGTCCAGGTTGGTCAGCGCCTCCGGCCACGCCCGGAGCGCCTGGAGCCGCGTCGGGTCCGGGTCTCCCACCTTCTCGGCGTTGTCGAAGTCGAAGGGGATGCGCAGGATGTACCACCCGTCCTCCAGCGGCTCCTTGTCGTGGGGGCTGCGGACGACGTAGGGCGACTCGCCGTTCAGGACCTCGCCCAGGTCTATGGTGTAGGTGAAGTAGTCGTTGTAGCGGTCCAGGACGCCGTTGCGGTTCGTGTCCTCGGTGTCCAAGACGTTGTTGTTGGCGCCGTAGCGGAAGTTTATCTTGCCCCCCGCGCCGACGTTGTTGAAGTCTATGCCCACGTCCTCGTCGCGGTCCAGCCGGCCGTTGCCGTTCTTGTCCTCGGTGTCCAGGAAGTTGTCGCTGTCGGTGTCCTCGTCCACCGTGCCGAAGTCCAGGTGGAGGACGCCGCCCGTCACGTCGTCCGCGGCGTCGGCCGTTAGGTTGTTCAGGTTTATCATGATTTCGGTGTAGTCGAAGCGCTGGTCGGTGAAGTCCAGGCCGGAGGAGGCGAGGACGTAGTTGATGCCGCCCCACTTGAAGAGGGGCTTGCCGGCCTGGCCCTCCGGGTTGTTCGGGAGGCCGGTGACGCGCATCAGCTCCAGCATGTCCCGGGGCCAGTTCCGGTCCACCTCCTGCAGGAAGTGGCCGCGCTCCGTCTCCACCCGCAGGGCGTTGTCGCCGCGGTTGGACTGGCCGACGTCGGGCGCCAGCGGCACCGAGGAGGGCCGCCACGCCACCGCCTTCAGCGCCACCGACGACAGCATCCGCGCCCCCTCCATGTCGTCCACCCCCGCCACCCCCATGGTGTTGATGTCCTTGAAGGAGCGCGCGAACTCGCCCTGGAGGTCCAGCGTGGACTCCTCCTGGGTGTGGGCCCCCGGGAAGGCGTCGGCGATCTTGGTCATCACCTCGGGGAAGATGCGGAAGCGGCCGTCCACGTCGAAGACGTAGTGGGTGGTGGGGGCCTCGTCGGCCGAGGGGATTTCCCCCGGCGGCGGCTTGGAGGTGAACTCGCCGATGAGGGTGGTGGCCACGTAGCGGTCGTCGTCCGGGCCGAACTGGAAGCGCCCGCCCACCAGCGACTTGGTGAGGAGCGCGAACAGCGGCTTGTATTCGTATCGGACTTCCAGCACCGACGTCGGGTCGTCGGCCCCCTCGATGAGGAGCTCCAGGAAGCCCGAGTCGTAGTCCAGCCAGTAGTCGCGGTTGGGGACCAGCCGCTGGCCGTTCAGCGTCACCGTCTCCGAGCCCGGGATGATGTTGGGGTGCAGGAAGTAGGAGGGCTTCAGCGACTGGTACTCCACGTAGAGCGAAAAGCGGGACTCGGTGTTGTCGGGGAGGTAGGCGTCCTTGCCCTCCGCCACGCCGTTCTCGTCGTAGTCGAAGGGGAGGTTGTCGAAGTAGCCGTCGGGGCGCTTGTATTGGCCGTCGGGCCGCCAGCCGCCCACGTCCTTGAGGGCGAAGTGGTTGGTGACGTCCGCGTCGGGGATGGTGATGTAGCCGTAGGTGGTGTCTATGAACTCGGCGTCCACGCGGCCGTCGTTGTTCTGGTCCAGGCCGTAGAGGTAGAGGTAGGAGCGGCCGTCCGGCGCCCGCTCGCTCTGGTTGTTGTCGCGCAGCTTCACGATGAGCGACGTGCTCCGGATGCTCGTGCTCCCCAGGTTGTAGTAGTTGCGCTGTTCGTAACGCTGCAGCGCGCCGCCGACGTTGTCCTCCTTGACGCATTTCAGGTCCGACTGGAAGTGATAGGTGTTGCCGACGCGGGCGTAGTCCAGCTGCGTCGTCCCCGCCTTGTAGCCGATGCGGTAGCGCGGCGTGTGCCCCGACTCGTCCGCGATGATGTAGGCCACCGCCAGGAAGTCGCCCTGCTCCAGCGTCGTGTTGAACATCAGGAGGCCCTTGTTGGCGTCCACCGTGAAGTCCGTCCCCAGGTTGAGGCGCTTGCACTTGAACTCCTGCTGGATGTAGGGGTTCCCGGTCGGCTGCTCCTCGCCCGAAAGGCCGCCCTTGTCGTCAAACTCGTAGGCGTTCATGTAATACTCGGTGGTCCCGGTCGGCCACGGCTGGTTGTTGAACAGGAACACCGCAACACATGGCTGGTCGTTGTTGGACGGGTCGAGGTAGATGCTGTTGCGTTGGAAGAACAGGTCGCCGTTGTTGTAGTGCGCGGCGTTGAGGAGGAAAAACTTGCGCGAGCTGTAGTCGGTGTCGGCGATGTTCAGGCTCGTGAGCTCGGTGCCGCCGCTGAAGGTGGCCTTCTCCGTCTGGCCCTTCTCCCGCGACGCCACCGCCATCAGCCGCGCCCACTTGTATTTAAGGTCCACCTTGGCGCCGAAGACCGCCCGCGTCGAGGAGTACGAGACGAACTCCGTGGAGGGGAGCGAGAGCATGATGTCGCCGAACGCCGCCTCCTGCACCAGCTCGTCCGGGTCCCCCTTGTAAACCACCGACACCTGGTTGCGGGTGTCGTTCTCCCGCGTGTCGTCGTAGTCCACGTAGACGTGGGTCTTGCGCATCACCGTGCCCTCGATGCGCAGCTGCAGCTCCCCCTCCATCGTGATGTCGTTGCCGGGCTGGGTGTAGCCGGGGACGCCGCCCTCGGGGTAGGAGGTGTGGGAGTAGCCGGCGCTGAAGAGCTTGCGCCCCTCGAACTTGATGTCCGACTCCTTGCCCAGCTGCACGTCGGGGATGAGCCCCTGCTCCTGCTCCCACTCGTAGAACTGCTGCTGCTCGCGCCATTTGTCGTAGGAGTATTTCTGGAGGCCGCGGTCCACCACCGACGTCGCGTCGCCGGAGTAGAACGCGCCCCGGCCCGCCGCCGCGTTGACGCGCCAGTCGCCCATCCAGGCGCCGGGGTAGAGGTCCGAGAACAGGACCCAGTTCTGGAAGTGGAGGGGAAAGTCGCCCAGCTCGCCGTCGGCCAGGCCGTAGGTGCCGGCGTCCAGCCAGGCGTCGCGCGTCATGAACGAGACCTGGGCCGGCGCCGGCGCCTCGGCCGTCGCCGGCGCGCCCTCGGCCGTGCCGGCTTCGCCGGGCGTCGCCTCCGTCGCGGGGGCCTCGGCCGGCGGCGGCGCGTCCTCGGTCAGCTGGGCGAGCTCGAGCGCCCACGCCGGCCATAACATATAGGCCGCGAGGGCGAACGTAACCGCCCAGGCGGCCGCCTTAATGCGTGTGATGGGCACGGGTTTTTCCGCGAGATGATAACATAGGGGTCGGCCGGGCGACAAGCGACATACCGCCGCGACCCCGCCGGCGTCGGCGGGGCCCGGGTATGCTTACCCACCCGTTGGACGCGGCCGGGCCGCCCCGCCGTTTAAGCCGCCACAATAAAAAAACCGCCCCGAAGGGGCGGTTTTTCCGGCGTCCGGCCCAAAGAAAACCCTTGCCAAACGACCCGCCGCGGTCGTAAGATACCGGCGCGGATAAACCGCTGAGGTGGATATGCGGCTAAAGGGAAAATGGGGCGGCCTCGGGCCAGCGTTGCTGGCGGGGGCCGCATTTTGTTTGGCGACCGCAGCCACTGCCTGCGCCGCGACGACCGTCGCCGCGCCGCCGGCCGCCGTCACGCCCGGCGCCCCGACGACCACGCCCGGCGCGAGCGGGTACGTCAACCCCTACACGCCGCCGGCCCCCGTTGCCAAAACGGCTAGTAACCTCACCGACCCGCCCGGCTCCTGGGAGCTTTACCCCAGCCCGACAACAGCAAACCTGCGGGCGGTGTCTTTCGTGGACGCGAACGACGGCTGGGCGGTCGGGTATTACGACATTCTCCGTTACCAGAACGGGACTTGGTCCGTTTTCTTCCATAACACGCGCTATTGTTTCATGGACGTGGATATGGTCTCGGCGGACGACGGGTGGTTGGTATGTATGAACTTCAATATGTTTACTCCGGAAATTTGGCATTGGGATGGTTCGAACTGGACGCTCTTCCAAGATACGCCGGGGCAATTGAACTGCATAGATATGATTGACAGTAACTTCGGATGGGCCGGGGATAACCCCAGTTTCCACCGGTATAACGGCTCGAGTTGGGTTACAGATGGCTACGCGCCTGACGAAATATACGATATTCAAATGAACTCGGATACTGATGGTAGGGCGGTTGCGTACAATTACGTGATGCGCCGCTCAGGTAATATTTGGGTCCAAGAAACTAATAATCCGGATTGGGCCTTAGGGAATATTTCTATGGTCAATAATAACGTAGGTTGGGCGGCCGGATACTATAGGCCGACGGAAAGAGCTTTAATCGTAAGATACAACGGGTCGTGGCAGGTGGATAGGGTATTCACGGAATACCGCGACATTACGGCACTGTGGGCGCTTTCAACTAATTCGGTTTGGGTCGCATCGTATAAAAACCCGAACTATCCGTATGAAGGCGTACTATTATATTTCGACGGTTCGGAATGGTCGGAAGTCGTCAATCCAGACCCCGGCGAACGCACGGTTGCCGATTTCTACTTCATAGACGCCATTACGGGTTGGGCAGTAGGTAATACGGGTCTAATCTTAAAATATAAACCCAACATAACGGTTGCGCCCTCGTCCCTCGGGCGCATAAAGGCGGGGTACCATGACCGGTAACGGCGGCGATACCGCGGCCGCTACGCGTATCGCGGCCGTCCTGGGCGTTTTGTTTTCCGCCGCCGCGGCCGCCGCCACGACCGCCGCCCCGCCCGCCGCCGTCACGCCCGGCGCGCCGACGACCTCGCCCGGCGCGAGCGGGTACGTCAACCCCTACACGCCGCCGGCCGGCGCCGCCGCCAAATCCCCGAGCAACGCCACCGACCCGCCCGGCTCCTGGGAGCTTTACCCCAGCCCGACAACGCGTACCCTCTTCGCCGCGGATTTCGTAAACACGAACGATGGCTGGGCCGTCGGCGACGGCATCATACTCCGTTACCAAAGCGGGACGTGGTCGGTCTATTATCAGAGCACTAGGTATTACTTCCAGGATGTCGATATGGTGTCGGCTAACGACGGGTGGCTGGTGTGCTTTGACTTCAACGAGATGGACGCGGAGATATGGCATTGGGACGGCGGGATCTGGACGTTCTTCGATGCGCCGGGAGGGACGCTGTATTGCGTGGATATGATCGACGCGAACGACGGCTGGATCGGCGATAACCCGACGTTTTTAAGATTTAACGGTACGAGTTGGGTAACAGACGGTTTCGCGCCGGACAGTATAGACGATATCAAAATGAATTCCGATACCGACGGCCGCGCGGTCGCATACCATTGGATAATGAAACGTACAGGTAATGCGTGGACTCAAGAGGCAAGCGATAACAACTGGTATTTAGCCGGTATATTTAACCGGGCGCCCGATAGTATATGGGCGGTAGGCGAATACGTCCCGTCCGAAAAGGGCCTGATATTGAAATACACAAGCGGATGGGAGACTTATAAAATATTCGATACCGCATATTTTATCGTAGCGCTAGATTTCTATAATAACGGTAAGGGTTGGTGCGTAGGCAGCAAGAACCAATCGCCGCCTTTCGGCGGATTTATAGCCTATTTCGACGGGTCAACGTGGACGGAGGCCGATTGCCCTACCGATAAAGGGTTAAGCGAGATTAAAATCGTCGATAACGATAACGCATGGATAGTCGGCGAAAGTGGCGTAATACTTAAATATAAACCCAACATCGCCGTAACGCCCTCGTCCCTCGGCCGTATAAAGGCGGCGTACCATGGCCGGTAACGGCGGCGATACCACGGCCGCTACGCGTGTCGCGGCCGCCCTGGGCGTTTTGTTCTTCGCCGCCGTGGTCGGCGCCACGACCGTCGCCCCGCCGCCGGCCGCCGTCACGCCCAACGCCGCCACGACCTCGCCCGGCGCCGCCACGACCTCGCCCGAGACAAGCCGCTACTTCAACCCCTACCCGCCGCTAGTTACCCGCGCCAAACCGCCGAGTAACCCCACCGACCCGCCCGGCTCCTGGGAGCTCTACCCCAGCCCGACGTTAGTGAACCTCCACGCGGTAGATTTCATAGATGCGAACGAAGGGTGGGCGGTTGGATACGGCGTAATCCTAAAATATAAACCCAACATAACAGTTGCGCCGTCGTCCCTCGGGCGTATAAAGGCGGCGTACCATGACCGGTAACGGCGGCGATACCGCGGCCGTTACGCGCGCCACGGCCCCCACCCAAATAAAACCGCCGCCCCCCCGGGGCGGCTTCGTCGTTTCGTCGGCCGGCTCGAGCCGTCACTTCATCGCGCACGAGCCGAACGTGAAGGCGTAGACCTCCACCCCCGGCGCCGCGGGCCATAGCGCGAGCTCCGCCGAGCCGTAGCTGGCGGCGTTGTAGAGCCGGTACATCCGCCCCGCGCCCACCTCCACGAACGCGCCGCCGTCGTCCCGGCCCGCGTCCGCGCCTGCCTCCGCCGCCGCGATGGGCTTCCCGTCCTTCGTCAGGTAAACCTTGACCCGCTCGCCTGCCGGCGCCCGCATCACCGCGTTGACCTCGGTGGCCGCGAACGGCAGGAGGAGGTATCCCGCGCCCGCCGCGCCCTCGTACGTCGCCTCCTCCTCGCCCAGCCGCCACCGCCCCGAGAGGTAGAGGCGGCCCTCGGCGTGCCGGCCGTCGTCGGCGTAGGCGTAGGCCGCGTCCGGCTCCAGCCGGCCCGCGTTGCCGTAGCGGCCGCGGCCGTAGCCGGCGTAGAGCTCCGGCGTCCGCGGGTAGCACGCCGCCCCCGGCGCGTCCTCGGCCCTCGCCGGCGCCATCAGCGGCGGCAGCTCGGCCTTCGGGTGTTCCTCCCGCACCAGCTTTTGTAGCAGCTCCTCCGTCTCGGCGTAGCCGCCCTCGCCGGCGTGGTCGTAGATTATCCGGCCCTCCCGGTCCACGACGTACTTGCGCGGCCAGTAGCTGTTGGCGTAGAGCCACCATATCTCGTAGTCGTTGTCCAGCACCACCGGATAGGTTATCCCCAGCTCCTCCACCGCCCGGGCGACGTTGGCGCGGTCCTTGCCGAATGCGAACTCGGGCGTGTGGACGCCGATAAAGACGACGCCGTAGCTCGCGTAGCGCCGGCTCCACTCCTGGACGTAGGGGAGGGTGCGGAGGCAGTTCACGCACGTGTATTCCCAGAAGTCCACGACCACGACGCGGCCCCGGAGCTCCTTCATCGTCAGCGGCGGCGAGTTCAGCCACCGCTCCTCGCCGTAGCGGGGGAACTCGGGGGCGTGAACGGCGGCGTCTCGCGGCATATCGGCTCCTTTGCAGCCGGCGGCGCCGGCCCATAGCGCGAGGGCCGGAAGCGCGACGGCGGTTATCGTCTTTCGCACGCCCTATTATAATATATATGCCTATTATAGTCAACTATTACCGGCGATGCCGCCCGGGCGGCGGAAGGCCCTTGACGCCGGCGGCCGGATGTCTTACGCTTGCGGCCGTGGCCCCCGCCGCCCAACGCTGGAAGCTCGCGCTGACGCTCCTGGTCGCCGTCGGCGCGGCGGGCCCCGCCGGCGCCGCCTTCAACTACGCCGGCGCCGTGGGCGCGGGGCGGCTCGCGTCCCCCGTCGCGGTCGCCGTCTCCCCCGCCGACGGCTCCCTCTACGTCGCCGACGCGGCGCTCGGTCGCGTCTTCCGCTTCGACGCCGCCGGCGACTGCGTCGGCGAGTGGGGCGAGGCGCTCGTCGAGCCGCGGGGCGTCGCCGTCGCGGCCGACGGCACGGTCGTCGTCGCCGACGCCGCCGCGAACCGCGTCCTGCGCTTCACCGCCGCCGGCGAGTCGTTGGGGGCGTGGGGCCCGGCCGCCGCGTTCAGCTTCCCCGTCGGCGTCGCCTGCTGTCCCGCCGGCGACGTTTACGTCGCGGACGCCGGCCACGACCTCATCCACCGCCTCTCGGCCGCCGGCGAACCCCTCGGCCGCTGGGGCGGCTACGGCCCGGGCGACGGCGAGTTGTACTGGCCCCGGGGCGTGGCCGTCGCCGCCGACGGCTCGGTCTACGTCGCCGACACCTCCAACAACCGCGTCTGCCGCTTCTCGCCGGCCGGCGACTTCCTCGGCGCGTGGGGAGGGGGGGGCCGCGAGGGCGACGGCGCCGGCGACTTCCGCCGGCCCGCGGCCGTGGCCGTCGCCCCCGACGGCTCGGTGGCCGTCGCCGAGGCCGGCTCGAGCCGCGTCCGGCTTTTCACGCCGGACGGCGCGTGGCGGGAGACCCTCGGCGGCTACGGCTTCGCGCCGGGCCTGTTCCTCCAGCCCGCCGGCGTCGCCTTCAGCGCCGATGGCTCGCGCCTCTACGTCGTCGACGCCGCGGCCGCGGCGGTGGCCGTCTTCAGCCGCGAATAACGCCCCGCCGCCGTTCCCGGTTGTGAACAGGTTGTAGTAGGGGCCGGTCTTTAGACCGGCCCGAGGTAGACGGGCCGACCTGAAGGTCGGCCCCTACGAAAGGCAACGTAGGGCGGCCGTTCCCGACCGTGAACAGGTTGTAGTAGGGGCCGGTCTTTAGACCGGCCCGAGGCCAACGGGCCGACCTGAAGGTCGGCCCCTACGAAAGGCAACGTGGTACCGGCGTTCCCGCCTGTGGGGTTTCGTGGCACAGGCATTCCTGCCTGTGAATAGAAAAGCCGCCCGGCTTCGGGCGGCGTCATTTATCGATTTTCTGCGCCGCTAGCGGAACAGCGCCTTCACGCGGCCGAGCGACGTGGCCTCGACCGCCGCGCCGGTAATGGTGAGGCGCATGTAGCCGAGGCGCGCCGTCACGCGGCCCGTATCCGGGTAGCCGCCGTCGGGGACGCCGTTCACGACCCGCGCCGCGACGTCGCGCTCCTGGCCCGTGACGTTCGTCGCCCACGCCTTGCCGCCCGCGCCGTCGTCCCCTTCCCACCACACCTCCAGCAGCAGGTTGTCGACGCCGTTATATTCAAACGTCGGCGCCAGGTCCACGCCGAACCAGGTGTTGGGGTACATCGCGACCAGCGCCGGGTCGGCGTAGAAGACCTGCGTCGGCGTCCGGCCGTCGTAGTTGGCCGCGAACGTCGCGCCCAGCGCCGTCCGCGTCACGTGGCACAGGAGCAGCCGGCAGCGGTAGAAGCGCCCCGGCGCCGCCGGCGTCGCCGCCCGCCACTCCCACCGCGTTATCGTCCCCGCGGCCATTAAGTCCGTCGCGAGGATGAGTTGCTGCTGCCGCAGCGCGTCCACGCCCTCCCGGCCGTAGAACGGCGTCTCCACCAGGAACATCGGGTCGCCGACGAGGAATTGGGCCGCGCCCGCCGCCGCCGCGGCCGCGAGCGCCCCCAGCGCCGCGAGCCGGGCCGCCCTCACCGCCACAGCGCCTTCACCCGGCCCAGCGACGCCGGCCCCACCGCCGTGTCGTCGTACGTGATGCGCATGTAGTGGATGAAGTCGTAGACCAGCGGCGGCTCCGCGCCGCCGACGCTCATGACGCACCGCGCCGTCGCCCTGGACCAATAGGTGACGAAGCTGGGCGCGCCGTCCCGGCCCTTCCAGTGGACCTCCATAATAAGGTTATCCACGCCGTTGTAGTAGAACGGCGTCTGGAGGTCGAAGCCGTACCAGGTGTAGGGGACGGGGGAGGGCGTGAACGCCGGGTCGTAATACACCACCGTCGGCGTCCGGCCGTTGTAGTTCGCCGTGAAGTCGTCCGTGAGCGCCGAGCGCGGCGTGGGGCACAGCTTCAGGCTGAAGTCCTTGAACGTCCCCGGCGTCATGAACGAGCTGACGTACCACTCCCACCGCGTGACGTAGCCCGCCTTCAGGCCGTCGCTCCGCAGAACCAGGTCCTGGCTCTGGACGGTGTAGCAGTTTCAACAGGCGTAGAAGGGATAGGGCGCCATCTCGGCGCGGTAGCCGACGACGAGCTGGCCCGCTTGGGCGCCGGCTGCCAGGGCGAGGGCGAGGGCGAGGGCTGCGGTCTTCATGGTGCGGCGTTCCTCCACGCCGAGGATACGAAACCCAACCGCCGCGGTCAAGAATATTCGCGCCGCCGCCGCGGCGGCTTGGCGCCGTAGCCGCCGGCGTTACCGCCGGTGAAGTTGTCTTTGTAGGGGCGCACAGCTGTGCGCCCGCTTGTGATTACCGCGTTCCCGCGGGCGGTCCGTGTTTTGCTTTTGTGGCACCGACATTCTTGTCGGTGGTCTACGTTTTTGTATTGCGGTTGTTGTAGGGGCCGGTCTTTAGACCGGCCCGAAGCCAACGGGCCGACCTGAAGGTCGGCCCCTACGAAAGGCAACGTAGGGCGGGCGTTTCTGATTGTGAATAGGTTGTAGTAGGGGCCGGTCTTTAGACCGGCCCGAGGTCGGCCCCTACGAAAACCAACGTGGCACACTTATTCCTGCCTGTGAAAAATATCCCGCCCCGGACGCCGCGGCCTTTCCCTTGAGGAGGCCGCCGGCGGGTGAAAAGTGGTATAATATAAACTGGTGGTCGCTTCCACGGTCGGGAGGGCGTCTCCCGCCGTGAGAAGAGGAGGGAAGAGATGGGGAAGTTGTTTTTAGTATTGGCGGTCGCGTCGTTGTTCTTCGGGGCGGCGCGGGCGCCCGGCGAGTACCCGGTTAAACGCTTGACCTACATGGGTGGCGTGAACGGCGGACCGGCGTGGTCGCCCGACGGCTCGACCATCGCCTTCCAGCACCGCGACAGCGGCGACTACGACATCTACACCATCCCCGCGTTCGGCGGTACCCCCACCCGCCTTACGTACTGGCCCTACGACCAGGGCCAGCCGTCCTATTCCCCCGACGGCCAGTATATCGCCTTCACCTGGCGGACCATCCCGTTTCAGGACGACGACGTTTATATAATGCCCAAGGACGCGGGGTCCTACATCAACTTCACGAACAACGCGGGCTACGACGCGCTACCCGCCTGGTCGCCCCGCGGCGACGAGATCGGGTTTGTTTCGGACCGTGCCGTTCACACGTACGATCAAATCTGGGTTCAACCCTACCCCTCGGGCGCGGCGCGCCAATTAACTTTCAACCTCGACGCCCAGTGTCCCTCCTGGTCCCCCGACGGGAACTACGTCGCGTTCAATATGTGGGTGACCCAGAGCACATACGACGTGGATATATTCACCGCCCCCGCCGCGGGCGGCGCGCCCGTTAATATAACGAATACCCGCGGGATAAAAGAAGAACAACCCGCCTGGTCGCCGGATGGTAATTATATTGCCTATTCCAGGTTCGACCCCGCCAATCCAAACCAAGATATCTATATTTGTCCGGCATCGGGGGGAACGCCGACGCGCCTTACGGATAACGCCAAAATGGATTATTGGCCCAAATGGTCGCCGGACGGGACGCGCATCGTCTTCATGTCCACCCGCGACAACGCCGGCGGCGAGCTTTACATCCTCTGCCTTTCCGAAAACGTTCAACCTTCCTCCCTCGGTAAAATCAAAGCCCTATTCCGCTAACCAGGTTCTAACGTCTACCACCTGACGCCGCGCCGCGGCCTTTCCCTTGAGGAGGCCGCGGCGTTTTTCATTTTCCCCAAGCCCCTTATATATATTTTCCCCTTGACAACCGTAATCGGGGGGGG